>Ga0310811_10000598_pt1 | contig 46332 bp, 53 predicted proteins | sample YCmetagenome_FD_207642 | JGI IMG/M metagenome (GOLD analysis project Ga0310811, IMG submission 207642) | Soil microbial communities from experimental microcosm in Duke University, North Carolina, United States - YC | ecosystem: Engineered > Artificial ecosystem > Soil microcosm > Unclassified ...
ATGTTTGGCCGTCTTGTGTTCACTCTCTACTGTAATAATCTTGCAGCCATGAACACACTCCCTAAAGCACTTGACATGATAGGTCGCCAGTATTCTGTTGTGAAGACTCTTGCTCTTTATTTGATCTCTAAACCGGGTCCGCACAATATTGGCCTTTCTCATTATCGTTACAGCCTACATCTCATCGTTTCTCAGAATATCACACAAGTTATCGACATGATCGGAGCAAATCGATTACTCCACGAAATGGACGATATGCATAGGTAAGGGAATGTAAATTTATGCTTGTGCCAATGCTCATACGACAACTTAGTTCCGTCAACAGGCTTGAAGCTGAACTCACGAGTGAGCTCGAAAACGGGCGCCTGGTTCGCCTTCTTCGCACATTTTGTTTTATCAATGAACGACCCATGTGCGTTTACAGCTGCTCGATCTGAAGAGATTATCTCAACCTTGGCTTTAGGTTTGTCCGCGAGCCTGGCTGGTCCAAAACTAGTATATCATCAAGCTATTCCGAGACTATGTCTGTCACCTAGTAGGCGAGAATGGCAATCCGGTCATCAATCATAAGGTGCTCCTTATTTATTTGCTTTGAAAAACATCTCATGCTCTTCATAGCTCGACTCTGGCACAGACGAACATATTATGCTCGTTTCCCGCGACGAGCAGAGCTGTCTTGTGAGCTACAAAGATGTGAAGGCCTGCATCGATGCTGCTTTTGGGTAGGACCTCATTGTTCTGTCTCATTCTCATGTGTTTAACTCCCATTCAGCAATCTAGCTCGGGCATCACGAGGATCATTATGATCATCAATCTCTGACATGCAAAAATCGGTAGAATCTGAAAAAGTACAAAAATTTATGATTTGAATTTGGTACAGCATAGCACTTTACTGCGTTGATAGTTTCGTCTGGCTGGTCCCGACGACGATGAACTTTTTGGTTCGCCACCACACCAAAACTCCGAACTCAAACTGACTGAGGGAAAATCACAGCACTTGTACGCTGCCAGCGACCTCGCCAGTTGCAACATACACGGCGACTACAAAGTAACACATCAAGCAATGCTATCTCAATGTCATTGGTGCTGGTGGCAGGTACACGAGTTATCGTCTATAGTACCAATGGTGACCCAGCTCGGGTCTTATCTGCATTCTCCTCAGTCCCCAAACTGCCGCCTCCGCCTCCAAACACCGCAGACATAAGGTTTCTACTTGCACTCCCGCAGACATACATTATGGGCGCCCACCCCACGAGACCAGCCTGAGAGACTGACGTCCCTCTCTCCCAGGCAAAGGATTATCCACTATTTTTGAGAGGAAATGAGGGCCTGGGTAAAGCAATGGATGTTGGCGAGGGCGTTGTCGGCCTGCAGAACGATGATTGGGTCGTTATGACCAAAGCTCAGAGCGGAACATGGGCGTCGGCGTAGAATATTGCCTTTCCGGATGTCCTAAAAGTTCCCAAGCAGGTCTGTCTGAGGCACAGGCTGCTACGATTACCGTACGTTTTTTCGTTGTCGTTCGGGTACTTTACTTACTTCAATTCTGACGTTGGTGAAGGCCAACCCCGCAACAGCTTACAACATCGTGCATGACTTTGTCCAACTTGTTGAAGGAGACTGGATTGTGCAAATGGTGCGTATAGCGCCGTATGTATGGGGTTTCATTTGTGCATTGGCAGTAACACTTATATCAGTCTATTTATCAGGTTGGTCAAGCCGTGATTCAAATTGCAGCTGCCAAGGGACACAAGACTATCAACTTCACTCTTAACCGGTGTGTCATATTCACCACATTTACGGGCTCATTCAACCAAAGAGATGATGTTGAACTGCTGAAACAACATCTGGAATTACTGGGTGCAACATATGTTGTGACATATGACGAACTTTCTGACAAATCCTTGAGAACGAAGGTGAAAACGTGGACCGGAGGCAAGGTATCAACTTCCTCATCTTCCCATTCGATAAACTGAGTAGTATTATGTAGGATATCCGCCTTGGTCTTCACTGTGTAAGCGGTAAAACGACTATCCTGATGGCTCGACTACTTGGGAACAATGCACATATTGTTTTGTATGGTGTGATGTCCAGGGAACCTCTTTCACTTTCAAGACGCTGACTGCCCTCATGCGAGATGGGAAGGTATGGAACTTGAAAGATGCTCGTATTCTGTCTCATCTCGACTATCCAGCTGTGGGACCCCCTCACCATGAAGTTTTTACAATTGGCGGGGCAGAGAGCGACGTCGGTGCATCTGGAAAGATTCTCTAACCTCCTCTCACTTGGCGACTTATGGGACACTTCCTACACCCTCGCAAGTGAAGTTTCATATTAATCTCTTCGTTTTTGTAATCTGATTTTGTCTCATTGCTGATCAGCACATCTCTCACCGTATCGTGGTGGATTCCAGGCCATCGTGATTATCGGCCGATGTGAAGTTAGTCCCTTCACGATGCATGATCATCTCCAGACTTAACACTCCGTTGCAGGCCAGGATGGATATAATAAAGAAGCAGGGTATAAAGCTAATAGACCTCGCCTTGCTGCTAGATAAATTCTTGTATGCGAACTATCCCTCAGTTTGTCAAACGCTGGGGACAGGTTCCGCTGGATGCGTAGGTGGGTAGCCGCTATACTGTAAAGACTTAAGAAGCCCTCATATTACTTTTCGATGCGGTACAGAGCACTCCATACGCATCTCCAGCCCAATTCAGCTGAGACATATCGGCCCCTGCCGATGTCACACGCGAAAACCACGATCCTCAATATTCTTGACGATCTACACAACTTTCAGAACCACATGGCAACGTAAGCTGGTTTGTTAAAAGTCATTCCGTAGCAACGATCATGAAAATTGCACATGGAAAGACTGTGCTTGCATCTGCCACTGACTCCGAAGTCAGGGAAGCTCACCAGCTCCTCAGGAGATTTTAAACAATACTGCGCCATGGTTATTACTTTGGTGGACTTGATACTGTGGCTCATGAACCAGAATTGAAAGACGAGTTCGAGAGGATCGGGCGACTCTACACAAACCAGCTGAACTGCGTGAAACTACAGATGGTATATGTTCAGGCCATACTGTAAGAATAATACATCAAGTACTTACAATTAGAGGGAAATACTGATACATGTATTCCTATGATCCACAGTTGTCTATAATCTATAGGGCTGATATATCAGTGGAGGATCCTGGTCTGGTACTCAATCCACGGTTCTCTGGACCTGGTACCTGGCCTTCGTTTGATGGGATCGTGGTTCTTCAGTCTATTTATAGGTAACATTACTTCCGCCTGATGACTGGGCCTGGATCATGAGATGCGCATCTGATGAACGAGTCTGATCCCCGACTCTACGAAGTAGAGAGGGGTTTGTCAGATGCAAACGGTCATTTTTCTGTAAAAAAGTTGTTGCTTATGTGTTCTGCATTACACACCATGTGTTCCTGACACATCGATCACAGCCCCTCCTTCACTACCGTTGTCGCATGTTGCTGGTTTCAAAGGTGCACTTAAAACGGTAATAAAACCCTGCCCTCCCTTGATCCTGGTGTCCTCCTTTGTCTGACCTATTATCTCTCGCTCGCTCATGTGCGTGTTTCAATGTTTCAATGATTTGCACTACTGATTTCTTGTGTATGTAGCACAGAATGGTCGCCTTTTGATTTAAAAAAAACCTGTCCATTCTGACACGCATACTTGATTGTTGTTTATTGCTATCGGTGGCCTCCAACAGACGTTTAGTCTCTCACATTTTGAATCTGAGACATATACACATCGCAGTGTCTTTTGTCGCTTTGCCACCGCTCATGCTCATTTATTACCTACTGTTGCATCCTTGGCAGCGTCAACACAACATAACGATCCACTGTGCGGCGGCGTGGCTTCACTATGAATATGATCAGTATCATAACAGTTTGCAGACTCTGAGCACTCGCCACTTGGTTTCCGTTGCACTGACACTAGTATCCCGCAAGTCTTCCTGTCGCACTAAGAAACATACAACTAAAGTCATCCTGACCCATTGGCCGTGGCGTTCGTATTGACAATGCCGCTTGGACGGCGTGGTGTGTCCTTTCCTACTCCTCAGCTGGTGAGTGATCAAATGCTAACATATTTCGTCTTCTGATTTTTTGTGATGCAACAGAATTGGTCTGTGGATAGATTTTCCGCACCAGGTATATGTTGACATGGCATGGTACCTGTAGGACTGATGTATCACTACCTACAACTATAAGACATTGATGTATCACTACCTACAACCATAATACATTGATGTATCACTACTCTGCATTCGCTGAATTCGGCACAATTCAAACCAAAAATCCTCCAAGTCCCACAAACGCGTAGCAGCCTGCCTAGCAACACATTTGAAAATTGTTTGAAAGCCAAATGCCTATCTGCGTCACCCGATTCCACAAGTTCCAATATGTCAAGAACTAACAGATCAAAATTATTGCATTAACAAACACACGACACACGCAAGCAACTACATATATGCAACAATGGTATAGTAAATGACACAATTGTCGGAGACACGCATATGCACTCATTTGCGTCCAGTCTTCCGAGTGGTGGATGAGCCACCAATATTGTTGGCTTCTGCAGCATGCCTGGATTGGAACCGTTGACGTTTGCCTCGGCCATCCTGCTGATCCGTTGATTCCGTCACTCTCTCATCAACCAAGGCGGAGGTGCTGGAACCAGCCCTGTGAGCATTACCTTTATGATTCACACTGATATTCAACCGCTCTCCTTCAGATTCACATGTGCGCTTCTTGCCTGTGTCAGAAGGGGGTCCTCTTGGGGCAGCATCAGACAGAGGCGTCAGAGTTTGGGTGGGGAGTGCACCGGCAGGTGGCGTTGTACCTGATAGAATGCGGGTTGTCAATGAAGGCGTCTGGGAGGGTGGTGGAGTGGAGATAGGGAAGGTGAAGGTGAAGGTGGGATTTGTAGTGTGATAAGGCTGCGGCTGCGCTCCAGCTTCATTTGGGGTAGTAGCAGGTTCATCTGTAAGAATCAATGAGTTTTGTGTTTGATGAATTCGTGGTGGTGACATGATAATCGGTAGCGAGTGTTGCGGGGCAAGGTCTTGTTCAAGAATAGGTAGGTCTTGTTCGAGAATGGATGGGTCCTGCAGAAACAGATTGAAACTGTGCACCATCTCCGAGTCTTGCAGAGGTTGCGGAGGCATCGGAAGAACGGGAAGTGATGGCTGTGATGTATCGTCCATATCCATTTGTGGCAGAGATGCATAGTCAAACAACATATCAGACGTGGCAGTTGCGGTATTTAAAGTGGTAGGTGTTGATATATCAGAGGGTGATTGGACAGTAGACGAAGATCCAGAAGCGATGACCGGAGTGGACGATGTATTGACCGGATGCAGCAAGCTTTGTGCCCTCGACAGAGCGGCTGCGTTGGCTGTTGAAAGAGGTATTAGTCTGATATCTTGTACTGAGTAAGGGTGACTGACGGAAAACGCGTTCTACAAACTGCGTGTAAGGCACCATAATGTTCTGCGAGAATTGGGGATAGGCTTGACTGAACCGGTTGCCCAGTTTCATTGTACCAACATGGAAACTACTGATATCAAGTGTCCCACCTGCAGCAGGATCTGGCCTGCCCATGAGTACCGTGAATGCCCAATCTGTCATTTCGTGCAACTCCTCGAAGAACTGGGTCAGAATCGCAGCGATTTTGGATATGCAGCTGCACATGCCGTAAGAAAACATTGTTCATAGAAAGCAAAGAATGTAACTTACACATCCTTATCGTGACCCTGCTTCTTTGCTTCCTCTATTTCCGCACATTTCGCCTCCTTCATTGCCTCAATAGCAGCAAGGACCTCTGCCTTTACTTCCTCGGACTCATTGTTGAAAGCGGCTTTGAGATGCCGCTTAACGATACCCAGGGTAGTCTTTTTAGCCTGCTCAGTGAACAGCAATTTTTGTAACTCTTCCTGCTCAGTCTTCACCGCATCTTTGACTTTCATATAGTGCATTTTTGAGTACATTTCCCATGGCTTCAAGACACGAGTAGGTTTGTCCGTCGAACCCTTCATGATATTCTTCATCATCTTGTTGACTGTGGCAGTGTGCTGTCCATTCGCCCACCGACCCGCTTTTGACGTACCCAAATCATTACGGAATTTCTCCATGAGGCGCTGTTAACATGGTGAGGAACACGTTATTGAAATTAATATTCGGACAGCATATACATACTTGTTGACGCAATGCCCAGGCTTCTGACAGCACGGTAGACTGTTCCTCAGTTAAGTCGACATCGAGTGAAATGTCTTTGAAGACTACAGCACGCTCTGGAAACCTTGCGCCCCATGCCTCAAAAAAGGGATTCCACAGAGGTTCGTAATTTCTGTTGGCCTTACATTCAAGGAATTGATTATGGAATGTCGCCATAAACTCGATCTGCTCAGCAGAATATTTGGTGGGTGGCGCCATTGGTGAGATTAGATGTATGTTGCAGGTAATAACTATTAGTTAGTGTGGCAATGAGATAAAAAATTCACTTCGAGCATATGATTGTGAACACGTGTGTTTTCGTCCGACTGCTAGAGAGGGACCGATTCAGTGCAATGGCAGTATGTAGGGCTTTTATTTCTGTTGAAGATTATGAGACAGGCCTTAATTCATGCTTGACTGGCCTTGCAGCGCTAGCGCAATGATCCCGCCTGCGTTTGAAATATGATATTGGTTGAATGAGTTTTCGTCCTACCAAGACTCAGTGTAATCCTACCGAGACTCAATGTAATTAGGGACCAATGGAGGATCCTTGGTTCTTTTTCTTGAAGACTACCACCACTTTACCACAACTGTTGGCCAAGTCTTTCTCTACTATAGCTAGTCAAAATGGCCCGTCCGGGTGTTTTATTGTCCAGTTGTTCATAAAACACCCGAGGCAAAGCTACAAGCTTCGCGTGAAAGGCACTGCCGTCATTACGCAAAGTATGTCATACATTCATTAATTATTTACATCCGTTCCTGACCAATTACATTAAAGACATAGAGATGATATTTTGAAGAGGCAGAGAGTGCTTCGTAGCTCGAAGACCAAGGAATCGAAAGAAGCAAAGAAATTCTCCAAAGAGCTCTTGAAGGCTGTCGCAAAAGCCTTGCATCGTGGGGATGACGATGAGTCTGAGTCGGAGTCTGAGTCCAATTCAGACGATGACTCGGAATCAGAAGATGATGAAAATATCAAGCTGTATGTGCATATGTTCAATTTTATAAATAGAAATGAAATGAAACATTAAACTCAATTTCAACAGTGATGATCTTCCAGAATGCTTATGCATTGTCAAGGACATCAAGGACGAAATGCTGGCGATGATCGGCGATGACCCCTGAAAATTTGTTGAGGGAGTCTTTTGTGACTACGTGAAGAGTTTCCCCAAAGACTCCTCCCCCGGTGATATTTCCATCATCGAATCCTTGATTGCCAAGGTCCAAAAGTTACTCAACCGGACCATTCCTGCACAAGATCAAATCTTGAATTCTTGCGGAATCTCGCCTGAGTGGCATGCTGCTGACTCGGTCACCCGTTTCTTGAGGACTGTGCTTGCATATCTAGAAGACATCAAGTGTCTGTTGTTTTCTGGAGGAGTTTGCGAGCTCACACTTGCTCACTCGATGGGGGAGATGATGTATCAGAAAGGCATCAGAATTTGATTTCTTCCATGTACTCATGTAACGTAGATTTTGTGCACGTAGCGTCACGGTGTAGTCCATACGAGTTTTTCTTGCGCTGTGTCTAATATACTAGTACTAACGTCCAGAACACACCGTGTGTTGATAAACAAAGTCATGTGAGGTCATTGTAGTCACGTGTTGTATGCATCTATGGTTAGTATCGTGTACGCCTCATGTGAATATACTGAAACTTACACCATACCATCTAGCTTGTCCTTTAAAACAAATTTCAGGCCAGAACATTACCCGCTGTCAAATCAATCTACTGGTGAAGCCCTTCAACATGGTCCTGGCAATAATGTAGTACAAGGTAAGTGTAGATATATTTGAAGTCATGGAAGTCTTACATGTACATTTTCGGAATGATTTGCCATGTCGACAATTTGCATGCTTGGCCACCACTCTAGTATCCTGCCATGATGCGGGCTGCAAAGAAACCGAAGCTGCAAGTTGAGCGTTTCATTCAGCCAAGCTCCACACCAGCAGTTAAGTTGATATGGGAATATGCATTTGCTAATGGACGCACTACTCTACAAACAGGGCATGTTTCACTTGGCGAGGCCACACTTGAGAGTGAGCCATCTGGTTCACTATACAAACCTCACGCCATCCAGGATTGGCCAGACTACAATGATTGGGACGAAGTCTCTCCATTTTGTGATCCTCTGATCATCACGGGTGACGTTTTGCAGGATAAGCGCAAAGAATATGCTGCAGTAAGTGAAAAAATCAATGATATTTACTACGCTCATAATTATTTTAGGACAATCCGCTTCTTGTTTGGCTCCTCGACCGCCAATTTTTCCTTGACGAAACCATATTTCTGGAGGGTCGTGGTCATGAAGGCCAGCGCACAGTCTGCCGCTGTGGCAGTGAAATTGAAGATCCCAAGTACCGATGCAGGGACTGTTTCGGCATGGAAATGTACTGTCGACATTGCACTGTTAAACGCCATCAATCCAGTCCACTGCATGTTATTGAAGTACGTGTTTCCTACTAGATACATGGTCTACAGTACTAACCTACAAACATAGGAGTGGAACGGCTCTTTTTTCCAGCGCACACACCTCAAGTCCCTTGGTTTACGTGTGCAACTGGGTCATCCTCCCAGTGACCACTGTTACAATCCACGTCCCTCAACAGGCAATGAATTCGTCGTTGTTGACATCAATGGGATCCATGATGTCGTGCTAGATTTTTGTGGCTGTGACACCGCCCAACTGCGCTACAAGCAACTATTACGAGTGCGATGGTATCCAGCAACAATGACAGATCCGCAAACTGCTGCAACATTCAACGTACTTGAACACTATCAACTGCTGTCATTCGAGTCTAACATTTCGGCCTACGAATTTTATCACAGCCTAGCCAGGCGCTCCGACAATACTGGATTATCACCCATCAAGGTAAGTCATAAAATTTCGATTTAATGTATAATATTGATCCTTCTCGACTTGCAGGACCGTTATTCAGCGTTCATGAGGATAGTACATGAATGGCATCACCTTCGACAACTCAGGTGTAGTGGCCGAGGTCACGACCCTGGTGGCATTGCAGAAACAAAAGCTGGTGAACTTGCAGTAGTTTGTCCAGCATGCCCCCATGCGGGCAAAAATTTACCCCAAGGTTGGGAGAATTCACCTCCAGCAATGAGGCAAGTTTAAAGTTGATTGTTTGATGAGAATGTCTTGCTCACCCTGGTTGACAGATGGATGTATGCACTCTTCGTCGCTATAGATGCGAATTTCCGTCTCAAGCGGAAGGCTGTCTCCTCCGACCGAGTGGATCCTGGTTTAAATACAGGATGGGCCTATTTTGTGGAGGAGCGTGCATACAAGAGCTACCTATCTGAGCGAGCCAATGAACGACAAGAGGTGCGTATGTAGTCTGGACTGTTGAGGGTCGACATACTTAATGTTTCCTTACTAGTGCAGTACCTGTGTTAGTCATAACGTGGTTAATATGGCTGACACAAAATCTTCACGAGGCTTGGCAGCTACTGGTATAGGTACCATCGACTGCGCTCGACACGAATTCAAATTGCCAAACGGGGTAGGCGATCTACAGAAAGGCGAAAGGTATGTTTTCTGCTACTTTTTTCACATTCAGCCAGCTGACGGTGTTACAAGGTATCTAAATATGGATTATATCGTTTTTTCGGCCCTTGTCGGATTCACAGTGACCGCGCTAAATATCTCCTATGATATAGCTTGTCAATGGTCAAAAAACCTATGGAACAGAATGGAACACATGCCGGCTTGGCTCCATATACCTCGTGACGATGTGCTGGTTTGATATTTCGTACCGAAGTTTTATATCGTGGCCCATATCGCAGCCTGTCAGCTCACATTCTCCTGGAACTTTACCAAGTGGGTAGGTAGGACTGACAGTGAAGCACCAGAATGAGGTTGGGCAAATGCCAACCGTGTCTCATCTAGCACGAAGGAAATGGGGCCAGGAACTCAACGTGACACCTTAAACGATCACTTCGGTGATTGGAATTGGAAAAAGATGACGACACTTGGTGGGTTTTCATTGTCGAGTATCATGTTTCCCTCACTGATACTTCAGACTCTCAAGGCCGTACGTTGAAGCGCAAGATGGAAAATGCCATAAAGTGGAAATGGGAACATCGTGTTGCCTTGTACGATTTGGAAGAAACAATTCAGCCTGCGCTGCTGGATGAGTGGGGAAAAGAAGTCGAGATGTGGGAGGAGGACAACACTCGCCCAAATCCATTCGAAAGCAAGCTTGCTCGTATGTCACTGCCCACACATTCTATGAATTTGCGCTGATCATCCGCTGTATGTGTAGCTATCACGCAGGCTGCGGTAAGGTCACAGCTCGCAGAATTGGAAGCACAAGAGCTGCGGGCAGGGATCAACCACTCTCTTGACGACAATGTCTCACCTAGCGTCCTTATTAGTTGTGGGATTGAATTAGAAGACTTGCAGTATGTGACGTCTCTCTTTCAACATGTGGTCATTGTTCAAATGTTATGACAGACAACGGCTCAAACACGACATTTCAGACCTCTCGCTTCATCCCACAGACAATCAAAAAGAGGCCATTATTCATAGAACTAATGCGCTACAGAGATGCATCGATTCCTGGACCCACTATCAACAACTCTATATGCCTATTGTCTCCACGCTGCGCTCATCAATGAATCCAAGTCCAGGTGCCCCCCAAACACTTAAGCCACAGGATTTTCCACTCTATCTACCATCAGCTCTCAACCATCTCGACTGCAATCACCGTTTAATGAAGCACGAATGGAAACTTCGGCAGGCACAAGCTCACGATGCCCTCAGTGAGCTCCGCTCCCACCTTCGTCTACGTTTGCACATTTACAAATTCAAAGACAAGAACTTACGGGGCCAAGCAGCTTCTACCCGTGCACAAAATTTGATTGCACGTGTCGAAGCAAAGAAAGATGCGGCGGTAGCGAAATACAGGCGCGCTCGTCAGGCAATAGAATCACTAAGCTGTTGGTTGGATGAGGTGGGCTGGGAGGCAACACTTCGACCCCTCAAACACGAGGACATTCGGCCTATGGGCGATTTCACAGGTGATCACACTCAAGGCACCGGGACAATCTTGTGGATCTGGCTGATGACAGATGTCAACACCAGTCCATCCGAGAATGAAAGTATTCAAGATTGTGAGTGTTTCTGGTTGATGCTATCGACAGCTGACTCAGATCGCTTTATGTAGGTGTTCGTATCGAATGGTGCAAGGCACGCGCATGTGCAGCTCGATGGTCCAAGGAAGTAGAGTTGCTGGCCGAAGAAATGAGATGAGTACTGGCCTTTCTGGAATGGCAAGGCTGCTGGTGGCATCAGCGCACAACGCTGCGCTCATCGGAGAAGCCTACCGAGCAAGAGGGCTTGCAGGCATATGCCTACCGTCAAGCCGCACTCCGTTCTGCGATGCGGACCTCATTCCAAGCTCGTTGGAGCTTTGTTTCTCATCTCAGTTCTATGTCAGCTTCTGAGGATGACAGTGGCCCTTCAATTGATGCACCTCCTTTGGTCATGGAGTTTTGAACAATACGTTGTGGTGCCGCACCGAGATACTAGGTTGTTTGTAGTGTAGCGGCATTCTCAGGCACAACAATACACATATTTTTGCATCCAGGCTTGATCGCAGATTGATCACAGATGCTCGATCTCAGCAAGAGAAGCAAGGCTCAATCTTAGATGGCTCGATCGTAGATTGCTCGATCAAATCTCAGGGCACAACATGAGCACAACTCGAGTAGAACACAGTACTATACTCGGACATGGCCAATGGATTGCACTAGGGCCATTGGGAACCTATAGTCTACTGTACAGCGATGTATCACACCACTTGTAGCCCATAGTAATACATGTATCACGAATGTCTTATGGTTGTAGGTAGTGATACATTAATCCTACAGGTACAGGTGATATGTTGTCTTACTTATCTTCACATGATGTCTGAGTTGTTCCACAATGAGGACATCGGCCCTTCATTTTCAAAATACATTCTAGAAAATGGGCATCTCTATGACATGACTGAGACCAAGATGGCGCCTTTTTCGAAATGAAACAGTGAGGGGTCTTTCTCTTTTGCGATCATTATACACTGAGATGAGATGCCAGACTGCTGCGGTGATATGCACAGTGCTAATGGCAGCTACACCCTTTCCTAAAGAGCAGGCTAAAGTTCAGAGGCTTTGAGATGGAGACCATTGGCTCCTGCAGGCAGGTCAAGGCAGACTTGGCTCCATGGTAACAACCAGACATGATTTTTGGCTATTACACCTCATCAAGGATCTCGATTATTTCTTGACCAATTTCAAATATTCCACTCCACAATAGTGAATTACAAGTGTACAATGATATGTGGTCAAGCGGAATATGATTTGAAATAGAGTTAAGTGAGATATAGTTGCTAGATATATAAGTATTATTGTGTATTGGCGAAGGCATGGTCTCCAAGGGGTAGTCTACATACTCAATCTGTATGGATAGCAGTTTACCATCAGTGAATTCATGAGTCCATGATATTGTACCCATGGGAACTATAAAAGAATATAATTCTGCTAGTAAATATGGCCATGTGTCCTGCGATAGATCTGAGTTGTTGGTGCATAGTCATTTATGACTGCAGATCTAGATTATCGCAAGCAGTTTATGATATGATTGTGATGTCGTAGCGTGATGGCTGGCAAGAGATGGTGGCGTAAGTGTGTCCCTCTTGTTGAGCATTCTCATTCTTCAATATTTATGTTATGAATTACATGGCTATTCAAGGCTTTCTCTTGGAAAGCAGTGTTCACATTGGTCATCAAAACTAAATTCACATGCAAGTTTATGGCAATGTTGTGATATTGCACCATTGCTGCCTGTAAAAACCAGTACCATCAAGTTAGTATGTTTTGCGAGTGTTCTCATTCTTCTTTCTTTATGTTTCATCCATTAGGTTATTTATGACCTTTCGATAGAATATGCCTTTCACATGAATCAACCAGGTGTCACGGCTGGCCCATGAATGCAATCATGATGAGCTTTGACATTTTGCCGAGGTTGATGGCACTTGGCGCTGTGGTCGAGAGCTTTTAATGTTGCAACACCAATGTCCTCGCATATCCCCAGAAAATGTATTTGTTCAAGTTACTTCTTGCTCATGGTGTTGGCAGGAAATTTAATCATCTCAACTGTCTCAAGCAACTTTACCGCAGCGCTTATGAGCCAATACTACATTCTGACGAAGAATTTGACACTGTAAACATTCCAGAGACTCGGACTTGGCAAGAGTCCATCAGACGAGCAGGTTCATGAGAAAAATGAGAATGAAAATTGTGAGTTTTGGATATTGAGGTGGATCAGTAATACATTGATGACTTGTACTACTAGACACTTGACAGTGCAGTATTTTGTATTCCATCTAAATAAGATCACATTGCCTGAATACCTCTTTCAAAATACTATTATGGCTGATAAGATGAAGACATCTACAAAGCTCTGGAGTAGAAGGTTCAGCTGGAATCAATAATATACCTATGAACAATATAGGCATTGATGTTGACGACTATCAATGTCTAGTAAGGCTAGGGATGTACTAATACTACTAAGCACCCAGTTACTGTAGCGCATCACACATGTTATCCAACAATGTATCAAATCTCGAGTGTTCCTCATTTGGCAACATGTCTGGGTCCAGATGAGACTTCATGGTCCTGTAATGGGTTCTATTTGCATCAGTCTGAAAGTCCCCAGCTGCAGACCAAGGGCCCACTAAGGCTTTCTCCAACAACCAAGTACGTGAGGTCACTGCAAGGAAGAGGGTGTTGGTAAGGCGGGGTTTCCAAGACTCTGATTTGAGGGAAATGTAACAAGAGTATTGCTTGCAGGATATGATGTGTTCTAGCATGTCCAAGATGGCCGTGTGGCCAAATGGAGTTCGACATGATATGACTTGCCCATCGTTTGTGGTCACCTAACATGTATGGAGCATGACGCAAGGTTTGATCACAAAACTTGAACCTACCTCAATGATTTTATCTGCAAATAAATAGTTTGACAGCAGGACTGTTATATCAATGACCTGCGCTGCTTGCATTTTGGCTCTTGTGTTTGATATATCAAGGCTCAATCTGTAAGCTGATATCCAAGAGATCACAGTGACCTCCTCGAAGTCGTTGTGTATCTCCTTCAGAACTCCTTTGAGCCTTGTGAGACAGCTCTTAGCGTCTGACCCTGATTTCCAAAGGATGAGTTCAGGCTCATGAGCAGCATTCTGACTGACATAGCGAGCGACCTTCGAGTCCAGTGTGTTCTGAGCGATGGTAGAGAGTTCAGCCACAGACGAAAAGAGATTTTCTTGGAACAAGGCCTTGATCATGCTGATCCGAGCATCCTCTTTGAAATCACGAATGAATGTTGGTGTTAAGATGAGGAACAATGAGGAGGACACCTTTTTAATGGACTGAGGTGATCCCTGAGTGAGGTATTTAGAACCAAGAAATTTCGTCCGGGTAGAGTCACACTTAGTTTTATGGGAGGTAGGCCGAGTACCCTGGGTCAACCTTGTTGTCACTTCAGGTATTGGGTCAGAGGGGGACTGAACAACGTTTGAGTCGTCAGATCTCATGAAGTAGTAGATATCATTAGACATGGCAGGCTGAGAGGTTCATGCTGTGTGAGATGTGGTTAGACATGGTGGGCTGAAAGTTATTAGAGCTGTGGAATGCCACAGAATGTTAGGCATCAGAAGTGGGAGGGGGATCATTCATGCTGTGCGAGACGTGATTAAACATGGCGGGATGAAAGTTGTTTGGGCTGTGGAATGCCATGGAATGGTAGGCATCAGAAGGGGGAGGGGGATCATTCATGCTGCGCAAAACATGGTTAGACATGGCGGGATGAAGGTTGTTCGGGCTATGAGATACCACAGAATGGTAGGTGTCAGACAGGCCCAGGGGAGGAGGTTTGTTCATGCTGCATGATACTGTGAAGTCATGGTTGTGACCACTGTTATAGCCATCCACATCATGCATCTGGGGGAAAGAATGTGGCAGTGGCACCATATGCAAACTGTGCTGGCTGCTACCCAAGGGCACAAGGTACTCGCAATTAGCTTGAAAAATCATCATGGAGTTGAAACAGCAGAAGTAAATAATAAACAAAACAACTCACTGTTCAAGTTGGTACTAGTATTGTGCATTGGCAGCTCCAACTCAAAGTTGCCATTGACTTGAGTTGGAGTGTATCCAGTGACAGAGAGTTGGAGACTGGGACTGTACAGCTTGGTTAGCTGCTCCAATCGAAAGTGGGTGAAGTTGCCTTGGCTGTTTGGGTAGCCATCATAACTGTGATGACTAGTACTAGATCTTGCATAAACTTGAAGGTCGTGAGTGTGGCAGACTGACTGATATAACCAAAACAACCTCACCATCACCATGGTCAAAGGCCACTTGCAGGCCACCCGAATCATGTTCTAAAACATTTGAGGAACTTTCGCCTTGATTATCACACCCCAGCCCAATATTGTGAAATTAAAGTCAAGGTCAACTTCAAGCAGTTGGAGTAAGAAATGTACCGTAGTTGCCTGCTGAAAACCGAGAACAGGATGTGACTGCTCAACTTGAAGTTGGCCTGATTTGGATTGACTCAGGTGCGACAGGCCACTGCCAGGCCACATCATTGCAGATTGAGTAGGTTGGTTGTGAGTGTACTGAGTCTGCCATCTGAAGTCTGGTGTATCCATCACCAGAAGTAGAGTCTGTTCGATAGTGACTTGTGAATGGTGAGTGAAGGTAGCAATTAGAATTCAACCGTAATGCTTCAGACCCCCACTGGTAGTCATAATCTTCAAGCTCGTGCCAGACGCGATAAGGAATCTATTGATCAACACTGAGTACAACTTACAGTAATATTATTTCAATCTAATTCAAAATCTTTATTTCATTCTGGTCCCTATAGCTGAGTGGCTCGTCATGATCACCAGGTCTGATTGGAGGGAAGTACTGATTTCCAGTCTAAGATGCATGCACTGATTTGACAAGTCGATGTATAAGAAGAGCATCCTACATTAATTCCCGCTATCATGAGGTCAACTGGGGTTTGTGATGACAACTCATGCCATCGCTATATGGGGTTCAATTGAATTGTACAGAGCCTCATGCCTCAACCTTCCGGTGAGTCCAGATTAGTTGAGTCAGCCTACTTCAGATTTCCAAACTGTTGGGCACTGTACCTGAGTTTAACCTAATTAATGGTACACTTGACTCAGGCTCAGAACTTCAATAGTATGGGCTTCTGATAGCTATACACTACTTATCTAAAGAGGCCTCCATTTATGTTCAACATTTTCATTGTCTGAGCTCCAATAGCTGAGCGCTGAGCGATGAGTACTGCATGTAATTGCTGAGTCCATCTTTGGATTTGAAAATGATATCAAGTTTCAGATAATCCGATAATCTATGTAAATGGTTCATAGCTTAACTGAAGCGCCGAGTTGCTGCCATTGTGCTGACTCAGGTAAACGTTATGCAATGATTGCACCCAAATTTTTATTTTAAGGTTCTAGAAAACAGAACATTCTGCGCTGTTCCGATTTACGGTTGCCAAGTCATCTGGTAGCCATTAACTGACACGCTTGTACATGTTAACATTGTTGTAAGCTATCGCAAGGATTGTTGTGGGTGACTTGGGAGGATATACCTAATACTGACATGATGAATACAGAACAAACAAAGAAAAATGGGGCCTGGTGCCTCACATTGTTATAATTACAGGGAGAATTTTGTCCCATCACAAAACAAAGTGCAATTCTACTGCCACTTTCCTGCAGCTACCCCATGTAAAGTCACGTGACATGGAAGGAATTTGATTACTTTAGCGGTCACCGGCAGGACTTCCCAACTTGGAGGTTCTTCTAACTGCCTCATGGAGTCGGTCTTCTTCCGAATTTGTGAGAGCAACTCCGGAGTCGTCGGAGTCACTATCCATGTCTATGACTTTGAGCTGGTCATTAGTAGTGATATTAATACCCGCAGATACATGAAAAGATGTATGAGTGTTTTTGAGGCAATCCAGCTGAGTATCTCCAACAGCGAACAACATAACATTGTGGCTGTATGCTGTGACACCAGAGTCTATTCGTTCTTTGATATCCTCCTCATGAGATCCTGAGAGCTCCCGAATTGACGTTTTAAGAGGCTCCTCAGCAGCACTCACATATCTTTTGCCTTCATCCTCCAGCACCATGTGAAGGAATTTCAAGTGCTCTTCACTGGCATAGATTTCCCACACCATTGCCAGAGCACACACATGCCTCCATTCGACATCAGCATGCATTGTGACAACAGCTTGAGCTGCAGCCTCAGAAGACAATTGTCGCAAGCGACGCTCAAGTACATTTTTGCTCTGGTATGTTTTTCTTCAATAAGCAATTTTTCCACATTTGTATATCATACAACATACTCTCTGTGATGCAATTGATTGTTGAAAAAGCGGTGCTCTGATGTGGTGGAATCATCCCTCTTGTCAGGCTTTGGGTTTGATTTTGCACGCTTCACAAAACGAGATAGATGGTGGATTATGGGGGGAGGGGCTACAGGTTCGTTTATGTCATTGTCAGTTTTGTCTGATGATGGTGACCTTGGGCATTTGGTCTGTGGGACATGCCAGCTATGAATTCTGCTAGTCGTCATATCAGAAGCTAGAGCGGTGTAGAGACTCAAGTCTCTATGGGCGTGTACAGACCATATTGCAAGACCTTATACTGGACCTGTTGAAGTGTGGCGACCTTCGCAAGTTTCGCGTTGAAGGCGAGGAATGATGAGTGGGTGAGGGCTAGACCTGCTGTGAGCTCTACAGTGCTCCTCTGGACGCGAGATATAGCTCGTCCCAAGGGGATTGCGACTGAGAAAAGATTCCTCTGTAGGAGAGGGGAGTCTTGGACTGGGCTTCGGTCTGGCTAAGGGCGCGTGGAAACGCGCTGTAAGTCGCGAAGCGCGGGAAAAAGCGCGAAAATATCGCGAAGTGCGTTACTTTCTGAAAAACGCGAAAGTGGGGCTCTCTAGCTCGAGGGTAGATGCTGAAGGAGAAATGGATATGATTCTCGAGAATATCCCAAGACTTCTGCGGAATGCAACGATAGACTCTGAAGTCGATGGATTTGTGATGCTAAGTCCCACTAACTAATATTCTCAGTGATGGAAAGGAAGTAAGGTAAAAACCTCTAACTATGTGCTGACGTGTCAGCATGCTAAGCGAGTTCCCAGGCCTCGGAGCCGAGTAAGTAGTGCTAAACGTACAAGGGTGATGTAATATAAACAACTAGTAAGATAAATGAAAATAAAGGGGAATGCAAAGACATATATGATGGAATGTGAGTGAAACAAAGTGAGATACGCACCAATGGACCTTGGAGGATGAGGACAGGACATGCGAACGGAATGCGATGGATCCCAGGAAGGCGCGCGGTAGCGCATGTCGAAGCGCGAGAGACGCGAGAACGCGAAGTGCGCGAAAACGCGAAGTGCGCGAAAACGCGAAAATGCGAAACCCGCGAGATACGCGAGTGCGCGAATTGCTAACTGTGTGGGATCGCGAGATGTGCCTACTTCGTGAGATGCGCGAAAACGCGAGGAATCTGAAACGCGAAATGCGTGAGATGCGAAATGCGCGAGAGACGCGAGAACGCGAAATGCTCGAAAACGCGAAAACGCGAAATGCGCGAGATATGCGAAACGCGAAACGCGCGATGTGCGTGATATGTGCGAAAACGCGAAGTGCGCGAAAATGCGAAATGCGAAATGCGAAAAGTGCGATGTGCGTGATATGTGCGAAAACGCGAAGTGCGCGAAAACGCGAAAACGCGAAAATCGCGAAGGTCGCCGCACTTCAACAGGTCCAGTATAAGGTCTTGCTATATGGTCTGTACGCGCCCGTAGAGACTTGAGTCTCTACATCTGCGGGGGACTTGGCTACTGACTGTCCTCAGTCAGTCTGTATAGTGCGTTTGGACTTAGTGAATTTTCGCTGGGTGATGTCATGTGATCGCGTGAACATCGCGCCAAATAGAGGGGGGGTGGGTCAAAAATTTGCGCGATGCTTCTAATCTGCTGCTTCTCTCTTATCCATCTCATCAATCACATTTAACTAGATCAATGGCACCCTTCAACCCATCCATGCTGGCAACCACTCCCACTCCTGAGCCTGAGGAGCGCCCATCTCCTCCAGCAAGGGCTGTTACTCCCCCCATGGAAGTTGAGGAGACCCCAGAGGCCAAAGCGCGTCGCGTTTGGGCCGCTTTGCGCGAGAAACTCGCGACTCAAGTCCTGATCATCCCTGATGATAAGCCGGATTTGTTTGAGGACAGGGAGATTTGGCTGAGGGGTTGGAATGAACTAAGCGTGAGTGATACTTGATTCTGCGCGTTTTGTGTACTGATTGGCGCGTTTGTAGGCATATTTTAGCGAAGCTGCAGCTGACGCGGCTGCTCATCAAATCACCCTCGATCTGGACGACACTGGTCACGCGCAGTTGCGCGAGGGGAAACGCGCTGCCAAAGCGATCGCGAATGAGATTAGCGCGATGAAGAAGAAGGCCATTACTGAGCCGGCGCCTTCTACCCCTGCGCGCGCGAGGCGCGCTCAACAGAAACTAATCGCGGAGGTCGTCTTGACTGCGAAGAAGGACGCTGGGGACGCTAGGGAGGATGCTGAAGAGGTGCTGGTCATGGTGAGTAGTTCTACCTTGCTTCGCGACTTTTTACTGAGTGTTTAGCGCCGTGGCGCGCGGATGTCTGTTCCCAAGCCCGATCCCTGCGTAAGATGCGCTGAGAGTGAGACAGCTTGCATTGGTAGACCCGGCAAGCGCTGTGAGGCTTGCAGTGAATCGCATCAAGCTTGTTCATTTTCGCGTCCTCGTGAGTTCGCGTTTTTCGCGTAGCACTGACTCTGGCTAATGCGCTCTTGGCTGTAGGGGTTCCAAAGAAAGCTACTGCGGCGCGTCGCAAAAGGAAGTCCGCGCCTGATACCGCGGTTGCTGCTGAGTCGGTTTCTGGTGTCGCGCCTGCAACCGTGTCCTCCCCGCCCATTGACGCGATGGAGATCTTCTCTTCTGGGGAGTCTGAGGTAGAGGAAAAGGAGGTACCCATTCGCGCTTTGCGCGCTGTGAAGGCTTTGCCTAAGCGCGCGACTGGCAAGGGCAAGGGTAAGGCAAGCAGCCTTAGCGTTCCTACTGACGGTGCCAGCGGATCCGGTTCTGAGTTGGAGCGTTTGAGGGCTGAGAATGAGCACCTCAAGTCTATCATCCGCGGAATGCGCCAGAACTCGCGCGCTCAACAAAGTCGCCTAATTTCGCTTTCTACCCAGTCCTACGCGATGTCCCAGGAGTTGTCCAAATTGGACTTAGAGTTGGCGTTCCTGGACTAGATTTTGTAGTTGAATACTTGTCTCCTCTTTGGCGCCAATGCGCCTGTAGAATAGCCTATGCCAAAGCGCCAATGCGCTCAATATATCTTGTTCTTCGCGTTTCGCGTTTCGCATGCCCAAGTCTTCTGTCCACGTCCATTGATGCTAAACTGAGAAGAAAAATCGTTATCAGTAGGTACGCTTAAGGGAATATGAATCGCGTCTTTAGCGGTGCAAAACGCGCAGTTCGTGCGATACGCGAACATTTCGCGTTTTCGCATTTTCTCGGTTTGCGCCTTTTTGCGTTTTCGTTGCGCATGCGGATTCAGCGCGAATTGTCATGGCAATCTGGTGTAGCGTGTCAAAGCGTGAATTTCGCGAACCGCGCGAGATATCGCAACATGATGTAAGTGCGTGACCGCGAAACCGCAATTATCGCAAACCGCGTATCTCGCGAATGCCATGCAGCGGTGGTATATCGTAATTCTTGCGGGTATCTCATTGGAGTGAGGTGTTGGAATGCATCGCGTAACTTGCGCGATTTTTGAATTCGCGAAATTCGCAAGTCGCATATCCGCGAAAATCGCGAAAATCGCGAAAGTCGCGAAATCGCGCGGGGTGACGATGAGGTTGATTAGAAGCGTGTGGAACAGTCTGAACTGAAATAATATGATTGGCGATTATGTGGAATATAGTAGGGTTGTTGGCTATATGTTCAAAGCAATGCGTGTTATATGCGATAGAAACAAAATGGGCGGAGAGAGATAAACAGGGAGTATTATAGGAATGTATGTTTTTCGCGTTAGATGGTTTTCTTGATGTTTTTATTGGGTTATTTTTGGGTGGAATATGTTTTCTGGAGGGAAGTCATATACAGACTTGCGGACATTTACAGCGAGGAGGTTGGGTGTGTGCGCTACACATCTAGTGCGTCTTCGGGCTCTTCTTCTTCTGGCTCGATATCGTCTTCATTGGCTATGCGATCTAATTCGGTGTCGTTCATACCAGTGACGCTAGTCACCGTGATGCGCGCGGGGTTTCGCGCGACATAGGGAATAACGCGAAACGCGGCGAATCGCAGTTTAGAGATGGCGCCGTCCAACTCTGCCAATATATATGAGCCGCCCTTCGTGCGCCTTACGACAACCATAGGGCCCAGATACCGCGGCTTCGTCTTCTTGCTCAGCTCATATTCGACCTTTGAATTTCGCACAAGTACTAATGCGCCTGGCGCGAAATCGTAGTCTTTGATGGATGCGCGAAAGCGCTTCTCGAAATCGCGAATGGAGCTATAGCGCGCCTTGAGTACCTTCTCCTTGATAGCGGTGAGATCTTCGGTGCGCTTTTGCAATTGGCGAGCGCGCCAAGCTATAAGGTCTGTAGTCGTAAACGCGCCCCTTTCGGGTAAAGGCGCTAAAAATGTCGCTTCTGCAAGGTCGAATGGGAATATTGGCTCTACGCCATGAACCATGAAATAGGGCGACAGCCCCGTCGCTTTCTGTACAGTAACGCGCTCTGCCCAAAACACGGAGTGGGCGACTTGATACCATCGCGAATCATCTCCTTCGCAAGTTTTCATGATGGCCTCCCGGACATCGCGATGCCTGCGCTCAACAATACCATTGGCTTGCGAATTGTAAGGCGAAACGCGAATTGGGTGTACACCATATTTCGCGGCTAATACGTCGACTGCGAGTCTATATGCGGGTGCGTTGTCGGTCACGATTTCGGTAATGGGTCCCCATCTGCACAGGAGCTCCTCAAAGACGAATGCTTGTAGTGTCTTTGTAGTTTCTTTGCGCAACATGCGCCATTCCGGGTATCCAGTGAGCGCGCAACGCGCTTGCACGAGGTGTTCGAATCCTCCTGCGCGAGGCATCTTCATGGTGTCAATGTGAACTTTGCGAAATAGTCCTCCGGGTATAGGAACAGTTGGCGGAATATGGAGCTTTCGCGTTTGCCGCACTTGGCATTCGTGGCATGTGCGCGTGTACCATTTGACGTCGTCAATGATATGCGGCCACCAAAATCGCAAGAGCAATCGCATGTGCACCGCGTATACTCCTTTGTGTCCTAAATCATCATGCGCTTCCTTCAGAATGCGGTAGCGTTTGCGCGGGTCGACAACTAATTGATGTTTGCCTTGGGGGTCTCTGCGCCATAGATTGTCTTCCAGAATGAAGAAGCGCGCCGCATAATGCACGAATGACTTGAATTCCTCATCTGAAAGGTCGACGGGTTTCTTGCACGAACTAAGGAAGCGTTTGATCGCGACCATTTTCGCGTCTAGCGCTTGCGCTTCGTTGGATCGGGGTATGGGCGGTTCGTCCTTCTTCGCATCGATGATATCTAGGAAAACGCGCATGTCTGGTAAACGCGCTAAGCGCCGCGCGTATGGCGCGTTATGCACTGTTCGCGTTATTCGCGCGCCTGCCGCATCTACTTGGTGCATTCTCTCATTAAGAAGCGTGACTCCAAACGAGTATGCGCGATCGACCCAATCCTCATGGTCATCATCTTCCTCTGGATCGTTCTCTGCAGGAGGTCTTCTTGAAAGACCGTCGACGCCTGCATGCTTCGCGGCGGGTACATGGACAAGGTTGAATTGAAAAAGGAGGATCCCCGCGATCCATCTGTTGATCGTCGCGTTCGGTTGCAAGTCAGGGTTATTGATCATGCCCTTGATGTACTTCGCGTCAACTTCAACCGTGAGATTCGCGATGCCAAAGATGTAAACGCGAACCGCGCGCAAAGCGCGAAAAAGGCCGTACAGTTCTAGCTTGGCCTGAGAGTAGCGGCTCTCAACCTCGCTAAGCGCGATTGATCCGAAGCGGTTTGGATAGCGTTTTCCATCTTCGCCTAATTGAAGCAGGATAAATCCTACTGCGACTACTGACGTGTCTACTGCGAGGATAACTTCGCGATCGCATTCGTAATCCAAGCGTCTCAATGCGGGGGACTCTAATATTGAGTCCTTCAGGGTTTGCACCGCTTCGCGATGCTCGTCTCCAAACTCGAAAGGTACATCCTTCTTCGTGAGGTTGATTAGCGGGCGCGCGATACGCGAAAAATTGCGGATGAAAATGCGAAGCACTCCGCATGTCCCCAGGAACCCGCGCACATGCGTGGCATTCTTAGGTTCAGGCCAATCTCGAATCTTTTGCACTTTGGAGTCTTCGGGTACTCGGCCTTCGAATGTGCACTTGTGGCCAACGATGATCGCGGTTGGCGCGGCCAGTACAAACTTGGTCGCGGATACTGTAGCTCCTACGTTTTCTAGGCGCTGTAAAATGCGATTGAGTACGATGCAGTGTTCCCATATAAAGCGCCGGATGCCTGGATTTGCGGGTATAGTTTCGTAAGAACCGTCCGCGCGCTGGTAGCGCGTTTTCACTGATTTGACGGGCACGTCGTCAACAAAGGGCGACGTATAGTCCGGAATCTCGTGCTGAAGGATGAAGGCAGTATCGCCTTGATAGACTTGCACCGCGTTCGCGTGTCCTTGGGGCAAGGTCGTCAATCTATGCGGACCTAGCGGCGTACCAAAAGTTGTCAAGTCGCGCGACTCCTCGTGGAGCGCGCGCTGGTCATATCCTGAGTATAGATCCATCATCCCATACACTGCATACCCCGCGAATGATTCCGCGAGATGTTCGACGAATGGTGGTACAGACGCATCGCGAATTGTAACCGCATTTAGCGGCTGCAAGTCGTGCACTAAACGCAACGATTTTCCATCTTTCTTGACGACGCAAAACCAGCGTGAGCGATATGCTGCGGTTGAGGGTTCATAAACTCCCGAGGCAATCTTCTCCTTAATAATGCGTATAACTTCGCCAAGCGTTGCGGGTGGAATAGGAATATTCCGCTGAGACCAGGGGGTGTGTGGTACAGTCGGAATCTTATAAGGCGGAAAATAGGTCTCATTGAGGCGACCGCGTTCAGAGGCACACCACGCGAAAGCGCGTTCGTGGATACGCACAAGCCATCTTATGAGTTTTAGCTCTTCTGGCCATAGCCAGTTTGCGGGATCTAAATCGAGCTTATTCGCGCGGTCGCGCGTAAAGCGCGAACCAGGAATGAATTCGGGCGGGTGTGTAGGCAGTTCTGGCATGCCAGCCAACGGGTCCTCTGGTAACTGACGCACTACCCTATACTCTGCAGGCATAGTGGTGGGCACGGTGCGCACTTTCTTCGCGACTGGTTTATAAACCAGGGCGTGGCGCGAATGATCATATGAATACGCGGATAAAAAGGCATTAATAGCCTCACGGTCTAAAACGGAGCGGGTGGACGATAAATGCGCATAATGCGCCGATAAATGCGGATATGATAACGGATTGGAGGGGGAACGGGAATATGAAAGTACGGAGACTGATGGACTATCGCTTGTTAAAAGCGGTTCGCGCGAACGACTGGTTGTTCATTAGAATGCATCATAGCAGGTCTTATGTTCTTTTCTGATGCCACTCACCTAGCCAACTTTGGAACTGCTAAGGATTGGCCACTTTACTTGTATTTTGGCAATCTGATGAAGTACGCACAATTGTTACCTCATTTGGGGGCATGCCATCTAGTAGGATTTTTACCTTCGGTGAGTCCTCCTGATTTTATTCTCATCTGTGACTATTAGCACTGGCATGTTGAAAACTGGCATGACCTTGCTTCCCACACACTGCCATAGGGAGTTATTTCATGCGTGCTGGAAAATGTTGCTCAATGAAGAATTCCTTTGAGCATACCACCACGGTGTAAGGAACATTGCATCTACCCATTGATTTTGAGGTCCTACAGCGCCTCGCACCTATCTCTACACACCTGTCTGTCCCTTGTCCTTACTGATTTACTGGTGAGTTATCTCAATTGCTATGGAAGTGTTCACTTCTGATCCGAGCACGCGCCTTACATATAGTTACATACATACTAATTATTCGGGACCGCACACTATTCAGCTCGGTACTGCGCACCTTTGCACTTATAGATACAGTATATAGAGACCTTACTGGACTTTTAGTTCAGACACTTCGCACACTCCCCACTCCTTAGCCATAGTTATATTCTAAAAGCACTAAATATACGACTGGATTTATCGTGTATCTGCACTCATGACAACCCACGTGCCTAAGCTATAACACGCACCACGCCTTTTGCATTCCCCATGCTTTCCATGCGTGCGCCCTAGAGCACCCTTCCTCATTACAAGAGAGTCCCTTGCCCATATTCCGAGGTTCTCCCTCTCAGTAGCTGTCCTATGGGTCGAGTATATAGCTCACACCTGGGTCTTACTGCAGAGTTTCACCCTTACCTATTATCACCTTTTCATCCCTGTAGTTGAGCCTCACCCTTCAACTGGAGCCCACCGCGAGGGACACTTCTGAGACAACAGGTCGGGTACGGGTGTTGGGATATTGAATCCCAAGTTGAAGGGCTGAGCAGGCCCAGAGGACATGGCCATATTGACCTGTGTGGGCTGGATTGGATTGGGGTGTTTTGGAGAGATTATATTGAACTGGTCGCCCACTATTATATATTTCAATTAGTGAACAGTCACAGGAGTTAAAATTGTGGCATGTAAACAATGCATTTGATTGATTGGCCACGTGATTCTCAAACATGCTTGCCTTGTGGCACTACCTTTGGTGCTGAGAAGTGACTGACTTCAAAATTTTATTGCTTCATAGAAATACAATATCAGTACTATCATCTCCCATCTTTCAAATGTATTTTCCACACCATGCCCACCACTGAATTTTCCAACAATGCTATGAGTGTTGCTGCAGATCAGGTTCTGACAATTCTCAGCAGGGCAGCAAAGTTAAAGGATGGACATCCCGATTACCTGAAGTTTGCTGTAGAAATAGGAGTTCTCATGGTGTGTATTCCTTTTATTAGCAGGCTCTCATGCTAATTGCATGAAGTCCCCTATATTCAAGACTTATAGCATGTCAGTGGCAGTGGTCCTGCCAATCCTGCTTTCAGCAGCCATGAAGATGCTGGAACACCTGGATGTGGAATAGTAAAGTTTTACCAGTGCACCAGTATGGGCCAATATTAGAGGTGATAATCCTTGCATCCAGTGGCATCCATTGAAGGACAAGGCATGAAGCATCACTGTTGCCAGGCCAGTGACAACTCCAGTGTCCAAGTCATCTACCAGTGTTCCTGTCGCTGCAGTTAATTCAGCTGTTGTGCCAGTCCCCTCCAAGACTGCCACAAAGCCCAGGCAGAAGCCTCTTCCAAAGAAAATGAAAGCGGCGCAACATGGCACCAGTGCAGGTGGTGATTCATGAGAGGGTTTGCTGCTGTCATATACCTCCTCACAAAACGGTAAGAACAAGGAAGTAGTGCCACCAAAGAATGTGGAAGGAGCTCTTGAGGTCAATCGAGGTCAGCAATGTGGACATAAGAAGAGAAAGGAATCAAACTCCAGTTCATTGCCCCTTCCATCTGCCATACAGAAACTGGATGTTCCTGACCCTACTGCAGTGCAGGTGAGCATTTTCATTGTTATGTTTACTCTTGCACAGACCAAAATGTCCAAACAGCTCAAAGTCACTCAGGGGTCAGTGTTGCCAACTCACAATATGCTGAAGGAGGATGTTCATATGGTGAGTTATTCAGCACATGATTCAACATGTGCTAATATGTAGTAGGAGATGGATGGTTCAGAGCTTACTCTATGTGATGTGTGTAGGAAAGCATGTGTTCCATTCAACTCCTTTCTCGAAGTCTTGTGTTCATCTGTATATACCCCAGGGGCATTGTTTGCCATGAAGGATATGGCAACCAAGGTGCCAAACTTAAAACTTGTGGCCGATGCTCCTGGCATAAACAGAAATGTTTGCATGCTAAGGCTGACTTTGTTGCTTTCCAAGGTTGCTTCTGGTTGCTTTCTGAGAAAGTGACCATTGGTAGAAGTCATCTGTGTGAAATACTGGAGTGTGAGAATTGAAGGAGCTATGGCTGAAATAAGCGAAAAACATCGGCATGTTTGAGATTAATAAGGGAAGTGAAGAGGTTGCTTTCTTAGATTGCTTTTGCCTTCAAACACACCAATGTTTTTCACTTATTTCAGCTGTAGTTCATTCAATTCTTGTACTCCAGCATTTTCCCAGGTACCACCATGATCCCCTCCACTTGCTCTACATTTTCGATTTTTTTCCTTTTTGGGTCATTTTCCCATGGTTGCTTCTGGTTGCTGGCAGAAGTTGCCTGTGTTGCTTTCTCAGGTTGCTTTTAATTTTATTGTTGCTTTCCAAGGTTGCTTCTGGTTGCTTTTCTGAGAAAGCGACCATTGGCATAAGTTGCCTGTGTTGCTTTCTTAGGTTGCTTTTGCCTTCAATTAAAGCAACTTGAAAGCAACACAGGCAACTTATACCAATGGTCGCTTTCTCAGAAAAGCAACCTGAGAAAGCAACAGGTACCACCAAGATCCCCTCCACTTGCTCTACATTTTTGAATTTTTTTTCCTTTTTGGGTCATTTTTCCCATGGCCAGGAGGAAGATGAGCCCATGTGGCCGTGAGTTTCGTGTGGGGTGATGATAAATGTATCCCCAAAGAGGGTTGCTTTTGTTGCTTTCTCAGGTTGCTTTCAGAAAGCAACCTTTGGAAAGTAACCTTTGACAGGCACTTTCTGCCAGGTTCCCAAGTTTCGCACAGGGGGTAATGATTGATGATAAATGTGTCCCAAGGTTGCTTTCAAGAAAGCGCAGAAAGCAACCTTTAAAAGGCACTTTCACCCCCCCTCCCCCACCCAGGGGGTTAGAGTTAAGAAGCAATTGATCCCTTCTTGAAAATGCCTTGTTGCATGGATCAGTTAGAAAGAATAGCCGACATCTCTGATGCTCAGATCATCCATGATGAATTCATAGTCAGTCCTGATCTTGAGACCTTTCAGCACCTTGTTCTCCCATAGGTACATCTTGCAGATGCCATCAAGAAGCATGGTGCAGAAATTCTTGGAATCTGTCCACCAGATATGTGGAAGGCTCTTAGTATCATATGCAATGGCAGATGCATGATGCTGCAAGGTTCTGAGATGTGAGAAAGTTGAGTGTTACTTTTCTGTGAACCAAGACTCCAGAGCATTGCAAGCCGACACTCTGTCTCTGTCTTTGATCTCCTTGATGAATGATGCGTGCATGCAGTACTTGTCCTTTGCGATGATTCTGGTGATGTTTTCTTTCTATTGTGATTTTTTGATCTCCTATGTTAAATGATGCTGTCTTAGTGCATTGTCTGACATGTGTGATGTAGCTGGACTTGTCTTCAGTTGCAAAGACTGTGCTGCAGGTGGTGCACTTCATTACTACAAACTCTGATGTAGATAATGAGGTGGATGGTGGTGGTATGAGACAGAAGGACCATTCATAGTATCTTCCCACCTCTAGCTCTGCTTACAAATATATTTTGATTGTGATTCAAACAGGCATGATCTTGTGGTTGAAATGCTAAGATGCTTATGTATTTCAAACACTTTGTAAGTTATGCTGCCTTGCAAAAGGATAAGCTTCTGTGATACATATTCTTGCTTGAATACTGATGCACTTGCTTATTTTAATGCAACTTCTATATTGGGAAGTTGCATCAGCTTGTAAATGAATTAATATATATATTGCTGCTTGAATAGTAATGCGTCTGCTTATTTGAATCATAGTGTAACCTGTGCCACATTGCAAATGAATCAGCCTCTATGATATATGTTGCACCTTGAATACCAATGTGCCAGCTTATTTCAAACAGAGTGTAAGTCATGCTGCCTTGCAAAAGGATCAGCCTCTGTGATATATCTTCTTACTTGAATACCAATGTGCCTGCTTATTTCAATGCAACTTCTATATTGGGAGGTTGCATCAGTTGTGTCGACTTGCCAATGAATCATCCTTTGTGATATATGTTGGAGCTTGAATATCCATGCACCAGCTTATTTCAAACAGAGTGTAAGTTGTGCTGCCTTGCAAAATGATCAGACTCTGCGATATGTGTTCCTGCTTGAATATCCATGAGCCTGCTGAAGGGTCAACAATTCCACTGGGATGCAGAACAATGTTGGGTGAATGCTGCCTAGCTGCTATTCAACCCAAGGGCTTCTGTACTAAGCTCAGGGCTCAAGAGAGAGAGAAAGAGAGTGTGTGTGTGTGTGTGTGATAATATGAAAGTATCACTCCAGACAATGAGGACAAGATTGTATATCAGGAGCTGTATAGTGAGCTATTGAGCTACTACTAAAACTAATAAGCTGCAAGTCTGAGGAAGCTACTGAATCCTAGAAGGAGAGCTACCAGAACTATAACTGAAAGTCTAGCTAGTGAGTGGAAGTGTAGGGCGAAAATTTGGTGATTATGTAAGCAGTCAAATGCGGACATAAGCAAGAAAAAGTAAGATAAGAAAGCTAAGTAAAAACTGTTAATACCAGCCTAGAGGGAAACCAATCCCTACACTGCTTATTTTAATGCAACTTTTATATTGGGAGGTTGCATCAGATGCACCCACCATATAAGGAAGTTGCACCAGCTTACATGAGCGACTGCAGAAAAAATAGTGATGCACCAGCTTATTTTGACTGCAGGTTGCACCAAATGGCCATCCATATTTGGAAGTTGCATGAACTCATCAAAGGCTGGTCTATCCTGCACCAGACAATTGATGTGGGGGCATCCTGCACTGGGTAGGGTAGACCAGCCCCCTGTGGCTTCTCTCGTCTACTCTTTTGATTGGCATGCAGCGCAGTACAATGTCGGTCCAACACCCCCCCATCAAGAGAAAGATTGATGAACTGCACAAGTTAGTATATGTGAATTTATCTATCCACCAGATATCATGCAGACCACTCTCAGAAGAAAATCAGAGCACATCAGGACAAAGAGAGATTGAAATTCACATGGGCAGGTCTTGCATAAATATGCCTGTATGAGGATCAGAAACTATTTTGTGAAAAGATGACCAATCAGCAAAAAATGCACGACTGAGAATTCGATGGGCATGAAAGAAAGAGCAAGAAGCCACAGTAAGGGAGGGAAGGCATGAGACTGTCATGTAAAGAGGGGCACAAGAGAGGAAAGGAGAACTCACCATTGAGGAGAATGACAGGCCATGAGAGAATCAGAGCATGCAGGAAGGGGAGCACATGGTGTGAGACGGATGGAGTTTGGGATTAAATATGTCACAACATAGGGGGGCAGGTGCTTTACAATGCATCGCTGCTGCTTAGAACCACTGTCTTAGAACCACTGTCATACACCCACATAGAACTACAGTTACTGTTACAAGAACATTCACTGCTGGCATGGCCCCTATTCATTTTCTTTCTCGCTCTCCTTCTACCTATATCCTGAGGACTCACATGCAATACCTCTTCTGGTTGACCGTACTCTCACCTTACCTTTTCTGGTTATATTCTCTTTTATTGCCTTCTTGCCTATTTGTACTATATCTGCTCGCCAGATCCCTGGCTCATTTCCCCTATGTCCCTTCCACTTCACCAGCACATACCTTATTATATCCTGAACCCCTTACCTTACTATTGGTCCGTGACATCATCACCCCTTACCCTTACCATATCCTCGGTTGGTGACTCAGTCCCCTACTACCCTTACCATAGCTTCGGTCTGTGACTCAGTCTCCCCTCTACCCTTACCATACTACCGGTCTCTGACTCAGTCTCCTTTCTGCCTGCCTATCTTTGTACTACTACTTATGGCCTAGTCTGTGCTTGTTTCCTTTACCTATATAAACCCTACATACTGCAGTTGTATTCTCCAACTTGAATCTACTTGGTTCTACACGGTTACCTAGTCCATAACCTCTTAAGCTTAACCGCTTATACTTGTGATCTTTGACTTTGCCTTGACCCTTGGTCATCGCATCTTTAGATCTTCAGAAGCCTTTGTCATCATCCCTGACGACATCAGCTATAGCTTCTAGCAGCTGCAAGACAGCACATGCTTATTAGCTCATCGACCCACTCATCCCAAGCGGTTGGACTGTGACTTGCAACCAGCACCTGTACTCCAGGCCTCGCAAGACTATCCAAGTAAGAAGGCACCTATGTCTAGTTGCTAACAGTTACTGCTATATCGAGTATAACTATCACTTAAAACTGCTTAGAACAGCTACTGCAACCACATAGAACTACAGTTACTGCTGTATTGAGTATAACTACAGCTTAGAACTGCTACTGCACACCAACACCACATATCACTACCCTACAATGCAAAACTGCTACATACCATACATGTCACTGCTACATATCATACATGTCACTGCCACATAGAACCTACAACAGCTTGGCATCATTACTGGGGACACCCCCCTCTGTGTGAGGAGACCAGGAAATGTGGGAGAGGGGACCAGGAAACATGGGAGAGGGGACCAAGAAACATGGGAGAGGGAATGGAGGATCTGTGTGAGGGGACCAGGAAATGCGGGAGAGGTGATGAGGGGATGCAGAAGAGGGGACCAGGAAACATAGGAGAGGGGATGGAGGGATGCAGGAGAGGGATGCATAAGGGGGGGACGGGAGGGACATTCAAGGGCTGTGGGAACAAAAAGAAGGGGGGATGGGGGGACATTCGAGGGCTGTGGGAATCAAAAGAAGGGGGGATGAGGACTGTGGGAAAGGGGATGGGGGGATGTTTGAGGGCTGTGGGAATAAAAAGAAGAGGGGACAAGGGCTGTGGGAAAGGGGATGAGGGACAGTGACATGATGAAAATTCATGCCCGAAGTGTCCCCCTAAGGGGGATGCTACCATGAAAGGAAATAAGGGGATGGGGATGGCCAAAGGCCCTCAGCTTTGAAAGCAGATAGATAGAGTAGGATAGCATAAGGATTAGTTTGTGGAGTGCGCTGAAAAAGAGTTACAGACTCAATTTTACATCCTCCTCCTCCCTAGGCACCAAGGATGGCGCTGAGGCCATAACACAAGAATGAGAGCTGCAGGTGCCCTAATTTTTGGTGTTGGGTTATCATTGGGTATGTCCTAAGCACCCTGAAGTGTGCAGAGGTTGCCAGGGGTTGTGACGAGAGGATGGCAGGCTCAAAAATGTCTGGAGGGTGTGGGAAGGTGTAGTTTTGGTTGATGGCAAAATATAACATAGATTCAATTATTTTGAACCAGACTTTGGAAGGGCATGAAAAAAAAAGAAACTTGAAGAAGCTGCATTTCTAACAGTAGCACCATCCACATATAGATAGACAAGTAGTGAAGATATTGGGTAAGTATAGAACCAGTTATCCAGAAGGTAGAGAATACTGAATAAAGGAATAGGCTGTGTTAATGTTATATGGACAGGTAATGAATTTGAAAGCTTATCATATCAGATAGAAAGCAGATAGGCATATCGGATCAGACAGGTGAGCGGTGGTTGGACAAGTGCGATAGTGGATGAGTATTAAAGACCATGCACACTGGTGCATACAATCTCTCGGAGGGGTGAGAATGACTAACTCAGAAGGGCTTTGGCCTCAGCTCATATGCTGTGCCCCTCACCTGAGTACAGTGCCCTTAATTTCGGATAAAGTCCAATAAGGTCCTAACAAAGTCTGGAGGACTTCAGAGGCAGACAACTCTGGTGGAGCATCCAAAGGACTTCCGGATGAGCGTGGGAACCATCCGGATGAGTGTGGGAAACTTCCGGACAAGTATCAGAAACTCGGATGGAGTTCCATCCACTTGATAGGAAGCAGAATAACTGTGCATATCAATCCTTAGTGAAGACATAGAGTGGAGATACTGCAAAGGACACAGTCCAAGGAAGGAATAGTGGTCTGGAGTTCCAGATAGGGGTTCCAGAGCGGACATGGACAGATATAGACTACTCTTAGGTAGAGACAGAGTTGGATAAGGATCAGAAAGAGTGCAAGTATCGGAAAGGCAAAACTTTGATCTAAGGATACAATCCATTAGGCCTAAGGTAGAATCCAGAAATGGATGAAGTCCAGAAATGTGGAAGAGCAGAGCTCTGGCCTAGGGAATCAATCCCTAGGCCTGAAGGATAAAGAAGGGGTCCTTACAACACTAAGGTGCGAGGACAATAATGCTGCAAGACAATAATATTTGAACTGAGGATCTATCGAGATTTACAAGAGTTTATATACTGTAGGTAGCTAATGGAATAATCTGAGGCAGTGTCCAAGGCTATGTACATTAGTGCAGTCAAAGGATAATGGATCAGTAAGCATAACGGATAGGTAAACAACCGAGTACCGGTAATAGACAAGTAGTGAAGATATTGGGTAAGTATAGAACCAGTTATCCAGAAGGTAGAGAATCACCAAATAAAGGAATAGGCTGTGTTAACGTTATATGGACAGATGATGAATTAGAAAGCTTATCATATCGGATCCAAAGCAGATAGGCATATCGGATTGGATCCATATATTGGATCAGATGGACAAGCGGTAGTTGGACAAGTGCAATAGTGGATGAGACTGCAAATGGTTATGGATGATGTCTAGGAATCTAATCTAAGGATTAGTCCATAAATCCAACTATAGGATAGGGAAGTGAAGAGGTTGCTTTGTGTTGCTTTCTTAGGTTGCTTTGCCTTCAAACATGCTGATGTTTTTTGATTATTTCAGCTGTAGTTCATTCAATTCTCACACTCCAGCATTTTCCCATGTACCACCATGATCCCCTCCACTTGCTCTATATTTTTGTATTTTTTTCCTTGTTGGGCCATTTTTTCCCATGGTTGCTTCTGGTTGCTTTCTTGAAAGCAACTGTTGGCAGAAGTCACCTGTGTTGCTTTCTCAGGTTGCTTTCCAAGATTGCTTGTGGTTGCTTTCTGAGTTAGTGTTCATTGGCAGAAGTCGTCTGTGTTGCTTTCTCAAGTTGCTTTTGAATGTTGTTGTTGCTTTCCAAGGTTGCTTGTGGTTGCTTTCTGAGAAAGTGACCATTGGCAGAAGTCACCTGTATTGCTTTCTCAGGTTGCTTTTGAATGTTGTTGTTGCTTTCCAAGGTTGCTTGTGGTTGCTTTCTGAGAAAGTGACCATTGGCAGAAGTCATCTGTGTTGCTTTCTCAGGTTGCTTCTGGTTGCTTTCTGAGAAAGTGACCATTGGCAGAAGTCATCTGTGTTGCTTTCTTAGGTTGCTTTAAATAAGTGAAATACATCCTTTGGCAGGCACTTTCTGCCCCCCCCTGGTTAAGATTATTACTTCAGTAAAATTATCATGCCTTACTCAGCAAATAATCTCAATACCTTCTTGTGCAATGCTAATCTTCTTGATGATTATCCAGAACTCGTGTTCAAAATCAAGCATGGTATCCTGCTCAGTCCTCTCGACCCCATTCACGCTACTTATGCACCTCCCAATCTCCCCAGCACCAATGAACATGAACAAGCCATCAAAGAATACATTGATTCCGAACTCACACTGGGACGCTTCAGTGGACCTTTCTCACAACAAGAACTCAAATCCAAAATAGGTCCTTTCCAATCCTCACCTCTCCAAGTCGCTAGCAAGGATGGTGCTCCAGGTGAACCTCCCAAACTCCATGTCTGTCGTAACCTCTCCTACAGAGGGTCTTTAGGCCATTCAATCAATGACAAGATTGATGCCAAAGATTTTCCTCTTGTTGGAGTACAGCAGAACAAGTTGCTGCCTTTGTACATTCCTCCCCTCCTTCCACTCCTTCTGTGCACTCTTCCTCTCCACTACCATTCATCACATGACCTTGTGGTTTATACCGCTGAGGAGTGCGACATCACTGGGCAGTCTGGATTTGCACGTTTCTCATTCCTGATCCTCCTGATCTCTCCTTCCAAGCACTTCCGCTTACCTTTGTCACAGGTTGCCATCACCCCTCCAGGTACTCAAGCAGCCTCTCTATACATTGAGAGTGCCTATTGCACAATTCCAATTCTTCCAGATCACAAATGCTACTTGGTGGTGTGTTTCCATGATCATTTTTATATAGATCATAACCTTCCTTCAGTGCATCCTCTGCAGCCGGTATCCCAGGGGAAGTGGCCAATGCTACCATGGACATCTGGAACCACGCAAACATTGGTCCCACATGGAAATGGGTCAATGACTTCCTTGTCGTTTGAATCCCAGATCCAGAAGGACCATTCATCAGCACCTCCAACAGCATTCCCTTCCAGTACCGCTACAATATCCAATCAGCAAAGGACTATATTGGTCCCATTAACATACCCTGGCACAAAAGCAAATGATCCGACTTTGCTGATGTACAGGACTATGTGGGTTATACCTTTGATTTTCCCACTCACACCGTCGCTCTTCCAGAGACTAAACATCTCAAATACATCCACTGTCTTCGCTCCTTCTTGGACACCTACTCCTCTCGCCAAGTCCCCAAAAAAGCAGCTGAAAAGATTAGCGGTACACTTACTCACTGCGCCTTTGTGTTCTTACATGGTCGCTCCTACCTATCTGCGCTATATCAATCAAATTTCCCCATGGACTTCATACCTTGCTATATGTGGAAGTCGGTCAAATCTGACCTCAAATGGTGGCTCAACCTACTTGAGCATGACCATAGTCCCTGTCTTCTCTCTCCGAGACCCCCCACACAAGACTACAACATCTGGGTTGATGCATCCACTGGGACAGGCATTGGTCTATGTTGGAATGGACTCTGGGTCACAATATGCTCTGAGGGTCTGTCCCCTCTGCGTCCAGTTCTCTCAAAAAATCTTTTTCTCAACCCCCAATAACCCAGACTCAGACTGCTCCTCCCAGACCATGCACATAAGCACACCCTGGCAGAGCCAGACCCTTCCCACCTTTCGTGGTAAAACACGAATTCTGACATTTCACTAATCATACTGATTTCATCTTGTGTTCCACAACCACATAAACTGTGCACATGAAATACTATCACCTTCTCTGCATGAGAAACCAACAAACGTCAGTATTTCGTCTTCATCTCAACTCTCCACCTTTTCCTTCCTCATGTACACGGCTTGAACTACAAAGCCAGGGTTTTGAAGTGCATGTTCCAAGTGCGATGAGAAGAAAATGGCGCGATTGCTCCAAGTATTGTTCAATGGGATAGTTTCTCATTTGCAAGGTGTGGTGGGACATCTATCCAAAGGGAATACAGAGGAGTGGATCTCAGTGTGCTCCTGGAATTGCAGCGCTGTCGCTGCATCCCACAGCCGGACAGTTTTATCCCTTGAACCAGACATGATGCGAGTGCCATCGGGGAAGAATGAGACTGACAAAACCTCATTGGTGTGCCCTCGGAAGGGCTCACCCAATGGCAGCCCCGTCGCTGCATCCCACACCCAGACAGTGGAATCCTCTGAACCAGACACGATGCAAGTGCCATCAGAGGAGAACAAGACTGACCAAACCTCTCTAGTGTGCCCTCGGAAGGGCTGACCCAATGGCAGCCTCGTCGCTGCATCCCACACCCGGACAGTGGAATCACTTGAACCAGACACGATGCAAGTGCCATCAGGGGAGAACAAGACTGATGAAACCAAACTAGTGTGCCCTCGGAAGGGCTCACCCAATGGCAGCCCCGTTGCTGCATCCCACACCCAGACAGTGGAATCTTCTGAACCAGACACAATGAGAGCATCAGGAAAACCCTCCCATGCGAACTTAGAGCAATTTAGATAAGTTTTTGACAACTATCAAAGTTAGCTCTAGTTAGCTCTAAGAACAATACTCTAGCACAAGTTAGTGACAATTGTCCACAACTAATGCAATGTTACAAAGCTATGTCTGTCTAAGTATGGATTTACAAAGAATGTCTGACACTCGTTAAGGACATTAGCAGAACTCCATTCACGAGGAGCATTAGGGCCAAAGTGAGGAATCAAATGTGCACTACGATGAATATTACTGATTGGAATGATGCTTGCTAATTGTTGTCTGTTTTTGATGACACGTGAGACTTTGCACAAGCCATGGTTGCGGTCGGGTGCATGGAAAGTGGTGAACCATTCTACATAGGTGAGGTGTTTTGAGGGCTGGAATGTTGGGGGAAAGAGTGTAGGGAGAGCTTTGGGAGGGATAGAGAACATAACACGGACTTGTCCAATTCGATATCCTATGTAATAAAATGTTGAGCATTGATGTACCACTGTTCAATAACAACTGGAGCTCACCTTTGATGCCGAGTGGCCCACCTGTGCCATCATTGATGAATGCTGTATCAAATTAAGATGAGACACTGTCTGAGGTGAATGGTCTTGAATGTCCAGGACGTGCATGTACACTATCAAGTGTGACCTGAGGATCACCCTGGCCATGAACATCGACAGAGACCCACTTCACCTTGTGGAAGACCGGCAGTGTCTGAAATGGGAGGTACACATCACTGGCTCGATCCTCAAGTTGCCTAGGTGTGATAGTGGTGTTTATGGGAAGTGATGCTTTTGCAATGCAACGTGTGAGAGATTTGCGAAAGTATGTAGCACCGTATTCATTCACAATCTTGTCCATTGTGACTGCCTTGACACTTGGATGCTTCGTCATTGTCTGAGTACGACAGAATGTCATTTCTGGAGGTTGAGGATGATGATGAGGGTGATGTGTGGTGCCTGCGAGTCTCCACTGTACATATTTCTTATGGCGTAAGATTTTTTCCCTCCGTTCCAGCCAGGTCGTCATTTGCGCAAACTCGTTCTTATGGTTTGTTAACTCTGCACTACCACATGCTTCTGAAAGCCAAGCGAGAAGATGTTTCACGAGTCCTTGGTACAATTGATGTAGAACGTCAGGTGTGATAGATTCAAATATATTGACAAACGGTAATCCCTCCCAGTATGGGTGAATGATGGGCTTAATACCAGCCACTGTACAAGCACGAACAAAGGCCAATCCACCTTCGTCAAGAGCACTGAGGGCGTCAAGTACTGCATCCAGGTTTCGTGGTTGATAGTTTGCAGCACCAGCTGCAAGACCAAGTTCATCCGAGGGAACATCACAGTTAGGGCATTGCATTGTCTTGACTCCAGTCGCTAATACTTGCTCTGGATAATCTCCCACAAAGCACACAAACAGAGGATGGCACCTATGCATAGCCCCATTACCACTTTGCATATTGACTCCGTTGATGCCTGCAGCTGCGAGTGGAGCCAGGACATGTCCCACACAAGCATGATAGAGGTTTGCAAGCATGCGGCGGCAAGAAGCTTTATTAGTGACATGTTCAAGGCAGGTGGTTGGAAGGTATGCAAGAAGGACATGTGCCTGGCGTGACGGTTTTCGACGGATCTCCTTGGGAATGTTTCCAATTGTCATGTAGACAGGGTATGCCGTCTTGTTACAAAACAATGTAACTTGAGTCTTGTCTGACGAAATGATGACGGGAATTATTGTCGCACCAGGGTTCTCACGGTCGAGGGATCTCTACAAATACAGTGTCAATCTACTGCATAACAGCTTTGCAAAGGCACAGACTACAAACCTGAGTATTCCACCACCATTTACCTGTATGCATCTCATGATATAAGCGAACTGTCTCATCTTCATCGGCATAGTGACACTCAGGTACAAATGCAAGAAAGTCGGTGAAGTTGGGGTCCCCAAAGAGAGCTGTGATACACTCGATGATGTCACGATAATACACATCAAATGCTTCATCGGCAATGACTATCTGCTCTCGTTTAAACTTTGGACGGCCTGGAAGTTCATTGTCAATGATCTTGTTCAATTCACATGAATTCTTGAAGGAGAGACCAAGCATGTCACCAAGCTGGATGTACTACAATTAGGCTAATCCTGATGACTTCAAAATATACCAAAAACTTACACCCTCAATAGAGATGAGCTCTGAGAACACAGTTGAGCTGGGACCTCGTAGTTTTGCCCATCGAGCCATCTCCCAATCAAGTTTCAAAGTAAATGGAGCATAGATGTTATCTGTGCCTGAGCCGTTGAGCTGTGCATGATAAGTTGCATTGCTCAACTGCTTGGTTGGATTGATGGGCTGTCCGGCTCGTTGATCAGGATAGTGAACGACGATAGGTACCTGTTCATGGTCATGAAGGCGCTGCTCTACTCTGTGGTGAGGGTCTGGCTCTTGTGCGTCTGGGGTATGTTGGTCCTGTGCGTCATTATGTTCATCATCTCCTTCATGTGCATTGCCTGATGGTACTAATGGGGGTTCCCATTCATCATGAGCACCATCATCATCTAAGTGCTCTTCATCTGTGAGTGCATCGCCCATGGCTTCACCATCGTCAAACTCTGCTGGCCACTCAAGCTCATCCTCAGCATACGTCCCAAAGAAATCACCTTCAAAGTCCAGTGGCACCTGATTTGGGTCAGGTGCGTCTCCAATATCCATGTGCTGATCGTCATCCTGTGGAACTTGAGGTAGATTGGTGTGAAATTGGTGTGAGGTAAGGTAGAGATCTTGACAAGCGGGATTGGTGGTTTTCACAAGGTGCTGGTTATACCTGCTTATCGATGCGAGCTTTTTGTTACAGGTAGGACATGTTGTTTCAGGCATGTTCTAGGTAGGATTGATGAGGAACATCAAACAACTGAATGTTGAAAAAAAAACTTATGACTCACAAGAGTCAGAGTTAGAGAAGGAAAGGCAAGCGTTGGAAGTTTTGACTGAGTGCCAGAAACGTGTCATCCTCATGGCATACAGCACTGAGTCCAGAAGCTCATGGTTGCCAGTTGTACCGGCAATATCACATGCACCCAATAATGCGGATGATGCAGATGAATTATCCGGCCAGATGAAAGGGTGAAGCTTGGTGTCACTGAATGAGCATATGAGGAAGTCAAGGTCATATGGTGAACTTACCATCAACGAATGAGCATACGAAGAAGTCGAGGATGCAGAGACATAGTCTCCTGATGATTTAGGTGTAGGTGGAGGCTGGTCACCAGTTGATGATGGACAGGCCAGGGCTGAGACTGCAAATGAAGAAGATAATGCGGATGATGCAGATGAATTATCTGTCATGCCAGATGAAAGGGTGAAACTTACTTTTCACGAATGAGCATACGACGAAGTCGAGGATGCGGAGACATAGTCTCCTGATGATTTAGGTGTAGGTGGAGGCCAGCCACCAGTCGATGATGGACAGGCCAGGGCTGAGATTGCAAATGAAGAAGATAATGCGGATGATGCAGATTAATTATCTGTCATGCCGGATGAAAGGGTGAAACTTACCATCCACGAATGAGCATATGAGGAAGTTGAGGATGCAGAGACAGAGTCTCCTGATGATTTAGATGTAGGTGGAGACCAGTCACCAGTAGGTGGAGGCCAGTCACCAGTCAATGATGGACAGACCAGGGCTGAGACAGAGTCTCCTGATGATTTAGGTGTAGGTGGAGGCCGGTCACCAGTCGATGATGGACAGACCAGGGTTGAGACCGAGTCTCCTGATGATTTAGGTGTAGGTGGAGGCCGGTCACCAGTCGATGATGGACAGACTAGGGCTGAGACAGAGTCTCCTGATGACTTAGGTGTAGGTGGAGCCGGTCACCAGTCAATGATGGACAGACCAGGGCTGAGACTGCAAATAAAGAAGTGATGTGATCCCTTAGTAGATCCAGCCTGCAGGGAGAAATGGGTGGTGGACTAGTAAGATTTGGAGGTTGCAGACAAGAAGTAGATGAAGATGACGGCGTTCGCTTGAGGCATTCACAGGGATGAGTTGCACTAGATGAGTCAAACAAACAGTATACAATTTAGCAGATGAGTTACAACATGAGGTGCAAGGTGAGTCTTATGTGGAGATGTCACTGCAGAAGGGCTACAGGAAGGAATGTGTGATGGACTATGATTTGGAGGTTGCAGACGAGAAGTGATTGGAGATGATGGTGTTCGCTCAGGGCAATCACAGGGACGAGTTAAACTAGATGAGTTAAACAAACAATATACAGTTTAGCAGATGAGTTACAACATGAGGTGGGAGGTGAGTCTTACATGGAGATGTTGCCACAGAAGAGCTGCAGGAAGGAATGTGTGGTGGACTAGGATTTGGAGGTTGCAGATGAGAAGTAGATGGAGATGACGGTGTTCGCTCAGGGCAATCACAGGGATGAGTTAAACTAGATGAGTTAAACGAACAATATATAATTTAGCAGATGAGTTGCATAAGAAAGAAATAAACATACACAACATTCATTCTCTGAAAGTTTATGGTATGTGCTCTGAAAATATGCACTTGAGGAACCGCTTACTGGAAGTGGTCTGAGACTGTTGTTGCTGGTGGCAGGAGGCGCTTCAGCAATATGAGCAAAAGTCGATGTCCCTGGTAACTGTTCAGCACATGAGCCGATGGGGGAAAATGGAGGGTGGTGATAACATACTGCCGTAGATTTGGCAAGCAAATGAGGGGGCACAGACTAAGACTACTTGGTAAGGCTGTGTTATAGTTTCAAACTATGAACTCACCAAATAATGGGCTAAACCTGACAGGGAAAGGGTTATGGGCAACCCTTGCCCTACTTTATGAAATATAAACCACCCAAGGCTGATTTAAATTGAGAGACTAAGTTTACTCCAACTTAAAACACTTGCTCACCTTTTCAAAGTAGTCTTTCACCGTTTCCTGCTGAGCAGAAAGACAGCCACACATTCATTTCATTTTTTCGTTCCTTTAAGTTTATTTTAACTTCAAGTCAGATACAGACTTCAATGGAGTCAAATTCACACCGTAAGTTTTTTTTCAAACCATAAGGTTGAGGAACTCACTCAGTTCAAGCACAATGCAAAGCCAAGGATCAGGCTCTGGATAATCCGGGTAAGTATGCATCATGCATTATACATTCGTACTCACCACGACTTCGTTGCAGGGCTCAGTGTGGCAACCTCTTAAAGCCTGAAGCAAGCAGCCATGCAAGCATGAAGTTTTGACTTCAGACAAAGTCAGACCTGTCCCAACTGACCGGGTGAAGTCAGGCAAAAGTAAGTCATGATCAGTACTAGTTGCAGGTAGCAATTACTTACCATGATATGTCCAGCCCCAGGCTGGACATGTCATGGTACGAGTCACAGAACAAAGACAACCGTGACAGCGCTACCTGTCAAAAGCAAGAGAGACCCCAAAGGCTGCAGTAAGTATCATTTCCCACAAAAGTATTACAAGTTTACTCACACATAGATCAGAACGACCACTATTTGCTTTATCAGATTTGGACTTGGAGGAGGAAATTCAGATATGGCGGCAATCCAAGACTCGGAAGGGTCAGTATTGTGTGTCACACGCCGACATGTGACACTTACTAAATTTGTTGATTGCAGCACGCAAGCTTGAATCAGAGCCTGACTCAGACACTAGCAAGCAAGGCGGCGTGTCCGATGCATCTAAAAGTGAAGACTCAGAATCTGAGGCCGAGCCTGCAGACAGCATTGCCAAGGGTTTGTTAGCAGAAGTGAGTCCAGTGCCATACTATGTATGGTATCAATAGGTATCAACTTAATAACATTTATGCTAGATTCCTACAATTGCCCGCCATGGCTCCCATCTGAAGAAGCCTCACCAGAGACAACCGGCAACAGCATCACCATCCCCAGAGGCCAAAAAGTCATCACAGACTCCTCCTCCACCCATTTGGGGTTCACAACTCAAGCCCATGAATGCAAGAGAGAAAAGGCGCGCAGCGGAGGTAAGTCATTTTTTGCTACATAGTACTCTAAGGTGCAACTAACAGTAATCCCTGTGCCAATTCTCTAGGTTCCCTTGTGGGACCCAATAATAACAAGCTCATCATTCGGACCCCAGGGTCCCACTGCACCTGTCAACAAAACTGATAGGTTCTTTTCTGATGAGTCCATCCTGGTCGAAGACGAGGCTGAAGATGAGGCTGAAGACGACTACAATCTCACTCTCAACATCAAGTCCGAGCCTCACAGCGCTGATGAATCCGAGGCTGAGCCCCATGAGCCCACCAAATCCTCACATCGAGTAGACCCTATGGCATGTATTGTTTACACAAAGACTGGGTTGGTCCGACTCACAGACCAGAACATTGAACTCCGTAATGTGATTCAACGCGGCATTCTCGAAGTCAAGGTGTACATTGCCTTTGAGCATGGATATCCCAATCTTGTAACCAAGAATGTATATACACGTGACATACTGCTGAAGGCCGCACAGTACCACGGTGCAGTGCCAATTGAGAAATGGATGTGGACTGATAACAAGTATTTATTGGCCCTCACAAATCTAGTCAGTTTTGTATCTTTACTGCAAACTAATACTGATATTGTCCATAGATCGATGCTCGTGCTAGTCTGTTTTGCAGCGAGATCAAGGACATGACTAGCAAGAGCATTGTAGGTTACTTCCGTCTTGGTGGTTTTGACTGTGATGCAATCCTTGATCAACTTCTCACAAATCATTCATACATTTTCCCACAAACATTTGATGTTCATTCTTTTTTTGCATGAAGTTGTTGTTGTACTCACACATAACATCATTTAAGGCTGTTGGCCTTCCTTCACCAAACCGACAGAAGCCCTATCAGACACAACCTGTGTTCCTCATCATATATGAGGTATTCTTCAAACCGTTGAAGTCAGTTGGTGTGCAGTTTAGCCAACGCTTCTGCGATATCGCAAAGAATAAGGGTGGTTGCCCAGAGATTCCAATCCCCATGTTGGCCATAGTCTGCACTGCTGTAAGTTTTACTGTCTTTCTATTTGTTCACTCATTAATGTTCCTCACTGTTAGATTCGTTGGACTAGGGGTTCCAAGGGTAGCCACCGCGCACCAGAAGGTCTCTCGGCAGATTCCAGAGCTTAGTCAGCATAGAGGTTAGAGTTGGCGCAAGGAGTAGTGTAGCAGAATCATCATCTAGCAGGGTTCCTGCTTTGTCCAGGCTTCAGCGCTCCCATCCTGCTCCATCGTGGTGAACAGAGAGAATTCGAAGCAGCCACACTCATCATAGCATTAGCATTAAGCCACAGTTCTAGTCGCAGTCATTTTCCGCAATCGTCCAATTGGAATAGGCAGAACCCTCGATTCGGAAACACCAACAGTCTTATTACAAGCAAAAGCAGTCTTATTACGTCGGGTTACGCCCAACAAACCAAGCTAGACGGCAGGTGTTCTCAAAACACCTGCACATATTACAAAAGGGCTGTGTTTCACTCCAAACGGTTTACGTAGATTCCCATCGGAAACTGATGGCTAGCGGCTTAAGACCCAGAGCATCCACGGGACTTGCAGTAACTAACATTCACTCAAAAACCAACTGGGCGGAGTGGTTAACAGACGCATCCATCACCTCTTCCCCGCTTGACACGCCTGAATCATCTTCGTTCAATACACCATACCACCTAGACAGCTCGCCCCTTAGCAGTCTCGAAGACGAAGACAGAAACAACATACCGTTCCCTGAACTAGACGTCCCAGAACTGGACCTTCAACTTCCCCAACCCAACTTCCAATTAGTACCGCGCTACACGAAAAGTGAACCGCTTAAATCTATATCTGCAGCACCAGACTACGACTTAGCCAAGCTCTTCACAATCGCACAGCCCAACATGCCCACAGAAACACCGCAGATTTTCCATGGAGACGGCCGTCCAAAAGAGAACCCTGCGGACTTCCTAAAGTCATTTAACCGTGCAATGAGACAACAGTCTATAGCTGTAAGCACCGATAAGTTGGACGCGTTTGGAGACTATTTAGGCACCAACTCCCAAGCCGAAGTATGGTTCAAAGGCCTCTCATCGGCAAACAAAACTTCATGGCCAACATTCGTAGCAGCATTCGAAACTCGGTGGCCACCTATCGTCATAGCAGAGAAGACCAAAGCGGAGTATGAGAAGGAGTTATTAGAACATCGGCTGTTGGAAACAGCCGTAGGGACAAAGACTACCCTGTATGATAGGGAATGCTGGGCGCACGAAGCTTGGGCAACCAAAGCGATGCAGCTAGCCACAAGCGCGGGAATCGCAGCGAGCACCTCGATGATCTGGCAGGTCAGAGGACTGCTACCGAGTATCGTCAAAGACCTACTCAAGGACGATGAGTATGCAGACTGGGCGGCGTTCATCAAAGAGGTCAAGGAGTTGAAGGGGACAAGACTCGCTGAAAAGAAGGAGCAGCATACAAAGCAAGAACAGGAGGTCATTATGCTACGCGCAGATATCGCTCGCTTGCAGCAGCGAAACCCAGCACAGAACTCTATCTCAGCTTTACAGAACCAACTATCCAGAATGTCCGTCAACTCGCCGACACTGCCAAACGTAACCCAAACCAACAGCATGGTCACGCGAGTACCAACGCAGCAAGCCAACCAAGGCACACAGCCAAATTTTAGTCGCCAACCCACGGCAGCTCAGCAACCACTCACCATCACAGACGAGGTGAAAAGCAGTATTAGACAGCTTATTACCTCTCTCCCGCATCACCCAGACAACCCGGCGGGCCACGCAGCATACAATACTCAAGTCAGTCAGTGGAATGCGAAATGGGGAGAAAGCACCAGGGTTAGCCACGAGACAGGTTACCCGCTCAAACCGGGAACAGCGGCCATCGCTTCTAGCGAATGTTTCGCATGTGGTACCCACGGCCACAATGGGAGGAACTGTACCTTACCGGTGAACCACATAGAGAGGTTATCACGAAAGGAAGCTGCGTGGAGAGCAATTGTTAGCAAAGTCCTCGGCACGTTCAACAGAGCCACAGCAACGCCAATCTCCCTGGTACTTAACCAATTCACGCAGCCAGCCTCAGCTTGGATCGAAGAAGTCGTAGAGTTCAGCGAGGGAAAAGAGGAAGGGTCGGCGTAAAGGAGAGTATCACGTCGACCCACAACC
>Ga0310811_10000599_pt1 | contig 46280 bp, 43 predicted proteins | sample YCmetagenome_FD_207642 | JGI IMG/M metagenome (GOLD analysis project Ga0310811, IMG submission 207642) | Soil microbial communities from experimental microcosm in Duke University, North Carolina, United States - YC | ecosystem: Engineered > Artificial ecosystem > Soil microcosm > Unclassified ...
ACATGAACGACGACACTAACGAGTGCCACAATGCGAGGTTGTTCAAACCTGCAGTGTGGTTGATGTGGGATGGCATCATTGGATTGACCGAAATGGGACTGCTCGTTCTACTGTGCTTGTGGTTCTTGGTGTACGTTAGGATGACTTCAAGGAGAGGACGATCCGTTCCAACTGAGATCACCCGATCACCCGTTCATGTTCCATCGAGTGCTCTAGATCTTGATTTTGTTAATTCAAATGCACAGAGACGGATGGAGGGCATTCTCAGTATGACCGTCGCTGTTCATCGTGAACATGTGGTTGAGATGCGACACGATTTGGACATGTTAGATGATGAAATGGGCAAGATGTGCACGGTAATTCCGTTCGTGTGCGCGCTGGTGTTGTGTGCGATGATGCAGTTCGCCTGGATCATCATTGGTTGTGTCGTATTGTGGAGAGACAATGACCCGGACTGCCAGCCCAAGCAATTGCATGATATGATGTGGGCGTCGGTGTTGATCCATGTCATACTCTTGGGAGCCAAGTGAGTGTGGATGGAAAAGAGTGTGTTTGGTGTGAATGTGGAGGGGAGAGGGGTATGGTGTGCCTGGTTCTGTTAGATCATAGAGTTCTCGTGTGTTTCACCATTCCACTCCAAACTCACACTCCAAATTGTCCAATCCACCATCTAACCCCTCCAGCTCTGTCGTTCAGAAATGGCACGTCTAATCCATATGTTCATGCGGGGGGAGTCCATCCAGTTCGTCACCACCAGTCGTTCCAAGTTGAGACAATTCTTGCTTGGGTGGTACAGTGCGAAAGACTGTACCTGTTTCTCTGAGTTGGGTCTGGATCATGTCTACTCGATACCAGAAAACACGGTGAGGAAGAATGGGAAGGATTCAGCGACTGGTTCTATCATCCTGTTCAGTGTGCTGTTGCAGGTGCTAGAATCGAAGGGTGTGGCAAACGTGGAGGAAGGACAGACACTGCACACATGGTTGATCAACAAGAAGACAGAGTTTGAACAGCGTTTACGCACAGAGGACAGGTGGATACGCGAACGACCTGATTCAGATGATGAACACATGGAGAGTCTATAGAACGCACACACACTTGAACCTGTTGTCACTTCTCGTCCACCTGTTTGATCATGGGCAGTCGTACAGGTACGCCCAGCTCGTATGACAACAGGATGATCTTCCTCCTCAGATCCACATTGAATGGACGTGTCTGTAATTGAGTCATGTACGAATCGAGTAGTTGACGCTTGTCAATGGGAACGTCGGGTGAAGTCACACCCAGTCTGTTACACAATGAGCGCACGAATCGAAACATGGTGGTTGAATTGTGAATCTATCCACACTCACAATTCACAGTGTCTACTATCCGCTCCCTATCATATCCATCCACCACCTGTCTATCCTATTGCTTACAAACACGACGCTAATTGTCCTCGATTACCTACGGACACACCCACTGGAGCGGTGTTTAGCATCTCGTAAATGGCTCTCTGAATCGAGATGGTCATCAGATCAATCCTGTCCCTACCTTGAACATCAAAATGGGCGTGCCAATTGGACTTGTTCCAGCCACACTTCTTCTCCAGCACTTCACCAACGGTTTGACGGTTACTGATCGCTTCGTCATACACAACGTTCGGAACACTCACCTTTGGACTCAGCGACGAGAAGACAATCGGGAAACCTGTGTACCTAACAAGTGATACGCAAGCATCCGTGTGACCTACCTCTCCACCACACACGTCTTTGAACATCCCGTTCTCAAATGCAATTTGGAGAACGTGATCCCCACCACTACCAGGCACATCCTTGGGAACCACCACAGGGAGAGCATTGAGGCGATTGAGCGCACCTTCGAATGCTTGACCACCAATAGGTTGAGAAGGCACTTGTGAATCACACTCGTGTCCTTCGAGGACATAGTTCAATCCCGGTAAGGTGCGTTCAATTGCCTTCCTGGCTGACCTGATCTTGTCGACGTTCTTGGAAGCCACATACACAGTCAAGGCAGGAATGGGGGACTGACTCTCTCCCCCCAGCCTCACCGCCAAATCATTCACAATAGTGTCCGACACATCTAGCACTTCAAATGGAGCCTGTCCAATCAGATGACGAACCGAACGGGATATCGTGTTGGTCACATAGAAGCGTTCTAATCCAGCATACTTGCCATCAGGTAAGAAGTGCACCCATCCTTGTTCAGGGAAAACAGCATGTGTGACATAGGCGCTGATCTTGGCCAATGGATAGAGCTGTGTCAATAGCTTGAACGATTCGTACAAAGTAGCACCACTCTGCACCAGGTCGTCCACAATTAGGATGTGTGAAACCAATGGAGACATCAGTTCACTCAACCCCTGAACGACATGAAGGATACGTTTCGTTCCATCACGTTTCTTGCCCAGGACAATCCGTGGGTTGTGTTCCATGTCTCGGAATAACTCGGTGAACCTCTTCTGAGCACCTTGATCAGGGAAGCACAGCACCATCTTGTTATCCAGCTCCTCCTCCCACTCACGAATCTTGTTCTTCAACATGGGGACAGCACTCAGCATCCTGGGTTGCACTTGCTTGCCAAAGTAGAATCGAGTGGTCAAATTATGGATGTCAAACATCTGCAGAACGGGAAGTCCATTGCATGTCATCTCGAGTGAGTTGGAGATAATCTTGGCCATCGGTTCAGCCGTGGCGAGTATGCCCTCGCGAGACACCAGCTCATGCGTACCCGTATTGTAGTACGGGAAGCAGATGGTCAGTGAACGAACAGCTTGCCTAGGCAGAGCAATGAGCAGAGACACTTGATCCAACAGCGGAGCACCCTCTTCCAGAGAACCCAGGAACAGCACATCTCGATTCGTCATGTACTTGTCCGAGTAAAAGTCAATGTTGGGAGAACCATCGGGAAAGTGATCCCACTGGATGGACACCATGCGAAACATGTGAGGGAAACGCAGAGCAATTGAGTTGGCCATAGTCTGCATCACAGGGGAGTAGAGCAGAACGATGCGATCATCCATACGGCTGGGGTGAGAACATCCAATCATCTGATGAGCATGGATCTGCTGTAGTGTGAGGATACCGTCCATATCATTCGATTTGACCGTATCATTCGGCACATACATGCGATGAGCGTTTGATCCATCGGGTTCCAGACATGGATGATCCTGTGAGTTGCAGAAACAGCATTGACTGCAGTCCGTGTGTGGACTTGTGTGAGCTGAATACACTTGGATCAGAGAGAACAACTGGATACCATGTTCAAGGAGCTTGGCACGTGCGTTCAACTCACACAATTCCACCAGTACACTGACACCAACGACCTCTGCGCCAGACTGTCGAACGAGATCGACCACGGACAGTACAGATCCACCCGTGGCCAGCAGATCGTCCGAGATGATCACCCTGTGATTACGACGGATGCTCGCCTTCATAATCTCCATCGTATTCGGCCTGCCCAGTGGATTGGTGGGATCAGAAGACTGAGAGGGTTCACCATCTTGATTCTTGTACTCCTTGTAGTAGGTCACGGAATAGCGCTCACCGGGAAGCTTGTTCGGCTTGCGCGCCAACACCAACTGATGACCTAGGCGCGTGGATAGTTCAGAAGCTGTCAAGAACCCGCGTGATTCCAACCCCACCACCACATTCGCCTGGAGGGAACTCACTTGATTGGTCATGATTGACCACGCTTTCTGACGCAGAACAGGGTTGGACAGCAATGAGTTCATGTCCCAGAACGATATACCAGGCTCTGGGAAATCCTGGTAGATCTTGAAGGCAGAACGGATCTGGCTGATGATGGAACTGGTCATGGTGAACGAAGGGAGATAGAGAACGGTAAGAATGGAGAGACTAGTATGTGAATACAGAGATGATTTGAAGAGTGATTGACCTCCACTTCACCATTTCAGTGGTGTGTCTGGTGTGTCATTTCTCAACACTCTCCATCGAGATGCATCTCTACCTGTCCTTGTTGACCACTATCTGTCCGCACGCATTCGATGTGTGGCGTACGCACATGCCAGCCTACTTCCTCCCTCACAAGAGACACACGGGACGACGTCGTAGTGTCCTGATCCAAGAGCTGAAGCGGTTTACCCGGGTGTTACGTTCCTACGAGATACTGCGTCTGCATGAACCGGATGGACGAGCACATTTGGTGTTGTCTTTCATTCTGTCTCATCGGAGAGGTCGTCAGATTGCCCGAATACACAATGGATTACGTCGATTGCCTTATATCGACCAATTCCGTCCCAGTTGCACAGACCCAGTAGCTCTGAGCGAAATCAGGTGTAACATAATGGATTCTGTCCCTCCCATAACCACATTACAGGCGTACTTGCCTTACTATCGTGATTGGAGACACTGCTGTCTGTTCACAGGATCACGAGCACGACTAGGTTGGGAACTTATTCTACCCCAGCATGAAGATGAACTCACAGAGATGTTCGGCACTTCCGAATATCGAACAGAGTGCAGAGAGGCCTGGCTTGCAAATGTGGCACTGTACGCACGGATCAAACGCGAATCAAGGGAGAGTTGGAACGCGCAGAAACGGTTCGGACGAAAGAGTGATGTGAAACGGGTGTGGCAAGAGATGGGTGGTCACATTCACAGAATGCCGAGCTGTCACAAGTCGTACTTGAGTAACAATGTGGATAACAAGAGCATGATCCGGTTCTTCGTTCTGTTGATGAAGAACAAGCACTATCGCTACCATGACGATCGACACGAACACCTCGTTGATGGGGAGTACCAACTGGGCACAGACGTCGCAACCATGTCTCTGGATGGATTGGTGCGCAGGTTTTCCGAGGAGTTCCTGCAGTCAGTGTCGGAGTATAGATAGAATAGATCAAATCCTGCACACTACTCAAACTCAGTGTCCGCACCTTGTCATGCACTTGTATCTGACCTTGCTCATGGAACGGTGTCCGAACGGACGTGATATTTGGGTCAATCGGATGCCTGTGTACTTCATGCCTAGTAGGAAGAAGGTTTGTCGACACAAACGCAGACTGATTCGGGAATACAGGTGGATTAAGATACCGTCAATTCAATACATGTTATGGCGCATTCGAGGTCGACGACATCAAGTTCGAGACCGCCAAGCACTCCTAGCACTCGTTCGGATCAGATGGGTAGCGATGGAAGGCCATCTGCACGACATGTTATTCGTCAAGGCACATAAGTATATCCTTTACAACCACATCCACACAGACTGGGTCGTTCGATTCTTCGTTCTACTCTTGCAGAACCAGACATACCGTGTGTACGCATCGGGGTTACTTAAGTACAACACGTTCAGTGAGTTGACCGAGAGATTTCGAACTGAGTATATGAGTGCACAGTCCGAGTACCCCCATTCTGAGTCTAACCGCGTGCAATAGATCACAGACCTGATATCTCATTCACAACTCAAAGCCAGATTCCGTGGTCGACCATGCACTTGTATCTGACCTTGCTCATGGAATGGTGTCCGAACGGACGTGACATCTGGGTCAATCGGATGCCTGTGTACTTCATGCCTAGTAGGAAGAAGGTTTGTCGACACAGGAATCGATTGCGTCAGCAATGGAGGCATACAGTGAACTGGTACTTGATGTCGGGATGTAACATTCTGTACTACATCGTTTGGAAGAATCGTGTAGCACGGTTTGCTCGAGCGCACCAAGGACTGGAGGCGTGCATCTATCTGTGGCAACTCAAGCACCCTCACATTGGCGGGTGTGGAAACTCAGTCGTGAATTACACACGCTGGAGAGAGATGTGTCGATTCGGGGGTTCAAGAGCACGGCTGGGGTGGCAACTACCCTACCCTGATTCAGAAGAGGATCGATTAATCGAGTTGTTTCGTACGTCATGTCTGGAAGGCAACACCATACGACGATGGAAGACAGATGTCCGCATGTTTGCTCGATCTAGAATCCGTCGCAATGATGGTTCAGAACATCTCAAGCTCATCCAGAGTAGATGGATGGAGATGGGAGGGCATCTCCATGGTATGTTACATCAGATGTCACACAAGTATATGCTCTACAACCACATTCATACAGACTGGGTGGTTCGATTCTTCGTGCTCTGTATGAAGAACAGACGGTATCGGTATCAGTTCATCCAGCACCAGTTGTGGAACGCGCTGTGTATGCAGTTTCCACTCGAGTATGCGCAAGCGCAGTCCGAGTATCCACCCGTAGTGGTGGTGGAATAGACTTCGATATCATTCACCACTACAGGTTTCCACCTTCTTGTCCAGTCATCAACAACCCCATTCCCCCCCTCCCCCCTCCACACTGATGCACCTGTTCTTGTCCATCTTGACGGAACGATGTCCACACGCACTGGATATCTGGGTGACATACATGCCCAGCTACTTTATCCTCAGTAAGCGTGTAGCTGGACGTAACAAGGCGAACTTGCTCCAACAACTGGGACGGATCATAGACAGATATACCTTCCCACAATCTGGTGTGAACATTTTGTACGACATCATAAGTTCCAAACGACATAAGATGTATAGTAGGCTCCACCTAGGTCGATGTATCGACCCACATCGACATGTTCTCAAGATGGCATGGTGCACAGTGGGACACGAGGTAGAGCATCCAAAGAATACCTTCCAATGTGCTGTCTATGTGTTCGAGAAAGGCATGTATATGTCATGGAGAAACAACTGTCTGTTTCGAGGCATGCGACCTGATTTTGCAAGAGTGGTACCTGGATTCGAGCAAGAGTGTCAAGACTCCATCCCCTCAATAGACAGCGTCAAACAGGTGTGGACACAACGCGTGGATCGCATTAGAACATGTGGAGAACAACGTCGTGCTCGCAAGCTACACTACCGTGTAAAGAACCGGGTAGAAGAGATTCAGCGATTGTGGCAAGAAGCGGGTGGTCACATACACCGGATGCCCAGCAATAGGTGGGATAGACAGAGGATGATCGATGCCGTACGTACGGGAGACCTGAGTGTCATTGCGTTCTTCGTGTTCCTTATGCGGAACAAGAATTATCGATTCAGAACGGCGGTGTGGGGGACTGACGTGTTCGACATGCGTTGTATGTGGCCAACAGAGAGTGATCGTTCCAAGGCATTTGTATTCCGTACGCATGTTCAATAGACAACCTGAATCATCCCTATTTCTGTCTCTATTCCCTCCTCACTCATACACTCAAGGTGTATACAGGTTGGTTGTTCCCTCCATTCTGGGTGATACCCCACACCACCCGGCTATTCTGTGCTCCCTGCATGCTGACCAGCTGAACAAACTCGTTCAGACTCCCGTCCTCTGCGCTCAGTCCTAGAGCTTGCACGGCATACTGGATGCCTAACCCATTTGCAGACTGAACGATGGCAGATGATTGACTGATGGAGTTCTGGATGATGACCTGGCTGTCGGCCACCGCCTTGGCCAGTGTGATATTGGCTTGAACGAGCACATTCTCCACCAGCACACTGGTTTCTTGAATGATGAGCTGGAGTGCCTGTTGTGACTGACTCAATGCATTCTGCTGGACTGCCAGGGCGGAATCCAAATTGCTCTCCAAGGTGGTGTTGGGGTAGAAGACGTTTGTGATGACAAAGAAGGTCGATGTGGCATTCACATACACCTGTTCACTCAGTGCTTGTTCAAGTGCCTGACCAATCACCTGTTGAACGTGTGCACGGTTGTGTGCATAGTCAAGAACCGCAAACTGAGGAGCGGTGTTCTTGATCACACTTGGAGCAATGTTCTGCACCTGTACAGGATATCCAAGATTGTACTGAGTGTACGTCTGAGACAAGCGTTCCTGGTCAATCTTGTAGTAGAAGATGACATCCATGTTGAACTGCAACCCGTTGCTCGAGTACACAGACAACGACTGGCCATTCTCATCTAGGAACGACACTTGTTGGTATGTGGCATCAAACTTGACCAGCTGTTCGAGTCCAGGGTTGATCTTGTGTCGTCCACGTGTCAGGATGGTGTGCGTATCGGTCGTTCCGTACACTTCGCGCTTCATACCCACTTGATTGTACTCAATGTAGCTGAACGACAGAGGGACAAGAACGACGATCAGGAACAGTCCAATGGCAAGCAGGATGGCACATCCACATAGCACACCACCATATTGGGAGGAGAACGTCTCGAACGACGGAGGAGGTTGACGTGCCGGTTCAGACCGAACGGGTTCGATCCGATCAACTGTGATGACGGCATCAGGGGAGCCACGGAAATGAGTCGTGTTAGACATGGAGAGAACGGAGAGAGATAAATGGGAAGAGAGGTATGTTAAACGATGAGGTGGTTTGAACTGTGAATTGGTGATTCCTGATGGTGTATGTGAGATCAACTGGTTGGGAAGTGCTCAGAAGTAGTAGCGAGCCAGACTAACCCATCCTCTCAGACACACACACATCGTGTTATCTTCACTGTCCATCCATCCTCCCTCTATGAGAATGACCAGACGTCGTCATCCCAAAGCACCTGTACTTGTTCGTGATCTCACCCAACACTTCTGTGCAGATGACGGACAATGGAAAGACTCATCTGTGGTGATCGTGTGCGATCAACTCGATCTCCCTGCACAGATTGAAACGCTGTGTCAGGTGCTGATGGCTCGGTTTGATCGGAGGATAGACTATCCTTCCTATCCCTCTGTCGTTCCACCTCTGCCCATCCGAACGGAAGAGAACTTCACCGAACGATGGTTGGTAGTAATGAACCTGGAGGGAACAAACTCGGATGTTCTGGAGACCACTCTGCTCAAACCACTGCTGGACTACCCACGCATGAAACACACTACTGTGGTTGCATTTACATCGTATCCCCAATTCGTTCCTGTGAAAGGGTGGTTTGAGCTGTACCTCCAGCATTCGGATGTCTCAATGACCACGCGCGACTGGTTCGAGTTCAGCAGACGGAAGAGCATGGGGTCGATTGAGGTGCCTACTGTCAGTGACATCAGTGAACGCACTGACATATTCTATGGACATAGTTCATGGACATGGTCAGCCTACACGCTCACTGTGGATATGACCAAATACCAAGACTTGCCCGCGTCTTGGAATTGCACATCCTGTGTCAAGTCGTTCCCACCCGATAACCGGAAGCATACCATGTGCAACGAATGCAAGGAAGTCGACAAACACCACAGTGGCTCTGACCGGAGCGATGCTATCTACACCATGTCCAGGTACAAGATGCTTACCGACAATTGTGGCTACTACACGTTCCCGTCCATATCATCCGAGCCGTGCTGTTTCTGTCATCGTGTCCTACCCTTGGTGTGTTTCTCATTGTACTGTGTAGAACGATACTTTGAACGCATTCAGGAGTCGTGTCCGGAAGACGTCCAGCAATACAAGTGTTGCTATCCATGCAGTGTGATGTTGCAGTGCAAATGGTTCCATGCCTTCCCATTTCACTCGGGACTGTTTAATGGTAATCCATTCCGCGAACACCCTGGTCAACCGTACATTGTGGCTGTGGATGATCCCACTCCGTTCAACCCGAACCCATCTTTGATCCGCTTCTACCGTGTCATCTGTACGGGATGGTATGAGGAAGGAGTGGACTTTCATCAGGTGATCACACCGCTCGAGCACAAGACCAGTGATTATCAGCTGACCATCAGGCTCAGGCGTTCACCCTACCCATTACGTCGTACCGGGTTTCGGCCGGCTTCCCGACCTGTGAAATGGGATAAGTCAGTCAAGATGTGGTGGAAGCCTGATTTCGAGGTGGAGCACATGGAGGACGTGGGTGTGGAGGACGTATTGGAGGGGAGTGTAGAGTGGAGATCGGGTGAGGTGATTGTGAATGATTGTCAGGGTTAAAGAGTCAGGGTTAGTGACAGGTGTCTTGTGTGTGATTCTCTCATTCATATACCATACACCTGGTCATTCTCCAAATCCCATCTCTTCCTCTTCCACTCTCTCCATTTATCTCGTATCTCTCTCATACGCAATATGGGTTTCCTGAATCGCTGGTGGAACGACTGCAACTGGGCGTTCTTTGGTGTGTGTACGTTGGGAACGGTCATCCTCGGGTGTTGCATCCTCTTGATTGTCTCGGGTGTGCTCTCGTTCAACAAGCAAGTCGGTCAGAACGAATATGGAGTGTGGATTGATTACTATGATGGTTCGATCTCGAGCGTTCACAGCCAAGGTGCTTACACTATTCCACTCGGTTCCACCATGTACCGCTTCCAGCGTGTGCTCCAGGACTCGGGGATATCGAGCATCGAATGTCTGACCGCAGACGGTGTATCTGCTCAACTCGACATCACCATCCAATATCAGTACAGTCAAGATGAAATTATCGACACCATCCTCCTTCAGTTCGACACGGACGACAAGTTCCAAGGCATGCTCCGTGCACTGCTCACCTCTGCTGTTCAGGACGCGTGTGGTCAATACACGGCTCTGGAGTACCAGACCGAACGTGCTTCCGTGGATGAGGCCATGCAGAACGGCTGTATGAACAAACTCGCGAACGCCAGTCTGCTCAGTGATGTGTTGGTTCAACTGAAGAACGTCAATCTACCTCAGGAGTACTCGGACTTGGTGGAGCTCAAACAGAGCACGGATCAATCTCAGACCACGGCTCTGAACCAGCGTGCCGTATCTTTGACCCAGGCTAACACCACCCTGCTGAACGCACAATTACAAGCCCAGATCCCAATCATTGATGCCAACCAGCTCGCCACTATCAATCTGTTGAACGCCTACGCTCAGTCCAATTTCACATATCAGCAATGGGTGGAGCGTACGCTCGGGTTGGTCAGTATTAAGATGGCGAACAATCTCAATACCAGTGGGTTGCTGAGTTACATGAGGAGTCAGATCATCCAGAACTCGAATGGAGCATTGCTGAACTTGTAAGAGCGTGTGTGTATGAAACCAGGGATACAGGGGGATGGGAATGGGGTTGACATATATGACATGAATCGACATGCCATCCTGTTACCCAATGAACAGATTTATTCATGAGGATATCCCAATCTCGAGTTGTAATAGATGAGATTGTATAGGACACCAGTTCATTCTATCTCCATTCTCTGGTGTCATTCTCCATTCATCCACCCCTCCAATTCCACCCACCACCTCTCTGTCATGGAGTCGTTTGACGATCTTGTTCACCTCTCTCTTCTGTTTGACATTCCTGTGGAACAATATCATCGAACAAGGCGGTATGGTTGTCCTACTGACATGGAGCTTGACCAAGTGCTTGAATGGTCATCCATCCGATCGATACCGAGATTGCGCAGAGAGCTCAGTAGATCATCATGTGTCATGTTACGTGTGCTGATCCAGGAGGGCGATCTCGAACCGGTGGCGGTGGCGATTCTAGGTCGATGTACCATCTGCTTCGTTGGTGTTCGTCCAGACATGCGCCGACGAGGTCTGGGCAGTGAGATGGTCAATCACTGTTTGGAAGAGCTCCGTTCCAATGGATATTCGTTCGTAGCCGTGATTGTTGGGACAGAGCCCGTGCACCCATCGAACCACATACCCGAGTTCTGGAAGAAGAATGGGTTTGTTGATAGAACGTGGGGTACACTGACACCATACCGATCGCCTGGTCGGATTATGGAGAAGTACATCCCTACCCGGTTACGCGTTCCGTGTATCGAAGGATCACAGCCAGCTGATTTGACTATCTCTGCCACATACATGTCCTCTCCTCTTACCCTGCGTGTGATGGTCACAGAACGGACGATCTTCCTTCCTGAACGTGTGGTTATACCAGAGAGGTGGCACTTTGCCAAGCTGGGACAGTGGAACGGCTATTTGAAACTCGAGCTGAACGGACAGACCATCCTGAACGAGTCCATTGAGCTGTCTCGCCGAAGAAAGTGCGGTGTTAAGCTACACTGTAACATTCAGTTTGAACCAGGAGGAGAGAGCACTCACTACTTCATCGATCGAGTGTATCGTTCTGCATTGCTCACACCCACAGATGAGGTATGTGTAAGGAACGAGCGTAGTAATCTTCCCCCTCGTACACAATTGTTGTACTTCCCCGTGGATTTGGAGAATCTGATTCGAGACATTCTGGGCGGATCACGAGATGGGTGGAAGGTGGCTATGAACAGTGTACTGAGACAACTCAAACGTCATTGGATACTCTCTGGGAGATATCTTGCGCAGACATGTAGGAACACGGATTGTGTTGGATACAGCCCACCCAACTGTCTAACGTGTTTAATCCAGTTCAGGTCTGTGTTTGTGAAGCACCTGAATCAGGTGCATGTTCTGAATCTGCGTTCAGGGAAGGATGAAGTTCATAGTGACTTTCACCTTGACTTGGAGCCGATTCCGGTGTCTGGGTGTTACGAGCTCACTGTGCAGAAGCTCATTGAACAGTTGGATAAGCTCGGTGTGTGGGAGCTCTTGCGTCCAATCATTCAGCGCACGTGGTTGAATTACGAAGTGCAGGGTCAAGGGTGGTACATCTCACGACAAAGGCGCTGGATCCGTGCTCTAGATGACAAATAGAACTGTGTGTCTGTCTGTGATCTATCCAATTCGAATCAGGAACAGCGCCATCTCCAAACACTCTGAACGTAGACGCACATCCCCCACGTGCTTGACAATCCATCGTTCAACCTCCGTTCTGATTTGACACTCTGAGAGCTTTAGCGTCCTCCACTTGCTCAGTTGTTTCAGTGTGTCTCCTAGACAGCGCTCTCGTTCAGGAGTCAATGGTTTCTCACGTTCAATCTGAATGGACAGATGAGTGATGTCGATATTCAGGTGGCGTATCACCATCCTCCTTATCCAGGAGACCTCCTCTGGAGGGATCGGCACACACGTATGTAGACGCTTGCCCGCTATCAAGCGGTACTCGATGTTCCACTCCCACTCCTTCTTGAGCAAGGGTTTGGAGATGCACAGCTTAAACAAGTGGATCACTTGAGTGTGCTCATCAATCGGAATGACTTGTGTGAACGATCGGCTGTACCAACGGTTCTCCATCCTGCAGTCCAGGATGAACTGGCGGAACAGGTTGTTGGATTGGCTGAACCGTTGATACGACTCGGATTGAAGCAGTTGATCATGAGAGCCCTGGAAGGTAGTGTATGTCAGCTCTTGATACTGTGGACATCGATCCATCAAGGCTGTGGCATCCAGCACGTAGCGCTGAGTGTGCCACCGGTACATTACAGAGGTGAAATTGACCGGGTGAGAAGGAGTGACAGGGATGGGTACAGACGTGTCATTCAGTATAGGTTGGAGAGTATCTGAATCAATAGAGGGGTGAACGACAGGTTCCAGTGGTGGTAACTCGTGAATATCGGATTGGTTATTCACGAGCAGGTAATCTGCATCCAACAAAGGGATAGCTAGCTCCATGGTGAGGATATGTATGTGTGGTGGAATGGGATGAGATAGACTCACAATTCCACCTCGTAATCATCTTGACCTGAAGCTTCTCCCTTCTGTCTCCACTTCCGAAGAGCTACCAAGGCCAAGACGGCTATCAGTACAAACATAATGACACCCACAGCGATCAAGCCCTTGTTCACTCCAGAGGAGGACGACGACTGAGTTGTGTAGCTCCCCGAGTATGTGCTGTTGGCTCGGAATGCGAACCCTTCACCTATGATTGTGGGTGCTAGAGACATGCTCAGCGGTCTGCCCTGTGCCTTCAGTTCGACCACGAGTGTTGGGAACAACTGCTCGATCGTTCGTGGCATACGTGAGATAGGGTTGTAACAGATGTTCACTGGCATGTACAACGATTCGCTGGTGGTGCAGTCAAACAGGATGCCATTGTCCGAGGCAGACACCTTGGCGAACGTTTGCAGGTCGGTCAAGAGCTCCACAGCACCCGTGTCACCAATTGCCGCCTGAGAGGCCGAGTTGTACACTTGTAATCCTTTGCTCCCCGTGTATGGGAGGAGGAATAACTCGGGTAAGGTCAAGATGGGTGCATCTGGGGCAAGCCCTGCAACCAGTGCTTGCACGCCTTCACTTTGACTGGCTTGAATGTTGGCTTTGATCTGAGCTTGCTGATCGGATGTTAGCTTGGTGCCCAGGAACGAACCAGGAGACCCTGCTGGGATGCTGGCAACTGTAGTGAGCCTGGTGAGCATTTTGATACACGAGACGCCTGTGCTTTTTTTGGCACACAGTACATTCAATGGATCGTTCTATGTACACATCTGTCAATCGTTACCAATCATATCAAACTCTGCTTGAACGGCGTACAGTGCTCCATGACGAGAGACGTCAGACATGAGATCGGTGGGGTCTAGCCTCCTCATCAGATGATTGACTTGTATGTCTCTGCGCCTCGAGCGCCTGAGTCTCCTTAACTGCTCTAATCGAGGGTTCAACAACATGGCGCGCGGAGTCTGGAGCTTGCGTTGCCACTTGACATTGTCGACTGTTCTCTTGCATACATCGTACATTCTGCACCAGACACCAAAGCTGACAGGTGGACGACCCTCGATTCGTCTCGACTCATCCCATACGCGTACAGACAAGATAGGAGGGTGGTGCTCATCGTCATCTATTGTACTGATAGATTGAGTTATGTAGACGGCTTGTTCCTGATTCATTCCCAGTTGGGTGAGTTGTTGAATAGAATTACCCTTGTGTGTCATCATGAACTGCTTGAACATTAACACCTCGACGCCAAAGGAGTCCTTGTCCTGCATGCTGAACGAGTCGGGAACGGTGCCTGGAGCAAACGTGATTAGGTAGTCCGAGATCTGTTGTCCTCGATGGGTTAGTAGAACACGCCAGTCCGGGTCAGAGGAGTGGGATAAGAACGAGTGATCATTCAAGAACGCTCCACGGGCGTACGGAGCACGTCGTCGGTCAATCTCTACCACACGCTGATGGAGCAGATCGCTGAGTTCAGGGGGTTTGATGAACGGAGAGATGATGTTCGAGATTACGTTCTCTAGTGTGTGACCAGACATGGAGAGGAACGAGGGATATTCAGACAGATCAAACTGATCTTGTATGGATGGGTGAATGAATGACAGTTCATCTGTCCATCTGTTAGGGTGACAGAGTGCGTTTGGGTTTGAATCTCCAATTCATCCTCACTCGCATATTCTCTCGATCTTCCTCCAACCCAAACACATCGCTCTGACTCGACAGGTTGCTCAACTCCACCTCCTTGACCAGCACCCAATACACGCTCTTCCAGGGTCGGCTGGCCAACCACGTGTCAAAGCACCCTTTAAGTACACGATCTCGATCTTCCACACTGTTTTGTCCAAAGTGCTCGAACAAGGTGCGACAGCGCTCCAATTTCAGCGATTGCGCATCCTCATCGCTGATGCGCACTGTGTTGTTCAGGAAATCAGGGAGGGATAGGTTGTCTTGCAAAATCCACTGCTTGTACAATTTGGTGCACCCCCATCCGGGAATGCGGTCATTGTAATCACAGCCCGACAAGATGCAGAAATCGCGGAACTGCTCAAAGTCCCTGAACCCGAGCTTGTCTAGAACGGTTGCTAGACTAATGCTTCGACAGGTGTGATCTTTGGGGTGATATTGACTGAGGAAGTAGACACACCCGTACGTCAGGCTGTCCGAGTCCTCCGTCAGGATAGCTGGTGCAAAGATGTGAGCCTGGTGCTCGACCAAATATGATGCAAACGCCTCGGCCTCATTGGGTGCACATATCCATGGCACGTTGTGTTCCGTCATGTATGCCTGCACCATCTCAAAGTGACGAGGCTCGATCTTGACATTGCGGGTCATGCGCTTCTCATACACCTCACGAAGAGTCGTTCGGAGAGCCGATTCAGAGGAACCAACGGGAATGCGTTCGGAATTGCGTTCCAGGAGGGTCGACTCGGTAACATCCACTTGTTCCGTCACATCCACTACTGGCTCTTCTGGTAGTCCAGACCCTACAAAATCCTGAGCCTTGTCACTCAGATTCTCTGAATCCATCAGTTGTTTGATCTCGGGGATGCGCATGTTCATCCGTTCTACACCCATCTTCAGGTCAGAATCACTCAGGGACAGGTTGTTCAGCATTTCATTCAGCTGTTCCAGACGATCAGCCGACTTCTCACGCTGTTCCGTTCTCCTACGACACTCTTCATCCTTGTCAGTAGGTGCTTCCCCGTCAAAGATGTACAGAACGTGCGTCTCGGCCATCAGTGCTGAACAGATGAACGCCTTGATCTTGGCCATGAACTCGGCATCCGTGGTGGAGGTTGTTCGATACTTGAACAGAGTCGAGGCAATATCACACGGAACAACCTGGTGACGGTAGGTGGCTTTGAGGTTGATGTACTCGATCAGACCATGATCGTCCAAGAAGCTGATCAGCCCCTCGATACCCATTTGAACGGAAGAAGGGGAGGTCTGGAGAACAAACAACCAACTATTCGGAAGTGAAGTTTGGATTGTGAAGCTACGACTTGATCAGATCTTATATGGAGCTTCGGGTGTACTTCTGAGACGAGTCCAGTTCCTGGGTATATACACAAGCGCACACACTCACCTACTCGATTCGCATTCACTCAATCTTATTCTCTATCTTTACCTTCTCTCTCTCTACTCTGATCTACTCATCTCTATTCTCTCTATTCTCTCTAACAATGTCTTCAGTACCTGCTAACATGGCTAATGTCGAGTTGACCCTTGACACCAACTGGGAGGACATCCTCAAGCAACTGCCTATGATGGATGCCAACAGCCCTGAACGTCCAGATAATGTCCGTGAGAACGGTGATCCCAGTATCGTGGTCAAGATCAAGGACTTCCAGCCCACCCTTGGACGCATCTATCTCCACAAGCCCAAGGCCATGCCTACCAATGCCGCCGTTCTCGATTCCGATGTGTGGTACATCTATGACACGGTCAAGAATGAGGCGTGCCGTCTGAGGTTGTTGTTGACGCCCAAGCTGGTCAGTTCAGGCATCCGGTTCCTCTACAAGTACGACAAGAACCGCACAGAGGAACAGCGTATCGCCGAACGCGATGCTATCCGTTCGTTCAACCTGCCTTTGCGCCTCTGGGTGGGATCATCCCCTACACCAGAGGAGGACGAGCAAGAACGCAAGCTCCGTATCATGTGCTCCATCATCCGCATTCAGTTCTTTCGCTGGAAGAAGGCCATGGGCAGGGAGAGTGCCGACATGAAATCACTCGCGTCACTGGATGGGATGGAGAAGACCATCCGTTACAAGATTGATGATGATGGTATTGTGGTGGAGGGACGTGGTCCAACCCTGACCTTGAAGACGTACTCTCAAGGTGTGAACGGCAAGAAGCCTCAACCACCCGAGTTCTTGCTCCAACCCGAGGAGTGGGAGTGCACTAGCAAGGTGTACATGATCCGAGATGGCAAACGCGTTCTCCTGAACCAGGAACAAATCCACGACTTGATGCCTCAGTGGATTGCTCGTCAACTAAGGAATGGAACGTATCCACCCACAGAGGGTGATCCAACCAAGTTCCTGTTTGATGTGGAGCCAATTGTTCACTTTGCCAAGGCCAGGCGTGCCGCTGGTGGAGGATCGGTTGTTCGCTATGTTACACAGGCCTTGATCAGGAGGAAGCGCGCCGCTGGTGAGGCCGAGTTTGAGTTTGACGTCGGTGGTGACGATGAAGATGATGGTGAGTGGGGAAACCAACTAGCCAAGAAGAACGGTGGTGGTTCCAACACAATTTCCCGGCCTTCTGCATCTGGAGGAGGAGGTTGGGCGATGATGGGTCAGGCTATTCAAGAGGTCGAGAGGGTGAACACGGTCAGATCGGCTGAACCACAGTCTGACCCGTCCAAGGGAGATGCTCAGGAGGAAGAGGATGATGAGGAGGACAGTGAGGAAGAGGATGAGGAGGACTCCTCTCCACCCCCACCTGTATCTATCCCTGTACAGGCTCCAGCTGTCGTGACCAAACCAGGCATCGTTGCACCCCCAGCCGAGTCCACCCCTGCACCGGTGTCTGCTCCAGCTCCTCGTTCTCGTCGTGCTACCCAAAAGAAGTGAGTGATCAGATGATGGACTGAACAGAGAGTAGATGGACTGAACGGAGTATGTGAAGTGCACAGAGACATGGATGACATTGGGATTTCTACTAGGGATATAAGAACACACATGATCTGTTCCTGATCACTATCTCTCTTCCTTCCCAATAGAAATCGTATCCACACATTATCCTTTCACTCCAGATTTCATGGACGAGCTCATTCTGCAGAACAAGGTGGATATTGTCGATTCGGATGGAGACCTCTATATGGTGCACTTCACCGAAGAGTTTCGTCATGACCCTGACATCAACCAGTACCGCGGTGACATCTACTCGGATGATACGCTCAGCTGTGTGGTGTGCAAAGGTACGAGTCTGATTGAGGAGAAGGACTGGAGTCCAGGTGTTGTCCACACCAATACCAATACAAACACTGTTCCCATATACCAGTCTCCGCCCGGAACAATTCTCCGGATGTTCCATTCAGACAAATCGGGATGGAACATCTGTACCAACCGTCGGATCAATGCATTCACCAGTCGTTGGAACAATCGACAGAGTTTCGGCCAGTTGTTCCTGGATATGCTTGGCATCCATCGAGAGGACACGCGCCAGTGGTCAAAGATGTTCAATACACGACTACGGCCAGAGAAGCAGTATACGTTCCTGTTGGTTCACGACGAGTTTGTTCACCTTGAACAGCATGGTGTCTATCTGATCGACACCACAGATGACACCGAGACTCCCATCCCACTCCTCACTCAACCTAACCTGTTGCATAATAACATCCGTGCTCTACCACTCGCGTGCTCTGAAACCGTGTGTTCCGTAGAACCTGAGTTTGGTTACCTCTGGAAAGACATCCACACCGGCAGGTGGACAAGGTGGACAAGTGCGCGATATCGACAAATCATGGATTTGAACGGCAATCATCCTGACCCTAGACAGCGTTACATGCAACTGGACGCATTGGACGACAAGACCCGGTTGGCTCAATACCTGTTGTTGAGACCATCTGTTGCCGACATGAAACTGGCGGATGATCATGCTTGGCGAACGATGGTGGAGAGACTGCTCACTGATGAGTCGTACCGTGAGTCATTCCTGCCTCCTCACACAGGTGTACGGAGTCGATGGGCACTCATGGCACAGAAGTATATGGCATCACAGGCTGGATCGGTCGAGCTGAACGAACGTATCAGACTCAAGTCATGGGTGCTACGAACGTGGTTTCAAGAACGATTTAGCCGAACGAGAAGAACACGAGGAAGGGGGAGAGGTCTCTAGTGGTCTACTATGTTTCCACACGAACCGCTGTGGTTGGTGTGGAAACTCATACAATGATTCCAAAAAGAACACCTCCTCTTCTCATGGGTACTTCTCAATCGAGGAACAAGATTGTTCCGTCACCCAACGTCTACGCAGGACGCGATGTTCTATATCGACAATACCTCCCAACCCCAACCCCAACCCCGTCTCCATCATCTTCCCACCACACACAGAAGCGGAATCACATTGATGCGATCTACTTCCAGTGCTCCGTGGAGCAAGCTGTTCAGCACTTGATGATTGGTGCTATTCGTACATCAATAGAACGCACAGGTGTGTACAATGAGACCTCTCCTGACTATCCTGGGGTGACAGGGAGAGTGTCGTTCGACTGGTTGAGAAACCAACCACTGTTTGATGCGAATAGGAACGATTATGAGGTTCTATCCTATGACGTGCTGTATGATGATGAAGACGGAACCGAGTACTATAAGGCTCCTGCTGTCACGTTTGTCATGAGCACTGCACTACTGGATCGCAAGGACTACCACATCGATATAGGAACGCATTCGAAGGACGGCAAGATCTACCCCAGGCAGACGTATGGATGGAAACACATCAACAAGATCGATCAGGAGCTGTTTGACGATGATGCTCATGTCGCTTCCATTACGTTCCACCATGCCGTCCCCACTGATTATATTCAGGAGATCTGGTTGCACTCGTTCGTACCTGGGAGCAACGAGGAGCTGGAGCTGGAGGAGGACATGACAATGTACACCAGGCAACAGAATGCACTGAAGCATGCATTCTTGAACGGACTTCAGATGATCCAAGGTCTGTATGCCAAGTACCATGCAAAAGTGGTTGTGGACAGGCTGGTCTATCCCAAGGAGAAGTTCACGTTCACACCATCCAACCACCAGGAGCTGATCCAGTTCGTTCATGGATACGCACCTAACTTTTGCTTTGCTGGGACGGCTGAAAGCTTGAAGGCTCGAATGACCTTGATCGACATGAAGAAGATGGCCATCGACTGTGGATTCAGCTACGATGATGTGGTGAACATTGACAATGCGGATCGGTTGTCCAAACTCATTGCCCGCCGTGCCAATCAGCTGTTCCGCGGAGAAACGGAGGATGGTCAGCCCACTGAGGTAGAGGAGCAAGTGTTTAACCCACCATTTGGTGGAGTGGATTCCACTGACGAACCGTTCACTCGAGAGTTCGTCATCTCGATGATGGCACACAAGACCCTCCAGCACCACATCAATCACCGTGTGCCTCTGATGGTGACGCGACGAGAGATCGAAAAGCTACTGAACGAGATAGGCAACAAGCCAGTCGATCTATTGGGTATCATACGCAACACCATGGAGACAGGGGTACGGAAGACACTGATCAAAGCACAGAGCATCTAAAGAATGGTGTTACGACACTCACAAGATAATACACGAAGATGAGGTGTTTCCTTCCACTTCACTCTCTACATGGTTGTCATCATGGTCACTGTTCTCATCGTCACTCTCTTCCAAGATCTTGTTTGGAGCATCACGACTCCAGCTCCTCACCACAGCTTGAATCTCGTTCCAGGGATATTGGATGGGCGGGAGTTCGTCAGTCAGCTCCTCTAGATCACCTACAGTTGTAGGCGGACACTTGGGTTGACCTGGCTTGTCATCTACTAGCATAGGCATGAATGCACCAAACACGTCCTGCAATTTGATCTTGTGAATGACATCTGAACCGTACTTCAGTGAGAGAGCCGAGACCCACGATGAATTACCCCTGTGGGTGGAACGCACACCGCTGATCATAGGGAACTCCTTCGTGATCTCCTCCAATGGAGTCGTGGACAACCAACGCCTACGTTCACGTTGAAGTACGGGCTTGACCTCGATTGCCGTGACTGAACGAAATCCTACCTCCAACCACATGGTGATCCACTTCTCATTGGGAACACCGTCAATCAATTCGATCCAATCCTGACCATTGTTCTTCATCCACCTATCAAATGCGGAGCGCTTGTATGAAGACATGCCAGGAACAGCCGGTTCTTCAAACACCTGAGACACGTGGGTAAACAACGGTTTCTTCTGGTACAGGATAGAGGTGGGGAACGGGAATCGGCCAGCTTCACTGACGATACGAACATCTTGCTTGCTGGGCACATCAGACAAGGACATACTCATAGTGAACGGGGTGGGGTTGTTGGTTTGGAATCCGATTCGATTGCAAACGAAGAGAAGGGATGGAATGGGGATGGAAGAATGGTTAGATAGACAGATGGAGAATGAAGGAGAATAGAGAGAGTGAGTCAGCACATAGGTGTCATATCCTTCTCACATGTGAATGCGGGGTGGTGAAACGCCGACACCTGCGCTTGCTCCTATAGTCGTCTGTCGGTTACCCATACGCCACTGGTGTTTGGCTTTCCATACCAGGTACAGTATGGCGTAGAATAGCACCAGGAGGATAAACACGTAGAGCAAGCTATAATCAGAGCTGTCGTCATTGTACACAGAGGATGAGGTGGTGGAGGAAGAGGAGGAGCTGAGCTTCTGTCGGATAGCAGTCAGTGCTCGAGATGCTTTCTCAGACATACTTGAACTAGACGGGTAAGTGTAGGTATTGTATGTTCCTGGATACGTGTCCGTTCCGATAGGTTGTTCAGGGTTGATCATCTGCTGAGCTGTAGAGGCGCTCACACCGCAATACGTTTGGAGCAGTTGATTCGAACTTTTGGACACGTCCGTGTCCTGACAGATCTGACGCAGGATGTCACCACAATATCCTGTACGTATGCACTCGTTGATGATCGGGTCTTGCGCCTCAATGGTGGTCGGCATTTTGACATCGCAAGTCAGCTGACAACTACCCTGATACGTAGGCGACAGGTTGACAGGGAGGTTGAGTCCCACATCCAGAGTCGAGTTTGCTGACACGTCGACCAGCACCTCCTTCCCGATATTGCGACAGACAAGGTTCGAACCGTTGGGACGACTAGGGTCGAATGGTGTGCAACTCACCACACAATCTGAGGTGGACGAGAGTCGACAGAATCGTCGTTCGAGTGTCATACGTAACCAGTGTCGGTACATGTTCGTGTCGGAATGCGCCTTGGTGTTGGCGTACAGAGCGCACTTGTCATCGAACGACTTGGCACATCGCTGTGCCATCATGATGGGACAGTCACTCACGTAATCGGTCTGGATGTCGCAATTCAGGTACGCTCCAGGCAAACAACATTCCACCTCGCGATCGTGGGTGGATGGACCAGTCTTGGGCGAGCTATAGAGATTATTTCTACTAGGCGCCCCGAACGCCGAATAATTTTGGGCATTCGTACGACTGGTTTCCGAATCTGCGGAGTTCAGCAGGGTATTACTCATCGTTCAAGCCACAAAACTTGAGTGTATCCAACTCGATTTTTAGACTAAGCCGACTCCGAATCAGTCCAATACACAGAAAAGCTATTGCTCTTCGTTGTCATGTCTGTCACACGCACGTTCCACCACCTCGATGGGTTTGACACCTGGCCAAGCATGTATTCAGAGATCATGCAGATGACCAAGTCCGCACCATCTTGCATCGTGGTCAGTGCTTCATGGTGCAAACCATGCCATGCCCTCAAAAACTCACTCCTGAACAAAGGTGAGTTACCTGATCGTGACTTCAATCGTGCCTATTGGTTTATGCTGGATATTGACAAGGCTCCATTCGTTCAGGAAGAGCTGGGTATACGACATGTCCCGCAAGTAATATACATTGACGAACAGGGTGAGATCGAGCTGATCCGGAGCAACCATCTCGTCACTATCAAGAAGCGTCTATCGACCAAGTGAACCAACAGACACTGTTCAATTCGTGATGTCCATCGCCATACACAACTTGGGTTGGAACTTCCGACCCCACTCTCCCTGTCCTCTCAGGTAGGTCATCAGCTCGTCTCTGACCTCCTGTGACACACTCGATGACTCCATGATCGTCCAGGCACAACTCCAGTTTGCTTCACACTCCACTACCTTGATCGGTATCCCCACGATTGTCACAGATGAACCGTCGTGTTCCGTGCCATGAAACTTGACAAGCCCACTCTCTTTCCACTGCAATTCCATCCGTGTGTAGTCAATATCAGGATCCGTGTGTTCTCCACCTTCATCCAGGACAGCTTGGATCTCTCGTTCCGACATGCCATTCATCTTCATGACGTCAGAATCCGACAGAACAACACCCCAGTAGAAGGATAAGGAGAGATCCATCTTGACCGATCTAAGGTTATATATATGAGAGTCTGTTTGAATGAATAACATCTGACCATCCTATAGGATAGTCAGATCCACCTGATATATGTGTGTCTATCTTGATGTCTGGCTTCCAGTCCATTGTGATTCGTGATTCGTATTCAACTCAGCATCTTGACCCATTCCCGATCCAACTGATTCGTTCCCAAACAGAACTGCCGTTTCACCTTGTTCATATCGAACCTGTCACGATTGACGATGGCCAACACTGACTGATTCGACAGGTACATAAGGTCGACTTCGACGCTGAACTCTTCACGAATCATCAGAGCCAGGTTGTGAAGCAGTGGTTGTTCAGCTTGTGGATGTTGATTAAATTGGTGCTCTTGAAGCTGGAACCAGATCAGGTCGTGTGTCCACCAGAACCAGGACTCTTGTGCTCCCCACTCACACAGGATAGAAGGACGCTGAGCGTGCCATCTCGACACAGGCACATGCAACAACAGCACAGGTTCTGACGATGGTGTCTGAGTCATATTCATCAGGGTGTAGATGTATGAACGCTCTCTCTGTTCAAGATCCATTTCAAGCTGTCCACCAAAGAGACTCACATTCACACTCATGGCCTGGATAGGAATGTCTGTGTCGAGTGGGCTGTCTTTGATCAAGGGGTGTGGTGCATGCACTAATGGAGGTATGCACACGTACGTGTCTGAACAGTGCCACATCTCCCAGTCGATGGCATTGCGCATTCCATTCTTCTGAATAAGTTCCAGCATCTCCTTGGCACCTCGCTTGTGAATCAAATAGCCGTGCGTTCCACCCACGGTTTGTTGACGCATTGTCCGAGCGTCCCATCTCTGTAATACAATGTCACCTGTAGGTGGGATGTCAACACTGGAACGCACTTGACCTGTCATATAGTCCGACTTTGTTCCTGCCAACCAGTGGTGTTCAGAAGGATGAAATCCAAGCCATACCAACTTCCACGAGTCATGGTGATGGTTCGACAAGAGCGGGCTGACCTGATGATGGATGCACTCGTGGAAGTCGGGTGCCAACACACAGTCGTCTTCTAGAACGATCATATACTGGAGGTTCGACTCGACCAACATCTGCCATAACCGAATGTGTGACATCGCACAGCCCAATATACCCGAATGATGATGGAAATCCCCATAGGAAGCTAGCCTGTCCCAATGATGATTCGGCACTTGAGCTTTGCCGTCTGTAGCCGGCACGCGTAACACCTGCATGTGCCTTAACGGATGACCATGGCGTTCGAGGAACGTCTGCAATCTGTCGGGTCTTCGGTTCAAGTTGATCACCCACACCGTGAACTCTGTAGTCAGGGTGTTGTACAGACCGTTCGTTCGGTATTCGTCAAGGCGAATGCGATCGGCTCCCAGGCTGTACAGCAATTGATGCATCCGTCGATGCGACATGCTTCCGGCAAATGACTGTGCAGGGGCTGGGATGGCACTGCTATGAATGAGTGCAGGTGGACACACATCAGCGTATCCATGTTCTAGTCGTTCAGGAATGTCAATAGGGGACGGTGGAGACGCCTGTTGTTTGTCCTTGTTATCAATATCGGCTTTCTGGACGGGTTGGGTGGTGGTTGTTTCACCAAACTGATCTACCCCATTCAGCTCATACGCATTCAATGTGTGTGCAGTATCGAACCGTTCACTGGTCAGCCGACCAATGTGCCATGCCGAGATTTCAGGCAGGAAACTCGTTTGTCCCGACCACCTCCGAGAGAACTCCATTTCAAAATGCCGTCCTTGAGTGGTGAACGGAGTGCAATCCTTGATGCTACTCGTTCGGATCATCCCTGGTCGAAGGGAGAATCCCGGCCAGTATGTGTGACTACCATGGATCGCTCGACCTGGGTTCTTGCTCCGGTTCTCTTCTGAACGCATGATTTGTTGAGCTCGTGGATCGGGTGCACGATGATCATGGTGCCAGATCTTCTTCCGTTCATCCCATGTTCCACCCACACAACTGAGGCAAAACACCGTCTCTCCATAGATACGGTTGATCAGGATCTGATCCGGAGAGGGAAGATGATGTGGTGACGGTTGTTCCACATCGAACGCATGTAAACACTTCTCTATGTAGTTGTCCGAACGAAAGAACTGCCAGTCGTCCTCCATGTGGAAGATGAAGTCGAACCCACGCTTGACACCGCGGTTCCACCACAGCTCATTCAGGCTGTGGGCATGACCCTTTGCCAGACCCAGTTGCTTCTTGGAATACACATTCAGGAATGGAAACGTCTTGCGCATGATATGGATGTCCTCCTCTGAACTGCCGTCATCCAGAGCAACCCACTCACTGATCCGCCAACAATCTCTACAGTGTCTTAAGAACGAATGCATGGTTCGAACGAACAAGCTCAACCTCTTGCACGTCGTGATGGTGAACAGGATCTTGGGCGCATCGAGTGATCGTGGTAAGAACACATGCATTTTGGAACTACCCACATCATACTTGCTCATGTCCACCAGCTCGTTCTTCCATGGTTCAAGCTGGTGGTACTTGGAGAGGTTGTCTTCACATAGAGCTGAGCTGTATCGATGTTCTTCTGGACCACACAGGTCGTCTAAAAGGCTCCACCGTGCTCTGTCCTGTGCATCAGCGTCCAACTCGTTCAGCTTCGCCTGGCCAGACACGAATCGTGCAAAGAGCGGGTGTGTGGTAGAATCGGTCATTCTCGAGACTCTATTTTCAATCCATACAGTAAAAATCGTGTGACAGATGGAACAACCACAAGCCGAGATTACCTCCTTGGAGTTTGACCGCACGGTATTCGACCCTACGGTATTCTATGATCACATTAAGAACTTCGTGTCTGACCTGAGTGGAGAGTTTGGTTCGAAGCAACACTCTCTGAGGTTGTTTGACCAGCTGATCAAGCGTCTGAACGCACACCCCGATCCCGAAGCCCAATCGACCATCGTTCACAAGTTCGAGACATTTGTTCGGAACAACAAGGCTGGGATCATCTCCAAGACAGTGTCGAAACTCTCGTCTCATGTGATCGTGTTCCGTGGGAATGTCAACATCAAGCTGGCCGAGATCTTTCGCCTGGCAGATGAAGGTACTCAAACCACCATTTGGGCACACCTCCAATGCCTGCTGAATGTCATCGACCCGGACAACAAGGAAATCGAGGAAGCTCTACAGATGTACAAGGAGACTAACAGCAGTTCCAGCTCACGGTCAGGGATGGATTCGACCTCGGGGGATGATGTGGATGAGAACGCCAAGGAGACACAGTTCATCAAGTCCATCATTAGCAACATCCAACCGACCATCGAACGCAACACTGTTCCTGGTGGTGGGAACCCCCTCGGTGGGATTGATCTCATGGGAATGTTTACTCAGGTCACTAGCATGCTGGACAGTCAGGGCAGTGACAGTCTTGATCCGGAGAAGTTGCTGACCACTGTGCACAAGCTATCCATGCGTGAGCTCAAGAAGGTTAAGGGTGGACACTGAAAAGACGAATAGAATGAATGGAACAAGATTTGAATGTCACCCTCTGTTCACCCATATGTGTTGTATGGGTGAAACGACTTAGGATGACATTCAAATCATACACGTTTGAGTTTAAACTTACTCGGATCGAATGAGCTTGTCTTTGACAGACGACCAGTCCACGAGAGATAACCCGATAGACGCTCCAACAGCCACATTGAATACCAAGGCCGAACAAACAAAGTCTTCGGCACACGAGATGCGGTGTAACATGTAGTCAAGGAAGACACCATCCTCACCAGCTGAGTCGATGGCATGTCCCACACGGCACAGCGCTTGCCAGTACAACAGCGCCAGGGTCATGTCTACAGCATACACTCCGTTCAGGGGGATAGCATAGCCATTTCGGCTTCCAATCACTGAGTAGATGAACAACAGGAAGAACGACGCCACAATGAAATGACTGGCTCGTCTGGTGTGTCTCCAGTGCCTAAAGAAGCACTGCAACTCCACGATCTTGAGCGCTTCATTGTCCGTGTTGCTCAATCGCTCCAGTGCCTGACGCATCTTGTGTAGACACACACGGGAGACGATCATGCTCACGAGAGCGATGGTGATGAGAGACCATAGGATGGTGCTGGTTTGAATCATGGAAGAAATTGGAGTGGTGGAATTACAGCCCTTTTTTCCAACTAGATCAGAAAGCGACGAGTCAGTCCGAAATTGTATCCTGTTCAGTTGATATGGACGATCTTCGCCACGAACAGCAACTCATCTACCACGCTATCCAGGAGAAGTTCGTTCCGAGCACTATACTCGTACTGAAGAAGATCCTACAGGAGAAACAACAGGGCATCTGGTACGCACGCCTGGCCTGTATGACGGCCGATCAGAATCGTATCATTGCATGCATCGTTCCTCTGGAGCCATGGCACACCATGAACAGCACATCTCCACTCGATCAGTTAAGGTGGCTGGGGTTTCAGACTCGGGAATCGACTGACCAGGCTCTGTTGTCCAGCTTGCCACCTCTCCAGGCGTGTCCTGTCCGTCCCAAAATGTCAGACTTGTCTGAACAGATCCTGCGTTCGAAATCTGTCAAGTTCAGCGTCAAGCTCAAGGGAGACGTGGCCTGGACGTATCTGTCCGATCAATTGCCGTCCTTGAGGGTTGACCTGCTCAAGGCCAAGGATACACAAGAGTTCCTTAACCAGGGCAGTCTGGAGCAATGCCTTGACATATTTCAAACCTGTTTGGCCTTCCAACTCTCACCCTGAACACTGGCCGTTCCTCTGAACGAATGAACTCATTGGAGAACATTGAGAATGCGGAACGAACTCGCTCTGGAGTAGAACATGCGATTCGAATGCTAACCAGCGATTCGAATCATCTCTATTTTCCGTATCGAACGACGTTGAGATTGACACGAGAACACAATAGCGAGGTGGATGACATGTCGGATTCGGAGCGACGTGTGTTTGCAGTCATCTTGAGGGTTCTGTACCTGCATGATCCGCATTCTCTCACTAGTGTGTACATGGCTCATAGCTACCCAGGTGTATGGGGTCTGAAGAACGCGTTCCATCTGAGTCAGAAGATCCATTCCAGTGTAGTTCCGTTCGTGTGTCCTCAGTCGGTGCATATGGACAACACCATCAAATTACTGGGTGGAGAGGAACGGCTCGAGAAGCTCATTGATCGGTCGGAGCCCAAGGAGGGTGTAGCAGAATGGTGGGCAGACCCATTCGAGGAGCCGGTGTTTGACCAACCAGGGGTAGGTATAGGTACTCCATCCTCATCTCTTCCTCCTGTCACACCCGAACAACCCATATCCTCTCTGTTCCCCTCTCCTATGGAAGTATGCAATGCATATGGAGATTCGATTCTTCACACCGTTGAGAAGGATCTGGAGCATTACCTGCGTTTGTGGACAGAGCTTCAAGTCGTTCTCTCCAATTTGCGTGCGAAATCTGCGTTCTTAAAGCATCAGGAGTTGTGGATGACAAGTTGTTCGATTACCAGAAATCTGAACGGTGATGCTGTGCCACCCAGCACAGTAATGCTGAACGACTGGGTCAAACACGCGTCGTCTGTGACCCATGTGCTCCCCGTTCCCATATGTCTGCACGTCAGTCCCACGTTTGTCCATGTGAGACAAGAGTTGAGAACGAGTGGACAGACTACTCCCACTGCCTACCCAGGGATGCTGAGAGAGTCGGCTCGTGGTCGGAAGGGACAACCGTCGTTGTGGCACCTCACTAGTGCAGGTCGAGAGAGTTTGGCCGTTGTGGGGTGCTCTATCGATTTTCGACCGCATGGTGGCAAGGTGTGTTGTGAGGGTTGTAGAGATCGTGTGTGACTTGAATAGAGATCAGTATAACATCTATATACTCTTGTTCATACCATTCCATCAGTCTCCTATCCACCCTCCTAACAATGTACACAACTCAGCGTCACGCACAGCGTCAGTTGGATACTCAAACACAACATCCTGTCCGAGTACATACCATTTGATGACAATCGCTGACATTCCGTTCACAGTGGCAGGACGAATGTACTGGATACCTCCCAGTCGTCGGCTGTCCATGTTGAAAGATGAGATCTCTCACCACCCATTCATATAGATATGGTCGCTCATTACTCATGTTACACTTCCATTTGGATTCACCCTCATCCTGAACTCTTCCAGTACCTCAAGTCATACACGTGCTCATCATTCATCAATGCCATCCGTTCTCCCATCTCCTGTTGCTCTGCATTCGCTGTGTGAAGTGTGTCCTGAGCTGAAGGATGTCTGGATAGAGTACGTCATACCTTACTACTTACCCGATTACACTGAGCAGATGAACATCCTCCAGCACATGTTGGTGTCCGAGATACACATGAGGATGGAACGGTGGGAGGAAAGGGAGGAAAGGAAGAAATCCCTCTATTTGACAGAGGTCAAGTCATACATGGATTTGAATGAGCAAGCACACCTGGACTATTTGAAAGTTCAGGGTGTGTGGACACTGACCTTGGAGAAGGAGAAGCATGTGATGCAACGACGCTGTAGGTTTGACCAGTGGGGCAGTTGTTACTGGGACACGATTGACTCGATCGTGTAGAACAAATACAGAGTCGTTCTATGTCTTGTACCATGCATTTGATGTGTCTACACTACCCACATCTACGCGATGTGTGGCTAAACCACTTGTATCCGTTCCTGCTTCCCAAGATGACAGATTCTCAGAGGAAGCTGGCGATCGTGCGTCATGAGCTGATTGACCGGTGTCAATTTGTGATAGGTGATCTGAGGGTGAAGAGGGTGCTATCAGCTTGTCAAGACAAGCGTTTGAAAGCGTCATGGATAACTCGTACAGTGGTGAAGGTGTACTATGAACCAGACATGTTCAACATCGTACATGTGTCAGAAAATGGTCGCATTCACTGTTCCTACAATCACCCACATCAAAATGGTATGTGGACGTGCATCGAACAAGATAAGGCTGTAACAATGGAGTCATCTGGAGAGAGGAGGCGTTGGCATTGGGAGATCAACGAGTTTGGGAACGGATGGAATCCACTCGGAGCCAACCCTGATCTGAGCATTGTCAAGTCAGTGTGTATTCTGAGATGGTTGTTGCTTCACGAGATACGATCGAGAAGAGTGGAGTCATTGGATGACTGATGAGACATATCTATCCATACAGACATGATCTCATTCCCCAGGATTGTCCATCCTATCTACCCTTATTCAATGGATTTGATCTGTCAAACGTTTCCACACTTACAAGATGTGTGGAAACACCACCTCAAGCCGTTTATACTGCCGAGTAAGGAGGAGATGGACAGGAGGAGGTTCATTGTCCAGTTTGCGCTCCACCGCATCTTTGAACGCAGGAGAACCCGTCGTCTTCGGGCAAGCCACGACGCATGGAAGACCACACATACATGGTACATTCAACCAGGTGTGATTTTTTGCAGTGCTAGATGGTTCAACTCGCGACAGGTGCCATCCAGCTCGTTCACTATCTACTCTATGCTCGGGAATGGCTCAATGTGCTGTCAAACACTCTCAGTCGTAAGCGATGATCGAGATAACAGAATGATCTCGAGATTCGTCTACGCCTATGGTAATGTCAACGGATTCACCTTACGTGGCGATGGCGAGATACAAGCAACCACGAGACGTACTGAATCGATTCTGTCCTCACATTCGATACTACTTGTTAATGCATGCCATCAGACACTCTGTACGCACACTCAGACATGTGGAATAGATGACAGGTTTGAGTTCGAACTCGATCGACATCCCTGCATCAGGGTGAGATCAACTGATCCCATTTCTCACACCTGATTCCACTTACTCTATCTAATGGACTTGATCTGTCAGACATTTCCACACTTGCGGGATGTGTGGATACACCACCTCGAGCCGTTCATCTTGCCAAGTAAGGAGGAGATGGACAGGAGGAGGTTCATTGTCCAGTTTACAATCAAAGTCATCGGTAGTTGGATCCCCAGCACCTGTTCACGAATGGAGCAGTGGAAGACCACGCAGACGTGGTACATTCAGCCAGGTGTGATTTTTTGCTCTTCTCTATGGCTCGAGTCGCTCCCGAGCACTGTGTCATTCAGAACGTTCGACACCTATTTTATGCGTGACAACAGTTTGATCTGCTGTAGCATGGAGTTCCCCGTACGCCATGTGGCATACGCCACTCGGACATCGAGACGTATCGATACATATCGTGGTGTACGATTCACCTTACGTGACAATGGAGAGATCTGGCGTGAAGACGAACGTTTAGATATAGATGTATTCATGGAGAACGAACTACCACAAGATGTGCTGTCTTCACTCTGTACTCATGTCCGACATTGTATGTTGATGCATGCCGTTCGACATCGTGTGCATACACTCCCACATGTAGAATAGATGAGCTAGCTATCTGAGTCTCATCTTCGATCGGCACCCCTGTATCAGGGTGAGATCAACTGATCCCATTCCTCACACCTGATTCCATCCAATGGAGTTGATCTGTCAAACGTTTCCACACTTGCGAGATGTATGGGTCAACCACCTCGAGCCGTTCATCTTGCCAAGTAAGGAGGAGATGGACAGGAGGAGGTTTATTGTCCAATTTACAATCAAACTCATCGGTAGTTGGATTCCCCATAGCTGGACTGTCTCTCCACGCGACCCCTGGTGGAAGACCACACATACATCGTACGTTCAACCAGGTGTGATTTTGTGCTCCTCTGAAGGTGCCCTATGGTTGTACTATATTCCTGATAATTTCTGTTGCTGTTACGTGGAGGTTACTGAACGCGATGTTGCAGACATTGGTCGTACACCACGACGTGTGTTGATACGTCGTGGTGTACGATTCGTCTTAGATGACGACAATCCAGATATTCTGTGTTATGATTATGACGACCATGTAGAGGTCATCAATAACGAACTACCACAGGATATGCTGTCTTCACTCTGTCCTCACGTTCGATACTCTCTATTGATGCATGCTATCCGACATCAAGCACGCGTGCTCAGACACGTCGAATAGATGAGATCAACTGATTCCATTCCTCACACCTGATTCCATCCAATGGACTTGATCTACCAGACATTCCCACACTTGCGAGATGTATGGGTCAACCACCTCGAGCCGTTCATCCTGCCGAGTAAGGAGGAGATGGACAAGAGGTGGTTCGTTGTTCAGTTTGCTCTTCATCGCATCTTTGAACGCAGTGCGAATAATCCTATTCGGGCGAGCCACATCAATTGGCACAGCACACGTACATGGTACATCCAACCAGGTGTGATTGGTTGTTCGTCTCAGTGGAACATTGTGATATATCCGAACAATGTGCTACACATGTCGTTCCAAACCTACTTTATGCGTGACAAGGGTTTGAAGAACTGCTGTAGCATGGAGTTCCCTGTACGCCATATTGAAGATAGTGCTCGGACGTCGAGACTTATTGACACACGTTATGGTGTACGGTTCGTGTTACGTGACAATGGACAGATCTGGTATTATGATTATGACCAACACGTAGGTACAGAGGTATTCATCGGAAGCGAGCTACCACTAGATGTGCTGTCTCCACTCTGTCCTCACGTTCAATACTGTATGTTGATGCACGCCGTTCGACATCGTGTGCATACACTCCGACATGTGGAATAGATGCGTCCGATCACTTGAACAACCCTATATCTGTATCATCAGTACACACAGATCAATCTATTTGACCACCAACTTGGCATTGATTGACATAGCACGTAACTCTGCTACCATCAATGCGAACGCCTGTGGAATGTGTACGATGTCCAACGCTGTTTCTGGGTGCTCAGGACACTGGTTCTTGCACAGTGATTGGCACTCGGGACAGATGTGGTACAGATCGCCATCACTATCGCGTCCATATTTCTCAGCGAGAAAATTTGACACGCCTGCGTTAATTGCGGCATCGCGTTCCATTTCCCCGAACCTTAACCCACCACTGGTAGCTTTACCTTCAGTAGGCTGTCGGCTCAACAGTTGTACCTGACCACGGGCACGAACGTGATACTTGTCCTCAGTCATCTGTCGCATGCGCTGGTAGGTGGTGACACCTATGAACACCTCTCCTTCCAATGGCACACCCATATACCCATCATACATGGTTTGACTGCCATGAGGAGTGAATCCATTCTCCAGCATCCCCTTGGCTAGCGACTCGGCAATGTTGTAATCTTCTCGGAACGTGGTGCTGTCCTCCACCCTGCCTGTCATACAAGCAATCGTTCCGGCCAACATCGACGCCAACTGTGCAAGTGTCATACGGGATGGAATACAGTTATGAACCACGAAGCTAGATGCAACGAAATTGTGGTGATCCGAAATCGTGGTGAAGTCATACACAAGTTCTGTTGGAACAGACTCACGACTTTCCACATAGGTAAATACGGTGCCTAACCGAGAGTCGTATTTACCAAGGCGCTTGTACTCCTTTCGGATCTGGTCATCAATCTCCATACCAGACAAGGTGGAGAACACACGACAGAAGTTACGATAATCCAGGTCATACCCATGCATGTGCATTCGGAGAAACTGAATAGGCAACGCGCTAGCATAACGCTTTCCTGCACAGTATGCATAATCGATGACATCGCAATAGCGAAGTATATTGGATCGTACATTACTGATGTGTAGGTGGAACACCATGCTGGTGTCTTCCTTTGCTGGATGTACCGACAGAGTTGTCACAATTCCAAGTTCCTGAAATAGAGATCGTACCTGTTCCATGTACTTAGTGTTCTGTTCCAACACGGTCTTTCGGGTAGTACACTTGGTTTCGTGAATGAGGGTACATGGATTGGTACGCGTAACGTCGACAAACAGCTTGGAGCCGTCACCACCTTGATAACCACTAAGGAACATTGCTTTGACACTCGGTGGTGCCTTGAGGAGCCAATCAGGAATGGTTTTCGCCATTATTGTTTTACGACCTACGGTAGTGCCAAGCTTGTACAACAAGAACGACAATGCAGGTTGTAACTGAGTACACCAGACAGTTCCATAGTGCTGACTTTCAGGTTGACGTATCAGGGCAAGAGCTTCGAACCCAAGTTGTTCAACATCCACCTTGATTTCATCATAGTCCTCACGTGTTCCTATGTACATACACGCTCGATAGCTATATCCACCACGTCGAGACAGGTTGCCATCGGTTTGTACAAACCCCATCAATTTTGCCAGGAGCTTGGTATGACGAAGGCTGAGTTTCCCAGTCAACCCACGTTGTTCCAGCTTCTTGATGAGTGACTGAGGATCAGAATCGTCAAAGGTGATCACTGGTAAATCACCTTCATCTGATAGCACACAATTTGGACGAGGTTGCATCACTACCCTATCCGTATCGAGCTTAATCGTATCTGCTCGCTTCCAGATATACTGACCCTCTTCGTATACCATGAACGGATGATCAGGGGTGCACTTGATCACGTCATTAGACCATGTTCTCAATTGCACAACACTCGTACTGCTCTTCTTGAACTCCTTGGTGATGCCACCAAATCCGTACTGATGTGTTGAACTGTTGAACGATCCAACACAGACCTCGCTCGCTCGTTCAACCACATCGGATATTTTCATCACACCCTGATTCGTCCAGACAGGCGTATCACCCACCAAGCAGTGCGTGATCAACACCAAATCAGGTATGATTCCGTCCTGACAGAACGGCATGTCCTCCGGCCGTCGGAACTCACCAATCACACCCTTCTGTGGTCCCTGTGACGCCAACTTATCTCCAATCTTAGGCACACGAGAGGCACGTGTGCGCACTTTACAGATCGTGTCGCCCATCTCATTCGTGGTCACCATGACGCGATCCACCACAGCAGGATCATGGAACTTGATGGAGTTGGCATTGTTTGCACTGGTGTCAGGGTTGTTCATGGAGTTGAGCAGTTTGCCCATGCGCTTCCCTTCGGGCAGTTTGAGGTTGATGTGATCAATGGGTAGGGGTTGAGGAATGGAGAGATCGGACGTCTGTTGTTCAGGAACAACACCCGTACATATAGGGACGGGAGCAGAAGACACCTGAGAGGGTGGAGGGGAAGCCTTGACCTTCTTGGTGGTAGTACTGGTTGAACGAGACTTGCGCTTGGTGGTGGAACTAGCACTAGTTGATTCAGCGACAGGTGTCTTTTGTTGGTCGATCAGTTCAATCTTCTCCTTGATAATGTTCTTGTGCATGAGCACGTCACCCTCCTGTAGTTTGAAACCTGGCCGTGTAAATCCGTCCGCATCCACGGACACGGGTCGAAGAGACTTGTTCTCCGAGGCTTCAAACTGATGCAACTCCCTCCCCATGTATTCCTTCGTAAACGTGGATGCACAACTGGAGGTATCTCGGAACGAACGATACCGTGTGGATCGGAACATCCCCAAGTCGATGGCTCGCTGAGACACGATCACCGCGTCCTCTTGGTTGTTGCCACCATGAGACAAGATCGCCACCACCGCGTTCTGAACACTCGGTAGTTCATGGCAGAACGCCTCGGTCGCCCAAGCCGTAGGGGTCAGGGACTTTTGTGGGTAGTCCAAATTGTCAAACAGAGAATCGTCACGTTCCTGATGGATGTTCGTTCCGTATGCACCAATCGCACTTCCCGCCATGGAGGCGGCATAAGCCACACGCGGACCCGGGTTCATGTGTGCATAGGGAACGATGGAGGCGGCGAACCCAGCGACCAAGGACGGGTGCAACTCCATGTATTTGAAGTGAACACGTTCACTAGGGTGAAGATCGTTCAGGTATGTCCAATTGACAGCAATCGCGTGCTGAGTCGTTTCGGCCACGTCCATCCATTCGATCCACCCGTTCCTCACCATCTGATCCAACGGGAGTAAGGCAAACGTGTTCCCAGTCAACCATTTGTCAATGTGTTCTAACACCACCAACGGCCTACAGCACCTGCCCTCATCGGTTTGGATCTGCAGGAGACGTCCATTTTTCTGGAACGAAACACCCATCATGTTGTTGTCTGGGATAGCAATCTTGACACGGGTACGAATGTTCTGATAGAGCTGTTCTCTATCCGAATACGGAACTGCCCCCAAGACGTTTCCGTTCAGCATGACCCAGGTCAACGTGATGGGTAGCTTCGTCCGTTCATCCACCAGCACATTGGACTGGAACGGCTCGATCTCCTTCAACAACGACTCGTAGATCGATTCCGTGTTCATCGTGTGTGAGATACAGCATGCCAAGGCCAAGTTCTTCATGAAGCCCACACTCTCGTCTTCAGGTGTGGTGGACGGACAGACCACCATCCACTGACTGGGATGAACTTGACGCGGTCGCGTGTTGGTCGAGTTCTTGCTGACGGGCAGGTTTACCCTCCTCTGTTCACCAATCTGGCTGATATAATTGGAACGCTTATAGTATTGAGAGACTGCACGCATGACCACGGAGCTCGCCACTGCACTGGCATACGTGTTCTTGCTCCAGTTACCAGTGGACAATGCCACACTGAACTCTTTCTGGATACCCATCGTGTACCGACCACGGTTATCCCGTGGTGTCCACCATCGTTCGAACGACTCCTTGCGCAATTGGTGTTTCAGCGACTCCATCATCTGTTCGAACGTCTGCACGGTGTGAGAACGAGAGTTGGATGTCTTCTTCTGTGTGAACACTTTACACCCTGTAACCACGTTCTTCTGAAGCTCCCGGACTTGGCGGATCATGATTTGGCGGTACAGAATCCGAAGGAGTGCACCGGGCGTGTCCATGCGTTTGTTCGAGTAGTGATCGCGGTCATCAAATGGCTCCCACTTCAGCACCACCGACAACAACCGGTACAGCATGAACATCATGAAATGGAGCTTCATAGGTACAGGGCTGTACTTACCCAGCAATGGCGATTGAGACAAGTGCGGGAACAGCTCTTTCAAGATGGTCTGTTGGATCGAGGCCGAACGACTCAGCTCTTCGTTACCAGACACATCAGGTAGTTTGCACCGCTGACCCATGTAATACAGGCACTGGCGGGTGGAGGAGATCCGGTATGATTCTCGTTCACTATCCCTCAATGCACGAGTCAGGTCATGGAAGCACTCCTCCTGGTTGGGACGTGTGCAAAACATCATGAGCAACCTGGCCACCTCTTCGGCCGATTGGAAGGTGGGTAGATCAGTGTCAGTGGAGGTGGATTCCTTCTCTGATTTGTCGTCCTGACTCTCCGTACTGGGTGGTAGAGGCAGAAGTGCTCGTAAGAGCACAAACAATGGGAAATCGATCTTGAACTTGGGTAGAACGGCACGGATGACATGGATCGGACGGTTTGGAATCGCACTGTACGTCAAGCTGAACATCTCCTGTTTGAACTGCTTGACTGAATGTGAACGACACTCAGCAATGATGGGCTTGTCATACTGAACAACACCCACACTCTCCTTGTCATCGGGAGGAAACACATACACCATAGAGTTCGTCAGGCGCTCCTGAATCAACACCACTTTCTCTGCACCACGAGCGATAAAGTATCCACCAATCTCACTCTGATCCAGCCTGTGTCGAGCCAGCACATCTTGACGTGCCTTTCGCCACTCGGAACGAACAGATGGTTCAAGGGAGCATGCTGGTGAACGGATGGACAAATGAGATGGATTGTTCAGTCCATGCTTCTGGATCCACTCTTGTTCCAGGTTGTACAACTCCAGTCCTACCTTGCATTGACGACTAAGCACCATAGCTGGCACCCAACCCAGGGTAAAGTCCTTGTATTCGGCCTTCCACACCACTTCATCTCTCAACCGGATCTCCACCTCAATCGTTCCAACCAACGTGCAGACGTAATCGACCTGGCGAGACAGGCAGTCTGCAGGCTCTTGAGTGGATGGGAGCACATGGGCGTCCTTGGTACACACCTTGATCGTGAGAACGGGTGGGGAAGAAGATGAACTGGAACTGGATTGGGAATGAACATCTTTCTTCTCGGGTTCAATGGTGAGCACATCAGAGCACGTGATAGGATCAAACCCGTCCAATATGGGAGATACAGAACGTTCAGTGAACCAGTTGAAACTGCTGATCTGGTGATGATTGAAGGTTAACGAGCGCATGTAGTGTCGCGCCGTTTCGAACATGCGATCGGGTATGGACACGGAACTCATGGTGTGTCCGACCTCTGTGGTGTGGTTTGATGAATGCCCCCACTGTTTATACAGAGATGTTGGTGTGAAAGAGGGGAGAGAGAAGCGAATGCTCTTTACATGGCTTTCAGTCTAAACCAACAGCAATCTATTTGTGTAGCTGAACGACAATGGGGACGACAATCACCAACAACAGAACGACAATCACCACAGCAATCAGAGCTGTCATCTTGCAACTCCTCACACACATCATCCTCCTAACCCGACGAGCACCATTCCTAAATTGCAGGCTGTAGGTGCTGAGCTCTTCGGTCTGTACTTCCATTGCCTCCAGCTTGATACCCCTATCTAAAGTCATCTGGACGTTCTGAGTCATGAGCTTGCGCGACTCATCCACCTTGGATTGGAGAGACGCAATCTTAGGATCAGACGAACGTGGGGTTGGAGGAGAGGAGGAAGACATGGTGAACGAGAATCAATGTAGGAGGGTAGGGTGGAGAGTCTGAGTTGGTTTGAATTGTGTGAATTGTGTGGATCCTGTCTTACCCACCACGATTGTTGGAATAGGAGGTGGAGGAATAGAGACGCACACTCATCCGACTCTTTCTCAACCTGATTCGACACTCAGCGCACCACTTGCGATCAGCAGGATATGTCCCTGGCTCGGCCATCATCTCTGGACGATCCCACCGGTTACACGCAGGACACAGTCTTTCCCGTTCAATGATCTGAGCATCCACTAGGTCAGGGTGATCATAGAGAATGACCATTTGCGTTTCAGGCTCTGCTCCTCGCAACCGAACGGTTAGCACACCATCCCGACCAATGAATGGAACACCGTATGGACGTAGCAGGTGAAACCCAGGTTCTAACCGTGCGTCTGTAGCAGACATCGATTTCCGTTCCTCTTCTGTGTACAAGATGGTCAGGTAGCAGTCTTGACATACCTTGTTCATGTGAGCAGGGAGTCCAAACTGAAGGATGAACTCTGAACTGAGTTGAACAAACCGGGTGGGTGGAGGCTGGTATCTCGAACACTTCATACACACGCCTGTCAAGGAAGCCATAATGAATTGGAAGTGTATGGTGTATGGAGTGGTGTGAGTTGAGAAATGAGAGGGTATGCTGTGCTGTGTGACTGCATTTCTCAATTCACATCACCTATCCCTATACCCGAACCTTTCTCCACTGTGCTCTTCCCATCCATCGTTATGAGTGCGTTGTTGAATGTGAAATCGCATCCTGACCGTGTGTTGACGGAACGGTGGGCAGATCTGGAGGAGGATGACACAGTGTCTACATCTACACCCTTGTCGGCTGTGTCAACACCTGTCGGTCTGGTGGAGGAACCTGTGGTAACCTGCGTTCGAGAAGAAGGATGGGAAGTCCAGGGTCGGAAGCAAAAACAGAACCTGATCAAACAGGAAGCTTGTCACCGCAAGTTGATGGTGTTTGCATGTTTGCCGTTCTCCAACCGCTTGCTGTACCGTGGAATGGCGAACGGACTACAGGGGTTGCTCGAAGTGGTTGAACGCAAGGGATTCAAGCACTTTCATGGGTATGATCCGGTCAGCCAGCAGTTGATCTGGAAGAAGAATGTGCACGATCAGACGGTGGGAATGCAGTCTGCTGATCGCAACTATGTGTTTAGGGTGGAGAAGCTCTTCAAGAACGAGATCAACAGCTTGAAGAAGAGCGGTGTGAGTGCATAGGTGTAGGGATGGAATTAATGTGGGGATGAGGAAGGATTAGAGGATCTCTGTTCATAGATGACACAATTGTGAACCCGAATGCATGCCTGGTGGGATAACGAGTGTCTGCCGGAGACGTTCGATGTCATCTTCCTCCCATAGCGGTTTGCCTAACCGCTGGTTGACCGCATTATGGAACATGGTAACGAACCTCCAGTTGTTGATGCCTTTGAGATAGAACGGACGTTGTTGAGGGCTGTTGAGTCTATGCACCGCCAAGAACTGTGTCATATGATCGCGACAAATCACACAGGGCAAACCCTGATTGAAACCCAGGACAAACGACACCCACTGTGTGAATTGCTGTTGGGTCAAATCCGTCGGCAGGTTGGCACTCATGAACTCTAGGGTGAACCAGTATGGCTTACCCCAATCATTGTTTGGGAAACGTGCAGGACTGTACAGCTCCCACACCACATCCGATGAAGGTGGCATCAGTGTTGCTGGTTTGCCACACCGCTTTGACCTGACCCACGTGGCGTAGTTGTGCAACTCGTATGTCCATTCAAAACAGGAACGACCATCCTTGAAGATGTACGAGTCTGGCCGGAGCAATTTGACGCCGGGGTTGTATGGATCCATCTTCTTCATGAACTGGGTCAGCGTTTCACGCACGTCGTGCATGGGGAACAAGTCGCGCAACCCCTCGACAAAGCAGATGAACCCCAGTGCACGTGAGCGATCCATGGAACGCGCCATAATGTGCAGGGTTGTCCAGACACATTGGTAGATCAGTCGTTCGTCCGACATTAGGGAATAATAGATATATGAGCCTTTTATTCCAATTGGTAGTGTTTCTGTGTCACGAGTTATGTCCCTCTCTCCTCTCTCCTTCCTCTCAGAACGCCATACCCGCCAACCGCAACTCGACATCACTCCATCTCCTGGACAACTCCGTGAACGAACTCCACTGACTTCCCAACAGAACGCGTGTCTTGGAGATGAGGATAATGTCTACGAGGGCAGATTGTACCTGTTCGACCGAACGGTCAAAACCGTCCTTCCTCTCCTGTTCAAAGATAGTACCAGCAGGGAACGACTTCTCCATCTCTTTGAACGTGTCTGCTGAGTCGGAGCACACCACAAACTTGAGACCTGGGTGCTTGTCCATCATGGTCAGCATCTCACACACAAACGTCTCAGGTGTAGACAGGGAACGCCAGGTACGCCACTGGAGCCTCTTGGCCTCGCTCCATTTGGACACGTCATCATAGGACGAGCCATCTTGCCCCTTCCGCACATGCACCGACACCATCTCATGCATGCTCCCAAGTCCTGTTAACCGTAAGATGCGCTGTTCGTTCTGATCCACACGTTCTTGACACACCGTACTGAGCCTCAACCCACGAATGAACTTGCACTCGTTTGTCCAGCTTCGAAACGGAGATTCAATCACACTGGCCGACTCCAACAGCACATTGATCGGTTCCTGAGCTTGAGCTTTGGAACGGATAGCACTCAATAGGTTCTGGATGTTGTCCATCACACTGGTGTCGGCACTCTTGTACTCATCCCACAGGTTGGAGTCCGTGAGTTCTAGTAGCGGAGTACCGAGGACGGCGGGCAGATGCTTGACAATGGAGATCTGAGATGGGTAGTCTTGTCCACCCACACTACTGATGTCAAACAGGTCGGACATGGACGCTTGGCAATGATGATCCTGACTCCACACAATGATCAAATGGTATCCATGACCGTAAGGATTGTACTCCAGACTCTTGTTCAACCCATCAAACAACGTGTACGCCGAAGCCAGGGCACGCATCTTATTCCCCAGGCCATTCCTGACCAGAACGTAAATCATGCCCTTGCCAGGGTTGGGGTGAGGGGTGGTGGTGGGAGGATTAGAAGAACCCGTTCCAGGGTTCACGGATGGCCTCCTGGGTTCCGGTGGGGTGAGCATCTTGAATGAGATGAACTCGTTCAACTTTCGTTCAGCATCCAGCAGGTGTTCAGGTTCCACAGTGGGGTGAGACACCAATCGGCAGTGGTACAACGTATCATGTTCAGCCTCCACTGGTTCGAACACACACCTTGGGTGAGAGGCAAATGACCATCCCAGTCGTTCATGGAGGAACCGGTTGAAATGGATGTCTCGGAACGTGTTTCGTCCTTTGCCCACGCGCTGTTCATCTGAATGAGGCAGGTGTTGGATAAGTGCTGGGTCAAGGCTAACAGCACTCAGTCCCAATGTCTGTTCCAAGGACTGGTGGATGGCCGAGTCTTCCCATCCATACTTGGTGAGGTATTCAGAGTAGCCACCTACTCCCACAAACGCTGATTTAGACACCAACAACACGCCGTTCAGATACACCTGTTGCTTAGTCTTGGCCGATCGCCAGTCACCACGCCAGTAGTGTTTGAACCAGAGGTTGTTCAGATCATATCCCTTGAGTGTCTGCTCGAGGAAATCGGGGTGCAGGACATTGTCCGCATCCAGCTTGAGCACAAAGTCTGAGTGAACGAATTGCACACCAAAGTTGTACGCCCAGCTGAGCACCCACTTGCGCTTGGATTCGGGCAATTCGACCCGGATAATGTGCACGCGCGCCTTCCATTCGGGATGACTGTTGTCCAGACAGTCGGACAGTGTGAACTGCACACGTTCCTCCGAGTGCCAATCGACAATCACAATCCGTTCGACTCCACGTACCCTCAGCCAGCTGGGAACGGCCTTCGCCAGGTTGGCGTTCCGGTTCATACAGCATGACACAATGGAGATGCTCATGTTCGGTGTACACTCGTACCCGACGTAATTCACTCGTGTATGTGAGGTAGAGGGGTGAGTGTTTTTTAAGACTGAATCACATCATCTGACTCAGATCATATGGACACGTATAGGGTATATTTTCTATCACAAGATGGATGGAATCAACTACACCTGAAAAACCGACCTTGACCCTTCCAGATCTTGGTCACCCCTACACGTTCTAGGTTCCACCCCACGACTTCCGGATCTAAACTTTGTGGAGAACGGAACACATAGATGTAGTTCTGCAGAGATATTGTCCAGAGCCCGAGGCTCTCCAACCACTGGATCAGGTCTTGAACGGTCAGGGGAAAACATGTCGGGTGATCCACACTATACACATTGGATGTGGGAGAAGTGGTGCAGGTATTTGAGGAGTGGAATCCGAGAGATAAATCGTCATCCCCAGAACACCTTCGAAACAAAAGATAGATAGTCGTTATGATATCATCCCGACCTGCTCTGGCGTTGCTGTGCTGTGGAGAGACGAGTATCAACCTCGGGGACAACATCCAGAATATCGCAGTGCGACAGCTCTTGCACAAGTATCTGCCCGACCGATCGATCCAGTACTACCTCGATCGCGATTCCGGTGTGTTGTTGGATGCACATACACTCGTTCCTGTCAATATGGATGCACACAAAGGGTTGAAGGTGGCAGTGGTGTACTCAGGATGGTGGGATGGTGCCTACACAGACAACTTCCCACCCAACCCCGAGTTTGTCAGTCACTGGCTGATCCTGTCCTTCCATGTGAACGAGCTACCGAAGGACGCGAGCTACTCATGGTTGAACGAACGACAGCGTAACGACAGGTCAGGTGGGAAGTCGCTCATTGACCCGAATCGTTTCCACCTGTTGAACGAACAGTTTGTGGGATGTCGCGATCCACATACGGTGAGGATGTTCCACAAGCAGGGGTATACCCGTGCATACCTGAGTCGGTGCTTGACCATGACATTAGGCACTGTGTACCCACTTGTCCCGTATGATCTGCCACCAGAGGAACGGCAGAAGGTGTACTTGGTCGATGTGGATGCAGATTCACCCGTTCTACACCACAGTGGGATGCCAGCGCACCTGCGTGCCCAGATCGTACCTGTGTCGCATGTGTGGGAGGGTGATCCGAACGACATCCATGGCAAGAATCACCGAGCACTCGAACTGCTTCAGATGTACGCACGTGCGAAGCTCGTGATCACTAGCCGTCTACACTGTGCATTGCCCAGCTTGTCGTACGGCACTCCCGTTCTGTCCTTGTATCACGATATGAACGACGTACGGTTTGAAGGTCTGCTAGATTCAGTGTCGGTGTTGGGTAGAGACAAGATCTACTGGAACGATCTGATGGGGAAGCATGTGCGCAAGACACACGACTGGCATCTCAAGGTCAAGTCCATGATGAGCACGGTGGAGGAATGGACTCGAACCCTCCATTAGGGAAGGCCTCCATTAGGGAAGGAGGGGAAGGGTTGCATAATCCAAACATGTCTGTGCCCACTCCAGCCTTCGCTTTATCCATTGTGTCCACGTCCCAACCACTCTTGTTCAACAAGTTGAAAGATGCACTAGGCAATGACTGTGCGTCTCATGTGATGGAGTACTTCATTGACCAGAACACCTTGCACCAGTATGCCCAACATCTCGAACGACTGAGACTTGAATATCAATTCACCAGTGTGGATTACCACGTGCGAGTCATTACAGCGTTATTGTCTTGTCGTCGTGCATGCTGGTTCCCTGATTCACCATTCCTCCATACGAATGCGATCTTCACGAATCTGACCGTGGATGAACTCTTCCCCAAGGAGTATGAACCCACACCCTATTACCATGTTCGACTGGATATCTGGAAAACCAGCCTCAACGAGCAGTACTACACTCCACATCACGCATCACGTGGGTATACCGTGACGATAGATGGGTGCAAGCATCCAATCTCACGAGCGGTGATTTTTCGAGTCCTACTACAGCTGATGATGAGGGCATATTACATCTTGTTCGATATTCCCTACAGTGTACGACGAGCCATTGATATAGATTGGTTGATTCAGGAGTTCGAGTGGGACGGTGAGGTAATGATAGGACAAACACGAAGTGGTGCACGTGCCGAGCTCGCCAAGACTATAGGGGTCATGTTTCGTTGAACTTCTATTCATTCGGATACGCGTTCATACAACTCGTTCATTCACACACTCTTATGGTCGAATCTCCCTGTCCCAATGCATCCTGGGCAACATGTGCTCTGGCTTCCAAGTGCTTACCAACTCGCTCATGTCCTTGACCGTCTGATACTTGCCCACACTGGTGTAGTCCACGTCCTTGTTCAGGATAGGATCAGTCTGGAAGAACACAATCTGTCCGTACCTCATCCCTACCACCAGCATCAGCGAATGGAATCGAGATCGGTTCGTGATCTCCATTGTATACCGATTGATATAACCCGTATCTCCCCATCCAGCATCATTGCACACACTCAGAGCATAGCGTCCAGCCGAACTGCGACACTTGAGCATAGATGTTACACAGTTCCTGCCACCAATGAACTCCTTGGTGTGTCCAAGGATAGTCTCTCCTGGTTGCAGAACAATGACACGATCCTGATCCGAGACGCCCTTGTCCAGCATGGCACGGTTCGCATCATTCCGACGTTCCATTTCCACACGTAACTCCAATACGGTCTGTGCCAACTTGGGAGCTGACCACATTAGCGCAGGAGCATCGGGATGAAACGTGTTGATCAAGGTGAGAGGTGCATTGTTCACTTCCGTACAATAATACTCACCCAGAGAGACGTCGTATGAGCATGTACCCAGGTTCTTGGGGTTGAACGGTTCGATCACAATGTTACCCTGTTCAATGTGGTGTAAGACGGCCTTTTCACTCAGGCACGAGTGCAAAGGATGGAAAGTGGGGAGTGAAGGATCCATCCGAACGTGGTGGTCGGTCTACTGACTAGCCGGATGTTCGGACTCGCGTGGTTCAGTCAGATGGGAGGGATCGGAGTGGACAAGAGCAGGAGCAGGGGTGAGAATGGGGATGGGTACTGATACTGATACTGATGGTACTGGGGAAGCAGGTACTGATGGTACTGGGGAAGCAGGTACTGATGGTACTGGGGAAGCAGGTACTGATGGTACTGGGGAAGCAGGTACTGATGGTACTGGGGAAGCAGGTACTGATGGTACTGGGGAAGCAGGTACTG
>Ga0310811_10000600_pt1 | contig 46272 bp, 71 predicted proteins | sample YCmetagenome_FD_207642 | JGI IMG/M metagenome (GOLD analysis project Ga0310811, IMG submission 207642) | Soil microbial communities from experimental microcosm in Duke University, North Carolina, United States - YC | ecosystem: Engineered > Artificial ecosystem > Soil microcosm > Unclassified ...
GGTCAAGGGTTCCGATACTCCTCCCATGTAAGTGAATAACCGTGGTGCTTGCGGCGCCGCGGATATGAGGGGCGGGGTGATGAGTTACGAGAGATCATCACCCCGTCTGCTTTCACAAGAATAACATAGGTTGGGTATGACATCGCTTGCCGCACAGTTTTATGAACGTTTCGCGGGGCTCCTCAAGAGCCACGGCACCTATGCCGTGGGTACGGGCCTCACGATCGACGACAAGGGCAAGTTCACCGGCAAGCGCAAGACCGTTCACAAGCCCTATACGGCCGCGCTGTGGGAAACCCACCTGGCCGGCACCTACGCCATCGGCGTTGTGCCGATCAACGAGCAGAGCCTCTGCTACTTCGGCGCGATCGACATCGACGAATATAATCTGGACCTGAAGGCACTCAACGCCCTCGTCCAGGCTCTCAACCTTCCGCTCATTGTCTGCCGCACCAAGTCGGGCGGCGCCCATCTCTATCTGTTCCTGAGCGAGCCGGCGCCGGCCAAGCTGGTGCGCGCCAAGCTGACGCGCTGGGCCGAGGTGCTCGGCCATGCCGGCGTTGAGATATTCCCCAAGCAGGATACCCTCGATGAGGAGGGCACCGGCAACTGGATCAACATGCCGTACGCCGGCGGCGAGTTTTCCAACCGCTACGCGCTGGACCCCGAGACCGGCGACGCGCTGACCCCCGAGGACTTCCTGAAGCTGGCGGAGAAAACCGCCATCGCGCCGGCCGAGCTCTCGGCGATCATCGTCAATCCACTGCCCGTGAAGCACACCAACGGCGCCGTCACCGAAAATTCCGATGACCTGCTGTTCGGCGCTCCCCCCTGCATTATCCGCGGTTTCGCCGAGAAGAAGTTCGGCGACTGGGACAACAACATGATGTTCAATCTGGCGCGCTACGCCAAGGCGCGCTGGGGCGTGGAAAAGTTCTGGGACCATCTGCCCAAGCTCAACGCGCTGCTGGAAAATCCACTCTCGGCCAGCGAGGTGCAGGGGGTCGGCAAGTCGATTGCCAAGCGCGACTATTTCTACCTGTGCGAGCAGTCGCCGATCAAGGAGCTGTGCGACAAGAAGGCCTGCGCCAAGTGCGCCTTCGGGATCACCAAGGCCAAGAAGGAAAAGGTACCGCTCTCCGATACCACCAACATCACCTTCGGCGATATCGTCAAGCTCAAGACCGATCCCGTGACCTGGATAATCATGGTCAATGATCGTCGCCTGGAGATTGATACTCCCAGCTTCATGAACCAGCTGAAATTCGCGGCGGCCGTGATCGAGGCGACGAGCTTCTGGCCGCGTCCCATGAAGCCGACGAAATGGATGGAGCTCGTCCAGGAGCTGATGGACAATGCGGAGGAGGTGGACGTTCCCGAGGACGCGACGCGCGAGGGCCAGTGGTGGAGCTTCCTGCACCGCTTCTGCACCGGCAAGGTCACGGCCAAGGAGCTGGACGAGGTATTAATGGGCAAGCCATACACGGATGAGAGTGGCGGCTTGGTTTACTTCCAGTCGTCCGACTTCCTCCAGTATCTCCAGCAGCACCGCGTGTCGGGGATCGATGAGCGGGCCATCTGGAAATTCCTGCACCGCCGCCGCGCCATCAGCGAGGTGCGAACCATCAAGGGTAAGATTGTCAACCTGTGGGTGCTGCCGGCCTTCTCGAAGCAGACCGAGGAGTTCAAGCAGCCCACCGTGAATAAGCCGGAGGCAATGTAATGGGGCAACCAGCAATGCGATTTTGCCCGCACTGCAGTGGGTCATTGGATATTCCGCGGCTGCTGGATTGGGGCGGCTGGGTCTACGATGAGGAGCTCTGCGTGCTGCTTGGCGGCGGGCTCAGCGTCATCCTGACGGGACACGAGGGTGCGGTGGCCGGCGCACTCCTGCGCGCGGAGGGCCGCCTGGTGAAGAAGGATGGCGGCCTGTACGCGGCCATCTGTCAGGGCAAGGCCGAGCCGGACTGGCCCGACGTCAAGAGCATTGACGTCTACATCTCCAAGCTGCGCGCCAAGCTGCGCGGCGTTTACGGCACCGATCGCTTCATCGCCACGCTGTGGGGCAAGGGCTACTACGCGCTGCCCTACGATCCGCCGAGCGTGCTGCCGAACCGGAGCTCACTATGAACACGACGATCTGGAGCGGCTGGGAATTGCAGGGCACATTGGTGGTATCGCCGCGCAAGGTCCGGCTGACGCGCGAGGAGGCGATTGTGCTGCGCACCCTGATGGAGCTGCGCATTGCTCACGGAACCAGCTGGAAGCGCTATGCCGTGCCGGAGCGCCTGCAGCGGGCAACCGGATGCGCGTCGCTCAACGCCGTGCGCATTCTCATTCTAAAGCTGCGCGCGGCGCTGGGCGAGAAGGCCATTGAGACCAAGCGCAACCTGGGCTACGTGCTGATGCCCGCCAATGAGAAGCATGGAACAACCGTTTCACCCATAGACGCGCTGGTGAACGATTTAGAGCGCATCCTGGCCGAGGCGCGCCGGCTGCAACAATCCGTTAGAGAGGGCCTGTACCATGAGCAATAGCCAACCCGTCAATCGCCTGGAGTATCCGCCGGGAAAGTTCGTCTCGGTCTACATCACGAGCAAGCGCATTCACGCGGCCAAGCTCCTGGAGCTGCGCCAGCACTGGGAGCGGCTCTACTTCACCGCGCGCTGGACGATCGTGCGCGACATCGCGGCCGAGCAGGCCAGGCCCGCGCGCTTCTGGATGCGGGATAATCACGACGACATGATCCGCTCGGACGTGATGCTGAGCTACGCCGAGCCGGAGGACGCGCTCAACACCTCCATCTTCGAGATCGGTGACGCCTGGGCGCACGGCAAGCCCATCTACCTGGTCGGCGAGAACGAGGGCTACAAGGAATGGAAGCATGCCGAGGGTATCTTCCATGTCAAAGACCTCAACGTGGCCCTGCAGAAGATCACCGACCGCATCCGCTACCAGAAGACCGAGGCCGAGGCGATTCAGGAGCGGCTGACCCAGCTGCAAGTTAAGATGCTGGAGCTTCATGAGCCCATTACCAAAGCCATGGACAAGCTGCAGAGCGACTTCAAACTATTGACCACCACCGTGGCGGTGATAAATGAGCCGGGCCGCTGAGGCCCTGCGCCGCCTGCTGGGCACGTCCACCGAGGTGAACGTGACCCAGCTGGGCGCGCGCTACATCTTTTCGGTCTCGGGCGCCCTCCTCAAGGAGGCGCGCGAGGCCCTGGCGGAGCACGATCGTGGAGAGACCAATGGCGCACCTGCACTGGACGACCGTGCTGCTGATAATAATCGTCCTGGCCTGCCTGCTGACGAGAGCTGACTGATGCGAACGATAAAGCCCATCACCGCCGCCGAGCTTGCCGCGCTGCGCGCCGAACCGCAGAAGAATGTTTCCTCCTTTACCCTTTCCATTTTTGATATGGCGTCAAGAATACCGGGAATAAGGTGCGCCTTTGATCCGCAGCTGCCGGCGCGGATCATTGCGCGCATGCGGCTGGATGGCAGCTGCTGGCGGGTAAGCGGTTGGAACAGCAACAACGGCTTTGCCAAGATGGGTGTCGGCGGCCGGCACCGCCAGGTGCACCGCGTCGTCTACAAGCTGCTGGAGGAGTCGCTGAGCCTGCCGCCGCTCGGCGATACCGATATTCTGGATCACGTAAAGGCGCGCGGCTGCCGGTTTCGCGATTGCTCCAACCCGTTCCATCTCGAGCCCGTCACGGTGAAGATCAACACCGAGCGCGGCCTGGCCAAGTTGTTTCAAAAGAAGGGAGTTTCTCTATGAACCTCGCCATCTCGCAGGCCTTCCTCCGCGCCATCCTGCTCAATCCCATGAACTACGGCTGGACCGTGCAGGGCTTCGGAATGATCCGAACCTATCTGGACGAGCAGCAGCGTTGGCGCTTGAACATCTGGGATGACCGGTTGCGCACGCCGGGAGTATCCCTCATTCACGATCACCCATGGAGCTTCACGAGCTACCTGGTGGCCGGCAAGCTGCGCAATCGCCGCTACGCCTGCGATGAGGACAGTTCCTATCCCACCCACTTCTTCAAGCGCATTCAGACCGGGCCCGATGGCGCGGACGCCAGCGGCGAGCACACCTGCCAGCTCGCCTGCAAGGCCCTGGAGAACTATGAAGCCGGCATGAAATACTCGCAGCTGCTCAACGAGGTGCACGAGACCGACGCCGATCGCGGCACCGTTACCCTCAACGACCGCACGCCGCCGATCGAGACCTATACCGCGCGGGTCTTCTGGCAGATTGACCACGGCAAGTGGATGGCCGCCAGGCCCCGCGCCGCGCTGCGGCACGAGGTGCTGAACGCGTGCGAGGCGGCGTACAAACTGCTATGAAAAATCTTTTGAAGCACGAATTATTCAGCATGTGGGTAGCCGTATCCACTGGAAGCATTTTATACGGCTTCGCCTCCCACGACTGGAAACAGGTTGGTGATTGCGTATATTTTACTGCCTGGGCCTTCTTCTACGTATACTGGCGCTGGGGGAAGCTGATTAAATGACCCAGAACCAGACCCTCATCCTGGGTGGACCCGGCGCCGGCAAGACGACCGAGCTGCTCGGGATCATGGAGCAGGCCATGGAAGAAGGGCTGCAGCCGTCCTCCATCGCGTTTGTCTCCTTCACCCGTGCGGCCGTCCAGGAGGCCAAGGACCGCGCCACCAAGCGCTTCAACCTCAGCGAGCGCGACCTGCCCTACTTCCGCACGCTCCACAGCCTGGCGTTCCGCGAGCTGGGCCTAACCTCGCGCGACGTGCTGAGCGAGGAGCACCTCGGTGAGCTCTCCGCGGCCACCGGCGAGCTCATCAACGACCTCAACCCGATGCTGGACTCGCCGGCCACGCGTCGCAACGCCGACGAGCTCCTCACAATCGATCACCTGGCGCGCACCACCAAGCGCGGCCTGGAAAACGCGTGGCAGGATCATGGCGGCGACGTGGATTGGTTCCGGCTCAAGCGCTTCTCCGACACCTACCGATCGTATAAGCGCGACTGGAACCTGATGGACTTCACCGACATGCTCACGGCCTATGCGCACGCGCACGTCCCGCCGGCGCCGGTCAAGCTCGCCATTCTCGATGAGGCCCAGGACTTCACCCTGGCGCAATACGACGTGGCGCGCAAGGCCTTCGCCGATGCCGATGACGTCTATTATGCCGGCGACGACCTGCAATCCATTCACCGCTGGGCCGGCGCCGCCGAGGAGCATTTCCTCAATCTGCCATTCCAGCGCCGCATTCTCCCCCTGTCCCACCGACTGCCTAAGTCAATTTTTGACTTAGCGGAATCGGTGGCCTCGCGGGTTGAGCGTCGCTACGCCAAGGAGTGGCGGAGCCAGGATCGCGCCGGCCGGGTGGAGTGGATCAACCGGCCGGAGGAGGTGGACCTGAGCACTGGCAAGTGGCTCCTGCTCGCCCGGACGCGCGCCCAGCTCAACCCGCTGGCGCAGATGGCGCGCGAGCAGGGGGTTGTGTATCGGCTCAAGGGTGAGCCGAGCGTCAAGCCGGCGCACATCATCGCCATCAAATCCTATGAGGCGCTTCGCGCCGGCAAGCGCGTGGAGGCGAGCGACGTATCCGAGGTGCTGCGCTTCTGCGGCGTGACGCGCGAGCTGAAGGAGGCGAGCACCTATACGGCCGCGGAGTTGAAGATGGACTGCACGCCCATCTGGCACGACGCTCTCATTCGGCTGCCCCTCGAGGATCGGGAATACTACCTGGCCTGCCGGCGCCGCGGCGAGAAGCTGGACGGCGAGCCGCGCGTGAGGATCGAGACCATTCACGGGGCGAAGGGTGCCGAGGCGGAGAACGTCCTGCTCTCCACGGACCTCACCTATCGGACCCAGCGGGGCTATCGGCTGGACCCGGACAGCGAGCACCGGGTGTTCTACGTCGGGCTCACCCGGGCCTCGGAGACCTTATATCTGGTCGCCCCGAAGACCGCCTACGGGTTTCCCCTTTAAAATCAATGGTCCAAAATAATTTGAAAAAAGTGGCTAGGAGGGGTTTACAGATGTTCAGAGCCATGGTTTAGTCAGCTTCAGTGATCGGCCGAGTACCAACAACGAACCCCGGCCCAAGCATAGTGTCCTCGGACACGCGCAGACGGGTGGGTTCAGGAGTGGTGAGTGGAGGTCGCGGAAGGTGGGGGTCCCATCAACGAGCAGGCTTTAGTACGTCTTCGGACGGGCGATGCAGCAGGCTCAAGCTTATGGGACCCCGCACCGGATCAACGCAGAAACCAATGGAGGAGCCTTTAATGGCCAAGATCATGAAGTTTTCCAAGGATGCCCTGAAGGGCCTCCGCTCTCCACTTGAGGATGCCCTGAAGGAGCTGGGCGAGAAATACGGAATTGAGTTCCGCGTCGGCAACGGCCGCTTTGATGAGGCCACCGCCAAGTTCCAGCTGGAAATGAAGATCGCCGACAAGTCGGTGATGGAGAGCGCGGCACGGCGCGAGTTCAGCGTCTACGCTTCCATGTATGGGCTGCGCGGCATTGACTTCGGGACGCAGGTCACGCTGCAGCACCAGGTGTGGGAAGTGGCCGGCCTAGCGCTCAATCGGACCAAATATCCGATCAAGATGCGGAACGTCGTGACCGGAAAGACCATGGTCTATACCACCAGCATCGTGGACCGGATCAAGGCGGCGACGGATTTGAAGAACAAGGTTCCTGCGCCCACGTAGGGCGCGGTGAGTGGGAGCCCAGCTGGCGGTTAAGCATTCCCCGCTCCGTCCGACCAGTTGGGCTTACCATCTAAGGTGTTGCTTCGCAACGCTTTAGATGGTAAACAGAGCCACGGAGGAGAAATGACGATATACGCCCTTGCACATGGGGTCCTGTTCAGGGACCTTTTGATCACCACGCACCCGCACGGGGAGGCCGCTCGCCAATATTTGGCAGGCACTGGTCAGCCCACTCAGGTCGTGGTAATTGAGGCGGAGGATTTGAACAGCTATTCGGGACCCAATCTCGCCGTGTTGTTCAATCGCCTGACGGATGATGAGAAAAAGCATGTCTCAAAGTTCGCCACCAAGCAAGACGGTCAGCGCCGGGTGTTCGCCGCGCTGAATGCCAAGTACGGGCAGCAGCCCGAAGAACCCTTTGACCCGAAGCCGACGGCCACGGATCAGCAGGATACCAACCCGGCCGCCATCAACGCCGGCCCCTCGGAGGGGACGGACCAACCAACGGAGGGCCAGATGGCCACGAAGTCCAAGAAGTCCAAGAAGCCTGCAGTCAAGAAGTCGGCCAAGAAGGCCGGCGAGCGCAAGCCCCGCGTCGCGGCCCCGCTCTTTGAGGAGCTGAGCACCTCGGCGCCGAAGGCCAACATGACCTGCGGCTGCTACATTCGCTCGCTGCTCATGAAGGGCGGCAAGAATGCCACGACCGCCGCCATTCTTGATCTGGTCAAGAAGCACTACCCCGACAGCTCCGCCAAGGCCAGCGACGTCAGCTGGAACCGCCAGAAGCTGCGCAACGACGGCAAGAAGCTGCCGGCCGCCGAATAAGCCCCACGGTGAGCTAGGCGTGTGCTCACAGTCACCCGGAGGGGAGACTGTGAGTACACCCGAGCCCAAGGAGTGGTGACGATGAAGCTGCACATATTTAAGGTCCTGCTGCCGTTCAGCGGGGAATGGCGAGAGTTTCACTTTCGCTCCTCCATAATGGCCAACGCCTACGAAGCCAAGCTGCGCTACTATGGCGTGGCCTACTCGCGGAGCTGAGCCATGCCAACTGACGCGCAAGTCTGGACGGCCATCTATAGCCTGGTGGCCGCGGCCATCCTGATACCCACGGTGATTTTCATCTTTCTGCGGAGGGGATAAATGAGCGACGACATCACCTATTGGGAAGTCCACCTGGAGGATGAAATCCCAACCTTCGGCGCCGGCAAGCGCCGGCTGCTCGTGGTGGAGCGCGGCCAAAAGTGGGTGACGCTCTTGTCACCGGCCGACTGCTCCTATGATAAGAGCCCCATCGCCATCTGGGATCGGCTCAAGCCCGTGGAGCTCCTGCTGCCGGCCTGGAACTACCAGGAGGTGGCGGTGCGGCTGGCGCGAACGGCGGAGGAGTACGATCGCAACTCGGCGACCTACCGGCTCGCCATGAAGCTGCTCGGCTTTCCCGTGCCCGAGCCCGAGCTGAGCCCCGAGCAGAAGGCCCAGCGCGCCGCGGCCGCAGAGCGTTTAAACGCGGCCAAGGTGGAGAAGGTCTACGTTCCCGGCGAGGGCGAGAAGCCCGGTCAGAACGAGGGCTCCGGCAAGCTTATGCAGCGCCTCTGGATGACGGGCAGCTACACGCCCGAGCGCCTGGTGGAGATCGTGCTGAGCAATTGGCCCGGCCGCACCACCAAGAAGTCCGACGTCAAGTACAACTACAATATCCTCATGGAGATGAGCGTGGAGGACCGCCAGGCGCGCTTCGGCCGCGGCGACGTGCCGCCCTGGCCCGAGAAGGACGCCAAGCCCGTAGTGAAGGCGGAGCCAGCGCCGGCTGAAAAGCCCAAGAAGAAGGGCAAGAAGAAATGAGCCGAGTCCTGCGACGCAAAATCAATCCGGCACCGACCGAAGATGGCGTTTATTACGGCCGTCAAACGCATAGCCCGGATATTGTCCCGCTCCTGGTCTACACCAACGGTGATAAGAGCCGCGATAAAATCTACGAGTTCGGCTCTGATGATAGCTGGAACGACCTCAACATGTTTGTCTGGTATGGCCCAGTTCCGAAGTGCCGCGCCAAAAGATAATTAACAGAGCCAAAGGAGAACCGTCATGAAAGTTCAAAGCATGTTCCACGTCTCATTCGACATTCCGCAGAACCGGCTTACCACCGTCCTGGAGGTGCTGACCAAGGAGGTCAGCAACCTGCAGGTAACTACCGTCGGTAATGGTCCCATCACGACCGCCGTTATGCCGCCCAAGAAGCGGGTAATTACCCAGTCAAAGGGCTCTCCCATCACCGAGGCCGTCCGAGCCTGGGTGCAGCAGATGCCCAGCGGTACCGAATTCAACCTCAAGCAGGTCAAGACCTTCTTGAAGGAGAACAACTTCAAGGAAAGCAACTGCAGCCCGCAGATGTCCCTCATGAACAATATCTATAAGCTCATTGTCTCACCGGCCAAGGGCCTCTATCGTCGTCGCTAACTCTCAACCAGCCAAGGAATACCCGTGACCAAAAAGAAAACTCAGCCCAAGCTCCGCGCCCTCGCCGCCAACGTCTTCGCCGGTGGCTTCTCCATCGGGGTGCGCGACCACTTCGACGTCATCGCCCATTTCGAGGAGAGTGACTACGGGGTGGCAACCGTGCAGAAGAACTACCCGGACCTGCCCATTCATTATCCGAATTCAGAGTGGCCCGTAGATGAACCCGAGTTCCAAGAACTCGATTTCATCTACGGCAATCCACCCTGCGCCGCCTGGTCGGTGGCCGGCTACACCAAGACGCGCGGCGCCGACAAGTGGCGGACCGATCCGCGCGTGCAGTGTACCGTGCGGCACTTCGGCCTGCTGGAGAAGCTGCGCCCGACCGTCTGGGCCACCGAAAGCGTGACGCAGGCCTATGGCAAGGGCCAGGAGGTGCTGCGCGAGCTCGAGAAGAAGGCCCTGGAGCTCGGGTACAACGTCTATTACGTGCTCCATGACACCAAGTGGCACGGTGTGCCACAGAGCCGCAAGCGCTTCTTCATGGTTTGCTCCAAGGTCAACATCGGCTGGCCGCTGCCCAACTGGGCGCCACCCAAGACCGCGCTGGAATGCCTCCAGGAGGTTACGCCCACCAGGCTGGACTGGACGGTGAAGATCGAACCGCTCGTTGCCAAGTGGCTGCAGAATACCTATTTCGAAATGGAGCCGGGCGAGAAGGTGCGCGACTATTGGGAGCGCTTCGTGCCGCAGGACCAGTGGAAGCGCGGCGAGCAGGGCCAGATTATCGGCCGGCCCAGCTTCGGCCATCGCCGCCTGCCGGTTGACCGACCGGCCGATGCCTTCGTGGGCTACGCCCTCATTCATCCGACGGAAAAGCGCTTTGTTACCGTCAATGAGGGCGCAGCCCTCTGCGGCTTTCCGCCGGACTACGAGTTCGCCGCCACCACTCCCAACGCGGCCTTCTCTCTCATCGCGCGCGGCGTCTGCCCGCCGTGTGGCTCCTGGCTGGGCGGCGTGGTGGCCAACGCCATTCGCACCGGGACCAAGCCCGAGCGGCCTGGCGTCTTCCACGTGGAATTGCGCGAGCCTCCCGCGGAGGGTCATTCCTACGTTCACGAGCTCCCCCCTGCTCGCGAGCTCGTCCAGCACATTCCGGCCGCCCGCTTTGAGGGCGCGCCGCGGGCCAAGAGTCAGGGGGTGGGTGGCAAGCGGCGGGTGGAGGTGCCCGTGGCGAACCTGCTCGTGGGCGCGCCGATACCCGAGCCCGATCGCAAGCAGGGCCGCATGCGCTACCTCCAGGAGCTGATATCCCTGGACCGCTTCACCGCCGACCAGCTGGTGGCTATCATCAAGCATCACTGGCCGGAGAGCCTGGTGAGCAAGAACGATGTGGCGACGCAGCGCAAGAACCTCAAGCTGTTGCGCGGCAAGGATGCCGTGCCGGAGATACGGAAATTCCCGGCCGAGCTCCTGCCGTTCGCCGTGCCGAAGTCCATTGAGGCGCAGATGGAGGAGGAAGCCGATGAAGAGACTGCTTGAACCGATGAATGGGCTGCCGATGCAGCCCGTTATCCTGGGCCCGGATAACAAGCCGCGGTTTCAGGAAAACCGGATTGTCACCGCGCTGCTGGACCTTAGAGGCACCGGCCCCAAGAGGCTGGACCTCAACGAGATCGTCAAGCGCTATCACGAAGGCGAGTTTACCGAGGCCGAGCTGAACCAGTTCTACATGCTGATTGGTTATTCGGTGGAGGGCTATCGCGAGCTCGGCGCGGCCTTCTACGCCGTCGGCGATCTGGCGGCGCTGGAGGGTGAATACCTTCTGGAGGATATCCCGCGGAACGTGACGCACGGTGAGAAATGAGATACTTCACCTCCGATCTCCACTTCGGCCACGACAAGATCATTGACTATTGCGAGCGGCCGTTTCGCGACCTGGCCCACATGCACGAGCAGCTGATTTGCCGCTGGAACGACACCGTGCGGCCGGAGGACGAGGTGTTCGTGCTGGGAGACGTGGCGCTATACTTTCGCCGGCCCGAGCTCGAGTGCATCCTGGTGGAGCTGCATGGCACCAAGCATCTGCGCAAGGGCAACCACGATCATCGCGATACCTACAAGGCCAGGGGCTGGGCCAGCGTGGAGGATTACTCCGTCATTTGCTTCTCAAATGGCTGGAAGGTCAACCTGATCCACGACCCGCGCCGACTCCACCTGCACGACCCGATGGCTAATGGCCTGGTGCTGCACGGCCATCATCACGGCGGCAAGGGCAAGCCGCCGCGCCAGGAGCTCTGCACCTTCCTGGACGTCGGAGTGGACTGCGACTACGCCGACTATCGCCCCATCAGTGAGGCGGAAATTATCAACATAATTAGACGGAGATAGAGCATGACCGATACCTTCAACCTGGTGGGCGAGTTCCACCGCAAGTTTGACCTGCCCGTGGCCGAGAGCACGCCACCCGGGTTTCCCGACGAGAGCACCATCTGCTTTAGAATAAAATTCCTGATGGAGGAGCTCTCGGAGCTGGTGCTTGCCTGTGGCTACAGCAACGCGGCCGATGCCATCAGTCGGGCTCAGGATTACCTCAACGAATATCCCGATGACGGCAAGGACCTGGAGAAGGCCGCTGACGCATTGGCCGACTTGAAGTATGTCACTGATGGCACCGCGCACATGCTGGGTATTCCACTCAACGAGGTCTTCGCCGAGGTGCAGCGCGCCAACATGAGCAAGGAGCGGGCTGTGTCCGCGGGTGATCCGCGATCGACTCGCGGGCATAGCCTGGACGTGGTGAAACCAAAGGACTTCGTGCCGCCGAACCACGCGCCCATCCTGGAGCAGCACGCCAAGCGCTTCCGGATCGGCGAATAAACAGTGTTTACTTTTGTTTACCCGAGAGACTAGGGTTTAGTTTCGAAACAGAGCTGGGAGAACCAAATGAAAATCTCGTATGAAAACGGTGAAGTGGTGGTGCGCATTCCGTGCACCGCCGAGCAGGTGAAGGCCGCGCCGCTGAGCGGCACCGGTAAGTCGCGGATGATCGCCAGCACCAGCGGCTTTGCCAAGGTGGACGGCGCGCCCGAGGGGGTCAAGCTGAGCTTGAACCTGATTGGGCCGAAGGAATAGCAATCATGGACCGCTGGGAATATCTGGTGGCGGAGTTCGTGGTTATTCCCGGGCCCGACGACGTGTTCTGGAAGCACCTCGACCCCACCTGGGAGTTTTGCGCGCTCTACCCGAGCGGCAAGGCGATGCTGTTTAAACGCAAGCTATCGCAGGGAGATTGAATTGAAGGGCATTATTATCCTGGAGGGCGCCGACGGCACGGGCAAGACTACGCTGGCCCGCGCGCTCGTGAAGCGCTATGACGCCTTTTACATTCACAATGGCCTGTGGCCGGATATCTGGAAGCGGCATTTGGCGACGGTTGATCTGGCAATCAAGCGCAGTCAGAAGCAGCTGGTCATCATTGACCGGCTCTGGCTCTCCGAGCAGATATACGGCGACACCTTCCGCGACGGGCCAGCCTACGATCTGGGCGCCAGGTGCCTGGATCGCGCCCTGCTGCGCTACGGCGCCGTGACGGTGCTGTGCGTCCGGCGCGACTTTGCCGGTCACATGAAGCACTTCGAGGAGCTGAAGCGCACCCGGGTGGAGAAGTTTGCTCGCATGGAGATGGTGGCGCAACGCTATCTCGATCTGGCCAGCGGCAACCTGGCGGCCGACGGCAAGTGGTATTACAACCAGCTTACCCAGTTTCAGGACTATCCGCTGCGCGATGACGTGCTGGTGTACGACTTCGAGATTGCCGGCATATCGGCCAAGCTCCTGGACATCGCCATGGATACCATCGTGGGCCGGGTCTACGCCCTGCGCCGCCACGCCGGCGAAACCTTCGCCACCGACCTGCCCAACCTCACCGGCAACCCGCGCGATCCCCGCTACCTGTTCGTGGGCGAGCAGCTGAGCCCACGGGCCTGCAACCGGGCCGCGCCGTTCCTGTGGAACGACGAGATGAGCTCGGCGACCTATTTCAACAAGCAATTGCATAAGCTCAAATTCCGCGAGGACCAGGCACTGTGGACCAACGCCATCGGCCACGACTGGCTGCGCTTTCTGCGCGATCACCTCTCCGCCACCACGCGCGTGATCGCGCTGGGCGGGATCGCGGCGCGGCGGGTGGAGGAGCTGAGCTTTCCCAACGCGGCAAGCATTCCGCATCCCCAATGGGCCCGCCGCTTCCAGGCCCAGCATCCCGAAAAATATCGAACCCTACTGCAAGAGGCATTGAAAATATGAGCACCACCCTGGTTTGGAAACGCGCCCTCATGGATTTGCTCCACAGTGGCGTGAGTGTTTCTCCCATGTCCGCTGGCGCCACCTGGCGCGGCCGGGCGAACCGGGAGCTGGTCGCCTATCAGACCACAATCGACATGAGCAACCCTGTGGTACTCTCTCCGGGCCGAAAGCTCGGCTACAAGTTCATGTGCGCCGAGGCCGCCTGGATTTTGTCCGGCGACAACCGCGTCTCAACCATCGCGCCCTACGCCAAGGCCATCAAGGATTTGAGCGATGACGGCCGGCGCTACTTCGGGGCCTACGGGCCCAAGTTCGTGGACCAGCTCTCCTTCGTGGTGGATACCCTCGTGCGCGATCCCGCCTCTCGTCAGGCCGTCGTGAACATCTGGCGCGAGCAGCCGCGGCCGAGCAAGGACACGCCCTGCACGCTCTCCTGGCAGTTCCTCATCCGGGGCGGCAAGCTGCACTGCGTTGCCACCATGCGCAGCTCCGACATCTGGACCGGCTGGGTCTACGACATCTTCAACTTCTCCATGGCGGCGGCCGTCGTGGCGCTGGAGCTGCGCGGCCAGGCCAGCAAAATCCTGAGCTCCCAAAATGCTGAGCTATTGCTGGGCGAGCAGAAGACCACTCTCGCGGCGCTGCGCGAGCTGGAGCTCGGCTACCTCACCCTCACCGCCGGCTCGCAGCACCTCTATCAGGTGGACAGCGACGGCGCACAAGCGTGTTTAAACGAGGCGAGTGAAAAGGTCATGCGCTCGCTCAACCTCGCCGAGTTCCAGACCAGCGATGACCTCATCGCGCACCTCTGGGCCTGCGCCCGCGGCCAATGGTCGCTGCAGTCGGCGCACTTCCTCGGGGAGTTGTTCGGATGAGCCGCGCAACCCTAGACGAAACGGGCCTGGCGATCGCCGCGGCCTGGGCGCGCCGCGGCACCTGCGGCCGGCGCCAGGTCGGCTGCCTGCTGATGGACGCGGACGGCTATCCCATCTCCTCCGGCTACAACGGGCCGGCGAGTGGCCAGGCCCATTGTGATATCTTTCCATGCGCCGGCCGCAACGCCCCGAGTGGAAAGAACCTGCAAGCCTGCGAGGCCATTCACGCCGAGATCAACGCGCTGCTCCGCTGCCCCGACGTGCGGTTGATCCACACCTGCTATGTCACGCACTCCCCCTGCCTCGATTGCGTCAAGGCGCTCCTAAACACCGGCTGCCTGCGGATCGTATTTTCGGAGCCCTACGCGCACGATGCCGAGAGCAGGGGGCGGTGGCTTAAGCCGCGGCACGGTGACATTCTCCCGACGCGCCGGACCTGGGAGCACATTACAAATGGCTGATGCCACGCCCTATTCCGATCAAAAGAACTGGTCCAATACCTACCTCACCGACCCAGCGCTGGTGAAGCTGCTGGGCCCGTTTGATCTTGACCCGTGCTGCCCGCCGAAGATGCCGTGGCGCACGGCCCGGTTGATGCTGACCGATGGTAGCGTGCGAAAGACGGCGAAGGGCTTTTATTATCCGGCAGTGCTAAATGGGCTGGACTATCCGTGGCGTCCGCGCGATCGGGTATTCATGAACCCGCCCTATCGCGGCGTGCTGCAGTGGGCCAGGAAGTTCGTGGAGCAGAATAGTGGAATTGCACTGCTCAACGGCCGCGCCACCGAGACCGCGGCCACGCAGCTCATCATGGAAAAGAGCGCTGCCATCTGGTTTCCAGATCACCGGCTTACCTTCTACAAACCAAGCGGCAAGCCATTTGAGCAAAAATGGTTTCCAAGTTTGCTGTTGGGTTTGCACCCAGAAGACGCTGCCCGCATGCGCCGAGCCCAAGCGAAGTTTGGCGGTAATATATTCATCAAGAGCCGACTATAGAGCCAAGGAGAACCAATGAGTGATTTACTGAAAAAGCTGATGGAGAATGTTTCACCCGAGGTGCGCGCCGCGGCCTTCAAGGACGCGCTGCACGACGACACCGCCAAGCACGGGCCGATTGATCCGCTCAAGACCGCCGTGGGTACTGCCGCCTTGGAATTTGTCATGTATACTCCCAAGGTGCGTGATCATCTCCAGGAGATGGCTCATACCCATGAATCCAAGTTTCCTTGCGGTGATTTGGTGTTCGTCGCCGCGATGCTAGCGGGAGCTATGGCCGTGGGCGAGAATATCGTAGAGGAGGAGCGCAAGCGCAATGGTGAAGAGGGTGCCCTGCAGAAGCGTCTGGCCCTGGTGAAGGCCTTCAATATGGCCGAGAATGTTACGCCGCAGGTGCGCGCCGCATTGGCTCATATTTTGGCCGGAAAGATGCGCGAGGGTTTTACGGAACTCGATGCAAACGCCAGCCTGTCCGTGCATGCTGGTCCGACGGAGAAAAAATCATGATTCGCGCCGACGTCGTCTGCGACAGCATCTCACCGGCTGGCAAGCGGATTACCTCGGTAGAGGTCACCGCGCACCGCTTCATCCTGGCGGAGATCAACACGCATCGCGCGCTGAGCCGCAACTATCGCAGCAGCCGCGCCGTGCCCGTCGCCAAGATGCTGGAGGAGGTTCGTACCAACCCGGCCATGCCAGTCTTCTGGGGCAAGAACCAGGCCGGCATGCAGGCGGCCGAGGAGCTGGATGATACCGCGCGCAAGCACACGGTGATGGATACGGACGGACAATATTTTACCGTGACGGATCGCGAGATGGCCAAGCGCCAGTGGCGCGCCGCCGCCGGTTTTGCCGCCATCCAGGCCGAGAGCCTGGCCAAGCTGGGCCTGCACAAGCAGATTGCCAACCGGGTGCTGGAGCCGTATCTATGGGTGCACGGCATCATCACCGCCACGGACTGGGACAACTTCTTTGGCCTGCGGCTGCATCGGGCGGCGCAGCCGGAGTTCAAGGCGCTGGCCGATGCCATCTGGCCGGCGATCAAGAACAGCGAGCCGGAGCACCTGAGCGACGAGGAGTGGCACCTGCCCTATATCGGACCAATGGACTGGACCAAGTTGCAGGTGGAGATGCTGGAGGAGGGCACCTATAACTTCGAGGCCCTGCGCGAACGGATCATCAAGACCTCGGTGGCGCGCTGCGCCCGCGTGAGCACCACCAGCTTTGAGACCGGCAAGCGCAGCACCTGGGGCGAGGACCTGCGCACCTATGCCCGGCTCAACATTCCCGGCACCGACTTCTACGATCCCGAGGAGCCCATCCACGCGTCGCCGGCCGAGCACCAGGCGCGTCCCGACTACATGATTGATCCCAGTGGAATCATATCCTCCGCCTGGGCCAACCGCAGGCAGCACGGCAACTTCGACGGCTGGCGCCAATATCGCAAGATGCTGCCCGGCGAGAACTGCGCCCCATTACCGAAGGAGTATCAAAATGAGCGGTGAGCAGGCCATCTATCAATTTCCCGACGGCGACATGCAGGAGGGCCTCAAGCGCCAGCGCGAGCGGCTGCTGGCCGCGGCCGTGACCTACGTGCGCGACGGTCGCGACGGCGCGCCCCAGGATCGCCTGCGTACCGCCTCGAGCCTGAGCGGCATTCCCATCAACCTGATTGAGGTGGAGTTGAAAAAATGATAAGCTGGGAACACGTGGCGTTGGCCATGCTTAGAGCAGACAACCAGGACGGTGAAGGCACCGTACTGGACCTTGGTACCGACAATACTGAGCAACAGATAGAGCGCCTCCATTATCTCAAGACTATTGCCGAGGCGGCCATCGCTGAAATCCAAAAGGGTGACGCGGCGCAGATCGGCCAGCGCGCCGCCCACTACGGCAGCGGTGTTCAACCGTGGGATCACATCAAAGAGATGGGCTGGGGACCCGAGTTCGCCGCTGGCAATGCCCTCAAATACGTCCGCCGCTACAAGAACAAGAACGGCGACGATGACCTCAACAAGGGCCGTTGGTATTATCGCGAGCTGATTGAAATGGCGCTTGGCGACGCCAAGATGTTTCCGCAAGCTCGGGCAGTTTTGGACCAGCTCAGCGGGCTACTCACCGAGGAGGAACGGGGTATACTGCGTGCCTAAAACCATCAAGTGCATTCGTCGCGTGCCGTGCGAGTTCTGCGAGCGCAAGTTTGTGGATGAGACCTCGCGCGACCGGCACTCGCGCGAGCTCCACCGCAAGGCCTTCAACCTGGTGAAGGAGCTGCGCGCGACAATTCAAAAACTTAAAGAGCAGCTTCCTGATTATCATCACGAGCGTTCTATATGAGCAAGGTCAGCGCCGGCGCGCGCCGTCACCTCCAGGCCGCGGAGATGGGTCAGATGGCCCTGTTCCAGCCGGAGATCAAGTGGACCGCGCCGGACCTCAACACCATCAACCTGACCGGCGTCAAGCGGCTCGGGATCGATACCGAGACCCACGACGCGGAGCTCAAGACCAAGGGTCCGGGCTTTCGCTGGGGCGCCAAGCCCGTGGGCGTGTCGTTGGCGACCGACGATGGGCGCTCCTGGTACCTGCCCACCGATCATTTGGGCGGCGGCAACCTGGACCGCGGCCTGGTGAGCAAGTTCATGCGCAAGCTGGCCAGCGAGTACCGCGGCGAGCTCGTGGGCGCCAACCTGGGCTACGACCTGGACGGGCTCTCCACCTGCTGGGGCGTGGACTTTAAGCACGTGAAGGTATTCCACGACGTGCTCGTGGCGGAACCGCTCCTGGACGAGTGGCGCGACTCCTATTCCCTCGAGGCCGTGTCGCAGACCCATCTGGGAATCGGCAAGGATGAAAACCTGCTGCGCGAGGCCGCCGAGGCGCTGGGCTTCGGCGCGTCCGAGGATGCCATCAAGCGCAACATTCATAGCATGCCGGCGGGCCTGGTGGGACCCTATGCCGAGGCCGACGCGCTGCGGCCGTTGCAAATTCTCGACAAGCAGCTGCCACTGCTCGAGGCCGACGACCAGATGACGGTCTACGAGGTGGAGCGCCGCCTCATCCCCCTGCTCGTCCGCATGCGCCAGCGCGGCGTGCTCATCAACGAGGATAAGGTAGCCAAGCTGCGCATCCGCTTCGTGAAAGAAGTAGCGCGCTGGACCAAGGAATTGAAGCGGCTCGCCGGCCCCAAGGCGGAGCTGCTGGAGGTGCCGGCCCTGGCCGCTGCCCTGCAGGAGCGTGGAATTGAGGTGCCGCGCACGAAGCCCTCGCGAGCCTATCCCGATGGCCAGGATTCCATCACCAAGCCATTTCTGGAGCAGTACCAGAATGACCCGCTGGTGCGCGTTATTTTGAATGGCCGCAAGTTCAACACCCTGGTGACGACCTTCATTGATGGGCAAATACTTGGTCATTTGCATAAAGGTAGGGTTCACCCTACCTTTAAGCAAGGCAAGGATGATGAGGGCGGCTCGCTCAGCCGGTTTGCCGGCTCGCATCCCAACCTGCAATTCATGCCGGCGCGCGAGTCCGACTGGCAGGAGGACCAGGAGGTGGCCAAGGAGGTGCGCGGCGTCTTCGAACCCGAGCAGGGGGAGGAGTGGCAGCGCGATGACTTCAGCCAGATTGAGTATCGCTTCACGACCCACTTTGCCGTGGGCCGCGGCGCGGAGGAGGCGCGCCAGGCCTATCTCAATGATCCCAAGACCGACTTCCACAAGCTCACCGCCGACATGCTGGGAGTGGATCGCGAGGACAAGAAGAAGCGCAAGCGCGTCAAGAACACCAACTTTGCCAAGAGCTACGGCGCGCAGGCACCCAAGCTGGCGCTGACCTTCGGGTGCTCGGTGGAGGAGGCGGAGGAGTTCGTGCGCGAGTATGAGGAGAAGCTGCCCTTTACCAAGGACACCTTCGATGCCTGCGCCTACTGGGCCCAGCGCAATGGCTACGTCACCACGATCCTGGGCCGCAAGCAGCGCTTTCCCTTCTGGGGTCCGGTGCGCTATCAGCGGAAAATTCCGGCAGCCGTATTTCGCGATCGCGCTGAGGCCGTGCACTACTGGATCACGAGCGAGGAGGCGCAGCGCGGCTTTCGGAAGTACCGTGGCTATACCGTGCGCGGCATTGAGCGCGTCAACACCTACATGGGAATGAACCGAAAGATGCAGGGCTCATCAGCCGACCTGACCAAGAAGGCGATGGTGGACGCGGATGAGGCCGGCATTCTTAACGTGATTGGGCCCTTCCTGGTGACCGTCCACGACGAGCTCGGCAGCTCAATCGCCCGAACGAAGATCGCGGACGAGGCCGGCCGGGAGCTTACCCGGATCATGGAGAACGCCATCAAGCTCAAGGTGCCCGTGCTGGTGGAGAGCGACCGGGGTGCAGATTGGGGAGCCTGCTCGTGATAAAATCAAAAGCGAAGATTCGGCCCGACCTGGAAAGGCTATTGGCGAAGGCCAAGAAGCGGCTGGCCAGGATGACACCAGCCGAAAAGCGCGAGATGTTCAAGCGCCAGTGCAAGAGCTGGGCGCGGCAGGATAAGGATTAAAAGGAGCCCATATGTCTTGGTCACTTATCCTAATTGTTGGTGGCGGTTGCCTCGCAAGTTTTGGGGCTGGCGTCAGCCTCGTTGTTTGGTTGTCCGGTAAGGCCGGGCCAAAGTTTTAAGGAGCGATTGCCGATGGCCTACACACCAGAGCAATGCGAGCAGATCAAAAAGATGCTCCGTGAACATTCCGAAAGGCTGGTTGCAGCCGGACCGGAAGCATGTCGCCGCTATCTAATCGAGCTTGGGACACACGACGAAGATGGAAACCTGACGCCGCAGTACGGCGGCAAATAATTGGAGGGGAAAATGAGGAATGACGAGATAATTGCCGAAGCTATGACGGAGGCCGCCAAGCGGTTCGTGGCCGATCCGAAGTATCCCGATGAGAAGAAACTGTACGGGGACTTGCAGGACGCCTTTGTTGATGGTGCTCGGTTTACCCTCAATAAAATGATCGTTAGCGCTGATATGGTGAGCCGCGCCTTACAGGGTTTTGACACCGGCACTGGTGACCCCAACGATTATCGCAGCCGGATGCGCGCGGCGCTTGAAGCCGCCATTCAACCCAACAATTAGCGAGCGTTTTGAAATGGTGAAAATCCCATACGAAGGCCCGCGCTTTCCGCCCAAGCCGCCATCACCGGAACAGGTGATGAAAGCCTTGACGCGCGGTGACACGCACAAGCCGCTGCCGCAACGGAAATAGGAGCCCTCATGTTGACCGACTGGCAACCGATTGAGACCGCACCGAAGGGCGAGGAAACGCCCATTCTTCTGTTCTACGATTTCCGGCCCGTGGACGGGACCGAGTGCTTCGGGATCGACCTATGCGAATGGAGTCCTGAGCATCAGGAATTTTTCGCTTGCAGCCCCGGTGCGGGTCATTCCTGCGCCCGCGCACCCATCGGCTACACCCACTGGCATAAACTGCCCCGGCACCCGATGCCGAAGGCGATAGGCTAAAGGAGGGAAATATGCACACGGTTAGACGCTGGGGGTTCAAAAGTAAAAAGCAACTCCCCCTGTTCATGGTTTGGGACGAGGATTGGGCAGGCGGCGAGGTCGTTGGCGGTCACGTCATCATCACAAGCATGGACTGGCCTAACCGACGTTTGCGTAAGTGGCTTCGCCGGGCATGGCTGAAGCTGACCAATAAACCTTACATTTAGCGAGCGATTGATGATTACCGCAGCGGAGTTCAAGGCGGCAACCGGACGAGAGCCGCAGCATGACGACCTTGAGCGCGTCAACTGCCCTGACGCAGGCCGGGCCGGACACCTTTGCTGTGGCTGGAACCGCGCCACTGGAAAACCCCAATTTGAAATCGGACCAGTCGAGTGGAACGGAGACTTCCCCCGTTCATCCGCTGCACCCGGAATTTAGGAGGGAAATATGTCGGTTGAGATAAAGCCAATCCACAACAGAGACGGAAGCGCCCGATTTTTCGTCTGCTACGTCAACGGCCATCACCTTTGTGACAGGATGACCAGCGCCGAGTGCTTCGCTGCGGTGGATGATCTGATCCGGTCGCACCCGTATCTCCCCGCCACCATTTCAAAGCCATAGGAAAGCGAGGGCTTGATGTTGCTACAAGGCATAGGCTGCAAGGTGTGCGGGGAGACGGTCGATACCGACTGCCGCACCTGCAACGGCCAGGGTCATATCTCTAAGAATCAGGTGGAGATTGCTAACGAGCTTCGCTCGCTGCCGGAGCGCATTTCCAACCTCTCCTCACCCGACCGCGAGCTGCTGCGACGCGCCGCAGACCTTCTAACCAGCAAGGATAATTCCAAATGAGCTTGATCTTCATCTACGATACCGAGACCACGGGCCTGGTGCAGAGCTCGCTGCCACCCAGCCATCCCACGCAGCCGCATCTGGTGCAGCTGGGGTGCCTGCTGGTGAGCGATACGGGCAAGGAGATTTGCTCGGCCGACCTCATCATTCAGCCCAATGGCTACACCATTCCGGACGGCGCCGCCAAGGTCCACGGCATCACCACCGAGATCGCCAAGGAATGCGGCGTGCCGATGGCCACGGCGCTGAGCGTCTTCGCGCAGCTGCGCGCCAAGGCCTCCGAGGTGGTGGGATTCAACCAGAAGTTTGATGAGACCGTGCTGCGCACCGCCTTTCACCGCTACGGCCGGCAGCCCTCGCATCCGGGTCCCGGCAAGATCACCTGTTGCATGGAGCTCGCCACCCCGATCATGAAGCTGCCGCCCACGGCGCGAATGGTTGCGGCCGGCTTCGACAAGTACAAGCCACCCAACCTGCAGGAGGCCTACAAGCACTTCGTGCATCCGGACGGCTTTGACGGCGCCCACTCGGCCGTCGTGGATTGCCGGGCCACGGCAGAAGTCTATTTTAAAATCATGGAGCAGAGCAGGACCAATGTCTAATAAGAACTTCGCCACCACCAAGCATCCCAAGACCCGAGTTACCTCACCGAAGCATCGCGGCTGGATCGGGGTGGACCTGGATGGCACCCTGGCCCATTACGATCACTGGCGCGGCTTCAACCACATTGGCGAACCCATTATACCAATGGTAAGTCGCGTCAAAGCGTGGCTCAAAGAGGGCAAGGAGGTGCGCATCTTCACCGCGCGCGTGGCATCGCCCGGCGAGATGGACGCCGGCGCCAAATACATTGAGCGCTGGTGCAAGAAGCACATCGGCCGGGCGCTCGCCATCACCGCCACCAAGGACTACGGGATGGTGGAGCTCTGGGACGATCGCGCCGTGCAGGTGGAGCTCAACACCGGCCGACGCATGGACGGCGTGCCCGATCCGGAGCACTGGACGCCATGACCGTCAGGCTCAAGAAGGATGACGGCACCGAGGTTGAGGTGGAGTGGGAGGTGGAGAGCTACGGCGAGGGCTACGCCGACTGCCCCGGCAGCATCTGCGATGGCGGTGGTGAGGCCCCGACAATCAATGTCATCTCGGCCCATAACCTGGTGACGGGCGCCGAGGTGGAGCTGACACCGGCCGAGCGCGAGCGCTTCGAGGCCTGGATACTCGAGAACATTCCGATTGAACCACCCAGCTTTGAGGATGAGGTTTATGACTAGAGTTACCGTCTATCTCACCGGCCCATTTGCTCCCGGCAATCGGGATTGGCACCAGGCCTACCTGCTGCGACAGGATCAGCTGGGAATTACCGTGGTGGAAAATAATGTCGGCACCGGAGAAAAGACCACCTATCCGTGGGTGAAGGTGCAGCGCGTTACGGAGCACGCCTAGATGGCCATGTCACTAAAGGACTTCCGGCAGCTCGAAAAGCTGATGACGCAGACCACCAGCGACAACGACCACGAGGCCCTCGCCGCGCTGCGGCTCGCCAATGTCATCTTAAAGCGCTACAACTACACCTGGGCCGACGCCTTCGCCCGCCTGGTGAAGGTGGATAACGGCATGCCGGAGGTGGAAGACGGCGGCGACTCGCTACCACGAGACAACAATCCAACAGCTAGCAAGGACGCGGCCGCAATCCGGAGTGCCTTTGAGGCCGTAAAATTCAAGGAGCTTCCAGAATATCTGGAAAACCTCATTCAATCATTCCACGAGCAGTTTACGCAGAAGGGATATCTTAGCGCCAAGCAGCAAGGCATTCTCTTTAAGGCGGCCGAGCAGTGAGCAGCGAAGACGGGCTCTGGAAGACGATGCGGGACAAGGTGGGAGTGTTCCTCTGCCTTCACCGCGTGGAGAACAGCTGCGAGAAGGGAACGCCCGACGTCGCCTGGGCCGGCAAGATTCCCAGCTCCGCCAGCCGTTGCAGCGGCTGGCTCGAGCTCAAGCACGGCGAGTGGCCAGCAAAGCCCACAACCCCCCTGAACATTCCGAAGCTCTACCTGGAGCAGGTCCAGTGGCAGGAGGAATGGCACGAGGCAGGGGGTAAGGTGGCGACGCTCATCCAGGTGGACCGCGATTATTTGTTTGTCTCGCCGATGGTGTTGCGGCTCATCTACGAGCGGCGCGCGACGCAGAGTGCGCTGCAGCAGTACATCATCGGCAGCAAGATTTTTCCAACCACGCAACTCATCAAGAGTCTCATTTTATCATGAACATCACTAACAAAGACCTCACCGACCAGACCTTTGGCGAGCAGCTCTGGCTGTGGCGCCGGCGCGAAGGATTCAAGCAGACCACCGCCGCGGCGCGTCTCGGCATGGGCCGCACCACCTATTGGAAGCACGAAACCGACCAGGTGGAATTTGAGCTGCCGCGCTGGTGGCGCGATCCTCCGCAGACGGTGGGAGAGCTCTGCGCCCTGGCCCGGCGCCGCACGGGCTGGTCCCTGCGCAAGACGGCCGCGAAGGTCGGGGTAAGTCACGTAATCCTCTTGCGCCGGGAGGCCTGCGGGCACCTGGATTTGCGGGCCTTTTGGGAGGCCCGAGGCTTCCAGTTTAGCTAAGTTCCTGGAATTAAAGCGTTTAAACAGCACCTAAAATATCTTCATGTAGGGGGTTTACTTTTGTTTAGAGCCGTGGTGTAGTCTCTTCACAGAACCAAGGAGGTCTTCAATGACCTACGTTGATAAAGATGCCGCCCTCAAGGCGGACTATGCCGACCTCGGTGTGACCACCGGCTATATCGGCAACATCTACCCCGGCCGCGACGATCGTTCATTCTATGTCTTCACGCAGGCCCGCAATCAACAGACCCGCGAAATGGTGGGTATTCACGTCTTCTGCGTCCCGCGCTCGCACAAGGGCCTGTGGAATGCGCCGGTAGACTTTGACACTCCCGCCATTCGCGCAAAGCTTGACGCCGTTAGGGCGCAGGTTGCTGCCGGTAAATTCCATATCGTAAATCGCTAAGGAGGTCTTCAATGACCACGAGCACCTTTCAAGAATCGTTTAAACAGCCTATCACCTCCCGCGCGGCCGCGTGTCGCTTCATTGAGCTGCTTGTCGCGAGCAACCTCGCCTATCATTTTGAGGACAGCGCCAATTCCATCGGCAACACCGTGAACGGCGAATGGGTCCGGACCTTCTCGGATGAGGAGGCAGAAATCATGGATGAGCGCGTCAACGAGCTCTACTACAGCGGCTTCAATTGGGACCGCTTCGGCGGCTGCCCGATCGGGTATCAGCTGCGCGTCCTCAAGCGGGTAGGAGCTATCTAATGGCTACGCTTCATCTTGAAGACTTCAGCGCCATGACCACCAAAAAGGTCAAGGTGGAAACCCTAGCGGAGGCCTCCAAAAAGACCTTGGCCTTCATTGAAGATAGAGACCTCGGCAGCCGCGATGTTGGCATGTGCGTGGTACTTAGAGAGGGCAAGGTGATCGCGCATATTTCCTACAACGGGCGCGTTTGGGAGGCCGGCGGTTTGGGTCTTGTGGAAATTACCGGCAACAAGCTGCAGGAGAAGCTCTAATGCTTCAAGTCCTAAAGAATACTTCTACCTTCACGCCCTCCTCCCACCAGGCCGCCATCTTCCATTTTGTGGAGCAGGGCCGCGGGTCCGCGATCGTGGAGGCGGTGGCCGGCTCCGGCAAGTCCACCACCATCAAACAGTGCGTGCTCCGCATCCCGGTGACCAAATCCATCCATATTTTTGCCTTCAACGTCATCATTGCCAAGGAGATGCGCGAGGCCATTGAGAAGCTCGGCAAGGAAACCGGCCGGGATATGTCCCGCGTGCGGGTCACGACCTTCCATTCGGTCGGCTTCTCCGCCATCTGCAAGCGGCTCAATAAGAAGCCCGACCAGGTGGAGACGGACTCCAGCAAGGTCAAGAAGATACTGCAGGCCCAACTCTCCGAGGCCGATTACGACATCTATGGTGCCTTCTGCGCCAAGCTCGTGGGGCTCGCCAAGGGTCAGGGCTTCGGCGCGCTCGTGCCGGCCGGCACGCAGGATTGGCTGGACCTGATTGCGCATCATGACCTGTTTCTGGACTCGGAGGAAGCAAGCGAGGAGCTCGCGGTGCAGTTTGCCCGCGCCGCGCTGCGCCGCTCCAACGAGCTCGCCCAAACCGGCATGCTGGACTTCGACGACCATCTTTATATTCCCCTGCTCTGGAAGCTGCGGCTTTGGCAGAACGATTGGGTCTTTATCGATGAGGCCCAGGATACCAACCCGGTTCGTCGCGCGATCGCCACCAAGGCCCTGCGCTCCGGTGGCCGTCTCATGGCCGTTGGCGATCGCCATCAGGCCATCTATGGCTTTACCGGCGCGAGCCACGATGCCATGGACCTTATCAAGGAGGCCTTCAACTGCGCCGAGTTCCCCCTGTCCGTCAGCTATCGCTGCTGCCGCAAGGTGGTGGAGCTCGCCCAGACCCTGGTCCCGCAGATCGAGGCCGCGGAGAATGCCGTTGAGGGTGCGGTAACGCACACCACTCTGAAGGACGCGCTCACGCGCCTGTCCAACAAGGACGCCATCATGTGCCGCAATACCGCGCCGCTGATTGACCTGGCCTTTGCGCTCGTGGCGCAGGGCAGGGGGTGCCGGGTGCTGGGCCGCGAGATCGGCGCCAACCTGGTGAACCTCGTCAAGCGTCAGAAGGCCAAGGGCCTGCAGAACCTGCTGGACAAGCTGGCGAACTATTGCGAGCGGGAGGTGACCAAGGCCATCTCCGAGGGCAATGAGGTTCGCGCCGAGGCCATCCGCGATCGCGTGGACTGCGTGAAGATTGTCGCCGAGCACCTGCCGGAAAACCAGAAGACGGTGCCGGCGCTCTGCCTCAAGATCGAGGGCCTGTTCGGCGAGGCCGGCGAGGCCGACGTGCTCAGCCTCTCCACCATGCACAAGCTCAAGGGCTCGGAGTTTGAGCGCTGCGCCATCTACAAGCCGGAGCTCTGCCCCTCCAAGTCGGCCAAGCAGGAATGGCAGCTGCAGCAGGAGTACAACCTCCTTTATGTCGGCTACACGCGCGCCAAGCTGGAACTGATGATGGTGAGTGGCTGATATGAAAAGACATGAAGCCATGAAAGTAGAGTGCCCATTATGCGGAGCACTTCCTGGACGGAAATGCTTTGGTCGGAGACGACTGCGTAAAAGCTGTCACCAGGCACGCCACTTCGCTGCGGCTGGAAAGACGGTTCCGCATAAAGGAACTTGCGCGATAGAAGCTAAGGACGATGGTATTAGCAGCTGTGATTGTGGCGTAGCTGAAATTAATAGGAGGATAAAATGAACAACCTGGTCAGAAAATCACCCAGCATGCTCCGCCAGACCTGGCTGGAAAACTGCCTGGCGGCGATGCGCAAGCACTTTGAGAAGCACGGCTTTGAGGTGCCGGCCAGCACGCGGGTGTCCATTGGCTTCGGTTACGGCCGCGCCGAGAAGATCGCCGGCCAGTGCTGGGCGCCGGAGTCAAGCTCCGACAAGCACTGCGAGATTTTCGTCTCGCCCTCCAGCAAGGATGCGACCGACATCATCGGCACCCTGGCACACGAGCTCTGCCACGCCGTGGACGGCAACAAGAACGGCCACAAGGGAGCGTTTAAACGCATCGCCCTGGCGATCGGCCTGACAGGCAAGATGACCTCCACCGTCAATGGTGAGATCATGAACGCCTTCGCCAAGGAGTTCATCAAGAAGAATGGCGACTACCCGGCCGGCTCGCTGAGCAAGCTCAAGGGTCCGGGCAAGAAGCAGGGTACCCGGCTCATCAAGTGCGAGTGCCCCGAGTGTGGCTACACGGTCCGCACCACCCGGAAGTGGCTGGACGAGCTCGGGCCGCCGCGCTGCGCCGTCGCCAAGCACGGCCAGATGAATAGCGATTATGAAGGAGAGGAGGGCGAAGATGAGTGAATATCGCACAATATATCGGGCCATGAAGTGCCCATGCGGGCACGAGGTTTGTAAGGCCTGGATGGTTGACCCCGCAGCCGCGGTGCAGGGAGTTCGCTTCACCCAGGAGGAGGCGGAGGCCGTCGCCGACTTCCTCAACCAGCGCCAGCGCCTGGAGCTTACGCCGAAGATCGTGAAGCGCTGGGAGGTGGACTGGTACGTGTGCCGCGCCGACCACGAGGACGTGGCCTTTGAGAAGAAGCAGGCAAGGGAGGAGAAGCGCAGGCCCAAGTTCACCGAGACCGGCGCCGAGCTCTGGCGCTCGGCGCGCTCCATTGGACCTATCGCCATCGATCATTCCCACTGGGGCGGCTATCAGCTCTCGTTGAACCAGGCCCAGGTGGATTGGGTGACGCGCGCCTGCCTGCGCTATGAGGCGGCCGGCAATCCCTTTCCGGAGGACGCGTCGTGATCGGCGGCCTCATCGTCGGCTTCTGCGTCGGGGTCCTGTTCACCAGCTGGCGCTATCACGTCAACGCCGGCCCAATCGTGGCCCAGGCCGAGCGCGTCGCCCACGTCCTAACCCGAACGAACGAGCCCATCGGGCCCGAGCTCCAGGAGCTCGGCCGGCGGGTCTACTTGAGGAGGCCCATGTGAGACCAGATAGATTCACCGCGAGCGAAGGAGACCTGATCGTGGAGCAGCCCAAATCCGCACTGATGGAGCTGGTGGAGGCGGCCGTGGAAGCGGCGCAGGCCCAGCTGGCCAGATATGGCCAGATTGATCCGACCTTTTTCATCATGACCGAGCACCGGCTCCGCGTGGTGATTACACCATTTACAAACGAGTTCGAGAAGACCTGTGCCTATACCACCATCCGCCAGCTGATCGCCGAGACCGGCGCGTGGGGTTACGTCATGGTGAGCGAGGCGTGGATGAGCTCCGATCCCACCGTAAAACCGCAGGATGCGGAGGACCGGCGCGACGTGCTCGTGATCTCCGCGCGCACCATTAGCGGTGAGACCTACGTCGCCACCGCCGACATTCCCGACGCCAAGCCGCGCCAGGCGGGAGAGCTCAAGGCTCTGGAAGGTGAGTTGGACGGCGATGCCATCAACTTTTTCAGCCCGCACATGAGGATAATGTGAAAACGCACTACATAAAGAGCATCACGGTCGAGGACATGTCCGAGGCTGAAATCCGGCTGCTGGCTCTGGCGATGCAGTGGACCGAGCACGGCACTCTTTACGGCTATCCCGAGTGCTGCCGTACCGCCTTCTGCGGCATGATGCTCAGCACGCCGCAGCGCCAGCCAAAACCCGGCCCGTGGACCGGCTCCGGCTTTATCCCATGCCCCGACTGCCGGAGGCTTATCGCCGAGATCGGCCTGGAAAAATACGTGGAGAAGTTCATTATGCCCAACCGCAAATTTGAAAAGCCCTTTCCCATTGACGCCATGGGCGCGCCGGAGAATTATAAATGGCCACCTACATGACCTGCTACGAGCCGCCTCCCGAAAAACCCCGCTGCCCGCTCTGCTACCCCCTGCTCTACGTTATTGTATTTTTCGCCAGCATGGTCGTGCTCACCGGCCTGGTGATGGAGCTGGTAGAATTGCGGGCGGTGCTGGAGCCAGGGGGTATGGCGGGCGCTCGAGTCCCGTGGTAGGCTTGCTCTACCTGTGATGTTTTCAGAGCTGGTCCAACGCTGGACGGGAGAGTGTCATGTGAATGTTGAAGGACGGCGCGCGTAAAGAAAAGGCCCGCTCGGGAAATCCCGGCGGGCCTTTTTGTTTCAGCAATGATAAGTTCAATAATCAGTCGGGCTGGCTCTGGATCACGGCGCTCTGCGCCTTCACCCGATCCAGCAGTGCGTCAATATCGGCCTGCGTCGGCTCGTTGCCATCGGCGAACAGCTTTTGGAAATCGGCGATGGCCCGGGCAATTGCCGGCTCCACGGTCGGGAATAGCGCCAGCAGCTGCAGAACAACGGCTAATACATCTTGAGCTTTCAAGGTCGCCTCCTAGCGCTTGATGATCGCGATTGCCGGCGCGATCGTGGTTTCGGCGTTCATGATGGCCTGGATGGCCGCGGTGAGCTCGCCACTGTCACCGACGTTCGTGGCCATGACCTTTCGGGCGGCCTCGATCGCGGTGCTCGCTGCCAGGTCCAGGGCCTTCATCTTGGCGTGCACCGCCTGGTCGCGGCAAATGGGTGTGGACCCATCGCAAACCGGCAAGTTGCCATAGGCGATGACGGCCGGCTGATAGACGTCGGCATAGGTGGTGATCGCCACCTGCGTCGCTCTGATGGCGTCGCTGGCAACGTCGGGACTGGCCTTCTGCAGTGCGGCGCAGGCACCCAGGCTCAAGGCCAGGCTGCCGGCGAGCACGAGCATCTTCAATGCGTGCTTCATTACTTACCTCCGGGTTACTGCGCTGGAATATCCAGCCGCAGGGAAAGACCGTCCGGCTCCATCGCGACCATTGTTCACCCCGGAGGGGAGAGAAGGTGTTCGCAGGAGTATGATGAAACCGGACGGCCCGTCGCTGTGGCCGTTACCTATGTGCGGAAAGCAGGCCAATGATGACACCGATGAAACCGCCCACAATCATTGTCAAACCAAACCAGGCCTTCTGGCCGCCGGTCATCTGATTGAATTTTCCGAGCAGTGTCTTTATGTCGGTTTTAATCTCGCCCATGTCTAAATTGTACTGTTCCTTGAGCTGCTGCATCTCGTGCTCCAGAATAGCAATACGAACTTCATCGGATATTTTGTCGCTCACGTCCAGGAACCCTTTCCGGGGAGGGGCGTTATACCGCCCATGGCTATTCTAAAAACGGGTTACGAATCGCTTCGGGACGGGTGGCAGCTGGGGGTTATCCTCCTGCACCTGGCCCGTGACCTCCTGCGCTTAAAGCTCCTGGAAAGGCGCTTCCGGCGCGTAGAGGCCCACCTGCTACGGGTCCACGCAGCCTAGAGCCTTACGACGCGCGGTATAATCGCTCAGGGCGAGCCGGGTGCTCCTGGTATCACCCAGAGTTCCGCGGGCGTACCCGAGGGGGTCCGAGGCCTCGGCCAGGGCCGCCAGCACGTCCTGAACGCTTACCTCCGGCTTTCCTGGCTGGAACCGAAGGGGTGGAAATTCACTGCAGGCCAGTGGCTCAGTCGGCGTGGGGCTTCCACGGCCGGCGATCGGCGGCGCTGGATTCCCGGTCGAGCAGCCGACCATCATCGGCAGTGCGCTGATGATCGCCAGCCTTTGCAGTCCTCCTAACCTCATCAAGCCCTCCTTGCGCGTTGTCGCGCTCAACTTCCGCGCGGCCCAGCTGCCGATCGGTGCTGGGTCGCAGCAGGCGCCAGAGCTTCAAACCCCAGCTCCCGATGCCCAGCAGGAGACTTATAAACCACAAATCGTTATTCCTTTGCGATTGATTTAGGTGAAGGTGCAAAATCCTTCACAATTTCCTGCGCCGTCTTGACCGTCACCGCCTTCGGCGGTGTGCTTCCGTCATTCTTGTCCACCACCGAACCGTCCTCGGCCAAGGCTGAACCACTCGCGGTGAGATTGATGCCGGCCTGCACGGCCGCGGCAATCGTCTTCTTGAGGGTCACGAGCTTCTCGAATACGGCCCAGGCCATCGGACCTGCAACCATGATGGAGCCGGCGGCCTGCATCACCAGGGCATAGGCATGCGTATCGCCGAGCTTCATATAGACCATGATTGCGCCAACGGCAATCAACACTCCGCGAGTTGCGGCAAAGACGGCAACGATATTTGGGCTAGGGTTCATTCTTCGGGTCCTTTATCAGCTTGCTTGTTTTTCAAATTACCGGGGAACATATTGAGGACGGCGCCCAGTATCATGAAGAAGGCGGGCCCGATCGTATTATAAAATCGATCGGTATCAACTGGAAGCCCGAGCATCCTGGCGGCGATAAAACCGCCAACAATGGCCGTCGTCATGAAAACAAAAACAAAGGAGACGCAGCAAGCGAACAGCCATATGACCTTGTTTTTCGTTGCGTCGTTCATACAACCTCCAACACGTTCGGCGCGGTCAATCCCGCGGCCAGCTCCTTCTGAACGCGCGCGATGATCTCGCCGCGGGTGATGTGGCCGTCGTGATTCAGGTCCAGGCCCTTATTCTGCAGGTAGAGCTTGGGCCTGGCCTCATCCCCCTGCTCGAAAATCACGGTGGTGTCCAGCTTGCCGATCATTCCCGGCCAGAGGATCGCGCCATATACGTCGCCCAGCGAATGCAGCCGGCGCGACCAGGGCTTGAAATACAGCTCCACATACAGCAGCTGGTCCTCCGCCTTGAGCGTGGCGAGCTCCTCCACCGACGTGCCCAAGGCGCCGGCCGTAGAGGGCATAAACTGGATGAGACCCACCGCACCCGAGCCGGCCGCATTGCGGATGCAGGGGGAGAAGGTGCGGCCGGTTTCGAAGGCCATGCAGGCCATGAGCCAGGACGGATCATCGATACCGAGCCGCTTGCAGGCGGCGATGGTGAGACGGCCGAACTGGTCCGAGACCTTCTGTCCCCAGGCGAGCATCATGACCGATACTTAACCACGTGATTGGCGAAGAAGGTGAAGTTGGACGTGACGCAATTGTCGTTTGCACACTGCGCGGCGTAGGCATCCCAGGCCGTCTTGGCCGCGGCGTAGTTTCCAGGCACCAGCGAAGCGATGGCCAACGAGGCCTTGAGCTCCAACTGCTGATCGTTCGACGTGAAGCCCTGTGGGAAGGCGAAGGCGTGACCGGAGTTGTTCGGCCCCGCTGGCGGCATCGACATTGTCCAATTGCCGGACGTGATCGGCGTGGTGTTGAGGAACGGCGAGATGATGTTGCAGACGATGGAGTTATACGCCTGCGTTGCGACACCAGCGCCCACGGACGTAATCTGCGCCAGGCCCGCGGCTACTACCATGCTGCCGGAAGTCGTGAACTGGACCTGATTGGTGAGGCCGGCATCGGTGAAGACTTGAATGTTGTTCGCATCCACCTTCTTGACGTAGTAGATCGTCCGGCCATAGGACAGCGGTTGTGAGGGCCGGCCGCCGCCGCTGCCGGCGCCAAAGTAGATTTGATCGCCGTCGTTGTACGGGTGGCCGGTGATCGTCATGTTCCACGGCGTTGCCGTCTGGTTGGAGCTGACGTTGAACACCTGCCCGGAAATGTAGGCACCGATGGCGTGCGTGTAGAGCGTGTTGGCGTTGAGGTTGAATGTAACGCTGCTGCCGGTCGTCGCGGTCGGAGTCAATGTTGCGGGCGGCTCGGGGTTGAGTGCCGTGGGTGAGCCCGCGATGCTCGTTCCCGGGAAGCAGTAGATGAGCGTATCATTGAGATCGGCCAGGCTAGTAAGCTGCTTGCCACTGGCGAACCGGAAAACGTCCGAGCCTAAGACCCATTGCACGGTGGCGATGTACGGCGAGCAGATATCGGACGATGCGTTGAAGTATTGCATCGGCAGGTCCGCAACCCACGTCATGAATTGCAGGCCATAACTGCTGAGGACCTGGTTCTCATACAAGTTGCCCATGGCCAGCAAATTGAAGCCGGTCTGGTAGCCGGTAGCCGATCCAGCGCCTCCAGTGAGAGCGTTGGCCCACATGTGCGCATTGCCCTTCGACGCGGGCATGACACCATTATAATCGGGGCCGGTGACATAAAGGTCGGTTAGACCAGCGTTAGATACGGAGCCGTTGTGGAAGTAATTATCCAACATCGTCTTGTGTACTGACAGCGCGGCGAAGATGCTGGTCACCGAATCGTCGGGTCGATGCATGACGGGCATGCCCATCGACTTTAGACCCGACCAGGCGGTGACGCGCTGCTGATATGGCGCGTTGGTTCCGCCCGTTGAGCCCGCGGCGCTACGGTTGTAACCGTCGCCACCATTGCTTATCATCATCCAGCGCGTTGTTGCTTCCAGCTGCATGGCGTCCAGAATTTCCGGATTGCAGGTCAAAACGTAGCTGAGCCGCGAGGACGTGTTGCAATGCGCGGTATCCAGCTGGACCCAGGCGAAGGTGGCGCCGAACCCGGGACCAGAGGCCTGGCCCGGATCAAACCAGAAACAGGGGGCACCAGTCGTTGCGGGGTTGGTATTCCAGCTACCGCTGCCAAGCTTCGGATAGGCACTCATTGCCGCTGCAAAGCCCGTATTGTCATCACGGATGTAGGTCCGGATGTTGAAGATGCGATTGCAGGCCGTCATTACTCCACGCCACGCTGCATAACCGCCGCCGCCGAGCCAATATAGATCGAACACGGAGTCCATGCCGAGGCCGGAATTGCCACCAGACTTGCTTTCCTGCAGCGCGTAATTCCACTCGTTTAAACCACTCGATCCCTCGCCCAGGTAGGCGGGCTTATTGTAGTCGGCGCTGTCGGGATAGAGCGTCGCATTGCTCGACTTTCCATAAGTGTTGATGGTAGTCGTGGTGCTGGAAATGGCCGAAGTCAACCCAGCCGAGCCGGCGAACTGTGGCAGGTCGTAGTTGAGCAGCACCTTGCTATCGAGCAGATATTGATTCTTGTAGGAGGTGTAATGCCGCGGGGTCTGATTCTGCCAGATGATTTCTACCGGCGCCGCGCCGCGTGGAATCACACCGCCCATGATGTTCCAGTTGCCCGACGTATAGGTGCCGTAGGTGACACCACGCGCAGGAGATGACGGCGGATTGTTGGTCTGGTTTTCATAACCCGCCCAGCCAAATGAGCCGCTGGGGACACCGCCGATGCCAACGCACAAGGTGTCGGAGGTGCCGGTGCGCGTGATCGAAGTAATGACGTCCCAATCTTCGCAGTCGGTGAAGGCACCGGCAGCCGGACCAGTGTAGGTTCCAGGCGTGGTGCTGCCATTCGTGCGCGTACCATTTATCGTGATGGAGCAGCCGGTATTGTTATTGGGTGACCACATGAACACGCGGGGAACACCCGAAGCGCGCGGATAGCCCTTGGTGCCGCTACCGTCATTGGCGCAATTTTTGCCGTTGAGAGACAGAGAGCCGCCAGTGCCGGTTTGTCCGGTGCAGATGGCACCGGCATCCTGCGGCGCGTTGAACTGTACGGCCGATTGATTGGCAGCTACCGACATCGTGAGGCCGGTACCACCGCCGCCACTGAAGGTTGGCGTGCCCACGGTACCGAACTTGGTGCAAATAATCTTCACCACGGCGCCGCTGGCCAGATCGATGATGGCACGGAATACGGCAGAACCACCCGAATTGATCGTCGGCGGCGTGGTAAATCCGGTACCACCAGCGGTGACGTTGATTTGTGACTGCGTGGCGCGACCAACGGTATACATGACCTGACCCGTTGTGCCAACGCAAATCGGACGGCTGAGATGTGTCTGATCGAACGTAAAGGCGCCAGAGCTGATCCAGGCAACCGGCGAACAGGACGTCCAACGGGCTGATGGAGTGAGGCCTGAAATTGTGGGCGCCAGGCTTCCCAGGCCCACCTCTAAGGTAGCGTTGGGAGTTTCCATCGTGCGAAACCAGCGCGCAACACCGCCAATGCTCCAGTCAGCAGAGCGATAAATGATATCGCCATTACCGACGCCAATGGTCGGGTGAGCAGTACCGAGAGTGCCATTCTCGATCTGGCAATGCCATTCGACCTCGGTGATCGTGCTGCCATTATGATAGACGAAGGCCCAAAAGACGGCGATTGCTGATCGGTGGTTGGTACCACCATTGGCAAATGGCATCGTGGCTTTGAAACAGTCCACATAGGGACTGCCGCAGAACTTGCCCCAATAGGTCGGAACCAGAACATAGTTCGCTACGTTGGTGGCACCGCTAAACGCCGTGAACGCAGACGCAGACCAAACTGTACCCCCAAGATCGGTGAACGATCCCGTCATGTTATTGGACGAGTTACTCAGATAGGTATTGAACACCGATACGGCGATTCCAGTCTGATCCTCACTTCCAGCCACGGTTGCAACATCAAAGACCAAGGTAGTATTGTTGCCCTGGTCAAGACCCGTTGAAGTCTGACTGGCATTTCCCGGCAGCGAGGACACGAGATGAGCAAACATCGCATGCTTCAACCGACCGCTAGGCCAATACTGCAGTGGCACAACCGCCTGAGTGGCTACCGGCGTCCCGCTTCCCTGCGGATAGATGCGCGGAATCCTACCAACCGGAACGCCCGTTACATCATCGTCGGGAAACGGATGGCCAAAGCGGCAAATTTCATTTGTAAGTGCTGCGGCTGGTCCATTAATCGTCGTGGTGTTGAGCTGTCCGATTTGAGTGATGATTCCGCCTGGAGGTGGTGCTGCATTGGATTGTCCGCCAGCAAAGAAGAACGCCGCGGCCTTGTCTGGAACGCCGGCAACCAGAAGGCTGATACCGATTCCAAGGCAAATGGCGCGGCGCGTCAGATTGGCCTGGAGCGTACCGCGCTTCCGGCTAAAACGTTCTTTAAGGCGTTGTGCGTATGTCATGTTAACCCTGAACCCAAGCGGTGCCGTTGTACCAAACTTTGCAAACTGTAGAGCCACCGCCCGTCGGTGCGGTGTTATATGAGCAGGCGGCATTTGCATCCGTCACGTACGCTAGAGAGCCCGTTGCCGGCGAGGCGGGAAGCGTCGAAACGGTAAAGCCCTTAAGGGTCAAGACGCCCGACTGGATCGACATGCCGTTACTGTCAATGCGGATTTTTTCCGTACCGCCAGCGATACCGGAAATGTTGCCGGCTGCCTGCGCGCCCCATCCGGTGTTGGTGCTGGTCTTGTTCACCAGAAACACCGGCACGGTGCCGCTCGGATTGCTGTTGGTCAGACCAAAGCCGGTGCCGCTGTTGCCGTCGAGAACCGTGGCACTGTTATTGATGTTGAGGACGGACGACCCATTGATGTAGAACTGCGTACCATTCGCCGAGTCGATGCGAATGTTGCGCTGCGTGCCCGATCCTGTACGTGCGGTTTTGATGGTGAAAAAGTTGGTGTTATCCCAGCCGATAAAGCCATACGTCGTGTTGGTCTGACCGGGGCTGCTCGCCTGATAGAAAGTCATGTCCGTGGTCGAGTCCAGGTGCGCGATACCGCCGGCCGCAATCGTCATTGCAGTCTTGGCCGTGATGGTTTCGTTCGTGCCCGTGACTGGAACGCCCGCGATGTAGAGCGTCGTCGCATGCGTGGTCGTCACGCTGGTGTTGGTGGCGGCCAACGTCGGCGCTTCAATGGAATGCGCCGCCGCCAGGGCCAGGGTACCAGAGCCCGCCGTGGCGTTATCCGTAATCGTGAAGGCCGCCAAATCCAGGCCCAGACCCACCGCCGACGGGGTTCCGCTGACGTTGCCGGTGAAGGTCGCCGTATAGGTGCTGCCACCGCCACCGCCACCGCACGCACCCCAGGTCATCGCCGAGGCACCGCCACCCCCTGACTTCAGGCAGTCGCCAGCAGTGCCGGCCGTGGTCGGAAGATTCCAGTTGAACGTTCCGGCCGCAGCCTGCGCCGCAATCGTGATCGTGCCCGAAGTTGCGCCGCTGATGGCAATGCTACCCTGATTGGCACCGGCCACACCCAGAGTAAGCGCTCCGTTGTTCAATGTACCGTTCGCCGTGGCGTTGCAGCCCGTGCCGGCGGCGTCCACCACCAGGACCCGGTATTGCGTGCTGGACACCGAGCAACCCGAGCCACCACCCGGAGGTGCCGCCCAGGTACCATCAGCTCGCAGGAAGTTGGTGGTACCGCCGCCCGAGGACGGAGCAAGACCCTTCAAGCTGGAGGTAAACGTATCCAGAAGCGCAGTCGCCTGCGTGCCCGTCATAGCGTTGCCGTAGCTGGTGCCGCCGCTGTTGTTGCCGAAGAAGCGGTTATTGGCAAGCAGGGGGAGGCTGACGCTGGCCTGGTAGTTGGTACCATCCGAGAAGATGGAGGCCCATTGCCCAGGAGAGAGCGTCAGAGCCGCGAGGCCGCTGACGTTAGAGGTCGTAGGTGTCAGCGTCGCGGAGCCAGCGCTGCTGGCCATGACGCCATAGTTGACCCCATAGCCGGCACCGAACGATCCGGTTGCCTGCGCGATGGTATCGGTGATGGCACCGGCATTGGTGCGCGTAACCAGCTTGCCGCCGTCGCCGGAGAGTAGCGCATAGCTGGCACCAGTCTGCGCGTTCAATGCCTGCGTGAGAGAGATCGTGCAGGTGGTCGTGCAGGTCGCACCGCTGCTGAAAAGGACACCATTGCCGGCGGTAAGCGTCGTCACCGTGCCGGTTCCGCCGACCGAAATCCACGAGGGATCGGCGCCAGCGCCATTGGTGCTCAAGACGTTGCCGGCCGTTGCCGGTGCCAGAGCGGACCAGCCGGATGCCCCGCGATACAGGACCGTACCCCGCGTGCTGCTGAGCGAGTCCAGGCACGCGCTGGCGGTTAGCGATCCACCCAGAGAGGTAGATACTCCGCAGAGCGTCATGGCACTATTGGTCAGCGAACCATTGCCGATCGCCGAGAGCGTATTGGATGCGCCGCTGATCGTCTTGTTCGTGAGGGTCTGCGAGCCCGTCAGGGTCGCCAGGGCGCTGGACGCAATACCCGTATCCTGAATGAGCGTACCACTGGTACCGCTGAACGAAGTCACATTGCCGCTGACGGACGATCCCGGGCCGGTAACGTTGCCGGAGCCGGCCGGCGTCGCCCAGGTATTGTCACCGCGCAAGAAGGTGCTGGAGCTCGGCGCCCCAGTCGCGCCAGAGATGGCCGTGACACAGGCGATTGCCGCCACCGTGCAGTTGGTGCCGCCCTTGTTTACCGGCACCGCGCCGGAAAGGTTCGCCGCCGTCAGGCTGGTGAGGAGCGAGCCATTCAGTGCGGGCAGAGTAGCCGGGAGAGCCGGCGCCGCATCCGAGCGCATGTAGGTCGTGGCCACGCCATTGACGGCAGTCGCTCCAATCGTGGCCGTGGGATTGGCCGGCGTTCCACCGCCGCCGCTGCCGCACGTTCCCCAGGTCGCGTCGTCCTTGAGGCAATTGCCCGACGATGTTCCGGGGAACGGCACCAGGCCGTTGGTCGTCAGCGAGAAGACTGGAACGGGCCAGTCCTGCTTGGCCGCGAAATACGCGTTCCACTGCGCCGCAGTTGGAACCTGGCCATATACCAGGCCGGGCGACGTCTGAGAGCACGCTATGGAAGTCGACGCCACGACCGCCAGAGAAATCAAACCGATGAGAGAGATTTTTTTCATAGGGTTTAGTCCTTCGAGAGATTAGTTGTAGACGGAGCCGTGGCCAAAGTTGGTGCCGGCGACGTTGCCGGGGAAGAACGTCGCGCTGCCACCAGAGCCGGTGAAGATGAAGCTGAAATTGTCCAGGGAGTAGCGCGGGCCGGTTGCGCTGCCGACCGTGACCAGGCCGCCGGCACCATTGAAGTTTCCTAACTGATTCACAGTGCAGAAAGCGCCTGTAAAGGCCGGCGTTCCGGTGAGGGTGACGGTGATCGGCGTAGGAGTAAGGAGAATTTTTCCGGAATTGAATATTTGAAAGTGTGCGTTCGCGCCGCCGGAAATCGTATAATTGAAGCCAACTTGGATGGTGCCGCCGTTGGCATAAATATGCGATCCTTGACCGCCGAGCGACGGACCAAAATCCATTCCCTGGCCACTGTTCAAAACACCGCCGCTAGCAGCGAGCGCCTGGCCAATGCTTCCGGTCGTACTAAACCGGAAATATTGAATAGTTACCCCAGTGGTGTTTCCGGAATTTATTGTACCTTGGACAACGACATTCGCTGGCGTCGAAATATTGCCGTTGATTATGAGGTATTTTGAACCTTGCCCGACCAAGTTCGAAATGGTCGCTCCAGCCGGATATGTACCATCGGCGAGCTGGATGGTGACCTGGAAATTGTTGAGGTCATAGAACCGCGTCAGCGTATCAATGGCGAACTGAATGGTCTGGAATGGGGTGAGCGCCGTCAAACCATTGTTGGTATTGCTGCCCGCCGGCGAAACGTAGAAAATAGTATCAGCAGAGAGCGTTGCCCTACTGGCGCGCGCCCAGCCGGTGGCCAGTGCGGAGTCCGGGTCCGAGGTGTTGTTGTCCACCAAAGAGCGCCATAGCAGCCCCGGATAAAAAGTCGACTGCAGAACGCAGTTCTTCGGATAACCACCGATCGCCGTGGCAAACGCCGCATCATAAAAGATGGCTCCCCCTGCCGCAAGCCAACGTGCCCAGCCAGTGGTCTGAAACATCAGGCCATTGATATCCTGACCAAATGGCGGAATGCCACCGGCGCCGCGAGGCTGGAAGTTCAATGGCGGAAAGCCCGTATCTAACGCAGCACGGCCAGGTGTGCCGGTCGTCGCCGGCACCGGGCTCGAGATGTAGGGAACACCCGCGGCGTAGCCGAAGGGGTTATTGAATTTGCTGGGGATATCGGTAAGTAGCATTGAGCAATTTCCTCTACGGGCTAATTTCGATGACGGCGTTGACGCCAGATGGTGTCGGCAAGACACCGGAGTTGTTCACGATGGAGAGCTCAACTGGAGTGAGCAGGAACTTGAAGACATACCGCATGTTCATATCTGAAAAATCCTGCCCGGAATAAAACGGCTCAACGTTAAATCCCTGACTGAAAGGATCACCAGTCTCGGCAAATCCGAAATAGTCACGATCTACTCCGTCACCCTCCAGCACGTACGCATTTCCGCGACCCGCAAATAAAGTCATGAGCAGCTGGTTGATCGCTGGAATAGACCCATCGCAGATATTGAACGCGGCCTTGGCCAGGAGGAGCTGCCTATAAGCGTCGTCGCTCAGCCGATAGTTCGAGGTGACAGGGGGGCCGGAGTAGAAGCCCTCCTGATTAAACCCGACCTCGGTGACATCATTCGGCTCGGCGAAGCCAAGATAGCTGCCGGAGTCCACTGGGAGCGTTCTTCCGATACCCAGGATGCGACCCCACACGTCGAGGCCATAGCCCACCGCGGTATCGATGCTCCACATCTGGCGATAGAAGGCATCTATGTTGGCATTTGGATCGATGTACGCGTTGAAGTTTTCAATTAGCTGCAGCAGACGCTGACTGTTGGCGTACTGGCTGATGACGGTGGACTGCCAGTTGAACGGCTTGACCGGACCGATAGGGCTGACGCCCGTTGCGAACTCACCGATGGGCGTGGCGGATTCCGCCGGCGGAAAGAAGTATGACGGCTCAACGCCAATGGCGCTGCTTTCAATAGTAAAAGAGCCGATGGGACCAGGAAGCGGAGCCATTATACTATCGTCACCGCGATATCGGCCGCTGAAGTTACCGGAGCTTCATCAATATCCAGCGTTACCGAATTTTGATTGGCGGTGCTGCGGCCAATCTGAAGCGTGATGATGCGAACCCAATCACCCAGCGCGCGCACCGGACAGATATACCGCGAGGCGTAGATGGTGGTTCCGATCTGGGCTCGAGGTCCACCATCCTCACCCGCGAAGGCATTTATGATGGCCGTCTGAATTTGTTCAACAGCATCGGCCGGAACGTCGGGACCATTTGAAATGGAGACTGCAAACTTTATCGCGACGTCATCTGGGCGTGTAAAGGTCACGTCATAGGACGGATACGGCGGAGTATAGAAGGCACTCGTGTCCTCAACCGTCACCGTCGTATCGCCCGTGTAGGAGCAGCCGGGAGATTTTTTGGACCAGATGGCTTTCGCAACATCTTCATTGGTACCGCCCACCACCGCAACGTAAATGCTGTGAGGTGCGAGCGTAACGCCGCGATAGGTGAATGTGTTGTCGGTATCATTCTGATAGCCAAAGACATCCAAGACGCCATCCACGCTCCATACCGCACCGACGATGGCTTGAATGGTACCGCGAGAGTTTTGCGCCACCGAAGCCGTGCGCCGAGCCTCAAAGGCCTGGCGAGATTCCACATTTTGTCCCAGCGCGCCGTCAGCCGGATTGTTCACCGTATCCCAGCCCGGAACGGCGGTATAAATTCGGTTGAGTGTTCCCGCGGGGCACGAGATCGGGCCGGCGATCTCACAGGCGAATTGAACGGACACCGCTCCCGATATACCGATGACAGCATTGTCCATGCTGAAATAGATATTGCCGGACTCATCAACGGCCTTGGAGCCGGCCGGAATAACGGTATTCTCAACGCCCACGCAATCGCACACCACCACCGTCGGCAACGCCGGATTGCGCGTCAGATAATAAATGCGCGCGATGGCATCCTGGAAACGCCCGGAGTTAAACGCCGGGTCCATCTGCTGGGTGAGCTTGCAAAATTCCGCCTGCATATTGGCGACGATCGCCGCCTCACTGTTGGCAAGCTGTCCCTGCGGGGTGGCCTGGTCGTCATCAAAATTCAAATTGCCACCAAAGGCTCCCTGAATATCCTGCTGCAACCCCGTGAGGATGGCATCATCGGTCTGCGGAATAAATCCACGATCGGTGAAGCTGGGAGGTGGAACGTTGGTCGTCAGTGGAAGTGACATCAGAAGGTCGCCTGACTGGTTTGGCCGGCGGCATTGAGAACCTGAACCTGGCCTCCAATGACGCGATCGGTGAAGGTGGTAATTAAACACTTGGTTTTTACAACGCCGGGTACCGTCAGCGCTGCAGCTTCAAATTTGGCTTTCATCAGCGAGAGCGGTGGCGGCGACGTTCCCAGGATTTGCGTCCAGTACGGCGTTCCCGGGATCACGTTGTACCAGAGCTCACTCTCAAAGAGCTTGATGGCGCTTGCGGCATCCTGCGCCTGCGCATAGGGCTCTCCTGCCCTGGCGATGTTTCCATTGATATCCACCACCAGGTCCCAGGTGAGGGTATCGAGAAGCAGCGTATCAGGCATCAGGTCGCCGTGGTCTTGGTGGACGTAGCGTGTACAACGCCGCCCGAAACCGGATCGCCGTCAAGAACTACCTTCTTGGCGCCGCCAGCCAGGCCCGTCATATCGCTAGAGCTCAGTTTTCCAGTTATCTCCACATCTCCTGTGATTGCGATTTTTGAGGTGTTCATATCGATAAAATGACCAGTCTTATCGGTCAACTTTATTCCAGTGCTCGTCATCTCGATCTTGTTACCATTGACATCGACGAGCTCCATGCCCGTGGGATTGCCGTCATCATCCAGCACGAAACGCACGTACTGTTGCGGCGCCTGTTCGGCCAGGATCGTGAACAGATAAATACCGTCTGCCAGATCACCGCGCCGACGCGAGCCAGGGTTTCCGACCTTCTTGGTCTTCTTCACCACGGAGGTGTCGCGGTCCGAGATTACCGCCACACCCAAATCACCTGGCCTCGGATCGCAGATAACGGCGTTGCGACCGCCCTGGACCCGGGCATAAGACAATCCATAAACGGTGCCGTGCTCGGTGCCCTGCATCAAGCCGTCTACCATGTTGATTATCGGGATCACGTCCACGGTACCCATCGGCGAAACGCCGCCAGCGTTCGTGCACTTAACAACTTTCACGATCGTGCAGGTACGGAATATTCCCTGCATCTGCTCTATCAGAAAGCTCATCGCACCGAATTGCGACGTTCCACCGTTGAGGCCGAGTTGACCCGGATAGCCGGCGCCACTCTTTTTAGGAGAAGCCATTATGGCACCTGCGGGCCCAGGCCCAAGGGAGCGGCCTGGAGAAATGAAAACCATGGACCTCGCGGCATCTGCGCCGCCAGCCGATGGTTGAGATCAAACACCACCCAGGTGGTCTGCTTCTTGTCCTTGCTCACGCCTCGACCTTTTGCCGTTTGATTCAGTGACTTGGCAAGTACATCGCCGAGCGCGCTCTCCACCACGATCTTCTTGCCAAACCCAATGGAGGGATTGTAGGTCGTGCGCAGAGTAATTCCGTTGGACGAAAACTGGGGATACAGTATCATGCCCGTATCCTTCGAGACGAGCGGTGCCTGTCCTCCTCGAGATTCTCCGGGGTTCCAGATGGCCAGTGTGCCATCCTCAACCCCGTTCCAAAGACAGCCCGCGGCCTTTACCACGGCTAGCGCCTGCTGTCGCAGCGCGCCGGAAAAGTAGGATGGCGGCAGGATGGTCGTAACCCCATTATTTTCAAATGGTACGCCCAGCTGGCCCGCGATCCCGGCCAGAATGTCGCTGGCCTTGGTCGGCTGCGGAAAGCTCTGCGGCGGCGATGGCGCCACCGCGTCGATAAGCATCGTATGTGCTTCTACGCGAAAGGCCACGTCCGGCAGCGACGAGAAATCGGGATAGGCGTTGATGATCGTTCCCGTAAAAACAACCGTCATTCCATCCGCATCGCCGGCTTCCACCTGGACGGTATTGCGCCGCACGGTCGTTGCCACCAGGCCAAGCGTTGACAATTGGTTCATCATATCCAATGTCATGCCATAAATCTCAAGCATCGCGGTGCTCATTGCCACGCCGCCGGCGCGACGAATGTCCGCAATCATCCGAAGACCTTCCAGCTTGGACTGGTTCTTGCCGGTATCACCAAAGGTACCCGAACCCAGAGCGAAGCTCACGTTGAGCTTCTTCTGTTTAAACGCCACTAGCCGACGCCCTCGGGTAGCTCCTCGGGCGGCACATATACCAGCTGAAAGCGCGAGCCCAGGCCGGTATAGTAGGGATCACTTGAGCCCTGACTATCGTTGAAGAAGAAGTCACCCAAAAATCCCAGGTAAAGGTCGCGCACGATCCGCACCTGGTTTAAACAGATTACGCCACCGATGATGAGTTCATCATTCACCGAGACGTTCATGAAAAGGCCCTGCACCTTTTGATACAGCTCGATCTGGCAGGCCTGGTTTGACAGGCTGATCGTAAACCGCTGCGAGGGTACTGCGTCCAAAGGAACCAGCTGCATCAGTTCAACGTGTTCAATAGAGCCGTTCCGATCGCCGTGCTGTCCTGCGCCGGGATGGGCTGGGCCTGCTTGGTGCCACCGCTCTTGACCGGCTGGGCGCTGGGCGACTTCGGCGCCGGCGTCTTGGTCGTCGTCGGGGTACTGTTGGGATCGGTGCCGGCCGTCTGACTGAAGGTCGCCGTGGCCGTATCGCGTATCTCCTGCAGGTAAACCTCTACCACCATGAGCCCCACGCCATTCTGCGCCGTTTGGCGATAGTCCACGTGCGTGATGTTGCAGCTCTGATAGGTCTTGGTCGGCGTCACCACATCGTAGAGGGTCAGATTGCCGGCGATATCCTCAATCGATTTGAGAAACGCCGTGCGCGTGTCCAGCGAGCCGCCGCACGAGAACTTCACGCGCGCGTCAAAGGGTAGCTCCACCTTGTCGTAGCTCTGAAAGGCACCCTCCTCCACCGGATAGTCGGAGATGGTCCAATCCTTGCGATAGTCAAATCCCACAACGTTGTCAGCCTCAACGACCGACTGGCCCGACTCAAAAATTCCCCACTGCGGTTCCCCCCTGAACGCTGTAGAAGTAACGGACTCCACACCATCCTCCAACGTAGCATCATCAATGCCCGCATCCGCAAAGAAGTCGTCGGAGACGTTGCTGAGCATGCTGGCGGTATTGTCCACCGTTCCAGAAATCAGGTTGATTGGCCCTGTAGGATTTGTTCCAATGGTCGCCATCAGCGAATTCAGATTGCCCGTAACATCGGTCATCGGATAGACGAACGGATCAAACAGACTGGAGGGATAGGTGCTGAAATTACCATTCACAATTCCCACTAGGCTAAGAGCCTCCTGCACACCCGAAAGCGCGTTGGACATTGGGGACAGGGGGGAATTGCGGGCGAAGGAGCTGATGCTGAGCAGAGCTCCAATAGCCTGGTCCATGCTGTCACCCGTGCGCGAGATGACGTGCGGCGGGATGCGCAGCAATGATGGAACGCCCGGAACGTCCGGAACCATGGGATAATACATGGCTATGTCGGCCCGCTGTTGGCCATCTGGGCGAAAGAGTTTTGCAGAGCCGGCGTGATATCACCGGCAATCCCGCGTGCGTCGGTGGCCTGCGTATTCACGGTCATGCTGCCAACCCGTACGTCAGTCTTGTTGTTATTGGTCTGATAGCGATTGCCCGCAACGCTGGAGGCCACGGCGGTTGCCGGCACCGTTGCGGTACTTGGCGCCTTTATCATGGCCTGCGCGATCGCGGCCCGGAGCTCGCCCTGGTCGCTGGCCGGCCGCTCGTAGAGCCTCGATACGACCTTGGCGGCCGAGCCGGCGTCGCGAGTGTTAGCCAGAGCTTGACCGGCGCCGCTCTCCTCGTTGCGCAGCTCGTGGTCAATGAAGGCCAGCTGCTCGGCGCGGGAGGCCTCGCGAATGTCCTTGCCGGTCCAATTCTTGAACCTGGCCTGACGATCCGGGTGCCATTGGGCCAGGCCAAAGGCGCGGCCATTGTCGCCCACCGCGTCCGTCCGTCCGGTGCTCTCGCTTTGGATGCTCGCCACGATCCCCGTGGCCTGCTCCCGCGTCCATCCTTTTCCCATGAGGGTTTGCACGTCCCCCTCGCGGGTCGGGCCTCCCTTGCTGCCGTAGGCCCCGCTCGTGGGCTTTCCCGAGGCAGGCGGTGCCGGCAGCTTCTTGGCCATCTTGTCGGTTGCTGCCGTCGTATCATCGCTCATGCCACTCCAAAGCCGCTTCCACCAGGAGGAGATGGAGTTCCAGTTGCGGTAAAGCAGAAAGCCAGCCGCGGAGATGAGGGCAATGCCCG
>Ga0310811_10000601_pt1 | contig 46226 bp, 47 predicted proteins | sample YCmetagenome_FD_207642 | JGI IMG/M metagenome (GOLD analysis project Ga0310811, IMG submission 207642) | Soil microbial communities from experimental microcosm in Duke University, North Carolina, United States - YC | ecosystem: Engineered > Artificial ecosystem > Soil microcosm > Unclassified ...
CCCCGACCTGCGGCCGCGACCACCACGGCGGCAACTTCACCATGTGGCTGGCCGGCGGCGGGACCAAGGCCGGAACGGCCTACGGCAAGACCGACGACTTCTCCTACAACGTCGCCGAGAACCCGGTCGAGATCCACGACCTCAACGCCACCATGCTCTACCTGCTCGGCATCGACCACAAGCAGCTCACCTTCCACTACCAGGGCCGCGACTTCCGCCTCACCGACACCGCCGGCAAGGTCATCCAGGGCATCGTCGCCTAGCGGGGCGGGCGTTCGATTTCCGGCGCCGGCCGCTTGCGGCCGGCGCCGGCTCCCGCCATCTAGCCTTTGCCGCCGCCAGGGACGGCCAGGGGAGAGCGCATGGCCGAGCCGGTCGAACTGCACATGTGGCCTACGCCGAACGGGCTCAAGATCTCGATCGCCCTGCGCGAGATGGGCATCCCCTACACCCTGGTCCCGGTGAACATCGGGGTGGGCGACCAGTTCAAGCCGGAATTCCTCAAGCTCAGCCCCAACGGCCGCATGCCGGCGATCGTCGACCACGACACCGAGGACGGCCAGCCTCTGTCGATCTTCGAATCCGGCGCCATCCTGCAGCACCTGGGGCGCAGGAGCGGCCGGTTCTACCCCCAGGACCCGCGCGGCCGCGCCGAGGTCGAGCAGTGGCTGTTCTGGCAGGTGGGCGGGCTCGGGCCCATGGCCGGCCAGGCCAACCACTTCCGCACCTACGCCCCGACGTTCCTGCCCGACCAGCGTATGGTAGCCTACGGCGCCAACCGCTACACCAACGAGGTCGACCGCTTGTGGGGCGTGGTCGACCGGCGCCTGCAGGACCGCGACTTCCTGGCCGGGGACTATTCCATCGCCGACATGGCCTGCTGGCCCTGGATGCGCAATCCCATCAGCCACGGCTGCAACCTCGACGAATTCCCCAACGCCAAGGCCTGGCGGGCCCGCATCGCCGGGCGCCCGGCAGTGGTGGCGGCGCTGCAGGAAGGCGACGAGATGCGCACCCCCAACGCGCTGACGGCCGGCGGCGCCGAGGCGGAGAAGGCGCGCTCCATCCTGTTCGGCCAAACCCACCGCAAGTAAGGCCCGTCGCCAGGCAAGGCCCGGCCCAGGAGCGCCCGCCTGCGGCATTTCGCGCGCCGCGACGTGCTTAACCGGGTATTCAGCAAAACCGACGTTTCCTCTCGTCGACCGGGTGCAAAACGCGCCCGCCGGACCAGAAGGGATTAGGGGTGCAGGGGGTTTGCGAAACCGACGCGCCGACAGGCTTGCCGCTGCCGGGTATGGCGTCCACGGGTGACGAGCTGTTCCGCCTGGGGCTGCTCTATTCGACGGGCCAGGGCGGCGCGCCGCTCGACTACGTCTCCGCCCACATGCTGTTCAACCTGGCCGCCATGCGCGGCTCGGCCGAAGCCAAGGTCTACCGCCGCGAACTGAGCCGCGAGATGGACCAGGAAGAGGTGGCCGAGGCCCAGCGCCAGGCCCGCAAGTGGCTCGGCCAGGAATAGGCTTCAGGTCCTCAAGTCCTGTGGGCTGAGGTTCCCGCGGCGCTGGAGGCGCCGACGGGATTGCGGTCCGCATCGCGCGGCCGCTTGCCGGTGAGGCCGGTGATCCAGCGCCGGACCGGGCGGTCGTAGTAACGCTCCGCCAGGACCGCGATGACCGAGACCGCGGCGATGAAGCCCACGCCCAAGGCGACCGTGCCCTGGGGCCGGCCGTAGATCGTGAAGAACTGGTTCAGCACCCCGCCCAGCGGCGCATGGATCAGATAGAGGGCGTAGGACGCCCCGCCGCCCAGCATGAACAGCTTCTGTCCCTTCAGCCCGGGCTCCACGGCCGTGGCCAGGTAGGCGAACAGCGGGAACACCACCACCGCGCAGACGGCGTCGTAGAGCTCGCGGTCCAGGCCGCGGGGCATCTGCTGCACCAAGAGGCCGGTGGCGCCGGCCAGCAGCAGCCAGGGGCTGATGCGGATCGGGCAGGGCCGGGCGAGCTGGAAGCGGTAGACCGCGACCCCGGCGAAGAACGAGAAGGCCACCCGCGCAAAGCCGCCGATGAAGTGGATGCGGTTGTAGCCGATGTCCAGGCTGCGGAAGTTGACGTCGGCCACGATCAGCAGCACCGCGGTGACGATCACCAAGAGCGCCAGCCGGCCGTGGGTCAGGAACCGGTAGAGCAGGCAATAGGCGAAGTTTGCCAACAGCTCGAAGAACAGGGTCCACGACGGGTTGTTGAACGGGAACAGCACGCCGCCGGCGAAATTGACGTAGGTCGGCAGCATGAACAGGTTGGGCACGATCACCCCTGGATCGAGCGGCCAGGTCTTGAGGCCCGCCAGCCGTGCGCCCGGCACGGTCAGCACCGCGACGGCGAAGCCCAGCAGGTAGAGCGGGTAGAGCCGGATCAGCCGGGCCTTGGCGAATTCCCAGAAGCCCATTCCCGCCTCGAACCGCTTGTCGTAGGCGTGGGCGATGACGAAGCCCGAGAACAGGAAGAACAGCTCGACGGCCAGGTAGCTGGAGGGGAAATTCAGCCGGTTTCCGTGCAGCGGCACGATGTGGCGGCAGACCACCAGCAACGCCGCGATGCCGCGCAGGCCGTCGATGGTGTAGAACATCCGCCGGTCCGGCGCGCGACTCATCCAATTCTCCCGATACGCTCCATCGTCTTGCTCTGTACCCCGCCGGCGCGCGGACGCAAGCGGGAGGCTCGAGGGGCGGACATCGGGGCGCAAGGGGAGGGGCGATGCTCTATCTGCTGATCAAGGCGGCGATCTCGGGCGTGATCGTGGCCGTGGTGTCGGAGACGGCGCGCAGGCATCCCGGCCTCGGCGCCCTGATCGTGTCGCTGCCGCTGGTGTCGATCCTGGGCATGATCTGGCTGTGGCGCGACACCCACGACCCCCAGCGCCTGGCCGCCCATGCGGGCGCCACCTTCTGGTACGTGCTGCCGTCGCTGCCCATGTTCCTGCTGTTGCCGGCCCTGATCCGCCGGGGCGCGGGCTTCTGGCCGGCGCTGGGCGCCGCGTGCCTGCTGACCGTCGCCCTCTACGCCGCCATGGTCGCGATCGGCCCGCGGTTCGGCCTCAGACTCTGAGCGCGAGGGTTGGAGAGCCGCCGCCGCGTATGCTCGTGATAGAACAGCTTCGAGGGAGCAACATGCATCGGCCCCCGACCGTCCAGGCCGTGCTCGGCGCGGTCCTGACCCTGGGCGTGGCCCTGAGCCTCGCCGTGGCCGGCCCGGTCCTGGCCCACGGCATCGGCGGCAAGGACGCCGCCTTCGTCGCCTCCAGCGCCGGGGCCCACATCGCGCCGTTCCTCTACCTCGGCGCCAAGCACATGGTGACCGGCTACGACCACCTGCTGTTCATCCTGGGGGTGATCTTCTTCCTCCATCGGCTGCGCCACGTGGCCCTGTATGTGACCATGTTCAGCCTCGGGCACAGCGCAACCCTGCTGGCCGGGGTGCTGCTCGGCTGGCGCGCCAACCCCTACATCATCGACGCCATCATCGGCCTGTCGGTGGCCTACAAGGCCTTCGACAACCTCGACGGCTTCAAGACCCTGTTCGGCTGGACGCCCGACACGCGGCTGATGGTGCTGGTGTTCGGCCTGTTTCACGGCCTCGGCCTGGCCACCAAGCTGCAGGAGCTGCAGCTGTCCAGACGCGGCCTGGCGATCAACCTCGTGTCGTTCAACGTCGGGGTCGAGATCGGCCAGCTGATCGCCCTCAGCCTGATGCTCGGCCTGATCCTGCTGTGGCGCCGCTCCAGCGGCTTCGCCCGCCAGGCGACGCTCGCCAACGTCCTGATCCTCACCGCCGGCTTCGTGCTCATGCAGGAGCAGCTGGCGGGCTATTTCATCCATAGAGGCGCCTGATGACCGTTTCCGCCGAAGGCCACGCCGCCCATCCGCCCAGCCGCCGCAAGCTCGCCCTGCTGGTCGGCGGCGGGTTCCTGGCCGCCAGCCTGATCACCGTCTGCGCCGTGCTGCCGGCCGAATTCCACATCGACCCCACCGGCATCGGCGCCGCCACCGGCCTGATGGGCCTGTCGGCCGCGCCGGAGGCCAGGAGCGCCCCGGCCTCGACGGGCGCGGCCCAGCCCGGCGCCGCGCCGGTGCTGGCGCGCGAATACCCGGCGCCGTTCCGCAGCGACACCATCGACATCCCGCTCAAGGGGGCCGACTCCCAGGGCTCGGAGCTCGAGTACAAGGTGCGCATGAAGCCGGGCGCCACCCTGGTCTATTCCTGGAGCGTGCAGGCGCCGCCCGAGGAGTTCTACTACGACTTCCACTCGCAGCAGCTGCCGAGCCCTGGTCCCAAGGAGGTGGTGATCAGCCACAAGTCGGGCATCGGCGTGGGCGGCAACGGCGCCTTGGTCGCGCCGTTCGAGGGCATCCATGGCTGGTACCTGCAGAACCAGTCGCTGAAGCCGGTGGTGGTGCACCTGAAGCTCAGCGGCTTCTACGAACTGCTGCCCGGCGGCCAGCCGCCGACCTAGAGCGGGTCGAGGAAAAGCGGGAACCGGCTTTCCGCCCGCAGCCCGCTCTAACTCCAGGATTCTAGAACACGATTCAGCGATCGGGCGCTTCCGCCCGATCCCATCGCACCCTAGCGGCGCTTCTTGCCTTCGACGGCGATCTGTTCGGGGGTTTGGGGCAGGGTGTCGAGGGTCAGGTAGCCGAGCTTGTCCTTGTCCAGCTGGTCGAAGCGCCGGTCGGCCGTGCGTTGGAACTCCTCCAGGGTGATCTTGCCGTCGAAGTCGCCGTCGGCGCTGGCCACGGGCTCGGAGACGTTGAGCAGGCTGTAGGCCGGCGCCCCGTCGTAGTCCCCGCCCCGGCGGCGCGCTGGCTCGGCCAGCCGCTTCTCGCCGGCGGCGCCCTTGCCGCGTTCGCCCGGCAAGCCGCCCTGCACCTGGGCCAGGCGCGGCAGCACCTCGGGGGCGATCTTCTGCTCGTAGCGCTGCAGCTCCAGCCCGTCGATCACGCCGTCATTATTCTCGTCGACCACCTTGAAGAAGCGGGCGAAATCGGCGCGGAACTCATCCCTGGTCAGCTTGCCGTCGTGGTTGGCGTCGGCCTGGGCGAACCAGATCGACACCGGATAAGGCTTGCCGGCGTCGGCGTGGAACGGCTCCCCGGCCGGGCTGAGGAACAGGGTCGGCTGCGCTTCACGCGGCGCGGCGGTCGCGGCGCCGGCCAGCAGGCCCAGGACGAGGGCGGCGGCCAGAGGGACGGCCAGAGGCCGGACGAGGGTGGTGCGGTCGGACAAGCGCAGGGTCTCCTGAAGTCGGCCATATTGGCCAGGGCCGGGGCGGGAAGGCGAGCGCGAAATCGGCAACCCCCCATGACCGCGGGCGTTGATCGACCAGACCCTGGCGGCTCCCGCCGCCGCAACCGGAGTACCCGCGATGATCCGCACCTCGATGTTCGTCGGCGCCGCGGCCCTCGCCAGCGTGGCGACCTTGTCCCTCGGGGCCCTGCCCGTCGCCGCCCAGCCGGCCGATCCCGACTATCAGGCCCAGGTCCAGGACCATGCGGCGCGCGAGCAGCAGTACCAGCAGCAGGTGCAGACCTACGAGCAGAAGAAGCAGGCCTACGACGCCCAGCGCGACGCCTATGCCCGTCAGCGGGCCGGCTATCGCGCGCAGAAGGACGAGGCCGACGCGCAGCGCCAGCTCTGGCTCGACGGCCTGGAGGTCTACGAGGCCCGCTACGGCCGAGGCTCCTATGACGAATACGCCCACGCCCACCCGGACGTGACCGTGGTCACGCCCGCCGGCAAGGTGGAGCAGCGTGGCCGCACGACGGTGATCGAGACGCGCTAGCCGCCGGGTCAGGGGCCCGCCTTTCGCCCTTGGCCAGGGAAAAGTCACCGCGACAGGGCTTGCGGTGAGCGCCAGGGCAGGGGATAGGGCGGGGGCATGCGCTATCCGCTGGTCATCTTCGACTTCGACGGCACCCTCGCGGACTCCTTTCCGTGGGTGCTGCGGACCGTGGACGAGGTGGCCGACCGCTTCAAGTTCCGCCGCCTGCGCGACGGCGAACTCGAAGCGTTGCGCTACTGCGACGCCCGCGAGGTGATGAAGCGCCTGGGCGTGCCGCGCTGGAAGGTGCCGATGATCGCGCGCTACGTGCGCACCCGCATGGCCCAGGACGTCGACCAGATCGGCCTGTTCCCCGGCGCCGGCGCGATGATCGACCAACTGGCCGACGCGGGCCTGCGCCTGGCGGTGGTCAGCGCCAACGGCGAGCCCACCATCCGCGCCGTGCTCGGCGCCCACGCCCGGCACGTCTCGGCCATCGCCGGCGGCGTCTCCCTGTTCGGCAAGCGCGGCAAGCTCCTGCGCATGAGCCGGCTGACCGGGGTGGAGCCGCGCAGCGCCATCGTGATCGGCGACGAGATCCGCGACCTCAACGCCGCCAAGGCCGCGCGCATGGCCTTCGGCGCGGTGTCCTGGGGCCTGACCCGGCCCGAGGCCCTGCAAGCCGGCCAGCCCGAGGCCCTGTTCCGCCAGATGTCGGACATTCCCAAGATGCTGCTCGGCGAACCGCCGGCCTCGAACTGACCGCCCGATGAGCACCGATCGCGACCTCGAAGTTCTGGCCGAGGAGGAGCTGGCCCAGGCCCTGGCCATGGACTGGCGCCAGTTGGCCCCGCTGATCCCGTGGGGCGACACCTACGCCGGCGTCTCCCCCGGCAACCTCACGGTGCAGCTTTCGCGCAGCTACCTGTGGGCCGGTGACGAGGGCGGCGACATCCTGGTGGAGGTGCGCGCCTATCTCGACGAGGCGCACTATGACTACGGCGCCCGCAAGAGCGCCGTGATCGCCCGGCCAAAGCGCTGACGCAGGTCCGGGCGCGGACGCCGGCCCCCGCGCTATCGACAATCCGCGCAGCCGGGCGGACACTCTCCGCATTGTTGTCGCCGCAGGAGTGCTTCATGCGTCGCGTGCTTTGCGCTTTCACCGCCCTGGCCGGGCTCGCCGCCGCCGGGGCCGCCCACGCGGAGCGCATCTGCACCGCCGTGGCGCCCGATCCGTCGGTCACCGTGGCCCTGAGGTTCGGCGAGGACGGCAAGGTGCGGGGTGGCGAGGTGCACTGGGCGGTGCCCGGCGAAGGCCCCGGCCAGCCGTCCATGGTGCACATCGTCTATCCGCTGGACGGCGATCACGCGGCGGCCCGCCCCAATTCGGTGATCACCCTCAATGCCGTCACCGGCAAGGAGATCTCCCGTTCGTCCACGGCCTCGGTGCAGATCGTGATCGACGGCATGGAGATGGCGGTGCGGCCCTGGGAGCTCTACGGCCAGGCGGTGGAGCAGCTCAGCGCCCAGCAGCCGCCGGAAGGCCTGGCCAAGGCCTCCTTCGTCGGCGCGGTGAGCTTCACCCCCAGCTTCGACGACGGCCGGCGCGACATCGACTCGCTGCAGGCCCTGAACCGCATCGGCAAGGGCGCCAACACCCTGCAGGTGCGGCTGCTCGGCGGCGACGGCTCGGCGATGCAGGAGCACAGCTACAAGCTGGCGGCCATGACCGCCCCCGCCGCCCAGGACGTGCAGGCCGCCCTGGCCGCCGACCTGCAGAAGTCCCGCGACCCGGCCTCCTGCCAGAACTTCTAGGCCAGAGCTTCTAGGCCAGCTTCTAGGCCAGAGCTTCTAGGCCAGAGCTTCTAGGCCAGAGCTTCTAGGCCAGAGCTCCTAGGCCAGAGCTCCTAGGCCAGAGCTCCTAGGCCAGCCCGAGTTTGGGGCCCACGCGCTCGAAGCTCGAGGGCAGGGTCAGGCCGAAGTCGTCCCTCAGCACCGCGGCGAGCTCGTCGAGCGACGCCAGGGTCCGCTCGACCGGCGGCCGATCCGTCTCGCGCACGGTGTAGCGGGCGTCGAACAGGGCCAGGCGCCGATTTGGCTGGGCCCTCGCGGCCAGGAGGTGGGTGGGGAAGGGCGAGGCGGGGTGAGTGGCGACCCACCAGTTGAGCGGCTCGTAGTCGACCGGCAATTGCGCAGAGAGGTCGAAGCGGTAGAGCGGCAGCCAGTGTCCGCCGGCGTCGGCCTGCACGTCGTAGGCGCCGTCGCCGGCCTCGATCAGGCGGAACGATTCGTGCGGGGTCTGTTGCGCGGGGCCGGGCTTCAGGGCGAGCGGCGCGCTCATGGTCAGGCCGCCGAAGCCGACGTCGGCCACGAACGGGCCCTCGGGCAGGCTGACCAGCAGGGCCATGTGGCTGCGGTGCCGCGTAGGCGCATCCGCGGGCGCCCCCCAGAGCACGCGGGCGGCCAGGCCCCGGATCTGGAAGCCCATGGCCTCCAGGGCGGCCCAGAGCAGCAGGTTGTGCTCGAAGCAGTAGCCGCCGCGCCCGCCGCGGACGAGCTTGGCCTGCAGGGCGGCGAGATCGAGCGGCACCTCGTCGCCGATCAGGGGGGAGAGGTTCTCGAAGGCGATCGCCGCCACGTGCAGCCGGTGGACCTCGGCGAGAACGGCGAGCGTCGGCTCGGCCGGGCCGCCATAGCCGATGCGGTCGAGATAGGCCGGAAGGTCGAAGTCGGAGACCGCCATGGACTGGCAGATTGGCCCGCCGAGCGCCCCGGTCAAGCCGGCGCCGGCGGCCTCGGCAAACTCGTCTCGAAAGCGTCGCGGACGCGTTGCCCCGGACAATCGCTTCGGCTATTGAAGGCGTCCGCCGCGCCGGGCCCCGCCCGGCATCGCGCGTTGGTGACGTGGCCGAGTGGCTGAAGGCAACGGTTTGCTAAATCGTCATACTCGAAAGGGTATCCAGGGTTCGAATCCCTGCGTCACCGCCATCTCTTCCTAAGCCCTCGAGCGGCTTGGAAAACGGCGAAAAATCAGAGATTTGGGCCGCGTGACCGTTGCGCCTGCGAAGGTGTTGCGGCGCATGACCGGCCTCTCGGTTGTCGAACCATCTTGACGTTGCCCGTTCAAGGGTGCCTTTGCCCCGCTCATGTCGGGTATGCGACGGGAGAGCAGAGGCGAAGGCGTGACTGCCATTCTTCTCGTTGAAGACGAGCCTGAGGTGCGGAAGCTGATCGAAGAGGCCTTCGCAGAGATGGGCCTGTCGCTCGCGTCTGCGGCAACCGACGCGGCAGCCTACGAACTATTGGAGCGCGAAGCTCGGAGCTTCGATCTGCTGATCGCCGACATCAACCTCGGCAAGGGAACGACCGGCTTCGACGTGGCGCGACGCGCCCGCCAACTCAGCCCCACCATCAAGGTCATCTACATCACCGGCTATGCGGCGCAGGTGGATCGGTTCGGCGTGGAGGACGGCGAGATGTTCCCCAAGCCTTTCAGCCCCGTCGAACTGGCGGAACGCGTCAAGCAGAAGCTACATTGACCCAGGTCGCCTCGGCGACGTGACGTGGCGCTGATCCGCGATCCCCTGATTGATGGAAACCGCCGACCGTGATCGCGGCGGCCGGAACGCCGCCGCCTGTCGAACAGCCGAAATCATCGCTCAAGCGGAGCTGTTGCAAGAACAATGGAAGAACATTGACTGCCTTCCAGATTTGCGAAGGCTCCTTAGTGTGAGGGGTCAAGATGGCCCTGGACGCGCCGCGACCAAACCGCGCACGAATTCTCAAAGCTCTGCCGGGTCTTAACTGGCGCTTAAGCGCGAATGGTACTAAATGTGTTAAGCGAAGCCCCGCGCTTCCGTGGGGTTTCCCTTTAAGGGAGTAGGCCATGCAAAAGATGGCCCATCATCATCACCCGCGTACCTATGAAGTCATGGAGAAGGCCCAGGAGTGGGTGGGCAAGATCATGCTCGCCGCCGCCATCGTCGGCGGTGCGGTGATCCTGTTCGGCACGCTTCTGGGGACACAGGGGCACGTCACCTGGTGACGTCGCCCTGCTGACGGGGGAACAGGGCGCCGGTTCTTAAGCCGGCTTCGCCGACAGGCGCTTGTCGAGGTACGTGCCGACGCGCTGCTCCACGTCGCTGATGTTTTCGGCCCAGAAGTGGGTCGCGCCCTCGACCAGATCATAGTCGATGACGATGCCCTTTTGCGTGCGCAGCTTGGACACCACGCGCTCGACCTCGATCGGCGGGGTCACGTTGTCGGCCGAGCCGTGCAGGATCAGGCCCGAGGCCGGGCAGGGGGCCAGGAAGCTGAAATCATACATGTTGGTGGGCGGCGACACCGAGATGAAGCCGTCCGTCTCCGGCCGGCGCATCAGCAACTGCATGCCGATCCAGGCGCCGAAGTCGAAGCCGGCCACCCAGCACTGCGAGGCCGTGGGGTTGGTGGCCTGAAGCCAGTCGAGCGCCGAGGCCGCGTCGGCCAGTTCGCCCACGCCCGAATCGAATTCACCCTGGCTGCGGCCCACGCCGCGGAAATTGAACCGGAGGGTGGCGAAGCCGCGCTTCATGAACAGGTGGAAGAGCTGCACCGGCACCGGGTTGTTCATATGGCCCATAGCCTTGGGGTGGCCGTGCAGGATCAGGGCGATCGGGGCGGTGTCCTTCTTGCCCGGGGAATAGCGCCCCTCGATCCGGCCGGCTGCTCCGGTCAGAACCACTTCAGGCATGTGTCCTCCACCTCGTCACGAAACCCGCGTTGTGACGGCTAGAATACTTGACCAGCCTACTCAGGTTTCTTACATCCCAACCGCCAGCTTGCCTCATCATGGCGGGGCGGCGAAGGCGCGGTTTGTAACACAGGCCGCGCCCAATGCGCGTGATTTCTGCACGCGCCGGATTTTGGGGGTCGAGAACCGACGATGCGCCTGTCCAGCAAGGGACGTTACGCCGTGATGGCCATGGCCGACCTGGCCCGCCATTCCGCCGACCCTGCGGTGCGCGCGGTGGCCCTGGCCGACATCGCCCATCGCCAGGACCTGTCGCTGCCCTATCTGGAGCAGCTGTTCACGCGCCTGCGCCGCGAGGGACTGGTGGTCAGCCACCGGGGCCCGGGCGGGGGCTATCGCCTGGCGCGGCCGGCCAAGGAGCTGGCCGTGGCCGACATCGTCCTGGCGGTGGACGAGCCGCTGGAGACCCTGCGCTGCAAGTCCAAGTCCACCGGCTGCATGCCCGGGGGCGCCCGCTGCCTGACCCACGACCTGTGGGCGGCGCTCGGCGACCATATCCACAGCTTCCTGGCCGGGGTGTCGCTGGAAGACGTCATCGAAGGGCGGCTCGGGCCGTCCAAGGCCGCCTGACATGACCGGCGGCCGCTCCTCCATCTACCTCGACTACAACGCCACCGCCCTGGTCCGCCCGGAGGCGGCCGCGGCGGTCGCCCAGGCCCTCAGCGTCGGCGGCAACCCGTCCTCGGTGCACGCGGCCGGCCGCGCGGCGCGGGGCGTGATCGAGCGGGCGCGGGCTCAGGTGGCGCAGCTGATCGCCATGCCGCCCGGCAGCATCGTCTTCACCAGCGGCGCGGCCGAGGCCAACGCCCTGGCGATCATGAGCGCGGTGGCAAACGGTTCGCGCCGCCTGATCGTCGGCGCCGTGGAGCACGAGACGGTGGTCGAGACGGCCAAGGCCTCGGGCGCGGCCGTCGAGGCGCTGCCCATCGACACCCGCGGCGTGGCCGACCTCGACTGGCTGAAGGATCGCCTGGCCCGCTGGGACGCCGCCGACGGCGCGCCGTTCCTGGCCCTGATGCTGGCCAACAACGAGAACGGGGTGATCCAGCCGGTGGCCGAAGCCGGGGCGATGGTGCGCGAGGCCGGCGGCCTGGTGCACGTCGACGCCGTCCAGGCCGCCGGCAAGCTGCCGATCGACATGAAGGCGCTGTTTGCCGACACCCTGGCGCTCACCGCCCACAAGCTCGGCGGGCCGCAGGGCTCCGGCGCCCTGGCCTTCGCCTCCCGCGCGCGCCTGGTGCGCCAGCTGCACGGCGGCGGTCAGGAGCGGTCGGTGCGCGCCGGCACCGAGAACGTTTCCGGCATCGCCGGCTTCGGCGCGGCGGCCGAGGCGGCGCAGGCGGCCTTGGGCGACCTGGGTCACGACCAGTCGGCCTGGCGCGACGCCGCCGCCGAGCGGCTGCAGCGTGAGGCGGGCGCCGTGGTGCTGGGCGGGGGCGCGCCGCGCCTGCACCAGACCCTCAGCTTCTCAACCCCCGGCTTCCCGTCCGACCTGCAGGTGATGCAGATGGACCTGGCCGGCGTGATGGTTTCGGCCGGCTCGGCCTGCTCGTCGGGCAAGGTCAAGGCCAGCCGCGTGGTCGAGGCCATGGGCCTGCCCGAGCTGTCGCCCTACGCCCTGCGCGTATCGGGCGGCTGGGGCACGACCGAGGCCGACTGGCACGAATTTACCGAGGCGTGGCTCAAGGCCCACGCGCGACACCGCTTGCGCCATACCGCGCAGCCGGCGGCTTAGGAGTATCTGGTCATGGCCGCGGTTCAGCAGACCGTTCAACAAGTCGCCGCCCTCGAAGGCGACAAGTACAAGCACGGCTTCGTCACCGACATCGACCAGGAGTTCGCCGAAAAGGGCCTGAACGCCGACACCGTGCGCTTCATCTCGGCCAAGAAGGGCGAGCCGGACTGGATGCTGGAATGGCGCCTGGAGGCCTTCGAGCGCTGGCAGGCCATGGACGAGCCGACCTGGGCCAAGGTCCACTATCCGAAGATCGACTACCAGGACCTCTACTACTACGCCGCGCCCAAGGCGAAGGACGGTCCCAAGAGCCTGGACGAGGTGGATCCGGAGCTGCTCGCCACCTACGCCAAGCTCGGCATCCCGTTGAAGGAGCAGGAAGTCCTGGCCGGGGTGCAGGGCGCGCCGCGCTACGCGGTGGACGCGGTGTTCGACAGCGTCTCGGTGGTGACCACCTTCAAGAAGGAGCTGGCCGAGGCCGGGGTGATCTTCTGCTCGATGTCGGAAGCCATCCGCGAACACCCGGAGCTGGTGAAGAGGTATCTGGGCTCGGTGGTGCCGACCTCGGACAACTACTTCGCCTGCCTGAACGCGGCGGTGTTTTCCGACGGCTCGTTCGTCTATGTGCCGCCGGGCGTGCGCTGCCCGATGGAGCTGTCGACCTACTTCCGCATCAATGCCGAGAACACCGGCCAGTTCGAGCGCACCCTGATCATCGCCGACGCCGGCGCCTACGTCTCCTACCTGGAAGGCTGCACAGCGCCCCAGCGCGACGAGAACCAGCTGCACGCCGCGGTGGTCGAGCTCGTGGCGCTGGACGACGCCGAGATCAAATACTCCACGGTGCAGAACTGGTACCCCGGCGACGCCGAGGGCAAGGGCGGCATCTACAACTTCGTCACCAAGCGCGCCGACTGCCGCGGCGACCGCTCCAAGGTGTCGTGGACCCAGGTGGAGACCGGCTCGGCCATCACCTGGAAGTACCCGTCCTGCATCCTGCGCGGCGACGACAGCGTGGGCGAGTTCTACTCGATCGCCGTGACCAACGGCCGCCAGCAGGCCGACACCGGCACCAAGATGATCCACCTGGGCAAGGGCACCCGCTCGCGCATCATCGCCAAGGGCATCTCGGCCGGGCATTCGAGCTCGACCTATCGCGGCCTGGTCTCGGCGCACCAGAAGGCCAGCGGCGCGCGCAACTTCACCCAGTGCGACTCCTTGCTGATCGGCAAGCACTGCGCGGCGCACACCGTGCCCTACATCGAGGCCAAGACCGCCTCGGCCAAGTTCGAGCACGAGGCCACCACCACCCGCCTCAGCGAAGACCAGCTGTTCTACGCCATGCAGCGGGGGCTCGGGCAGGAGGACGCCGTGGCCCTGCTGGTCAACGGCTTCGTGCGCGAGGTGCTGCAGGAACTGCCGATGGAGTTCGCCGTCGAGGCGCAGAAGTTGGTCGCCATTTCACTGGAAGGGAGCGTCGGCTGACGCCGTCCAGATTTAGAGAATGAATTCAATGCTTTCTATCAATGACCTGCACGTTTCCGTCGGCGAGACCGAGATCATCAAGGGGCTGTCGCTCCGGGTTCCGGCGGGGCAGGTGCACGCCATCATGGGGCCGAACGGGGCGGGCAAGTCGACCCTCAGCTACACCCTGGCCGGACGCTCCGGCTACGAGGTCACCGAGGGCGAGGCGCGGCTCGACGGCGAGGACCTGCTGGGGCTGGAGCCCAACGAGCGGGCGGCCAGAGGCGTCTTCCTGTCGTTCCAGTATCCGCTTGAAATTCCGGGCGTTCCTTCCCTGACCTTCATCCGCTCGGCGCTCAACGCCCAGCGCAAGGCGAGGGGCGAGGACGAGGTCTCCGCGCCCGTCTTCCTCAAGCTCGCCCGCGAGGCCGCCGGCAAGCTGAAGATGGACTTCGACATGCTCAAGCGCCCGCTCAACGTCGGTTTCTCCGGCGGCGAGAAGAAGCGCATGGAGATCCTGCAGATGGCGATCCTGCAGCCACGCCTCCTGATCCTCGACGAGACCGACTCCGGCCTCGACATCGACGCCCTGCGCATCGTCTCGGAGGGGGTCAACGCCATGCGCGCGCCGCACCGCTCGATGCTGGTGATCACCCACTACCAGCGCCTGCTCGACTACATCAAACCCGACGTCGTGCACGTGCTGGTGGGCGGCCGCATCGTCGCCTCCGGCGGGCCCGAGATGGCGCACGACCTCGAGAAGAACGGCTACGACCAGTACGCGAAGGTTCCCGCATGAGCCTGATGAAGGCCCTGTCGACGCGCGACGCCTCGCTGCTGCCCGGCCGGCGCACCGAGGACTGGCGCTGGAGCGACCTCAAAGGCGTGCTGCGCGTGGTGCCGGGACCCTCGCCGGCCGCCGAGGCGCCCGCCGCCTCGTCCGTGCTGCCGGATCTGGCGACCGACAACGAGATCGTGGTGGTCAACGGACGCGCGGACGCCTTCGGCTTCCACGCCGTGGCGGGCCTGCCGCGCACCCTGCGCCTGCGCATCGTCTCGCGGGCCGACCAGACCGCACACCAGGGCGTGCTGACCCTGGACATCGAGCCCGAGGCCGAGCTGACCGTCATCGAGACCTACGAGGGCGAGGGCTCGGGCTATTTGTCCGACTTTTCCCTGGCCGTCAGCATCGGCGAGAACGCCAAGCTGGAGCGCATCGTCGTACTCGACGAGCCGGCCGACGCCATCTCGATCAGCCAGAGCGAGATCGAACTGCGGCCGGGCGCGATGTTTTCCCAGACCGTGCTGGCCTCCGGCGCCAAGCTGCAGCGGCACGAGACCCACCTGCGGCATCCCGGCGGCGGCTCGGAAGTGCGCCTCGACGGGCTCTACCTGCTCGGCGGCAAGCGCCACGCCGACCTGACCACCGTCGTCGACCATGGCACCGCCGACGGCGTCACCGTGCAACTGACCAAGGGCCTGGCCAAGGACCAGGCGCGCGGGGTGTTCCAGGGCCGCATCGTGGTGGAGGAGGGCGCCGACCGCACCGACGCCCGCATGGGCCACCACGCCCTGCTGCTCAACGACGGCGCCGAGGTCGACGCCAAGCCGGAACTGGAGATCTACGCCGACGACGTCTCCTGCGCCCATGGCAGCACGGTCGGGTCGCTCGACGAGGACGCCCTGTTCTACATGCGCGCCCGCGGCATCCCCGAACCGGAGGCCCGGGCCCTGCTGATGGAAGCCTTCGTCGGCGAGGTGGTCGATCGCATCCGCCACGAGGGCGTGCGCGCCGCGGTGCACGCCTGGGTGTCGGCCAAGCTGAGGGCCCTGTCGTGAGCTTCATCAAGCCCGTGTTCGACGTCGAGTCCGTCCGCGCCGAGTTCCCCGTCCTGACGCGAGAAGTTCACGGCAAGCCGTTGATATATCTCGACTCCGGCGCCTCGGCCCAGAAGCCGAAGGCGGTCATCGACGCCATGTCGTCGGTGATGGAGTGCTCCTACGCCAACGTCCACCGCGGCCTGCACACCCTGGCCAACGAGACCACCGACGCCTACGAGCGGGCGCGCGAGAGCGTGCGCCGGTTCCTCAATGCGCCGAGCGTGGGCGAGGTGGTGTTCACCAAGAGCACGACCGAGGGGATCAACCTGGTCGCCGCGTCCTACGGCCTGTCGCTGAACGCCGGCGACGAGATCGTGGTGTCGCAGATGGAGCACCACGCCAACATCGTGCCCTGGCACTTCCTGCGCGAACGCCGGGGCATCGTGCTGAGGTTCGTGCCGGTGCGGGACGACGGCAGCCTCGACATGGACGCCTACCGCGCCCTGCTCGGGCCGAAGACCAAGATGGTCGCCCTGACGCACATGTCCAACGTGCTCGGCACCATCAATCCGGTGAAGGAGATCATCGAGGCGGCCCACGCCGTGGGCGCCCCGGTGCTGCTCGACGGGGCCCAGGGCATCGTCCATGCGCAGGTCGACGTGCAGGCGCTGGACGTCGATTTCTACGTCTTCTCCGGCCACAAGCTCTACGGCCCCACCGGAATCGGCGTGCTCTACGGCAAGGCCGAGCGCCTGGCCGCCCTGCCGCCCTACCAGGGCGGCGGCGAGATGATCGGCACGGTGACCGAGGAGGCCATCACCTACGCCGACCCGCCGCACCGCTTCGAGGCCGGCACGCCGGCCATCGTCGAGGCGATCGGCCTCGGGGCCGCCGTCGAATGGCTGGAGAAGTTCGATCGCAAGGCCGTGGCCGCCCACGAAGCGGCGCTCTACCAGCGCGTGCGCACCGGGCTGGACGGCGCCAATTGGCTGACCGAGATCGGCCAGGCGCCCGGCAAGGGTTCGATCTTCTCGTTCGCCGTGGCCGGGGCCCACGCCCACGACATCGCCCAGATCCTCGATCGCTACGGCGTCGCGGTGCGCGCCGGCACCCACTGCGCCGAGCCCTTGATGCGCCGTTTCGGCCTGACGTCGAGCGCCCGCGCCTCCTTCGCCCTATATAATACCCTCGACGAGGCCGACTCGTTCGTCGAGGCCCTCGTCAAAGCTCAGGGCTTCTTCGCCTAATGGGGTTTCTTCGCGTGATGGACGACGTTTCCGCTGCACCCGACCCGGCCGCCCAGAACCAGGCGGCCCTGGACAATCTGACCGACAAGCTGATCGGCCAGCTCAAGACCGTGTTCGACCCGGAGATCCCGGTCGACATCTATGAGCTCGGCCTGATCTACAAGGTCGACGTGTCCGACGACCTCGAGGTGGCCATCGACATGACCCTGACCGCCCCGGGCTGCCCCGTGGCCGGCGAGATGCCGGGCTGGGTGCAGGAGGCGGTGATGCAGATCGAGGGGGTCAAGTCGTGCGACGTGAACCTGGTATTCGATCCGCCGTGGGACCCATCGCGCATGTCCGACGAAGCCAAGCTGCAACTGAACATGTTCTGAGGCTTACGATGGATTCCTCACCTGCCGTCCAGTTCCGCCCCCGCCGTCCCCGCCCGCAGGTCGTCACCCTGACGGAGGCGGCGGCCGAGCGCGTGCGCGAGATCCTGGCCAAGGCCGACAAGCCCTATGCCGGCCTGCGCGTCGGGGTGAAGAACGGCGGCTGCGCCGGCCAGGAGTACGTCCTGGAATACGCCGCCGAGCAGGGGCCTCTCGACGAGGTGGTCGAGGACAAGGGCGTGAAGATCCTGATCGAGCCGAGTTCGGTGTTGTTCCTGCTGGGCTCGCAGATCGACTACGAGACCTCCAAGCTCTCGTCCAAGTTCGTGTTCAAGAACCCCAACGAGACCGACGCCTGCGGCTGCGGCGAGAGCGTGACGATCATCCCCGTGAAGGAAGGCTAGCTCGGCCGCAGGATTTGGCTGGCTGGGCCGAGGTTCATCGCCTGCCTGAAGCGCCCCACGATCCACCCGAGCGATAGCCCGGCCATCAGCATGATCGAGCCGAGACTGGCGAACAGCAGGTCGAAGGGCAAATAGTCATCCTCTCTTGCTCCGCTCGGATTGCCGGGCAGGTAGTGGACCGCATCAGTGTCTCCGATCTTGTAGGTTCCGGAGCCGCGGAGCGAAGTGAGCGTGTAGCTGCGGCCGGCCACTTCGTATTGGACGACGCCCATATTGCCCTTTCCGCCTTCTACCTCCCCGGCGATATTCCCGGCGGCGGCGATCCCTTGCGTCCTGAATCGTAGGTCATCCGCCAGGCCGCCGAAGCCGGCCATGCTGGCGCCCAGGCCCCAGATGATCGCGAAGACCTGGAAGGCACGCGCACGCCAGGGCAGGCGCCAACGGACGCGGTTCGGGTCAGCCGGCCTTTGGGACAGTGGACGGGCCTTGCCGGCCAGCGCTTCCTCGAACCCGCGCACGTCGTTCAGCCGCAGCTCGAAACGCTTCTCTTCGATGGTCAATCGGAGCCGTTTGCTGGCCAGACCGTCGAGCGGCGTGACCTGAACCTGTGAAACAGGAGCGTTCACGTCCAATCCATAGATTTCCGCCAGGAACATCAGGTTGAACGGGAATACCGGCGTGATGGTCAGTGTGCCGTCGGCGACATAAACGAGCAGGCAGTTCTTCGCGCCGCCGAGTTGGGTCAGGAAGTTTTTCTGCGAGCTGCCAGAACGCCAGGCTTCGGCGAAGAGGGCATTGCGAGGCACGCGCGGAAAAACGGGCTTTCCCTTGCTCCTGCGGTAAAGGATCGAAACCCCGATCCAGAAGGCCAGCCAGGCGATCGGCAGGAAGAACAAGATTGCGGGGAAATCCGGGTCCATTCGGCGGCTCGACGCTCCCTGTAACCCTCCAAAGGTGAGAAGCCCAGGACCTACGGTCAAGGTTGTCGGCAAAGCCGCTCAGCTCGGCGTCTCGCCCGCCACGGTCACGCGGTAGAGCTCTCTCCGGTGGCCGAAGTAGTCGTTGAACGCCTGGTGGATGACCAGGCGGTTGTCCCACACCACCATCATGTCCACCTCCCAGCGCAGGCGGCAGGTGAAGGCCGGCTGGGTGATGTGGCGCACCAGGAAGTCCAGGATCGGCCCTGACTCGTCCTCGCCCATGCCCTCCAGGCCCACGGCGTAGGCCTCGTCGACGTATAGCGCCTTCTCGCCGGTGACAGGATGGGTGCGCACCAGGGGGTGCAGGTTGCCCTTGAGCTTGCGCTGGATGTCCTCGGGCAGCTCGGCGAGGTCGCGGGTCTGTCCCAGGCGGCCGATCGGGTTGTCGCGCGCCTCCGCCGCCTCCTGGGCGTTGCGCAGCACGTTGCGCATCGAGAAGTGCACGCGCAAAGGGTCGATGAGCCGCCGGTAGGCCGGGCTCAGGGCGGCGTAGGCGAGGGCGGAGTTGCACCAGATGGTGTCGCCGCCGTAGGGCGGGATCTGCACCGACCTCAGGCTGGTGATGGCCGGCGGCTGGGGCAGGAACGGCGAGTCGGTATGCCAGCCGCCGCCGAAGATCGCCTTCGACTGGTCATCGGCCTCCTTGATCAGGGGATGCACGTTGCGATGGCCGGGCACGCCCGAGGTGTAGGCGTCCTCGGCGAAGGGGCCGAAGCGCAAGCTGAAGGCCTCGTGATGGCCGTGGTCCATCCTCTGGTCGCGGAGAAAGATCATCTTGTGGCGGAACAGGGCGGCCTCGATCTCGGCGAACTGGTCGTCGGCGAGGTTGGCCAGGTCGACGCCGCGGATCTCCGCGCCCATGGCGGCGGCCAGGGGCAGCACCTCGATGTGACGGGCGGGCCGGGCGCTGTTGTCGAACATGCCCGTGGGGTGGAGGCGCATCGCCTTGTCCTCGTGGAGCCGTTTCCTCGCGGAGCCTGTGGCCGGCCCCTGGGTGCGAGGATAGGCGCTGGCGGTCGGCGGAGGGAAGGGCGATAAAAGCCCTTGAACTGCCGGCGGTTTGCCGCAAGCTGTATACAAAGCGCCCTCAGAGCGCGACCTCGGGAGCCCAGGATGGATTCGGCCGGAATCCGCGCGCGCGCCATGGCGGTCCGCCTTTGGGCAGCCCTCGCCTGTGCGGGGGCGCTGCTGCTGCAACCGGGCCTCGCTTCGGCCAAGACCCCCAGCGCGCCTCAGGTCGACTTCAGCGGCATCTGGCTCAAGGCCTCGCCCGGCTTCCGCTACGCCGACGACCCGCCCTACCAGGACTGGGCCAAGCGCAAGTTCGACGCCGAGCGGCCGCAGGACGATCCGGGCGCCCGCTGCACCTATTCCAGCATGCCGCGCATCATGATCTCGCCCTATCCGCTCGAGATCGTGCAGAAGCCCGACCACCTGCTGGTCGTGTCGGAATTCAACGGCGTCACCCGCCGCATCTGGCTGAACCGCCGCGAGCACCAGGACGTCATGGGCCCCACCTACCAGGGCGACTCCTACGGCGTGTGGGAGGGCAAGACCCTGGTGGTCCACACCTCCGGCTTCAACGGCAAGAACTACCTCAATCCCTCGGGCGACCTGATGAGCGACGCCATGAGCGTGGTCGAGCGCTGGTCGATCGCGCGGGACAAGGCCGGCAAGCCGCAGCTGAGGATCGACTTCACCTTCGAGGACCCGAAGGTCTACACGCACCCCTGGTCGGGCTCGCAGACCTACGCCTGGCGGCCGGACATCGAGATCCAGGAGTCGGTCTGCAACGACAACAACCGGAACAATCCGGACAATCCGGGGCCGATGAACTTCACCTCCACCAACGAGGCGGCGCCCAACTATCCCATCAATTCGGCGGGGCGGTGACCATGGCTAGGCTTGGACTGAAGCAGATCCTCGGTAGCCTGCTGGTGGTGATCCTGTTCGCGCCGATCGTGCTGGCCACCGGCTCCCCGGCCTTCCGCTGGGCGGTCTACGGCGCCGAGCTCGCCGGCGTGCCGCTGTTCCCGCTGCTGGTGGTGGCGCTGCTGCTGGTCCTGATGGTGCTGGTGTGGATCTTCTCCGGCGCGGCCTTCTCCGACTCCGAGGGAGGGGACCAGTGAGCAATCCCGCCATCCCCATCTTCATCCTGGTGATCCTGATCACGCTGGGGATCACCTGGTGGGCCTCGCGCCGGGCACGTTCGCAGGCTGACTACTACGCGGCGGGCAGCAAGATCACCGGGACGCAGAACGGCCTGGCCATCGCCGGCGACTTCATGTCGGCGACCACCTTCCTCGGCATGACCGGCATGTTCTTCCAGACCGGCGTCGACCCCACGGCCATCTACTATCTGTGCCCGCTGGTGGGCATGTCGCTGATGATGCTGCTGGTGGCCGGGCCGCTGCGCCGGGCCGGCAAGTTCACCCTGGGCGACGTGATGGCCGGCCGCTCGGCGAGCCCGTCCCTGCGCCTGTTCGCCGGGGTCTCGACCATCACCATCTCGATCATCTACCTGGTCGGCCAGATGGTGGGAGCGGGGGCCCTGATCTCCCTGCTGTTCGGGCTCAACTACGGGATCTCGGTGGTCCTGGTGGGGCTGCTGATGACCATCTACGTGGCCGGCGGCGGCATGCTGGCGGCCACCTGGGTGCAGATCGTCAAGGCGGTGATGCTGATCGCCATCGTGGCGGTGATCGGGGTGATGTGCGTGGCCAAGGCCGGCGGCATCGGCGCGGTCTACGCCCAGGCGGCCCAGGCCCATCCGCTCGGCGCCGCGGGTCTGTTCATCCCCGGCGCCGGCAAGACCGACATGTTCTCGGCCGTGTCCCTGGCCTTCGGCACCAGCGTCGGCCTGATGGGCCTGCCGCACCTGCTGATCCGGTTCTTCACCGTGCCCGACGTCAAGGCGGCCAAACGCTCGGCGGTGGCGGCCACCGCGATCATCGGCGGGGTGTTCGTGGTCATGTTCGGCATCGTCGGCCCGGCCGCCGTGGCCTTCCTGCGCGCCGACCCGGCCTTCGTCGGCCCGGCCGGCATGGTGGCCGGCGGGCCCAACATGGTGGCGATCCAGCTGTCCAAGGCGCTCGGCGGCCCGCTGCTGATGGGGATCACCTCGGCGGTGGCCTTCGCCACCATCCTGGCGGTCGTCTCGGGCTTGGTCATGGCGACGGCTTCGGCGGCCAGCCACGACATCTACGCCGTGCTCAGGGGCCGGCGCGACGAGAAACGCGAGTTGATCGTGTTCCGTCTGGCCGCCGTGGGCGCGGCGGCGGTCGCGATCCTCCTGGCCTTCGCCTTCCAGCAGCAGAACGTGGCCTTCATGACCGCCCTGGCCATGGCCGTGGCGGTCAGCGCCAACGTGCCGGTGGTGCTGCTGACCCTCTACTGGCGCGGCCTGACGGTGGCGGGGGCCCTGACGGGGGGCGTGTTCGGCCTGGTCACCTCGGTGGCGCTGATCGTGATCGGGCCGGCGGTGTGGGTGAAGGTGCTGCACCACGCCGCGCCGATCTTCCCGTCGGACTATCCGGGCCTGCTGGTCATGCCGGCGGCGTTCGTCGTGACGGTGGCCGTGTCTCTGGCGACGCGCGGCGCCGGCGCGGCGGCGGCACAGCCGGCGCAGTAGGCGCGCCCAAGCAGCCGCCAGGCGATAGCGCGACCCAAGATCACGCGCACAAGCAGCCGCCAGGCGATGGCGCGACCCAGGATCACGCGCTCAAGCACCCGTCAGGCGATAGCGCGGCGAAGAAATTTAGGCCGCTTCCACCAGCGCCTTGCCGGCATTGGTCAGGCGGTTGCGGCCGCCGCGCTTGGAGGCGTAGAGCGCCGCGTCGGCCCGGTCGATGAAGTCCGAGAGGCTTTCGTTGAGCTTCAGTTCGGCCAGGCCGATGGACACGGTGATCGAGCCCAGCTCCTCGTTGGTCGAGCGGCGGCGCAGGCTGCGCGAGGCGATCTCCTCGAGCACCTCCTGCATCAGGGCGTGCACCTGGTTGGCGCCCTCGCCGGGGAAGATCATGGCGAACTCTTCGCCGCCGTAGCGGGCGGCGAAGCGCGGCTCCTCGGCGCAGACGCGGGCCAGGACGCTGGCGACGTAGCGGATCACCTGGTCGCCGGTCTGGTGGCCCCAGGTGTCGTTGAAGCGCTTGAAGTGGTCGATGTCGAGCACGGCCAGGGCGGTCGGCTTGCCGGTGCGCTCGCTGAACACGGCGGCCTGATCCAGGGCGTCGTTGAAGGCCTTGCGGTTGCCCAGGCCGGTCAGGGCGTCGGTGATGGCCTCGCGGCGCACCTCGGCCAGGTGGTCGCGCAGCTTGACCACTTCGGAAGTCGATTCCTCGAGCTGCCGCTGCAACTGGCGGGTCTGACTCTCGGCCTTGCGGGTGGCGTCGGTCAGGCCCGCGACCAGCTTGCGCAGGGCGCCGGGGCCGGCGGTCTGCAGTTCCGCGCCCGCGCCGGCCAGGGTCTCGCCATAGGCCTCGTTGGACAGGTGGGCGGCCTGGATGGCCTTGGACACCATGTCCAGTTCGCGGCTCAACTGGTCGCCGGCGTCCTTGAGGGCGCCGCTCAGGTTCGCCCGCGGCAGGAAGCGGGCGGCCAGGGTGTCGCACAGGGCTTCGGTGAAGGTCTCGCCGGCGGCGGACAGGCGGTCGATCTCGCGGGCCAGGGCCGAGGCGGGATCGGCCAGGTAGAACAGCCAGAGCTCGTAGTTCTGGGGGGTCGGCCAGACCTTGTGCTGGATCATGACGTCCAGCGCCTTGCGCGCCGTGCGGTAGGCGTCAGGCCCCCGCATCGCGGCTTCGAATTCGGCGGTATGTGCCACCTGGCGCCCCCCCACGGCCCCTGGCTCGGCTGAGCCAATTGGCTATGTTTTGCGGGACACACCTAAAATTCAAGTTAAAGCCAAGCTTATCCGGCGGCTTTCCAGGGCCAGCGTACTCGCTTTTTAGGAGAGCTGAACTGGAGCCGATGACGTCGGCTGATCAGTCGTCGGATTGGGCCGTCCGCGGGCGCGGCGGGGCGCGCATCAGGAAGGCCGGGGTGTCGGCGCCGAAGCCGACCACGCCGCGGTCGTCGTCATCCCGGTCGCGGTCGCGCCCACGACGCGGCTCGGGCCTGGATTCGGGCCTGGACTCGGGGCGGACCTCCGGTCTCGGCTCCGGCCGGGGCGCGGCCTCGGCGCGCGGCGGCGTGGCCCGTTCGGCGCGCGCCGCCCTCGGCGCGCGGGGCTCCCTCGGTTCACGCGGCGGCCTGGTCTCCCCGCGCGGCTTTTCCTCGGCGACGGGCGCGGCTTCGGCTTCGGCCTCGGGAGCCGCCTCGCGGCTGCGCCCACGCGTGCGGCCGCGATCGCGATCGCGATCGCGGTCACGGCCGCCGTCGCGCCGCCCGCGCGTTTCGCGCGGCTCGCTCTTGATCGAGGCGAAGTCGATGTCGAGCGTCAGTTCGTTGGGCGTCTTGCCGATCAGCTTGAGCACCTTGTCCAGGCCCTTAGAGTCGGCCGGGGTGACGATCATGAAGGTCTGGCCCGAGCGCCCGGCCCGGCCGGTGCGGCCGATGCGGTGCACATAGTCGTCGGCGTGGTGGGGCACGTCGTAGTTGAACACGTGGCTGACGTCGGGGATGTCGAGCCCGCGCGCGGCCACGTCCGAGGCCACCAGCAGGCGCAGGGCGCCCGACCGGAAGTCCGCGAGGGTCTTCATGCGCAGGCTCTGTTCCAGGTCGCCGTGGATCGGCGCGGCGTCGAAGCCGTGCACCTTGAGCGACTTGGCCACCACGTCGACCTCGCTCTTGCGGTTGCAGAAGACGATGCCGTTCTTCACGTCGGCCCGCTCGATCAGGGCGCGCAGGGCCGTCCGTTTGGCCTTGGGGTCGGACGAGGGGATGCGAACCAGATTCTGGGTGATGGTCTCCGCCGTGGTCGCCGGCCGGGCCACCTCGATGCGCAGGGGATCGCGCAGGAACTGGCTGGTCAGGCGGGTGATCTCGGGCGGCATGGTGGCCGAGAAGAACAGGGTCTGCTTGCCGGCCGGGGTCAGCTTGAAGATGCGCTCGATGTCGGGGATGAAGCCCATGTCGAGCATGCGGTCGGCCTCGTCGACCACCATGATCTGGACGCCGGTGAGCAGCAGCTTGCCGCGCTCGAAGTGGTCGAGCAGGCGGCCCGGGGTGGCGATCAGCACGTCGACGCCCCGGTCGAGCTTGCGCTCCTGGTCGGCGAAGGAGACGCCGCCGATCAGCAGGGCCCAGTCGAGCTTGCGGCCCTTGGCGTATTTCTCGAAGGAGGCGGCCACCTGGTCGGCCAGTTCGCGCGTGGGCGCGATCACCAGCGAGCGGGGCATGCGGGCCTTGGAGCGGCCGGCCGCCAGCCGGTCGATCATGGGCAGGGTGAAGGCGGCGGTCTTGCCGGTGCCGGTCTGGGCGATGCCCAGCACGTCGCGCCCCGACAGGGCGACAGGGATCGCCTGCGCCTGGATCGGTGTGGGGGTCTCGTAACCCGCGTCGGTTACGGCCTTGAGGACTTCGGGGCTGAGCCCCAGGTCGGAAAAGCTGGTCATGTCCTGATAATCATGCCGGAAGGGCCGCGGCGGAATCGCCAAAATAGAGCGGTCCAAGGTCCGGCGAACGGGCGCGAACATAGGTGTTGACGGTGTCTTGTCAACGCGGCGGATCGATCGGCGGGGGTTCTCCTTGCGGTTTGTCTGCCTGAGTGCGGATCAGACGACGGGCTAAGCTTGTCCCCATTGCCTGGGCCGAGCGCGCCGTTAGTGTCGCCGGGCGCCATCAACGGGAGGAACGAGATGGGCATCCTGACGCACGCGACCCTGGGGACCAACGACCTGGAGCGGGCGCGCCGCTTCTACGACGGCGTGCTCGGCGCGCTGGGCTACAGCCGCACCCATGACATGCCGCACGCCTCGGTGTGGGGCAAGGACGGCTCGTTCGAGTTCTTCGCCACCACGCCCCGCGACGGCAATACGGCGACGGTGGGCAACGGCGTGACCCTGGGCTTCGTGGCGCCCAGCGCGGCGGCCGTGGCCGCCTTCCATGCCAAGGCACTGGAGCTGGGCGGCCGCTGCGAAGGCCCGCCGGGGCCGCGCGACTATGCGCCGGGCCGGCACGCCGCCTATGTGCGCGACGCCGACGGCAACAAGATCTGCGCCTACGGCCCGGATCAGTGATCTCGGCGCGGGTCGTGGGAAACCCCTAGAGGTCCAGGTCGTCCGCGGCGAACTCGGCGTTTTCCTGGATGAAGCGGAAGCGTAGCTCGGGCTTGCGGCCCATCAGGGTCTCGACCAGCGACGCGACCGCTTCCTCCGACCGCGGCAGGGTGACCCGCGCCAGGGTGCGGGTGGCCGGGTTCATGGTGGTTTCCTTGAGCTGGGCCGGCATCATTTCGCCCAGGCCCTTGAAGCGGCCGATGTCCGGCTTCTTGCCCTTGAACTCGGTGGCCATGAGCTCGTCCTTGTGGGCGTCGTCGCGCGCGTAGACCGTCTTGCCGCCATGGCTCAGGCGGTAGAGCGGGGGCAGGGCGAGGTACAGTTTCCCGCCGCGCACCAGCTCCGGCATGGTCTGGTAGAAGAAGGTGATCAGGAGCGAGGCGATGTGGGCGCCGTCGACGTCCGCATCAGTCATGATGACGATGCGGTCGTAGCGCAGGTCCTCGTCGCGGAAGCGCGAGCCGCCCTGCACGCCCAGCGCCAGCATCAGGTCGGACAGCTCCTTGTTCTGGCTGGCCTTCTCGCCCGAGGCCGAGGCCACGTTGAGGATCTTGCCGCGCAGGGGCAGGATCGCCTGGTTGCGGCGGTTGCGCGCCTGCTTGGCCGAGCCGCCGGCCGAATCGCCCTCGACGATGAACAGCTCCGCGCCCTCGGACGAGGAGTCCGAGCAGTCGGCCAGCTTGCCGGGCAGGCGCAGCTTGCGGGTGGCCGAGGCCCGGGCGACCTCCTTGTCCTTGCGCCGCTTCAGCCGCTCCTCGGCCCGCTCGACCACGAACTCCAGCAGGGCGGAAGCCGACTTGGGCGCCGCGGTCAGCCAGTGGTCGAAGGGGTCGCGCAGGGCGTTTTCCACCAGGCGCTGGGCGTCCGACGACGACAGCCGCTCCTTGGTCTGGCCCTGGAATTCGGGATTGCGGATGAACACCGAGATCAGGCTGCCGGACTGGGCCACCACGTCCTCGGCGGTGATGATGCCGCCGCGCTTCTCGCCGGTCAGTTCGGCATAGGCCTTGAGGCCCCGGGTGAGGGCGGCGCGAAGGCCCGCCTCGTGCGTGCCGCCCTCCGGGGTCGGCACGGTGTTGCAGTAGGACTGCATGAAGCCGTCGGCCTCGCCGAAGCCGGCGGGGGTCCAGGTGACGGCCCATTCCACCGCCCCGTCGCCATTGCGTTCGACGCGCCCGGAGAAGGCCTGGGGCGTCACCGTCTCGATCCCCTGGGTGCGCTCGGCGAGGTAGTCGGCGAGGCCGTTGGGGAAGTGGAACACCGCCTGCTCGGGCGTGGCGTCGTGGATGCGCTCCTTGGCGCAGGTCCAGCGGATCTCGACGCCGCGGAAGAGATAGGCCTTGGACCGCGACATGCGATGCAGGCGCGCGGGCTTGAAGGCGCAGCCCTCGCCGAAGATTTCCTCGTCGGGCTTGAAGGTGATGGCCGTGCCGCGCTTGCGCGAGGGGCCGAGCTTTTCCAGCGGGCCGGTCGGCTTGCCGCGCGAGAAGCTCTGCTTCCACTCAAAGCCGTTCAGCCAGACACGCACATCCAGCCGTTCCGACAGGGCGTTGACCACCGAGGCGCCGACCCCGTGCAGGCCGCCCGAGGTCTGGTAGGCGCCTTCCTTGAACTTACCGCCCGAGTGCAGGACCGTCATGATCACCTCGAGCGCCGATTTGCCCGGATACTTCGGGTGGGGGTCGATCGGGATGCCGCGGCCGTCGTCGCGCACGGTCAGCGAGCCGTCGGCGTGCAGCGTCACCTCGATCAGTTTGGCGTGACCGGCCACGGCCTCGTCCATGGAGTTGTCCAGCACCTCGGCGAACAGGTGGTGCAGGGCGCGCTCGTCGGTGCCGCCGATGTACATGCCCGGCCGCTTGCGCACCGGCTCCAGGCCCTCGAGCACCTCGATGTCCTTGGCCGAATAGCTGCCGGACGGGGCGGCGGGCGAGGGCTCGGTGGCCTTGACCGGGGCGTGGCCGACGAGGGCCTGGGCCGCGGGCAGGGGGGCGGCCGGCGCCGGGGCGAGGGCGTCGTCGAAGAGGTCGCCGAGGGAGGGCTGGGGTTTGGCTGGAGACATGGGGAAATCTAATGACGATTCTGGCTGGGCCGATATGCGGCGGCGACGGCCTTGGATCAACCACAATGCCGCGACATGGCATCGGATGGACGCGGGACCGCCCGGGCGCTAGCTTCCGCCCCGCCGCCGAGAGCCCCCGTCGCCGGGGCATGTGAGCGAAAGACGCCTTCGATGATCCGCAGACTGGCCGCCGGCGCGGCCCTTTCCGTCCTTCTCCTGAACCCCGTCGTCCTGGCGTCCGTCGCCCGCGCAGCCGATGCGCCCGCCCCGGCCGCCGCCAGCGGCGCGCCCGAGGACGCCACCGTGGCGGTGGATTCCGGCAACGAGGACCAGGCCTTCCTCTACGGCTCGTTCCTGCGGCCCACCAACAAGAACAACTACCCGGCGGTGCTGATCCTGCCGGAGGCCGGGGCGGACCGGAACGGCAACGCCACTGACCAGGAGGTCAAGCCCGACACCTATCGCGAGCTGGCCCAGGCCCTGGCGGACAAGGGCATCGCCTCGGTTCGCATCGACAAGCGCGGGGTGGGGCAGAGCGCCAAGGCCATCGCCCGCGAGGAGGACCTGCGCTTCGAGACCTATGTCGACGACGCGGTGACCTGGATCAAGTTCCTGCAGGCCCAGCCGCACGTGGGCTGCGTGGCGGTCTATGGCCACTCCGAGAGCGCCATGGTGGCGGCCCTGGCGGCCAGGAAGGTCAAGGTCTGCGCCATCATCGAGGCGGCGGGATCCAGCCGTCCGTTCGCCGCGGTGCTGGCCGCCCAGCTCAAGACCGCGTTCCAGGCCAACCGCTTCACCAAGGAAGACTACGACGAGGCGGTCAAGATCCTGGACCAGCTGGCGGCCGGCAAGCCGGTGGCCAGCCCGCCGGCCAAGCTGAACGCCCTGTTCCGTCCGAGCGTGCAGCCCTACCTGATGTCCTGGCTCAACCTGAACCCGGTCGAGGCGCTGAAGACCAACACCCCGGTGCTGATCCTGCAGGGTTCCAGCGATTTCGAGCTGACCTCCGACGACCCGCGCCGCCTGTCGGCCTCGCCCAAGAACGTGCGGGTGGTGATGGTGCCGGGGGCCGACCACGATCTGAAGATCAAGGCCCAGGCCCGCGGCAAGGCGACAGCGGACCAGCCGCGGCTGCTGGCGCCCCAGGTAGCCTCGTCGATCCAGACCTTCCTCGACAGCCTGCGCTGGCCGTAGGGCGGCTCGCGCTCACGCAGCGAAGCGGTAGCGCGACGAGTATTCGCGCTCACGCAGCGAAGCGGTAGCGCGACGCGTATTCGCGCTCACGCAGCGAAGCGGTAGCGCGACGCGTATTCGCGCTCACGCAGCGAAGCGGTAGCGCGACGAGCATGAGAAAAGGGCCGGGGATCGCTCCCCGGCCCTTCCCAACGCCCCCTCTAAGCGGCGTACGAATTTATGCTTAGCACTTGTAGTACATGTCGAATTCGACCGGGTGCGGGTGCAGCTGCAGCCGCATCACTTCTTCCATCTTCAGCTCGATGTAGGCGTCGATGAAGTCGTCGTCGAACACGCCGCCGGCCTTCAGGAAGCCGCGATCCTTGTCGAGGCTTTCCAGCGCTTCGCGCAGCGAACCGCACACCTCGGGGATCTTCTTCTGCTCGCGGGGAGGCAGGTCGTAGAGGTTCTTGTCGGCCGGAGCGCCCGGATCGATCTTGTTGATGATGCCGTCGATGCCGGCCATCAGCAGGGCGGTGAAGGTCAGGTAGGGGTTGCCCATCGGGTCGGGGAAACGGCACTCGATGCGCTTGGCCTTCGGGCTGTCCACATGCGGGATGCGGATCGAGGCCGAGCGGTTGCGCGAGGAGTAAGCCAGCTTCACCGGCGCTTCGTAGCCCGGCACCAGGCGCTTGTAGCTGTTGGTGGTCGAGTTGGAGAAGGCGTTGATGGCCTTGGCGTGCTTGATGATGCCGCCGATGTACCACAGGCAGGTCTGCGACAGGCCCGCGTACTTGTCGCCGGCGAACATCGGCTTGCCGGCGCCCCAGATCGACTGGTGCACGTGCATGCCCGAGCCGTTGTCGGCGAACATCGGCTTGGCCATGAAGGTGGCCGTCTTGCCGTAGGCCGCGGCGACGTTGTGGATGACGTACTTATAGAGCTGCATCCGGTCGGCCATGGTGATCAGGTCGGCGAACTTCAGGCCGAGCTCGTGCTGGGCCGGCGCCACCTCGTGGTGGTGCTTTTCCGGCTGCATGCCGAGCTCGCCCATCACCGCCAGCATCTCGCCGCGCAGGTCCTGGGCGCTGTCGATCGGGTTCACCGGGAAGTAGCCGCCCTTCGGGCCCGGGCGGTGGCCCATGTTGCCTTCCGGATAGTCCTTGTTCGACGACACCGGCAGTTCGGTGGAGTCGTACGAGTAGCCGGTGTTGTGCGGCGCGGTCGACCACTTCACGTCGTCGAAGATGAAGAACTCGGCCTCGGGGCCGAAGTAGACAGTGTCGCCGATGCCGGTCGACTTGACGTAGTTCAGGGCCGCCTTGGCGATCGAGCGCGGGTCGCGGTTGTAGGGCGTGCCGTCGTCCGGGTTCACCACGTCGCAGAACAGGGTCAGGGTGGCCTGCTGGTAGAACGGATCGATCACCGCGGTGTTCAGGTCCGGCCGCAGCTTCATGTCGGACTCGTTGATCGCCTTCCAGCCGGCGATCGACGAACCGTCGAACATGGTGCCGTCGGTCAGGAAGTCGTCGTCGACCAGGTCGATGTCGAAGGTCACGTGCTGCATCTTCCCGCGCATGTCGGTGAAGCGGACGTCGACGTATTTGACTTCCTTTTCCTTGATCTGGTTCAGGATGTCCTTCGCGGTGGTCATGAGATTCCCCTCTTAGATGATGCGGGTTCGGGAGGTTTGATCGGGGTCAGACGGCGATGTGGCCGGATTCCCCGGTGCGAATGCGGATGACGTCGAGGATTTCGGAGACGAAAATCTTGCCGTCGCCGATGCGGCCGGTGCGGGCCGCGGCCTGGATGGCGTCCAGCGCCGGCTGCAGCTGCGCGTCGTCGACCACGACCTCGATCTTGATCTTGGGCAGGAAGTCCACGACGTACTCGGCGCCCCGATAGAGCTCGGTGTGCCCCTTCTGCCGGCCGTAGCCCTTGGCTTCAATGACGGTCATGCCCTGGACGCCCAGCTCCTGCAGGGCCTCCTTCACGTCGTCGAGCTTGAAGGGTTTGATGACGGCTTCAATCTTCTTCATGGACCAACTTTTCGCGCGTCTTTTCACAACTGCTTAGGCGCCAGCCCCGCGCGGCAGGGCCGCCGGGCAGTCAGCACGGCGCGCCGATGGGAACAAGATGCCTTTTTCGGGCAATCGCGCCTGCTTAGCGCCGGATTGGCCGGGCGCCTAGATCATAGGCGCCCGGCGCCCGATTTCTGATCGACCGCCTCCGCTCGACACAAACGGCAATATTTTGGCCGGCAGACCCGGTCTTGCCGGGGTCTCCGACGCCCAGATCGGCCGCTGAGACGCAGCTCGGGCGGCTCCCGCACGCAAAACCGCGGCGAGGCCCGTGGCCGGCGAGTCGCGGGGTGGGACGGGCGGCGCCGCGAAATCGTGCGACATCGCGTCTTGCGGCTTGCGCGCCGCCCAAGCCAAATGCCCGCCCCAGTCGCGTTCGCGGAGCCGCCATGCCGGGCCAGGAAATCTTGACCGTCGACCAGGTGCGCGCCGCCGACCGGGCCGCCATCGCCGCCGGGACGTCCGGATTCGAGCTGATGCTGCGCGCCGGCCGGGCCGTGGCCATGGAGACCGCCGCGCGCTGGACCAAGCGCTCCGTGCTGGTGATGTGCGGCCCCGGCGCCAACGGCGGCGACGGCTATGTGGCGGCCAGGACCTTGCAGGACGCCGGCTGGCCGGTGCGGGTGGCCGGCCTCGTGCAGCCCTCGGCGCTGAAAGGCGACGCGGCCATGGCCGCCGACCAATGGGCCGGGCCGGTGGAGAACCTCGGCGGCAAGGTGTTCGAGGGCGTGGAGCTGATCATCGACGCCCTGTTCGGCGCGGGCCTGGACCGGCCGCTGGAGGCGCGGGTGCAGTCGGTGATCCGGGCGGCCGAGCGCGCCGGCGCCCCGATCGTCTCGGTCGACCTGCCGTCGGGCCTGTCCGGCGACCTGGCGCGGCCGCTGGGCCACGCCCCCCGGGCGGCCCTGACGGTCACCTTCCACCGCAAGAAGCACGCCCACGTGCTGGTCCCGGGCCGCGACCTGTGCGGCGAGATCGTGGTGGCCGACATCGGCCTGCCGCCGCCGCGCGAGGCGGCCCTGCACGAGAACGACCCGTCGCTGTGGGCCGAGAAGCTGAACTGGCCGAACGCCGCCACCCACAAGCATGGCCGCGGCCGCATGATCGTGGTGTCGGGCGAGGCCGCCTCCACCGGGGCCGCCCGCCTGGCCGCCCGCGCGGGCCTGCGCATCGGGGCGGGGCTGGTCACGGTGCTGACGCCGCCGGACGCGGTGGTGATCAACGGCGCGCACCTGGAAGCGGTCATGCTGCGGCCGTTCGAGACCGACCTGGAGCTGGAGGACGCCGCCGCCCAGGTCGACGCGGCGGTGATCGGCCCGGCGGCGGGGGTCAACGAGACCACCGTCTCCAACCTGTTCGCCCTGGCGCGCACCGGGGCCGGCCTGGTGATCGACGCCGACGCCCTGACCGTGTTCCGCGACGATCCCGACGAGCTGTTCCAGGTGCTCGACCGCGACGACGTCCTGACCCCGCACGCCGGCGAGTTCGACCGGGTGTTCAAGGGCCTCCTGGCCGCGTCTCCCGAGCGTGTCACCGCCGCCCGCAAGGCGGCGGCCAAGGCCGGCGCCGTGGTGCTGCTGAAGGGCTCGGACACCGTCATCGCCGCGCCGGACGGGCGGGCGGTGGTCAACGGCAACGGCTCGCCGTGGCTGGCCACGGCCGGCTCGGGCGACGTGCTGGCCGGCTTCGTCGGCGGGCTGATCGCCCAGGGCCTGGAGAGCTTCGACGCCGCCTGCGCCGCCGTGTGGATCCATGCCGAGGCGGCCGCCGCGTTCGGCCCCGGCCTGATCTCGGAAGACCTGCCGGGCCTGGCCCCGCGGGTGCTCAGAGCCCTTTACGAGACCCGTCGGCGGTAGAATAGACGGCCTCGCCCGGGCGGATGAACACCCGGGTGATGCGCGGCTCGGCCTTCTTCAACTCGCCGGTCAGCTCGTCGGCCGCCTTCTCCAGTTCGGGCGCGGTGAGGTCGTCGCGGAAGTCGAGCGTGGCGGCCACCAGGATGTCCTGGGGCCCCAGGTGCATGCTCTGGATCTCGCACACCGCCTGGATGCGGTCGTCGCCGTCGAAGACGCGCCGGATCTCGGCCAGCACCGGCGGCGACGCCGTCTCCCCGGTGAGCAGGCTGCGCGTCTCCTTGGCCAGGAACACGGCCACGGCCACCAGCAGCATCCCGATGGCGATGGAGGCGATGGCGTCGGCGTGGGTCCAGCCCAGCCAGGCCGAGCCGATCACCCCCAGGGTGGCGAACACCAGGCCCAGCACCGCCGCGGCGTTCTCGGCCAGGGTCTCGTAGATGCTGGGGTCCTTGGACTGGCGCATCAGGTCCCAGACGTTGAGCGAGGGCACGATGCGGCGGAGCACCGGCGACCGGCTGTCGCGCGCGGCCTTCAGGCTGACATAGAGCGACAGGGTCTCGATCACCGCCGAGACCGCGATCACGCCGAGGTTGAGCCAGACGTGGGTCACGCGCGCCGGATGGGCGAACTTGTGCAGGCCCTCGTAGATGCCCAGCGCCCCGCCGATGGCGAAGATCATCAGCGCCACCACGAAGGTCCAGAAATAGAGCTCCATGCCGTGGCCGAAGGGATGGTTGTCGTCCGGCGGCTTGCGGCTCTGGCGCAGGCCGAACAGCAGCAGCACCTGGTTCAGGGTGTCGACCAGGGAATGGATCGCCTCGGTGAGCATGGCCGAGGAGCCGCTCAACAGATAGGCGACGAACTTGATCCCGGCGACGGCCAGGTTGCCGACCAGGGCTCCCACCACCGATATGGTCGAACCGTCCGCCATCGTCCGCTAGCGCGCGCCGTCCCGCCGGGTTCCGGGGGCGGAGCATAGGACCGCCGATCCCAACCGGCCGCAAACTTGATGAGGGCGTCGTCGCGAAGGGGGAGGGCCGGCGCCTTATCGCCCCATAAAGATATGCGGGGCATGATCCGCGGCATGCTGCACGTATTTCCCCGCGCGTTTCCGACCTTCCGATGGCCGGCAGCGACCGTGCTGGCGGCGCTTGCCGGCTTCAACCTCTGCCTGATCGTCGCGATCAGGTCCTATTCGCTGCCGCTCGACGACGCCTACATCACCCTGCACAACGCGCGCGTGCTGTGGACCGGCGCCGACCCGAATTACGGCGTCAGCGCTCTGATCGGTGCGACGAGCCCCGTGCACCTGTGGGCCGTGACGCTGCTCTATCCGCTCCTCGCGCAGGGCGCGGCGGTCGCTGTCTCCCTGCTGGGCGCCGCCCTGTATCTGGCGGGCGTCGAACGGCTGGCCCAGCGCCTGGAGTTGCCGCTCGCCCCTACGCTGGTTCTCGTCCTGACGGCGGTCGGATCGGGATCGGCGGTCTACCAGCTGATCAATGGCCTCGAGACCTCCCTGGCCCTGGCGGCGGTGACCTGGGCCATCGTGCTGGCGCTTGGAGCGCCGTCGCGGGCGCTGCCTCTGCTCTGCGGCGCGCTTCCGTTCGTCCGGCCCGAACTCGGGATTCTTTCCGCGGCCCTGCTTGCACGCCAGCTCCATGTCCGCTGGCGGGACAAGGCGCTCGTCGAAGGCGCGGCCGACCTGCTCCTGGCGGGCGCCGGGGCGCTTCCATGGCTGGTCTGGGTGTGGGCCCAGACGGGCTCGCCCCTGCCCAATACGGCGGGGGCCAAGGTCGCGTTCTTCGCCGATGTCCGCCTGCCTGTCCTGGTCAAGGTGATCTCGGTATTGGCGGCGCTGTGTTTCGGCCTGGGGTTCGTGGTGGTCGCGCCGCTGTTCGTCCGGCTGTCCTCCATGGCTCTGGCCATGTGGATCTATGCGCTGGGCTTCATCGCCCTGTTCGCGGCCAACTTCCCGGACGGCCTCTATCACAACAGCAACCGGTACGCCTTCGCGCTCCTGCCCGTCGGCTTGTGGGCCCTGGCCGAACTGTGGCGAACCCGCCGGACCCTGTTCCGGCCGCTGGCGGCGCTGCTGGTGCTCGTTGCCCCGCTTTTCATCGTGAAGGGCGCTTCGGAGGTCCTCCAGGCGCAGGCTGTGCGGGCGGACGCCTTCGCGGCGGCGGGATGGGTAAGCCGGAATGTGCCCCCCGGGCAACCCGTCCTCATCCACGACGCTGGCGTGATCAGCTATGCCAGCGACGCCAAGCTGGTGGACCTGGTGGGCCTGAAGACCCCCTCCGCGATCGCCGAGCACCAGAGGCTGACGCTTCCGAGCATCGGCGCCAGGCGCGCCGATGCGATCGACCAGATCGCCCGGCGCTCAGGGGTGCGCTACGCGATAATTCTGCAGGACAAGTTCTGGGTCGACATCGGTAAGGGCTTGGCCTCGCGCCATTGGCGCCTGGATCTCGTGAGGGCGCCTGGCGCTCCGCGGGGCTATGCGGTCTACAGGCTCACCCCGCCCCCGGGTTGAACGCCGTCATCGTGTTGGGGGCGATCCAGGATCGCCCCGAAGGCGGAGCCGGTTGGTTGGTGCGGGCGAGAGGACTCGAACCTCCACGCCTTGCGGCGCTGGAACCTAAATCCAGCAGGTCCAGCAGTCCACGCCCAATTCCTCTAACACCTTCAACCGCTTACAAAAACCAAGCTTCACCCTAGGATCGGACACACCGTGGACACGTTGGACACATGCCGCAGCCCGAAAGGCGAAAGCCATGGCCACCCACACCCTGTTCGACGGCCGCTTGCAGATTTATCGCCGCACTGACCACGGCCCCTGGCAGGCCGCCGCCCGCGTCGGCGGCCAGCGCTTCCGCCAGACGACCGGCGAAATGGCGCTGGATCGCGCCAAGGACGTGGCCGAGGAGTGGTATCTCGACCTTCGCGGCAAGCTGCGCACCGGCCGGCTTGAGCCGCTGGCGCCGAAGGAGAAGACTTTCGCCGAGGCCGCGGAGGCCTATCTCCGCGAGGTGCGGGTCCTCGCCGCGTCAGTCCGCAGCCCGAGCTACGTCAAGAACCTGGAGATGCGGATGAAGGCGCACGTCCTGCCGTTCTTCAAGGACAAGCCCCTCTCCACGATCAACAAGGGCCTGGTGCAGCGCTACCGCGTCCAGCGCGCGGAGGAGACCGTCGCCAGGACCCTGGCCGACGCCCTTGCCGCCGCAGATCGGAGAGCAGCCAAGCGCCTGGATGACAAGAAGAAGCCACCGAGCCCGGATGAGCGCGCGAGAATCGTTGCGGATTGCCAGCGCGAAAAGGCTGCGGCGAAGGGCACGCCTCCGGCCCGCAGCACCATGCTCCAGGAAATCGTCATCATCCGGCAGGTGCTGAAGCATGCCGAGGGCCTGGGCTGGATTCCCTTCGTCCCCAACCTCTCCACGCCCTACATGACCCAGGGCAAGCGCGGCCGGCGCGCCTGGTTTTCCCACGAGGAATACGACCGTCTCCATAAGGCGACCCGCCGCCGCATCACCGAGGGTAAGCGGCGCGGCTGGCAGGCCCGGTACGAGGATCTGCACGACTTCGTGCTGATCATGGCCAACACCGGCCTGCGCCCAGATGAGGCATGGGGCCTGGAGTTCCGGGACGTCTCGATCGAGGACGACTATGGCACCCGGGACACCATCCTGGTGATCGACGTGCGCGGCAAGACCGGCGTCGGCTACTGCAAGAGCATGCCCAACGCCGTCTACCCGTTCACGCAGCTACGCGGCCGTCGGGAGCAGAAACTCAAGGACGAGGGCAAATCGGCCGAGGAGATCGCCCGCGTGTTGCCGACCATGAAGGTCTTCCCGGACTACAACCGGGACCTCTTCAACACGATCCTTGAAGAGGAGCATCTGAAGTTCGACCGCGATGGCCAGCGCCGAACGGCCTACAGCCTTCGCCACACCTACATCTCGATGCGCCTCATGGAGGGCGCGAACATCCATCAGATCGCCAACAACTGCCGCACCAGCGTGCAGATGATCGAGCAGTTCTACGCTGCCCACATCAAGGACCGCATCGACGCCTCGGCCATCAACGTCATGCGGCCGAAGGCGGCGCGGAAAGCCGCGCGAAGCGCGCCCAAGGAGGAAAGCGCGCCGCAGGCGCACCACTGACCTTGTTGCCGACGGTGCCGCCGATATACACGTCGCCCATTGCGGGCGTGGCGGAATTGGTAGACGCACTTGGTTTAGGTCCAAGCGCCAAAAGCGTGGGGGTTCGAGTCCCTCCGCCCGCACCACTCCCGCGACGCCGAACGGCGGCGCCAGATCGCGCCGAACGGCGCACCAAACGACGAGCCGAACGGCGAGAACCAATGGCACGCTTGGCGCCCGCACGGGCGCGGCCGTCAAACGTCAAACGAACTTGCAGATATCTATGCCTCCGAAGTGTGGCTGGTCAGGCCGCGGGTGCAAATGGACGTCGCCAGGGTCGCCATGCCGCCGGCCATCTGACATGTCCGTTGACGATTCGTGCCGCACCGTCGCAACCTCCCCTGGCCGCTGCCGCCGCATCGGGTCGGTTCTTGATTGGCTTGAACGATGCCTGAAGCAGAATGGAGGCCCGGAAGCTTTACAAAGAACTTCAGTTGGGGGCCTCCCCGAGGTGGCCTCGTTCGTCTCCATGAGACCCTTCGATTGGGCTTCGGCGACGAAATCGAAGACGTCCGCCGAGATGTCTTTCGTCAACGTGTCGCCGATGGCGGCCGCCCCGACTACATCCCGATCAACTTCTTTCTGTTCAACAAGACCGTCCGCGGCGTCGATTACGTGGTCGCAGACGAACTCGTCTTTCAAGCCCTGACTGCCAAGCATTCGCCCCGTTTTGATAAGCTGGCGTTGTTCGCGTTCAATTTCAGCTACGCGGGTCGATGGGCCAGAGCACGGCAGGAGCAGCGACGCCCTGCAATTTGGGCCTATCATTACATCAGAGATCGTGTGGCGGCAGAATTCAAATGGGACATCAGCCAAGTCAACGCGGACGATATCGAGGCGTTTGTTAGTTCAGATCCTCGCTACCGAGCACAAGGTGCTCGTAAGCTTGCCACCAATCTCAACTACCTCTACGAGATCGGCCGGCTACGCGACCTTGCCAGTGGCCGAGTCGACCGATGGTGGGTGGATGCTCTCTTTCTAGCGCTCGATCGCCTCATCGAAGATCGGAGTCTGGAGGGCGCACGGCCATCGGAAGGCCAGTTCGCAAGCCTTCTTTCCCAGTCAGGCTTCGCGGATATTGCCGGGCGTCGTAGTCTGGAGAAGGACCTCGCCACGCGCCATCTCATTCACCTCTATAGGGAGTGCGGGGCGCGCGATCGGTTTTCCCAGGAATACGTAAAGGAACGCACGGAGCTGAAGCTGCCCGATCTTCAGTGGTACATTGCGAACGACACTCGTCCCCAAGGCGCTGTTCATCCAACCAATCCCAACATCCTAAAAAGCATACCTCGTGCTTGCGCGATGCTGGCCACCTATGCCGGCTTCGAGGTCATAGACGCCGAGGAGTTGGAAAGTTTCGACGCTGAGGATTTCATTCGGCGCCACACACAGTTGGCCCTTGAGAAACTTCGAGATCAGCAGGTCCAGCCGACCCTCACCGCCGAGGAGCTGATGAAGATCACCAGGGATCGATGACAACGTTTCTCGACACAAATGTTCTGATTGCACTGCTCAACGATCGCGAGCCGCATCACGTGTGGTCCGTTGAGCAACTGAAGGCCTGCAAGCTAAACGGCCCGGCCTTGATCTCCGACATCGTTTATTGCGAATTTTCCGTCGGCATGGCGACCCAAGCCCACGTCGATGCGGCGGTAGCGAGGTTCGCCTTAGAGCGAATGCCGAGCGACGACGCCGTGCTGTTTCGAGCCGGTGCGGCGTTTAAGCAATACAAGGCGCAGAAGGGTCAAAAGACAAATGTGCTCCCGGACTTTTTAATCGGAGCCATTGCTGAGGTGAGCGGCGCCCCGCTTGTCACCGCCAATCCCAAGGATTTCACGGGATACTTCCCGAATATCCAGATCATTGCGCCCTGACATCTGCCGCCGCGGAGCCGGTCTTGGACCCACACCTGGAAGGCGTTGCCGAGCACATGAAGGGATTGGGCTTGGGCGCCTTGGCGCATGCCAATTGGCACGCCACGACCATGAGCATGGAGAACCAATGGTGGAGCGAACTCTCGGTCCTCCAGGCCGCACACGCAGGTGAGATCCTTATCAAGGCGCGTATTGCCGTTGAGCACCCTCTCTTGATCTTCGATCAAATGCCGAAGGCGTCGCCGGCCGAGGCTCTGAGCCTGACGCATTTGGTTGAAGCCGGTCGAACCTTTCAGTTCGTTGATCTGCCCGACCGCCTATGGGCCACAACAGGCATCCGACTCCCGGACGTAGAGCGCTATCGCCGCTTTGGGCGGCTCCGAAACGCAATTCAGCACTTCACAGTCCCGCCGACGGTAGACGTCGGAGAGGAGGCTCTACGCTTTATCTATGAAGTCATCGACCCATTCATCAATGAATGCTGGGGGCTCTTCGCGATCGACATCACTGAAGAATATGACTCCCTGATGTATGCCATGGAGGTGCTTATTCATCGGGAGATCCCGTTCTTGGTGTCCAAGGACGCCCTTGAGGACTTCTCGGACGTGAGGATCACATGGACCGAAATATCGGCACCCTATCTGATCGAACTTCACCGGCGCCTTGAGGCAGCGCGTGGTGCCTTTGGGGGTCCAGACACGTATGCTGAGTTGACGCGAATCGTGCTTGCATGCAAACAATGACGGCATGGTTGCCGCCAAGCATGCAACGCGACGTGTTCAGCCCGCTGCGCTGGACCTTGACGCGAAAGAGCCTTTGCAGATCCGCATTCCGGTCCGGGTGAAGCGGGCCTTCAAAGCGCATGCAGCTCTGCGCGGCTTAGAGCCGAATGAGCTTTTCGTCGAAGTGTGGGGCCAATATGAAAGCACGATCGCCGGTCGCTCCGATGAAGGGTGACTCCGTAGCGGGCCAGGTCGCGTCTGATGCGGCTGCCGAATTCCGCTCGGACATTGGCGCGAAGCGTTTCGCTACGGTGCTTGCAGATCCGCCGTGGCAGTTCATCAATCGGACCGGAAAGGTCGCGCCCGAACACCGCCGGCTAAACCGCTACGGGACAATGTCGCTCAGGGAAATCTGCGCGCTCCCGGTCGCCGAGGTCCTACAGCCGACCGCCCACCTTTACCTTTGGGTTCCAAACGCGCTCCTCCCCGATGGCCTTGAAGTCATGAAGGCATGGGGCTTCGAGTACAAAGCGAACATCGTCTGGCACAAACTCCGGAAGGACGGCGGCTCCGACGGCCGGGGGGTCGGGTTCTATTTTCGGAACGTCACAGAGATTTTGCTCTTCGGTGTGCGCGGCAAGAATGCTCGAACGCTCGACCCAGGACGCACACAGGTCAATTACATCGGCACGCGCAAGCGTGAACACAGCCGTAAGCCCGACGAACAATACCCGCTCATTGAGGCTTGCAGCCCGGGACCTCGGTTGGAGATGTTCTCTCGGGGTGTTCGCAAAGGCTGGACGGTTTGGGGCAATCAAGCCGACGACAATTATGAGCCCACCTGGGACACCTACGCGTACAATAGCCGCCTAAAGGTCGCCGCTGGGGGCTAGGCGACCGCGGCGTCGTCCCCTTCTGCAATGGCCTGCACATCCAGTGCCTCGCCAAATGTCACGATAGAGCTTGGCAGCCCGATCAGCAGCAACGGGCACGGATTGCCGACACCCCGGTGGACGCGATCCTCCAGCTTTCGCCAATGGGTAGTCGCCGCTCCATATTTGTCCTGGACAAAGCTCTGCGACCAAGCATCGGCAAACGCGGCGGAGCCGGATCGCATGCGCCGCGCGACGTCAGCCTGCTGACGTGGTGTCGGATTGAGACCTAGCGCTCTCAGATCATCGGTCGCGAGCAGATTGCGCTCTACAGCGAACCGCCGGACTGAGGACACAAGCTCGTTTTGGAGTGACTCGCCGCGGGTGATGATTACGCCAACGCTTATTGCCCCTTCGGCGTGCAATCGTTTGAAATTCTCAAGATCGCGATCAAAGAACGGATCCTTGTTGTTCCACTCGATTTCCAGCGCGATCACGCCGCGCTCGAATTCCCGGACGTGATCGACTTCGTGGGAGATCGACTCGCGCGCGATGCCATTAATGCGCTTCTCGATCGTAAAGTTGACCTTTCGCCAGCCCAACTCGGCAAGCGCCCGCCGCAGCCGCTGCGTGCCCTTGGCTTCGCCTCCACCCGATCCGACAATCTCTTCGACCGGAATGGACATCGCCAACAGCGCATCGCCCAACCCCGCTAGGGCGTCTGGAAAATCGACGCCCAGGATCGCCTTGGCGTGGCTATGGAATTCCACCTGGAATCCACGCTGTTGTAGAGCTTCGAACATGCGCCGCACGTTAGCCGCGACGAGCGGCCGAATCCAACTGCAGCTGGACGTTGATTTTTTGCCTGCCACACCGGATGCTCACGGCGACGGTTGCAGGTCCGCTTCACCTTCCCGTCCAACGCCATGGGGGGATGATGGCAGACGGTATTCCAGGGGGTTCTGCGCAGTCCGTCCCTGTCCTACGGTTTAAACAATGGCTGGACATTTGGGACGCTTACAACTTCGACAGCGGCGCCCACGGGCGCAAGCCCGAGCCCTACATCTATTTGTTTTCAATGAGCGCCGCTCAGCTGCGAACCCTGTGCGACGTCTATCGCCGTGAGCGTACTGTCGACGGCGCTGAAGGCATTCAGCGCCGGCGCGACGAGAGTCGCACTGGCAAGATTCTCCGCTACGTGCGCTACGGCTATCCCTATGGCGACCTTAAGCCCGCGCAGCAGACGCCCGACAAAGAACGGCTTCGCAAGCCTGGCTGGCTGCCGACGGCGATTGTCGTCAATATTCTGGTCGAGGGCGACAGGCGGCGGGGTCGGCAAGTCGACCCGGCGCACCTAGTTGGTGTTAGAAGCACCGAGGGCAATTGGGCGCTCGTGCTGCCAGCCGAAACCCCATCGAGGGGGGCGTTGGCCCCTTTGGAGGTCATCGACGGCCAACATCGGCTGTGGGCGTTCGATGACAACGATGATGGCTATCGCATCCCCGATGACTTCGAACTTCCTGTCGTGGCGTATCACGGCCTCGATGTTGCCTGGCAGGCCTACCTCTTTTGGTCGATCAACGTTTCGCCGAAGAAAATCAACCCGAGCCACGCCTTTGATCTCTACCCCCTTCTGCGAACGCAGGACTGGCTAGAGTCGGCCGGCGAACTGAACGTCTATCGTGAGGCGCGCGCCCAAGAACTCACGGAGATCCTCTATACGCACCCTGCCAGTCCTTGGAAGGACCGCATCAACATGCTGGGTCAGCCCGATGGCCCGCCGGTGCGGCAGGTGGCTTGGGTCCGCGGCCTCATCGCAACCTTTCTGTCTACGGGGCGTGGTCTGGGCGCTCCAGGGCTATTCCAAACCAACCTGGTTGAAACCGGGGAACCTTTGGAATGGACTCGGCCCCAACAGGCGGCTTTCCTGATTCAGTTGTGGCGCGACGTGTGGGACGCCGTCGCAGCTCAATCCAAACGTCACCATTGGACCCGCGCCTTTGGGGATCCCGAGCGCGCTCTAACCTCCAAAACCTCCCTGTTGAACCAGGACATGGGCGTCCGCGCCGTGCTCGGCGCCTACAATGACATCTTCTATTTGAAGGCGGAGGAGTGGCGGCTGAACGACTGGCGCGATCCCGATGCGGGAGCCGACCGCGGGCTCGAGAGTGAGGTTACCACTGCGCTCACCACCATCGCGACGGCGCGTTTCCGGCCCCAGATGGTCGAGGTTGCCCAAGGTATCGCCGCTTTCGATTGGCGATCGCTTGAAGGTCCCGGAGTACGCGACGACGAGAATCTGACCCTTCAAAAGCGCTCTTACCGCGGCAGCGGCGGCTACACCGTCCTAAAGGCCGATGTCCTTCAGTGCATTGGTGAGGATGACAATCCCACCAACTACGGGGCCAGCGCCGCGCGGTCCGTCCGCGGCCGTCAGAGCTGAAATCGCATGCCGCTCGACGCCGCAATTCTCGCACAAGCTGACCGCGGGCCGATCCTCAACGTGCTCAGCACGGTTGGTGGAAAGCCAGCCGCAGACTGGCTTACGGCGGGCCATTTGGCCGCCGATGGTCAGTTACCCAGAACCTGGAAAAAGGTTGCCGACGCAGGACTGGTAGATGCGCACTTTGTTGAAGTGTGCGCGATCGCTGGCCCCAACCACTGCATCGACGGCTGGAGCTATGCGGCGCGTGCTCTTTCCGCGATCCTCGCAGGAGATTTCCACGCCGCCCGCCATTTGGCCTACTACGCACAACTTCGCGCCGGTCTGAGCATTCTCGCCGGACTGGGAATTGGCATCTTCAACAAGATCAACTTCATCATCGATGCCAGCGGGGCGATGAAGCGTCTCGACACCGGAAAACAGGGAGTCGGCACCCACACAATCGTCTGGCAAGCCCTAGAAGCTTGGGCCGGAGATCCGAGTACCGCGGTCGCGTTCGTCGATCTGATGCGCATCAAAGGAACCACGTTGCGGGAGGCGCTAGATTCGATTTGGCCCAGTTTTTCGCCCACGACCGTAGCTGGCGCTCTCATCGAAGGATGGGGGCTAGATCTCAAGCGGGGCGAGCGCGAGCACGTCTATCGGAACATCTCCAGCTACGCCCCCCAAGGGCTTAATCCGCTGGCGCAATCCGCCGTCGACGTGGTGCAGTTCGTTGAGGAAGCTTGGAGGCTATTCGAGCCGCATGGCGGCGCGGGCTTCGACGAGCTTGATCGGCACTTGCTCCGTAGCATGCTCCACAAGCTTAGGAGCATCGTCGAGGATGAAGCTCAGCCCATTGAGGAAGGGTCGATCGGTACTCGCTACGAGTACCTCCCTCCAGCTATCCAATCGTTGGCCAGCCTAGAATTCTTACGAGACACCAGCGTGGCCGGTGAGCCCAACCTGCTTCGGTTGGCTCGCAGCACGGCCGATCCAGCCATGCCGCTAGAGATGATGGCCCGCGCCCTGCTGCTCCTTCGAACGGCGACAGCGTTTACACACTCGAACTTCGCCGACGCCGGGATCGACAGTGCCCAGGGTCAATTGAACGCCTGGTTACATGAAATGGCGGTTCAGCGCGGCTTCTGGCCACCAGGAACTCCAACCGCGCCGGCTGATCTATGGGACGATGTTGAACTCGCTTTGATTGATTTTGCCGATGCCGCCGCACCGCCGCCAGCTTGCTTTCACGACTGGCTCGGAAAGCCGGAAAAGGGCTTGCCCGTCCTGGCGCAGGCCGAGCGGATCACGCTTTGGAGTCTGACCGCCTAGTTGAGTTCGGTCGGAGCCCGCAAAGACATCCGGCGTGAGGCGGCGCGAAGGCCCGCCGTCGCCAAGTTCATTGAGCTGGCTAAGTAATCGAGGTCGGCGCAACCAGCCCCGTGAACTCCGCGTCGGAATAATACCGCACCTTCCACGCCCACATTGGCGGCAAGCCCGGCTGGAGCAGGATTTCGAGAGACTGATCCAGCCGCATGACCTCGTCTGGGGTGATTAGGTCGCGGCGCGCGAGGTGCGCGGTGGTCGACGTGCTGTGGGTGCTGAAGAACTGGTTCGGCGCTCGCGAGACGCTCGCGCCGGAGGTCTCATAGGCGACGGTCGTGGCGCCGATTGAGCGCGACACCCAGTTCGCCGTCTCGATGTCGGCGACGTTGAAGACCTGAACCATGCCGGCATTAGAGAGGAAGGTCCCGGCGCGCTCGCCATAGGTGCTCCAGAGCTGATGCATGTCCTGGAGGATCGGCCAGAGCTGCACGCCGTACCCGGCCATGTATCCGAAGGCCAGTTCGACGGGTTCGAGGCGGCCGAGCGCGGCGAACTCGTCAAGCAGGAAGAGCACCGGGGCGCCGCCGTTTCCCGGCGTGCGAGCGATGTCCTGGAGCGCCTGGACGACCAACAGGCGGAGCCAGCGCGCATGCGTCTCCAGCCGCTCCGGCGGCAACACCAGGAAGACCGTGGACCGGCCGGACTTCAGCTCGCCGAACCGGAAGTTCGAGCGCGCCAGGCCGCGGGTGATCCGGACGCTGTCGAGGAAGTGCGTGTGGCGCTGCGCTGACGACAGGACGCCCGAGGCTTCGCGGTCGCTCTTGCCGAGATGCCGGTTGGCCGCACGCCGCACCAGGCCGTCCGCGGCGAGGCTGGCCTGCATCTCGGTGAGTGTCGCCGCCAGCTCTTCCGGGCTCGCGGTGAGGAGGTTTCGGACCTCGCCGAGCGTGCGCTGCTCGGGATCGCGGTTGCAGACGACGTGCAGGATGAGGCCGGCGATCAGCGCCTTGGCCTCTTCGTTCCAGTGCGCCTCGCCGACATGCGCCGGCGGATCGTAAACCAGGGCGTCGGCGAGAAGCGCCGCATCCTCGGCGAGGTCCGGGCTGTTGGCGTTCAGCAGATCGAGCGGATTGTAGGCGGCGGTCAGCTCGCCGGTTATCTCGAAAGGATCGAGCACATGCACGCGACCGAACCGCGCCCGGGCGCGCGCGGCGACGCGGGCGTTCTCGCCCTTGGGATCGACGCAGACAATCGAGCGGTTTGCCTTGAGGAGATTCGGGATGATGGCGCCGACGCCCTTGCCTGAGCGCGTGGGCGCGATGGTCATCAGATGGCCGGGGCCGTCATAGCGGAGGAGCTGGCCACCGCGCTTGGGCTCGCGGCCGACGATCAGTCCTTCCGCACGGCCGAGCGCCGCGCGGACCTGCCGATCGGTGGCCCAGCGCGCGGAGCCATGCACGTCGGATTGAGCGGATGATCGCTTTCGGCTCCACGCGGTCCACCCCCCGAAGGCGCCCGCGCCGCCGATGAGGAGGATGAGTAGGGTCTGACCCAGGTGGTTGCGCCACGTCGGGATCGCGATTTCCACGATGAGGTCGGCGATCGTGTTGCCGATGAGGAAGCCGACGATGAGGTAGACCGCGAGCGAGACGTATCTCATGGCGGCCCGTGAGCCGCATCGGATGCGTCCGCCTGGAAGGCGCGCCGCCCGCGCCGGCGCCAGAGGTCGGGCAGTCGTCCGTCCTGGTCGGCCTGGAGCTGATAGGCCAGTTCCAGAAGGCCGCC
>Ga0310811_10000602_pt1 | contig 46200 bp, 44 predicted proteins | sample YCmetagenome_FD_207642 | JGI IMG/M metagenome (GOLD analysis project Ga0310811, IMG submission 207642) | Soil microbial communities from experimental microcosm in Duke University, North Carolina, United States - YC | ecosystem: Engineered > Artificial ecosystem > Soil microcosm > Unclassified ...
GCAACCAACCCATCACCCTCGGGATCTACCACTACATCGGCAACAACGACCAACAATGGAACGCCATCATGGCCACCGCCGTCATCGCCTCCATCCCCGCAACCATCCTCCTCGTCATCGCACAGAAATACGTCGCAGCAGGCGTCACCGCCGGTGCGGTTAAGGACTAACGAAGCCCCATGTCATCACCCTCGACGCCCGGTCCGCGATTCGACATCCGGCAGATCCCCTTCAGCCACTTCGGGTCCTGGTTCGCGCTGTCCCCGGTCACCGGAAACGCCCGCTACGCCGACGACGTACACCTGGTCTCCCATCAACAGGGCATGCACGCCGTGCTCAGCCTGCACCCGACCGCCGAGAGCCGGATCGAGGCCACGCCCGCGTGCCTGAGCTGGCTAGCGGCTGACGGCGGTGGCGGTGGCGGTGGTGACGGTCGCCGCATCGACGCAGCGTACGAATCACCGGACACGCTGCGTCTGCGCGGCAACAGTCTCGGGTTGGAGCTGGCCGTCGCCGCGCCGGCTCTCACACCGTTCACCGGCACGTACCTCTACCGCGATCCGGTCGACGGCTCCTTCGTGTTCACCAGCTACGAGACCGGCAGGCGCTACCGCGTGACCGTGCTCGCCGGGCACGTGACCGTCGAAGGCGACCAGGCACTCGGCGCGTCGGCTCGCTCGCTCACGATCGAGCCGTCACCGACCTGGGAGATCGCCGTCGAGGAGTACCGGGCGGGACGCGCGCCGTACGCAGTGACCGACTCGTTCGACGAGGTGGAGCGACGTGCCGCGCGGGCTTTCGCAGAGTTCGCCGACCGCGTCGCAAGATGGCGCGACGTGCGGACTGCTCCCGCGGCCGAACTCGCCGCGTACGTCCTGTGGTCCGCGACCGTCGGTCCGGCGGGCTTTCTGCCCCGACCGGCCGTGCTCATGTCGAAGCACTGGATGGACAAGGTGTGGAGTTGGGACCACTGCTTCAACGCCCTCGCCGTCGTGGCCGGGGAACCGGAGCTGGCCTGGCACCAGTTCCTGCTGCCCTTCGACCACCAGGACGAGACCGGCGCGCTGCCCGACTCCGTGACCCATTCCGAAGTGCTCTACAACTACGTCAAGCCGCCGATCCACGGCTGGACGCTGGATCGACTCAGCCAGCACACCGGGATCCCGGACACCAAGGACGTCTACGAATCGCTGGAGCGCTGGACCGAGTACTGGCTCGACCGCCGCGCCCCGGGCTCGCCGCTGCCGCACTACCACCACGGCAACGACAGCGGCTGGGACAACGCGACGACGTTCGACGAGGCCCGGATCGTCGAGAGCGCCGACCTGTCCGCCTTCCTCGTCCTCCAGATGCACACGCTGGCCGCACTCGCCGCCGAACTGGGCGACCCGCAGCGTGCCGCGCGCTGGACGGTCCGGGCGGACGAACTGCTCGACGCGCTCCTCGAAACGCTCTGGACCGGCGAACGCTTCGCGGCCCGGATCGTCGAGACCGGCGAACTGCGCACCAGCGGCAGCCTGCTCGACACGATGCCGATCGTGCTCGGCGACCACCTGCCCGAGGCCGTGCACAGCAAGCTCGCCGCGCGCATCGCCGAGCACCTGACCGAGCACGGCCCGGCCACCGAGCACCCCGACTCGCCCGCCTACGCCGCCGACGGCTACTGGCGCGGCCCGATCTGGGCCCCGTCCACGATGCTCATCGAGGACGGACTGCGCCGCGCCGGCCACACCGAACTCGCCGACACGATCAGCCGCCGCTTCCGGCTCCTGTGCGAGACCTCGGGCTTCGCCGAGAACTTCGACGCGCACACCGGCGCCGGCCAACGCGACCGCGCCTACACCTGGACTGCGAGCACCTACCTCATCCTCGCGCGTGCCGCGGTGAAGGCAGGCGCCACTCGCACGCCGTGAACCGCGCGTCCCGCTCACGTGGACCATACGATGGAGTGGAGCCCACCCGCCGCTGAGACTCCTGAGAAGGTCGGACAACACAGTGTCAGGCAGCAGTTCGCAGACGCGTCGAGAGCGGATGGCGCACTTGGTCGCGCGTCTCTACTTCCTGTTCGCCGCCGTGCTCGTGCCGTGGGTGGTGTTCCTCGCGGTGAGCCTGCCCAAGCGGTCGATCTCCGAGCACTACCGGGGCACGTGGGTCGGCTTCGACCTCGCGCTGATCGTCGTGCTCGCGTGGATCGGCCTGTGCGCATGGCGCCGCGCCCCGACGATCGTCATCTCGGCGACGGTCGGCGGGGCGCTGCTGTGCACGGACGCCTGGTTCGACATCACGACCTCCGCCGCCGGCTCCGCCCATCGCGAGGCCATCCTCTCCGCGCTGGTCCTCGAGCTGCCGTGCGCCGCCCTGTGCTTCCTGCTGGCGTACCGGGCGTTGATCGGCCTCACCCACCAGCAGCGGCTTCTCTGACCTCTTCGGTGTTTTCGCCGCCGGACTCCGACTCGGCGTTGGCGTTGGCGTCGGCTTCGGATTCCAGGTGGCGGGGGGCTCGCAGCAGGGCCCCGAGGGCGGCGACGGCCAGGATGGCGGCGGCGACGGCGGTCGCGGCGGTGAAGCCGTTCATGAAGGCAGCGCGTACCGCATGGGTGAGGTCAGCGCCCTGAGGGCCGAGATTTCCGGCGACTTCGAGGCCTGCGGCGGCCGAGTGGCGGACGGCTTCGGCGGCGGTCGCGGGCAGTCGGCTGAGGTCCGGCAGGTGGTTGCGGTACTGGCTGGAGAAGACCGAGCCCATCACGGCGATGCCGAGCGCGGCGCCGACCTCGCGTGAGGTGTCGTTCATCGCGGAGGCCACGCCCTGCCGGTCGGGTCCGAGTGAGGCGACGATGGCGCTGGTGCCGGTGGAGCTGGTCAGGCCGATGCCGATTCCCGCGAGCAGCAGACCGGCGAGGAAGGGGAGGTAGCCGCTGTCGGCGTGCAGGCGGCTGACCCAGAACATTCCGGCGGCCAGGAACAGCAGTCCGCCGCCCATGGTGAGCTTCAGGCCGATGCGTGAGACGAGGCGCGGGGTGAGTACGGAGACCGGCATGACGAGGGCTGCCACAGGGATCAGTGCGACGGCGCTCTTGAGTGGGCTGTAGCCGAGGATGAGTTGCAGGAACTGCAGGCCGACGAAGAAGAACCCGAACACGGCCAGGAACTGCGTCAGGATCGAGATCGCCCCGGCGCGGAATCCCGGCAACCCGAAGAGCCTCGGGTCAAGCAGCGGACGGTCGGTGCGCAGGCCGAAGAACGCGTAGACGACGAGCGCGATGGCGCAGACCACGAATGCCGCGATGACCTGCGGCTTGGACCAGCCCTGGTCGCTGCCCTCGATGATGCCGTACACGAGCGTGCCGACCGCGATCATCGTGGAGGCGACGCCGGGCACGTCGACGGGCTCGGGTGTGGAGCTCTTGGTCTCCGGGGCGAGCAGTAGGGCGGCGAGTGCGGCGACGAGGGCGGTGATCGCGCTCGTGATGAAGATGGACTTCCAGGACCACTGTTCGAGTAGGGCGCCCGCGGCGAGCATGCCGATGATCGCGCCGGCCGCCGCGAATCCGGACCAGATGGCCACGCCGCGTGCCTTGCGTTCGGGTGGGAACGCAGAGGTGATGGTGGACAGCGTGCCCGGCATGATCATCGCGGCGCCGATGCCCATGACCACGCGCCAGACGATCAGGTGCGCGCTGGTGGACGACTCGGCGGCCAGGAACGACGCCACGCCGAAGACCAGGTTTCCGGCGATCAGCACCTTGCGACGCCCGATCCGGTCGCCGAGCGCGCCCAGCGGCAGCACGAGCGCGGCCAGGGCCACGGTGTAGCCGTCGGCGATCCAGGTCAGGTCGGCGTTCGAGGCGCCGAGGTCCACGGCCAGGTCGGGCAGGGCCAGGTTCAGCGCGGAGACCGAGGCGACGACCAGGACGAGGGACAGGCACATGGCGAACAGCACGCCGGTGGTCGTGGAGTTTCGCGTACTCATGCGCCCATCATAAATGATGGATCCATCAGAATCGACTGATCTCATCATCGTGGGCATGCCAAAGGCCGCCAAGCCGACGATGACCAGGCGGTATGCGCAGTGCGGAGATCGCTAGGGGAGCTCGGGAAGGGATCGGGCGGCCAACTCGTGGGCCTCGTCCAATGGCAGGCCGAGCATGCGGAGCACGAGTTCGGCCATCTGCTCGCCGGCGCGGGCGTCGAGGGCGGCGACGGTGTTGAGCTGCAGGAGGCCGATGACGGCGCCGCCGACTGCGCTGAGGGCGATGACGGGGTCGTCGATGCGGAAGCGGCCGGATTCCCGGCCCTTGACCAGGTCGCGCAGTGCGCGCGGGCCCAGGCCGACGTCGGCGTGCACGTACTGGAGGCCGCGCAGCCGCAGGATCTGGGTGATCTCGGGGTGCAGCGCGGCCAGCCGCAGGGTGAGCCGGATGCTGGCGGCGAACAGTTCGGCCGGGTCCTCGATGTCGCCGGTCACGTCGTCGATCAGCTGGCCGTACTCGTCGAGGGCGTCGGCGACCGCGGCGTCGAACAGCGCGGTCTTGGTCTCGAAGTGGTTGTAGAAGCTGCCGAAGCCGACGTCGGCCCGCTCGGCGATCTCCTGGATGCTCGCGTTCGTCTCGCCGGTCTCGGCGAGGATCTGCCGCGCGGCCTTGACCAGTGCGTTCCTGGTGTGCGCGCGGCGGCGCTCGAAGCGGGAGGCGGCGGGAGCGGTCGGGGTCGGCGCGTCGGGCATGCGCTCGATTCTACGCCAATGCAGAACTGATGACTTCCTCAATCGGGCTTGACTGATCGCTTGATCTAGATTGATGATTCCATCAGATACATTGAGGGAGCGGTCATGAGCGAACGTCGCGATCCGCACGCCGACCTGCACAGCGAGCAGGGGGCGCTGGCGGGTGAGCATTCCGGCCGGGCGAGCGATCCGGTCGTGAAGGTGCACGATCTGGCCTGGCTGGAGTTCGAGAAACCGGATCTGGCCGGCGCCGAGCGCTTCGCGCGGGATTTCGGTTTCACCGTCGTGCTGAGCAGCGCCGACGAGCTGCATCTGCGCGGCTGCGACCCCGGCGCCCCGTGCCTGGTGGTCCGGCGCGGACGCCGGTCGCGGTTCGTCGGCACGGCGTTCCGGGCGGCCGCGCGCCGAGACCTGGCACGGCTCGCGGCGGCCACCGGGGAGCGCGTCACGCCGCTGCCGGAGAGCCTGGGCGGCGCCGCCGTGAACCTGCGCGATCCGAGCGGCGGCCTGGTGCGCGTCGTCTCGGACCCGATCGGGCTCGCCCCGCTCAGCGCCCAGCAGCCGCTGCGGTTCAACTCAGGCCACGAAGCCGCGCGGACGAACAGCACGCAGCGCCCGTCGCGTGAGCCTGCCACGGTTCAGCGGCTCGGGCACGTCGTGCTGCAGACGACCTCGTTCCGGCGCACGCTCGACTGGTACCTGGAGACGCTCGGCCTGATCGTGAGCGACTTCCTGTTCTACGCGGGCCAGCGCGAGCGCGGTCCGGTGATGGCGTTCGTCCGCTGCGACCGCGGCCTGGCGCCGACGGACCACCACACGATCGCGCTCACGCTCGGGCCGTCGAACCGCTACGTGCACTCGGCGTATCAGGTCTCGGACCTCGACGCGCTCGCGGCCGGCGGCGAATACCTGCGCGAGGCTGGATACCGGCGCTCGTGGGGGATCGGGCGGCACATCCAGGGCAGCCAGATCTTCGACTACTGGCGCGACCCGGACGGCTTCCTCGTCGAGCACTTCACCGACGGCGACCTGTTCGACGCGACGCTGGAGCCGGGCTGGGCGCCGATGACCGCGTCCGGGCTCGCGCAGTGGGGACCGCCCGCGTCCAAGGACTTCCTCGGCATCAAGCCCGGCGGCGAATCGCTGCGCGAACTGCGCTCGATCCTCAGCGCCCTCCCGAAGAACAACGAATTCGACCTCGGCCGCCTGCGCGGCCTGATGAAGGTGGCCACGTCATGAGCATCAGCATCCTGCGTACGTACGACGCCTGGTGGGCGGTGACCCCGAGCGGCGCCGCCCGCATCGCGACGAGTGCGGCGACGACCGGCGAACTGCTGGCCGACCGTGCCGCGATCGGGGCAGCCGCCATGACACCCGCCGAGGACGCGATCCCGGTCGACCGTCTCGACCTGCTCTCGCCGGTCACCGCGCCGTGCCGCGTCGTGGCTCAGATGACGAACTACGCCTCGCACGCGCTCGATGCTGGGATGGATCCGGAACGCGTGCCGCTCACCTTCTTCCGCAAGGCCTCCGGCTCGATCAGCGGCCCGACCGACGACATCGTCCGTCCCGCGCATGTGAACCTGCTCGATTACGAGGTCGAGATCGGGCTCGTCATCGGCCGCGCGATACCGGTCGGCACCGAGATCACCGAGAACAACCTCGCGGAACACGTCGCGGGGCTCGTCGTCACCAACGATGTCTCGGCACGCGACGTCCAGCTGCCGAAGACCCAGTTCTACGAGTCGAAGTCGTACCCGACCTTCACCCCGGTCGGCCCGGCGCTCGTGCTGCTCGACGCCGACGAACTCAAGCGCCTCCCGGACCTGCGGCTGCGGCTGTCGGTCAACGGGACCGCGCGGCAGGACCGGCTCGCGACCGACATGATCTACGGCCCGCTCACCGCCCTGCGCGCGCTGTCCCGCTTCCAGCGGCTCGATCCCGGCGACCTCGTGCTCACCGGCACGCCGGTCGGCACCGCGCTCAGCGCCCCGCCCAAGCCCGTCGAGCTGATCGGCGCACTGCTGCCGACCGCGCTCAAGTGGAAGCTCTTCTTCAAGGGCCAGGCCAAGAACCCGAACTACCTCCAGGACGGCGACCTCGTCCGCGCCGCGATCGCCACCGACGACGGCGCGATCGACCTCGGCGAGCAGCGCACCGCCGTGCGCTGGACCCGCTGACCCGTTGACCTGCTGACCCACGACCGGCAGACACAGTCCTTCGCAAGGGAGCAATGGACGATGACTGAGCAGGACCCGCTTCTCTGGCCGCGCTACGCCGAGCCCGCCGACATCGCATCGATCGAATCCGTGCCGCTGAGCGAACGCGGCCTGCCCGAGTCGACGTACTCGCTGCTGGTCCGCGCCGCCGACCTGTGGCCGGAGAAGATCGCGCTGACGGTGTTGCCGGAGGCCGCACGCTGGCGGGAGCCACATCAGCGCACGTATGCCGAACTCCTCCGCGAGGTGCACCGCATAGCCAACGCGCTGCGACGTTTCGGTGTCCAGCGGAGCGACGCGGTGGCACTCATGGCGCCGAACTGCGCGGAACTGATCCCCGCGCTCCTAGCCGCGCAGCTCGCCGGAATCGCGTCGCCGCTCAACAGCGGTCTGTCCGTCCAGCATCTCAGCGAACTGCTGCGACGCTCGGGCGCCCGCGTGCTGCTGACGGCTGGTCCCGAACTCGACCCGAGCGCCTGGGAGTGTGCGCAGGCCGTAGCCATGTCCGGTTCGCTCGACGCGATTCTCGTGCTGCGGCCGACCGGCACCGACGCGCCCTCCGAGCCGCTGCCGAGGATCTCCGGCACGCTCGTCGAATACCTGAGCGTCGTGGCGGCCGCGGAGAACGCGAGCGGGTTCGACGGCGTGGCCCCGCGCGCCGACGAGATAGCAGCGTACTTCCACACCGGCGGCACGACCGGCGCGCCGAAGCTCGCCGCGCACACGCACGCCAACGAGATCGCCAACGCCTGGATGCTCGCGGCGAACTCGCTGCTCGACGAGGACTCGGTGCTGTTCGCCGCGCTCCCGCTCTTCCACGTCAACGCCCTCATCGTCACGCTGCTCGCGCCGCTGTTCAAGGGCCAGCGCGTCGTCTGGGCCGGTCCGCTCGGCTACCGCGAACCCGCGCTCTACGCCGAGTTCTGGAAGATCGTCGAACGCCATCGCATCGCGGCCATGAGCGCCGTCCCGACCGTGTACGCGGTGCTGGCCCAATGCCCGCTCGACGCCGATATCAGCAGCCTGCGTCTCGCGATGGTCGGCGCGTCCCCGCTTCCCGACGCCGTCCGCGCCCACTTCGAACAGCACACCGGCGTCCGACTCGTCGAAGGCTACGGCTTGACCGAGGCGACGTGCGCGAGCGCCCGCAGCTTCCCCGATGCCCCGGTGCCCGGCTCGGTCGGACAGCGCCTGCCGTACCAGCGGATCGAGTCCGTGGACGGCGTGCTGGTGATCAGTGGCCCGACCGTCTTCGCCGGATACGTCGGCGACGCCCCACGATCCGACGGCCGCCTCGACACCGGCGACCTCGGCTACGTCGACGCGCAAGGCTTCGTCTACCTGCGCGGCCGTGCCAAAGATCTGATCATCCGAGGCGGCCACAACATCGACCCGGCGATCATCGAGGACACCCTACTGGCGCATCCGCAGGTCACCGGCGCGGCCGCCGTCGGACGTCCCGATCCGCACGCCGGAGAGGTGCCCGTCGCGTACGTCACCTTGGCCCTCAACGCCGAGGTGAGCGAGCACGAACTGCGCGAGTGGGCCGCAGCGCGCGTCACGGAGCGAGCCGCCGCGCCGAAGAGCGTGACCGTCGTCGAGGCGCTACCGGTCACCGCGGTCGGCAAGCCGTACAAGCTCGGCCTGCGTGCGGACGCGGCGCGCAGCGAGCTCACCGACGCGCTCGCGGACGTCGGCGGCATCGAGGACGTGCGCACCTGGATCGAGGACGGATCAGTCGCCGCCGAGATCGTGCTGACCGACTCCGCCGACGAGGCCGAGGTCAAGGCCATCCTCGCCCGCTACGCCCTCACGACGCGGACGGTCGTGCATCCATGAGTACCGACGTCGTCATCATCGGCGCTGGTCCAACCGGCCTGACCGCCGCGAGCCTCCTCGCCCGATACGGCGTCAACTGCGTGGTGCTCGACCGATGGCCCTCGATCTACCCGCAGCCGCGCGCGGTCCATCTCGACGACGAGGTCTACCGCATCCTCGCCCGCATCGGCGTGGCCGACGAGTTCGCCGCGATATCCCGTCCCGGTCGAGGCTTGCGGCTGCTCGACCCGCGCAGGCGCGTGCTCGCGGAGTTCCGGCGCGGCACGGAGCCGGGCAGGCACGGCTTCCCAGCGGCCAACATGTTCGATCAGCCGGACCTCGAAGGCGTCCTGCGCGCGAACCTCAAGCAGCTCAGGAACGTCGAACTGATCGGCGGCGTCGAGGTCACCGCCATCGACCAGGACGAGGACGAGGACCAGGACGACGCGGCCGTGAACGTGCGCTACACAATTACCACCACCGGAGAAACGACCGCGATCCGCGCCCGCTACCTCCTCGGCTGCGACGGCGCCAACAGCATCACACGCACCACGATCGGCTCCTTCATGCGCGACCTGAACTTCGCGCAGCGCTGGCTCGTCGTCGACATCGCCACTGAAGCGGACCCCGGCCATTGGGAGGGCGTGCACCAGGTCTGCGACCCCACCGGCGCGGCGACGTTCATGCGAATCGGCGACGCCCGCTACCGCTGGGAATTCCAACTATCTCCCGGCCGAAGCGCGGACGACTACCGAGACCTGGACCAACTCAGACCGCTGATCGCCCCGTGGACGATGCACGTCCCCGACGAGCACCTGAACCTGATCCGCGTCGCCGACTACACCTTCCGCGCCCAGATCGCCGACCGTTGGCGGGACCGCCGAATCTTCCTCCTCGGCGACGCCGCCCACCTGACGCCGCCCTTCATCGGCCAAGGCATGGGCGCCGGACTGCGCGACGCGATGAACCTGACCTGGAAACTCGCCGCGGTGATCGGCGGCAGCCTGCCCGAGAGTGTCCTGGAAACCTACGAGACCGAACGAAAGCCACACGCCCGCGCGATGATCCGCCTGGCCAAACTCGTAGGCACCGCCATGACACGCGGCGGCAGACCCGGTAACGCACTGCGCGCACTGATCGCACCCCGCCTCCGCCACGTACCCGGCATCAATGGCCTGATCCTGAGCAGCAAGACCCCCGCCCTGCGCCGCTCCGAACTCGTAATCAAGCCACGATTCCCCGGCAACCTGCCCGGCTCCCTGGTCCCCGCCACCCTGCTCCCCGACGCACCGGACGCCAGATTCACCCTCGTCACCAACCTCCATCCCTCCAGCCAACAGCACGCCGTCGCCGGACAACGCGGCATCGTCGTCCACACGGCACGCCCCGGAACGCCGCTCTCCCGCTGGCTCCGCTCCGGCCGCACCCACGCCGCCCTGGTCCGCCCCGACGGCACCGTGATGTGCACCGGCCGAGACATCGAGGAGGTGATCAACGCACTGCCCTGACCGGAAAAGGCAATCACCCCGGGGCGGCGAGGCGCCGGCCCGGGGTGATCACGCTACTGCCTAGATGTCGTAGTACAGCTCGAACTCGTGCGGGTGCGGGCGCAGGCGGATCGGGTCGATCTCGGCGGACTGCTTGTAGGCGATCCAGGTCTCGATCAGGTCCGGGGTGAAGACGCCGCCGGCGGTGAGGTAGTCGTGGTCCTCCTCGAGGGCCGCGAGGACGGCGGGGAGGGAGCCGGGGACCTGGGGGACGGCGGCGTGCTCGTCCGGGGGGAGCTCGTAGAGGTCCTTGTCGACCGGGGCCTGCGGCTCGATCTTGTTCTTGATGCCGTCCAGGCCCGCCATCAGCATCGCGGAGAAGGCGAGGTAGGGGTTGGAGGACGGGTCGGGGACGCGGAACTCGATGCGCTTGGCCTTCGGGTTGGCGCCTGTGATCGGGATGCGGATGCAGGCGGAGCGGTTGCGCTGCGAGTAGACGAGGTTCACCGGGGCCTCGAAGCCGGGGACGAGGCGGTGGTACGAGTTGACCGTCGGGTTGGTGAACGCGAGCAGGCTGGGCGCGTGCCGGAGCAGGCCGCCGATGTAGTAGCGGGCGGTGTCGGACAGGCCCGCGTAGCCGATCTCGTCGTAGAACAGCGGCGAGCCGTCCTTCCACAGGCTCTGGTGCGTGTGCATGCCCGAGCCGTTGTCGCCGAACAGCGGCTTCGGCATGAAGGTGGCGGTCTTGCCGTGGCCCCAGGCGATGTTCTTGACGATGTACTTGAACAGCATCACGTCGTCGGCGGCGGCCAGCAGCGTGTTGAACTTGTAGTTGATCTCGGCCTGGCCCGCGGTGCCCACCTCGTGGTGCGCGCGCTCGACGGAGATGCCCACGCCCTGCAGCGCCAGCACCATCTCGTCGCGCAGGTCGGCGAAGTGGTCGACCGGGGGCACCGGGAAGTAGCCGCCCTTGTAGCGGACCTTGTAGCCCTGGTTGCCGCCCTGCTCCTCGCGGCCGGTGTTCCACCAGCCCGCCTCGGAGTCGATGTGGTAGAAGCCGCCGTTGACCTTGGTCTCGAAGCGCACGTCGTCGAACACGTAGAACTCGGCCTCGGGGCCGAAGTAGGCGGTGTCGGCCACGCCGGTGCCCTTGAGGTACGCCTCGGCCTTCTTCGCCACGTTGCGCGGGTCCCGGGAGTACTGCTCGCCGGTCAGCGGGTCGTGGATGAAGAAGTTCACATTGAGCGTCTTCTCCTTGCGGAACGGGTCGAGCCGCGCCGAGGTGACGTCCGGGACCAGCTGCATGTCGGACTCGTGGATCGCCTGGAAGCCGCGGATCGAGGACCCGTCGAACATGGCGCCGTCGGTGAAGAAGGCGGCGTCGACGGTCTCGGCCGGCACCGTGAAGTGCTGCATCACGCCCGGCAGGTCGCAGAACCGGACGTCGACGAACTTGACGCCCTCGTCCTTGAGGTACTTGGTGACCTCATCGGGATTGTTGAACATCCGTCCTCCTTAGCAGGGCCCCGCCACGGAGGAATCCGGGGCCACACTGGTGCTCCGCTCCACTTAGTGTCCGAAAAGTTACGGTGGGGCGGTTACCTTCGAGTGTCCTTGTCGTTTCCGCCATGTTACGCGGCTGATCAGCGGGCCCCGCGCGCGGGGGCAAGCCGAACGGGCGATAACGTGGTGTTATGACTGAGCAGAAGGCCCGCGCCGACGCCCCGGGCACCCCCTCGACCCGCGCCGCGCTCGGCGGCTGGCTGGAGGGCCCGAACCTGCGCGACGGGGTGGAGGGCGAGTACCGCGGCGAGCGCCTCGGGCTGCCGGAGTCCGGCCCCGGCTCGCTGGCCGGGCAGGGCCGCCGGCTCGGCGCGCTCGTGGTGGACTGGGCGATCGCGTACCTGGTGGTCGCCGCGTTCGGCTGGCATCCGGCCTCGGCGCAGGGGCAGTGGGGCGTGCTGGCCATCTTCGCCGCCGAGCACCTGCTGCTGCTGTCCACGCTCGGGTTCACGATCGGCAAGCGGCTGTTCGGGTTGCGCGTCGGCAGGCTCGGCGGGCCGCTCACGCCGCTGAACGTGGTCGTGCGCACCGTGCTGCTGATGCTGGTGATCCCGGCGGTCATCTGGGACCGGGACGGCCGCGGCCTGCACGACCGGCTGGCCGGGACCGTCGAACTGCTGCGCTAGGCGGGGAGAGCAGACGGAGACGGCGAAGGCCCCTGACATCGCGTCAGGGGCCTTCCGCCGTCCGTGGGCCAGTGGGGAACGGGCTACCGCATGCCGCCGCGCTGGATCCGGGCGCCCTTGGGCAGCGGACCCTTCGGCAGGTTGGCCATCGGGCCGGTCTTGGTCGCGATGGCCTCGAGCCGCTTGCTGTACTCCGAGGCCTGCTGGCTGGTCAGGTTCCGCTTGCGGATGCCGCGCCGGGTGAGCGTGGTGACGAGCTTGGGCAGCGGGGTCTGGCCGGCGGCGGCGTCCGGGCCGACCACGATCTCCTCCACGGCCACGTCCGGGCCGAGGTAGCGGCCGACGGCCTTGCGCTCGTTCGCGATGAGCTGCTTGACCCGGCCGGGGTCGCCCTCGGCCAGCAGGATGATGCCGCCGGTGCCGATCAGCCGGTGCACCATGTCCTGCTGCCGGTTGAACTGCACCATCGGGGTCAGCTGCCAGTTGCGCTTGAACCGGCGGTCCGAGTCGAGCACGGAGTAGGCCGCGCCGGGCTGCCCGTCGATCTGCTTGTACTGGGCCCGCTGCACCCGGCGCGAGAGCGTCGTGGTGGCGGCCAGCACGCCGCAGAGCAGGGCCAGGATGATCGCGATGACCAGGCCGAAGATCGAGCCGCCGACCAGCAGGAAGAACAGCGCGAAGACCACGGCCGCGCTGCCGAGGCTCCAGCCCAGCATGGCGACGGTGAGCTTCGGGTCCAGCCGCTTCGTCAGCTTGTACGCGTAGCCGAACTGCGCCAGGCGGCCGGTGGGCGGCGGCGCGTTGAGGAGGTCATCAGTGGACGGGTTGGCCATAGTGAGAAGGATACGGTCCCGGGTGGGCCCGGTCCTAACCTGGGCCGCTGATCGTGCCCGTAACGAGTCCGGTCGGGCCCGCTCAGAGCTGTCCGTCGTCCAGCGCGGCCCAGGCCTCGGCGCGCTGCCTGGCCCGCTCCCGGTCGTGCTGCACGGCGGCCCAGGCGTTGGCCCGGGCGACGTCCATGGCGTCGCCGCGGAACATCAGCCGCTCGACCGTCGAGAGCGCCGCGCGCACCGCCGCGCGGCGTCCGGACGCGGACGTCGCCGGCATGGTCACCCGGGTCGTGGTCATCGTGGTCATCTTCGGACCCCCAAGTCCTCCGCTCGGTGGCGGTGCCGACCAGCTTAGCCGGATACCGCCCATCATCAACACCGGGAGTTACCGGGCGTGTCGCATCCGGTAACCGGCGGGTTAAGCGAATTCACCTGATGATCAACGCGACCGCGTCGTGGCGTGATCGGAAATTTCTCGCCTTGTCCCCTATTATCGCAGACCGTTTAGCCCGTGCGGACCAATTGTCAGTCAGCTGATGTCAGCGGGCTTGCGCGCCTCGATCGCCTGCTGGTAAAGCCTTCCGGCGCGGTACGAGGAGCGCACCAGCGGCCCGGACATCACGCCGGAGAAGCCGATCTCCTCGGCCTCCGCCTTCAGTTCCACGAACTCCTCGGGCTTGACCCAGCGCTCGACCGGGTGGTGCCGCGGCGAGGGGCGCAGGTACTGCGTGATGGTGATGAGCTCGCAGCCCGCGGCGTGCAGGTCGCGCAGCGCCTGGGAGACCTCCGCGCGCTCCTCGCCCATGCCGAGGATCAGGTTGGACTTGGTGACCAGGCCGTCCTCGCGCGCCCGGGTGATGACCTCGAGCGAGCGCTCGTAGCGGAAGGCCGGCCGGATCCGCTTGAAGATGCGCGGCACGGTCTCCACGTTGTGCGCGAGCACCTCGGGCCGGGAGGAGAAGACCTCGGCCAGCTGCTCGGGCACGGCGTTGAAGTCGGGGATCAGCAGCTCCACGCCGGTGCCGGGCACGGCCGCGTGGATCTGCCGCACGGTCTCGGCGTACAGCCAGGCGCCGCCGTCCTCGAGGTCGTCGCGGGCCACGCCGGTGATGGTGGCGTAGCGCAGGCCCATCGAGGCGACCGACTCGGCGACCCGGCGCGGCTCGTCCCGGTCCAGCTCGGCGGGCTTGCCGGTGTCGATCTGGCAGAAGTCGCAGCGCCGGGTGCACTGCTCGCCGCCGATCAGGAAGGTCGCCTCGCGGTCTTCCCAGCACTCGAAGATGTTCGGGCAGCCGGCCTCCTGGCAGACCGTGTGCAGGCCCTCGTCCTTCACGAGCTGGCGCAGCGCCGTGTACTCCGGCCCCATCTTCGCCCGGGTCTTGATCCACTCGGGCTTCTTCTCGATCGGCGTCTCGCTGTTGCGGACCTCGAGCCGGAGAAGCTTTCGGCCTTCGGGGCTCACCGTGGTCACTGGATCCGTCTCCTCGCAGCTCAGATTCGAAATACAGCCTACGCCGCGGCCTTGGCGCGCACGCGGTCGGTGGCGGCGCCCTTGGGCTCGGTCAGCAGGTGCAGGTGGCGCTCCACGATCGGGACCACCTCCTCGACGGTGACCCGGCGGCCGAGCTCGCGGCTGAGCGTGGTCACGTCCGCGTCCGGGATGCCGCACGGGATGATGCGCTGCGTCCAGCCGAGGTCGTTCTCGCAGTTGAGCGCGAAGCCGTGCATGGTCACGCCCTGGGCGAAGCGCAGCCCGAGCGCGGCGACCTTGCGGTCCTGCTCGCCCTCGTTCTTCGCCGGCACCCACACCCCCGAGCGGCCCTTCACGCGGTCCGTCTCGAGACCGAGCTCGGCGCAGACCTCGATCAGCACCTGCTCGACCCGGCGCACGAAGTCGACCACGTAGACGCCCTCGGGCAGCCGCACGATCGGGTAGCCGACCAGCTGGCCGGGGCCGTGCCAGGTGATCTTCCCGCCGCGGTCCACCTCGACGACCGGCGAGCCGTCCCACGGCCGGTCCTGCGGCTCGGTGCGCCGCCCCGCGGTGAACACCTCGGGGTTGTGCTCCAGCAGCATGACCGTGTCCGGAACCTCGTCGGCGACCCGGGCGGCGTGGATCTCGCGCTGGGTGTCCCAGGCGCTCATGTACTCGATTCCGTCGGCACCGAAGCCGGCGTGGATGATTCTGGTCTCTCCCACCGTTCCACGATATGACACGCCCGGGACACCCCGTCCGGGGCGTGCTGTGAGCTGCCTGTGGATCCGCCCCCGGAACCAAAGTCCCTTGTGATCTGTATCACCCGGCTGACAGGCTGTCCGCTATGGGGACCTTGCAGTCACTATTGCGGATACCGAGCGGACGCCGGGGGAAGTGGGCGGTGCTCGCCCTCTGGCTGATCGTCGGCGTCTTCGCCTTCGGCACGGCCAGCAAGCTCTACAACGTGGAGCAGAACAACGCCGACGCCTATCTGCCGCACAGCGCCCAGTCGACGCAGCTGATCGACTACATCCAGCACGCCCCGGGCGCACCGCCGAACACCGACACCGCCACGGTCCTGTACGTGAACGAGGCGGGCATCGGGGCGGCGGACCGGGCGCGGGTGCAGCACGACGTCGCCGCCTACCAGAGCACCGTGCCGGGCGTGTCCGGCCAGGTCGGCCAACTGCCCGAGTCGGGCGACGGCAAGGCGCTCGCCGTGACCGTGCCGGTGCGGATCCCGGTGACCGGCAACTTCGACTTCGACCCGGCGGTCAACGCGATCACGGCGGTCGCGCAGCCGGACGGCAAGGTGCAGCAGGGCTCGCTGCAGGTCTACATCGCGGGCGGTTTCGCGCTGGACGCGGCGGCGAACGGCGCGTTCAAGGGCCTCGACACCAAGCTGCTGTACGGCGCGGGCGCGGTCGTCGTGATCATCCTGCTGCTGACGTACCGGTCCCCGTTCCTGTGGCTGCTCCCGGTCTTCAGCAGCGTCTTCGCGCTCCAGCTCGCGCAGGCGATCATGTACGAGCTCGTGCAGCACGCGGGGGTGGTCGTCTCCGGACAGAGCGGCGGGATCCTGACCGTGCTCGTGTTCGGCGTCGGGACGGACTACGCCCTGCTGCTCGTCGCGCGCTACCGCGAGGAGCTGCACAACTACGAGGACAAGCACGAGGCCATGCGGATCGCGCTCGGCCGCAGCAGCCCGGCCGTCATCGCCTCCGCGCTGACCGTCATGCTGGCCACGCTCGGTCTGCTCGTCTCGCAGCTCGCCTCGAACGTCGGGCTCGGCAAGATCGGCGCGATCGGCGTCGCCTGCTCGCTGCTGGCCATGACGACGCTGCTCCCGGCGCTGCTCGTGATCCTGCCGCGCGGGATCTTCTGGCCGAACGTGCCGCGGCACGACGCCGCGGCGCACACCCGCGTCGGCGTGTGGGGACGCGTCTCGGCGCTCGTCGGCCGGGCGCCGCGCCGGGTGTGGGCGTCGACCGCGCTGCTGCTGATCGTGCTGTCCTTCGGGCTGCTGAACCTGCACTCCGGCCAGATCCCGACCGCGCAGTCCTTCATCGGCACCCCGGCCGCGGTCACCGCGCAGCAGAAGCTGGAGACGCACTATCCGGAGCGCGGCACGCAGCCGTTGCAGGTGCTCGCCTCGGCTTCGTCGGAGTCGCAGGTCTCGCAGATCCTGCAGAACGACAGCGGACTGGCCGCGGGCTCGCCGGGCGGGTTCGAGGCCGTGCCGCTCGGGGACCGCGTGTTCTACTCGGTGAGCATGGCGGAGGCCGCGGACAGTCCGGAGGCGGTCGCGACCGTGCACCGGCTGCGCGATCAGCTCTCGGCGATCCCCGAGGCCCACGCGCTCGTCGGCGGGTTCACGGCCGCCAACATCGACGTGGAGTCCTCGGCTGCGCACGACCGCGACTGGGTGATCCCGATCGTGCTGGCGATCTCGTTCGTGATCCTGATGATCCTGCTGCGCGCGCTGGTGGCGCCGTTGCTGTTGCTGGCCAGCGTGATCCTGTCGTTCCTCGCGGCCCTCGGCGTCGCGGCGTTCGTCAGCGACCACGCCTTCGGACGGCCCACGGAGGACAACTCGTATCCGCTGTTCGTCTTCATCTTCCTGGTGGCCCTGGGCATCGACTACAACATCTTCCTGATGACCCGGGTCCGCGAGGAGACGCACCGGCTCGGCACGCGTCCGGGAATCCTGCGCGGCCTCACCGTGACCGGCGGCGTGATCACCAGCGCGGGCTGCGTGCTGGCGGCCACGTTCGCCGTGCTGACGACGCTGCCGCTGACCCAGTTCACCCAGATCGGCTTCGCGGTGGCGTTCGGCGTGCTGCTGGACACGCTGCTGGTGCGCACGGTGCTTGTCCCGGCGCTGTGCTACGACGTGGGCCCGCGGATCTGGTGGCCCTCGAAGCTCGCGCGCGAGGACTCGGGGTCAGTACCGGGCGCCCGGGTGCTCGACGTGGACGCCGACGCCGCGGGCGGCCGCGATTAGCCGCTTGTCGTAGGTGACGAACGCGCTGATCTCGGTGCCGGTGGACTCGGCGACGGTCTGCGCGGTGGCCAGATGGATCGCGTCCAGGCTGCGCAGCAGCGGATCCTGGTACGCCCCGGCCATCGCGCGGATCGCCGCGTTCAGCTCCACGCGGCTGATCCCGCCGAGGATGCGCGGGATCCGGGGCAGCGCGGCCGGATCCACCCGGCGCAGCGCCCGCTCCAGCTCGATCTCCAGCAGCACGCTGGAGACCAGCGACTCGCCCTCGCGCAGGTCGAGCCAGTCGAACAGGGCCTCGGTCTCCCGCTCGTGCCGCGCGAGCTTCGCGACGGCGCAGGTGTCGAGGTAGATCACCAGCCGCCTTCCTCGCGCAGCTGCGAGACCACGTCGGTCGAGTCGATCGAGGAGTCCCCGCCGCGCGGCGGACGGCTGAGCGGCAGTTCGTTGGTGGCCAGGATGACGTCGCCGTGCGCGGCCAGTTCGCGCAGCGCGGCCTCGTCCTCGGAGATGGGGGTCAGCCGGGCGACGATCTTTCCGCTGACGGACACGAGCAGCTCCTCGCCCGAGCGCACGCGCTTGAGCACCGCGCTCGTGTGCTGGTTGAGTTCCCGCACCGGGATCACCTGCGTACTCATGGCAAGAGTGTAGTACGCGGCGTTCTACATGTCAGTGGCCGGAGCGTCGGCGCAGGTCGGCGAGGACCGCGTCGGCCGCGCGGGAGGCCGAGGCGAGCGCGCCCTCGATGTTCGGCAGGCCGCGGTGGTCCCCGCACACGTACAGCCCGCCGATCAGCCGCACCGGCCGGGTGAAGTTGTACGGCGCGTCCATCGCGGCCAGCGCGCGCTCGCAGTGCATGACCTCGATCGTGCCGAGTGCCCCGGCCGAGACGCCGTGCAGCCGCTCGAGCCGCGCGGTCACGGCCCGGTCCAGCGCGTCGAGCTCCTTGCCGTCGTGCCCGGCGACGACCGTGCCGACCAGCGCGCGGCCCTCCGGCGCGTAGCTCGGCGCGACCCGGCTGACCACGGCGGTGCGGGCCACCGGCGAGGCGGGGTCGCCGTCGATGAGCACGGTGGGCACCCGGTCCGGTCCGGTCGGCAGCTCGTCCGCGTCCACGGCGTGCCACAGCGTCGTCAGGGGTCGCATACGCGGCTCGTGCAGGCCCGGGAACAGCGAGACGGCGGCCGCCGGGTCCGTCGCGACGACCACCGCCGAGGTGCGGATCAGTCCGGCGTCGGTGCTCACCCGGTCGGCGTGCACCTCGTGCACCCGGGTGCCGAGCAGGATCCGCTCGTGGCCTGATCGGGCGGCCAGCAGCCGTACCAGCGCGTCGAATCCGCCCTCCGGCACGGCGAACCGGCCGCGCACCAGCATCCGCAGCAGCCAGTCGGTGCCGCGGATCGAGGCGGCCAGGTCCTCGTCCGCGATCAGGGCCGTGAGATAGCGGCGCAGGAAGCCGTCCACCAGGGCCGGCGAGTAGCCGCGCACCGCGAAGGAGTCCGAGCTCGCGTCCTCCCGGCCGGCCAGCGAGGCGTCGATCGGGCCGCGGGCCAGCCGGTAGAACTCCTTGGACAGCCGGGTCTTGTCGGTCACCGTGCCCATCGGCGCGAGCAGCGTGGCCATCGCCTGCTGCGGACGCGAGGGCGCGGCGCCGAATCGCAGCGCCGCGCCGTCCGCGTAGACCCGGATGCCGGGGGAGAAGGACCGCAGATGCAGCCGCGTCTCCCGGGTCGGCTCCGGTTCGGCCAGCGCCCCGAGCGCGGGCCAGGTGGTGTGCGCCAGATGCCCGCCGCCGAGCCGGAATCCGTCGATCTGCGTTTCCCGCACCCGGCCGCCGAGCCGGCCGCCCGCCTCGGCCAGCAGGACTTCGAGTCCTGCCTCGGTCAGCTGCGCGGCGACCGCGAGTCCGGAGAGCCCGCCTCCGACGACTACCACATCCGCGCGCATGCAGGCTCCCGAAACCCGACCGTGAGTGAGATCGAAAAGACAGATGGTCCCCCGGTCGTCACCGACCGTTGGGGACCACCTACCCGAAGCGTGCTGAGCTAAAGGCCTCGGACGCCGACCTTCCGAATCTGTGGCACCACAGATTCCTGACGGACTAGAGGCCGGAGGCGAAGGTGTACGGCTGGAAGCCGACGACCTTGCCGAGGTCCAGCTGGATCACCTCGTGCGAGTTCAGCTTGATCGCCGACGGGTCGCCGGTGACCTTCGAGCCGTTGACGAACGCCGTCACAGTGCCCTTGTACGGGCCGATCTGGGTGGCGGACAGCGGCTGGTTCCACTCGGCGAAGAACTGGCCGAGGGTGTAGATCGTGGTGTTCGGCGACTCGATGTGGATCACGCCGGTGTCGTCGTGCGTGTGCAGGTAGTAGAACGCGGCGCCGGAGTCGACGAACTCGGAGCTGCCGTCCGCCTCGGTGCTCCACGGCTGCTCGATGCCGATGCCGTAGGGGACCGTCTTCTGCGTGCCGTTGACGTAGATCGCCAGGTGCGCGTGGATGTGGTACGCCAGCTGCTCCATCTGGTTGGAGCCCACGCCCTCGATCGTCTGGCCCTTCAGGCCGCTCCAGGTCGGGGCGAGCAGGTTCGACTCGCCGACCGTGGAGTTCGCCGCCTCGGACTGGGCGACCGCGGCCGAGTCCTTGTTGTTGGTGTGTATGGCGAACACGATGAGGCCGCCGATGAGGGCCGCGATCAGCACACCGAGGCTCACGCCCCAGGCCGTCTTGCGGCGCTGTTCGGCGCGTGCCATGGCCGCCTGCTTGGCCGCGAGTTCCGCGCGGCGCTGTGCGGCGTCCTTCTTATTCTGCTGCGTGGCCATGCTTCTCCTCGGATCCCGCGACGTTCGCCGGACAACGATACTTGCGACTGCTGAGAAGACACCAAACGGCGGGTGCGCCGCGATCACAATTGGGTCACGACACGCCCGCCGTCAGTGATATTCCGGGGCGTTTTCGTTACGAAAGCCCCTTTTTCATGCAGCCTAAACGGTTTGCCCCTGCGAGGCTAAAGTCCGAGCTCCGCGTCGAAGTTGCCCTCCTCGAGGCGGGCCTTGACCGCGCTGAGGAAGCGGGCCGCGTCCGCGCCGTCCACCAGACGGTGGTCGTAGCTCAGGGCCAGGTACACCATCGAGCGCACCGCGATGACCTCGCCGAGGGTCGGGTCGCTGACCACGGCGGGCCGCTTGACGACCGTGCCGGTGCCCAGGATGCCGACCTGCGGCTGGTTGATGATCGGGGTGTCGAACAGGGCGCCGCGCGAACCGGTGTTGGTCAGCGTGAAGGTGCCGCCGCCCAGCTCGTCCGGGGAGACCTTGTTGTCCCGGGTGCGTCCGGCCAGGTCCGCGATGGACCGGGCCAGGCCCGCCAGGTTCAGGTCGCCCGCGTTCTTGATCACCGGCACGAGCAGGCCGCGCTCGGTGTCCACCGCGATGCCCAGGTTCTCCGAGCCGTGGTACGTCACGGTCCCGGCCTCGGTGTCGATGGAGGCGTTGAGCTGCGGGTACTGCTTGAGCGCCTCGATCGCCGCGGAGGCGAAGAAGGGCAGGAAGGACAGCTTGACGCCCTCGCGGGCCTCGAAGTCCTTCTTCGCGCGGTCGCGCAGCCGGGCCACCGCGGTGATGTCCACCTCGACGACCGTGGTCAGCTGCGCGGAGACCTGCAGCGACTCGACCATCCGCTTGGCGATGACCTGGCGCAGCCGGGACAGCTTCTCGGTGCGGCCGCGCAGCGGCGAGATCGCCGGGGCGCTCGGCGCGGCGGGCGCGGCCTTGGCCGGGGCGGCCTGCGGCACGACCGGGACCAGCGCCTTGGCCGCCTCGATGACGTCCTGCTTGATGATCCGGCCGCCGATGCCGGTGCCGTTGACCGTGTTCAGGTCCACGCCGGACTCGGCCGCCAGCTTGCGCACCAGCGGGGTGACGTACGGGCCGGGGCCCTCGTCGTTCGCCGGGGCGGCGTGCATCGGAGCCGGGGCCGCGACGGGCGTGGGCGCGGCGGCGACCGGGGCGGGCGCCGCGACGGGGGCCGGAGCCGGGGCCGGAGCGGGCGCGGGAGCCGGGGCGGCGACCGGAGCGGGTGCCGGAGCCGGGGCGGGCGCGGGGGCGGCGACCGGAGCGGCGGGGGCGGGCGCGGCGGCCGGGGCCGGGGCGGCACCCGGGGCGCCGATCACGGCGAGCGTCGTGCCGACGTCCACCGTCTCGTCCTCGCCCACGTTGATCGCCACGATCACGCCGGACGCCGGGGACGGGATCTCGGTGTCGACCTTGTCGGTGGAGACCTCGAGCAGCGGCTCGTCCGCCTCGACCGTCTCGCCGACCGACTTCAGCCAGCGGGTGACGGTGCCCTCGGTGACCGACTCGCCGAGCGCGGGCAGCACCACCGGGGTGCCGGAGACCGGACCGGCCGGTGCGGCGGCCGGGGCCGGAGCGGGCGCCGCGGCCACCGGGGCGGGCGCGGGCGCGGCGGCCGGGGTCGGCACCGGGTCGGCGGCGGGGGCCGGGGCGGCGGGGGCGGCCGGAGCGGCGGGCGCCTCGCCCGGCGCGCCGATCAGCGCCAGCTCGGCGCCGACGTCGACCGTCTCGTCCTCGCCGACCTTGATCGAGATGACCACGCCCGCGGCGGGCGAGGGGATCTCGGTGTCGACCTTGTCGGTGGAGACCTCGAGCAGCGGCTCGTCGACCTCGACCGTCTCCCCCTCCTTCTTCAGCCACCGGGTGACGGTGCCCTCGGTGACCGATTCACCGAGCGCGGGCATCGTGACGGATACCGGCATGAGTTTCTCCTGGTTCGTTCTCAGATTCGGGAGTCGGGGGACAGGTCAGTCGTGCACGTGCAGCGGCTTGCCGGCCAGCGCCAGGTGCGCCTCGCCGAGCGCCTCGCCCTGGGTCGGGTGCGCGTGGATGAACTGGGCGACGTCCAGCGGCGTGGCGTCCCAGTTGTAGATCAGCTGGGCCTCGGCCACCAACTCGCCGACCCGATCGCCCACCATGTGGATGCCGACCACCCGGTCGTCCTCCCCGGCGACGCCCTTGATCTGGACGAGCTTGATCTCGCCCTGGGTCTTGAGGATCTTGCTCTTGCCGTTGCCCGCCAGGTTGTACGCCAGCGTCTTGACGTGCTCGGCGCCGAACTTCTCGGCCGCCTTCGCCTCGGTCAGGCCGCAGGAGGCGACCTCCGGGTTCGAGTACGTCACCCGCGGCACGCCGTCGTAGTCGATCGGACGGGGGCTCAGGCCGGCGATGTGCTCGGCCACCAGGATGCCCTCGGCGAAGCCGACGTGCGCCAGCTGCAGGGTCGGGATCAGGTCGCCGACCGCGTACACGTTCGGCACGGAGGTCTGGCAGAACTCGTTGACCTTCACGTAGCCGCGGTCCGTCTGCACGCCGGCCGCCTCGAAGCCGAGACCCTCGGAGACCGGGCCGCGGCCGACCGCGACGAGCAGCAGTTCGGCGTCGAAGTCCTTGCCCTTGGCCGTGTGCACCCGCACGCCGGTGTCGGTGTAGTCGACGCCGGTGAAGCCGTTGTCGATCTCGAACTTGATGCCGCGGCGGCGGAACGCGCGCTCGAGCAGCTTCGAGGAGTTCTCGTCCTCCAGCGGCACCAGGTGCGGGAGGAACTCGACGATCGTGACCTCGGCGCCGAAGCTCTTGTAGACGGAGGCGAACTCGCAGCCGATCACGCCGCCGCCGAGGATGACCACCGAGGAGGGCACCCGGTCCAGCTTCAGCGCGTGGTCGCTGGTGATGACCCGCTGGCCGTCGATCTGCAGGCCGGGCAGCGACTTCGGCGCGGAGCCGGTCGCCAGCACCACGTTGCGGCCGGTGTAGACCTCGCCGTTCACGGTGACCTGGTTCGGCGCGCTCAGCACGCCCTCGCCCGCCACGAAGGTGATCTTGCGCGCCTTCACGATGCCCTGCAGGCCCTTGTACAGCTGGCCGACGACGCCGTCCTTGTACTTGTTGACCCCCGGCATGTCGATGCCGTTGAGGATCGTGTTGACGCCGAAGGACGCGCTCTCGCGGGCGAGGTCGGCCACCTCGGCCGCGTGCAGCAGCGCCTTGGTGGGGATGCAGCCGCGGTGCAGGCAGGTGCCGCCCACCTCGGCCTTCTCGATCAACGCGACGTTCAACCCGAGGTCGGCCGCGCGGAACGCGCAGGCGTAGCCGCCGGAACCGCCCCCGAGGATCACTACGTCGAATACGTTCCCGGCCTCAGCCACTTGTCCGTCTCCTCGCGTGTTCACGCCGTTTTCCGCGCACCGCCGCGGACCCTTGCCGTCCGGATGCGCGCCCTGACCTTGTCCAGACCCGCCACCACGGGCGGCCGAATGCTGGCACACTGGCTTGTCGGGCGCCCGGGACTGCGAGTTGTCAATGGGAAGCTTAATCCGCTTTCCCGCCCGGTCGCCTCGCCGGGCGCACGCCGCCGCGCGGGACCGGTCAGGGCCCTCGCACGCGCGTGTCGACGCAGCGAACAGGCCTGTCCGCAATCCGGTCGGGGGCCCGGGGCGCCGTACGCGAGACTCGAGGGAGTGATGAGCGTGGCCGTCTTCCGCCGCCGTGGTGCCCGCGCAGGTGAGGGCCGCGTGGACGGCCGTGCGTACCGCGACGGGGAGGAGCACCTTACCCGCTTCGCCGCGACGCGCACCGGGGTGGAGGCCTTCGTCGAGCCGCGCACGGCTGTGACGGACACCACAATCGTGCTGGTCGCGGCCACCGGCGAGTGGACCAGGCGCCGGATGCCGGGTCCGCAGGCCGCCCACCAACTGGCCCACAGGCTGGGCATTCCCGCGTACGACGCGGCCGTCGTCGGCTACCCGCAGCGGATGCGGGACTGGAACTCCCGGCTGGCCGCCGAGGCGAGAGCCCGCCGCGAGCCCTGATTTCGCAGACGGCCGCGACCGGAATGCGGACAGCGAGGATGCCGACACCCCGTCAGACGCTAAGGTGCCGCGCCCCGGAATTCCGGGGCGCGGCACCTTCGTTCGTCCGGGTTACAGCAGGCCGTTGGCGGCGTCGTCGGCGAGCTGCACCAGCGTGCGCACCGCGAAGCCGACCGCGCCCTTCGGCACGTAGCCGTACGGGCCCGCCTCGTTGAACGCCGGGCCGGCGATGTCCAGGTGCGCCCACGGAATCTGGCCGCCGTCCGCCGCGTCGCCGACGAACTCCTGCAGGAACAGGCCGGCCACCAGCATGCCGCCCATCCGCTCGCCGATGTTCGCGATGTCCGCCACCTGGGTGTCCATGCTCTTGCGCAGGTGCCCCGGCAGCGGCATCGGCCAGAAGTCCTCGCCCGCGCGCTCGGCGGCGGACTCCAGCTGCACCCGGAACTCCTCGTCGTTCGCCATCACCGCGGCGGTGCGGGTGCCGAGCGCCAGCACCTGAGCGCCCGTCAGCGTCGCCACGTCCACGATCGCGTCCGGCTGCTCGGCGCTCGCGGCCACGAGCGCGTCGGCCAGCACCAGGCGGCCCTCGGCGTCCGTGTTGAGCACCTCGACCGTCTTGCCGCCGAAGATGGTCAGCACGTCGGAGGGGCGGATCGCGTTGCCGCCCGGCATGTTCTCGGCCAGCGCCGCCCACGCGGTCACGTTCACCGGCAGGCCCAGCTTCGCGACCGCGAGCACCGCGTTGAGCACGGCCGCGGCGCCGGACATGTCCGACTTCATGGTCTCCATGGACGCGGACGGCTTGAGCGAGATGCCGCCGGTGTCGAAGGTGATGCCCTTGCCGACGAAGGCCAGCTTCCGCTCCGCCGCCGGGTGCGTGTAGATCACCTTCACCAGGCGCGGGCCGCGCGTCGAGCCCTGGCCGACGCCGGTCAGGCCGCCGTAGCCGCCCTCGCGCAGCTGGGTGTCGTCGAGCACTTCGAAGCTCAGCGTGCCGACGCCCGCGTTCGCCACGGCCTCGTTCGCGGCCTCGGCGAAGGCCTGCGGGAACAGGTGCGACGGCGGCGTGTTGATCAGGTCGCGGGTCGCGTTCACGGCGTCGCCGAGCACCTGCGCCCGGGCCGCCGCGTCCCGCGCGTCCTGGTCCGGCTCGCCGCCGGTGACCAGCACGATCTCGCCGACCGGGGCCTTGCGCTCGGCCGCGTCGCCGGTCTTCAGGCCGTCGTAGCCGTACGCGCCGTACGCCGCGCCCTCGGCCGTGGCCGCGAGCACCTCGGCGCCCGAGTCGGCCAGCGCGATCGCCGCCTTCGCCTTGCCCGCGAGCGAACGCACCGCCGCGCCGACCGAGCGGCGCAGGTCCTCCAGGCCGCGGGCGCCGACGACCTCGCCGTCGCCCGCCTCGCCGAGGCCCACCGCCACGATCAGCGGCGCGGCCAGCCGGCCGCCGCTCGCCACCCGGGTGGTCTCCTCGGCCGCGCCGGTCGCGCCGAGGGTGGCGAGCGTCTCGGCGAGCCCGCCGCCGAGCGCCTCGTCCACCGCCGCGGCGCCGGGGGACAGCGCGATCCCCGTGCCGTCCTTGTACACGCCGACGATCAGGACGTCGGCCGCCGCCTCGGCCACCGGGCCGGACTGGATGGAGATCGTGGTCACCTGGATACCCCTGCTGGTTCGAGAAGTGGGACTGCGGCGGGATCATGGCCGCCGGACTCCCGGCATCGTAACCGGGCCCCGTCACAGTCGCGATATCGTCGTGGGCATGACGACGCCGTCCCTGTTGACCTCGCCCCTGCACGCCCGCCACACCGCCCTCGGCGCCAAGATGGCCGACTTCGGCGGCTGGGAGATGCCGATCGAGTACTCCGGCACCGTGGGCGAGCACGCCGCGGTCCGCGAGCGGGTCGGCGTGTTCGACGTGAGCCACCTCGGCAAGGCCACCGTCGCGGGCCCCGGCGCCGCCGAGTTCGTCAACCGCGTGCTGGCCAACGACCTGCGCCGCATCGGCCCTGGCAAGGCCCAGTACACGCTCTGCTGCGACGAGGCCACCGGCGGCGTCGTGGACGACCTGATCGCGTACGTGAAGTCCGAGGACGAGGTCTTCCTCATCCCGAACGCCGCCAACACCACCGAGGTCGTGCGGCGTCTGGTCGAGGCGGCCCCCGAGGGCGTCACCGTCACCAACCAGCACAAGGACTTCGCGGTGCTGGCGGTCCAGGGCCCCGAGTCCGAGGCGCTGATCAAGACCCTCGGCCTGCCCACCGACTTCGACTACATGGCCTTCGCCACCGCGTCCTGGGAAGGCAGGCCGCTGACCGTCTGCCGCACGGGCTACACCGGCGAGCACGGCTACGAACTCGTCTGCCGCTGGGACGACGCCGACGCCCTCTGGCAGGCGATCCTGCGCGCCGGCGAGCCCTTCGAGATCAAGCCCTGCGGACTCGGCGCCAGGGACACTCTGCGCACCGAGATGGGCTACCCCCTGCACGGCAACGACCTCTCCCTCGACATCACCCCCGTCCAGGCGAGGGCGGGCTGGGCCGTCGGCTGGAAGAAGGACGAGTTCTGGGGCCGCGAGCCGCTGGTCAAGGAGAAGACCGAGGGCCCGAAGCGCATCCTCTGGGGCCTCAAGCAGGTCGACCGCGCCATCCCCCGCCCCCACATGGCCGTCCACGCCGGCAACGACGCCGCGAACGCCGACGACGTCATCGGCGAGGTCACCAGCGGCACCTTCTCCCCGACCCTCAAGCTCGGCATCGCCCTGGCCCTGCTCCCGCCCACCACCACCGAGGGCGACGTCGTCTACCTGGACGTCCGCGGCCGCCGCGCCGCCTTCACCGTCGTCAAGCCCCCGTTCGTGAAGGTCTCGACGCGGTAGACGGCCCTATCCAGTTCAGAGTTCAGCTACTTCCGGCTCAGATCCAGTCGTTCCAACAGATCCCACAGCACTTCCCGCCCCGCCTCGTCGCGCCGTCCTTCGGCGAGTTCGCCCATTGCGACCTCGGCGGACATCGCGAGGACGAGGCGGGCTGCTTGGCGTGCGTCGGGCCAGCCCATGGCCAGCAGGTCGGGTTCGGCGACGGCGGCGAACATCGCGTTGCGGGAGGCCACCTCGATGCCGACGCCGGGGGAGTTGCGCGCCTCGAGAAGCAGGGCCTTGACGCCTTGGTGGTGCAGGCAGGCCTCGAAGTAGGCGGTGATGGCGGCGCGCAGTCTGGCGCGGCCGGGCGGGTGTTCGGCGAGCGCCGCGGTGGTCGCCTTCGTCGTCTCCTCATGGAAGCGCTCGTGCAGTGCGCTCAGGAAGGCGTCCCGGTCGGCGAAGTGCACGTAGAACGTCCCCTTGGCCACTCCGGCCTCGGCCACCACGCGGTTGACGCTCATGCCGGCCAGTCCGTGCTGCTCGGCTACCCGAGAACCGGCGTCGAGCAGCGCGGTCCGGGTCTCCTGAGCGGCGGCGGCGCGACTGGTCATGCGGACCAGGATAGGCGGCCGCGGGGCCGTTGACCGGTCGCGGGGCGCGCACTACAGTGACTGACCGGTCGGTCATTGAAAACCATCCGAAGGGGACGACGATGCGTGCCGCAGTGGTCAGCGAACTCGGGCAGGCGCCCGGCATCAGCGAGGAACGAGACGAGCCGCGACCCGGTCCGGGCCAGAGCCTGGTCGAGGTGACGGCCGCCGCGCTCAACCCGATCGACCTGCTCATCGCCTCCGGCGGGCATCCGCTCGGCCAGCCGCGGCCCGGGTACGTGCCCGGAGTGGAGGGCGTGGGCCGGATCGTGCGGAGCGACACCCTGGCCCCGGGAACACGGGTGCGGACGTCGGTGCCCGGCGGCTTCGTCGATGGCACGTTCGCGCAGTACGTGCTCGCGCCGGACGCCGCCTGCGTGCCGATCCCGGACGCGCTCGGCGACGACCTGGCCGCCGCGATCGGCGTGGTCGGCATCAGTGCCCTGATCGGGCTGCGCGACGAGGCGGCGCTGCGGCCGGGGGAGAGCGTGCTGGTGCTCGGCGCGACCGGCGCCTTCGGCCAGGCCTTCGTGCACCTCGCGCGGATACTCGGCGCCGATCGGGTGCTCGCGGCCGGGCGTGACGAGGACCGGCTCGCCGCCCTCGGGGATCGGGGCCTCGTCGACGGCACGGTGCTGCTCGACCCGGATCCGGCCGGTTTCCTCGGACGGCTGGAGAAGGTCGGCGGCCCGGTGGACGTCGTGATCGATCCGCTCTGGGGTGCCTACGCGAAGAGCGCGCTCGCCGCGTTGCGCACGTCCGGCCGACTGCTGAACGTCGGTCAGTGCGCGGGCGCCGAGGCCACGGTCGACGCGGGCACGCTGCGGCACTCGAGGCTCAAGGTGCTCGGGCTCAGTGGCGCGTATCTCACGCCCGAGCAGAGCGCTGAGGCGTACGCACAAGTGGCGGCGTACGCGGCGGAAGGGCGGTTGGACCTGGCGCACGCCGTGTATCCGCTGCGGGACGTGGCAGAGGTCTGGGCGATGCAGGCGGCCTCACCCGGCAAGAAGCTGGTGCTGCGCCCCGGCGAGTGAGGCGAGGGGTCGCTAGCGGATTGCCATGATCAGGAGCGCGGCAGTGGTGGCGGTTTCTACCAGTGCACCGAGGACGTCGCCGGTGATGCCGCCGAAGCGGGTGGTGCAGCGGCGGAGGAGGAGCAGAGCAGCGGCCACGCCGACCGCGCAGGCGACTGCGGCGACCACGGCTACCGGTAGGCCGCGGAGGTAGCCGATGCCGAAGGAGGCGGCGGCGCAGAGGACTGCGATCGCCGCCGCCGTGCGTTCGGGGACGGAGCCCGCCACCCACGCGCCCAGGCCGGTGGGGCGGGCGCTGGGGACGCGGGGGGTGCACGCCAGCGTCACGGCGAGGCGGCCCGTGACCGCGGCGACGATGATGGCCAGGCCGCCGCGGTGGTGCGCGTAGGCGGTGGTGACGGCCGCGATTTGCAGTACCAGCGCCAGGAGCAGCGTCACGACGCCGAAGGGGCCGATGTCGGACTGCTTCATGATGTCCAGCGCCTGCTCGCGCGGTTTGGCGGAGCCCAGGCCGTCGGCCACGTCCGCCAGGCCGTCCAGGTGCAGGGCGCGCGTCGCGGCGGCGAGGGTGGCGACGGCGGCCGCGGCACCCACGAAGGGTGAATCCGTGTACGTACGCGCGGCCCAGCCGACCAGTGCCGCCGCGACGCCGATTCCCGCGCCCACCAAGGGGGCGCAGGCCATCGCGCGTCCGGCGGTGTCCCGGTCCGCGTCGTCGATGCGGACGCGGAGGACGGTGAGCGTGCCGATGGACAGTTTCAGGCCGGCGAACGGAGGAGGGGCCATCTACAGCGCGCTGCGGACCGTGGGTTCGGGGAGTCCGGCGTCGGCGTAGGACGGGGTCTCGGCGAGCACGCTCACGGCGGCGCGGACCAGGGGCAGGGCCAGCAGGGCTCCGCTGCCCGCGCCGGCGCGCACCTTGAAGTCCAGCAGCGGTTCCAGGCTCAGCCGGTCCAGCGCCTTGCGGTGCGCGGGCTCGGGGGAGAGCTGCGCGGCCAGGCACCACTCCGGCGTGCGGAAGGCGATGCGCTGGGCCAGCAGCGCGGACGCGGTGGCGCCGACGCCGTCCAGCAGCAGCGGAGTACGCCGCGCCGCGGCCTGCAGGATGAACCCGACGCACGCCGCGAAGTCCGGGCCCGCGCTCACGGCCAGCAGTTCCAGCTGGTCCGCGAGCACCGGACGGGCCAGCCGCAGGGCGTCGCGCACGGCGGCGCACTTGACGGTCCAGCCCGGGTCGTCGATGCCGCTGCCGCGCCCGGTGACCGCCGCGGCGTCCGAGCCGGTCAGCGCCGCCACCAGCACGGACGCGGGGGTCGAGTGCCCGGCGCCGAGCAGCGCGGGGATCAGCAGGTCGGCGCCCGCGTCGATCTCGGCGTCCGCGAGCTGCCGGCCGAGCGCGAACGCGGCCTCGGCCTCCTCGCGGGTGCACGCGCGGTCCACGTCGATCCGGCCGGTGCCGCGCCGGACCCGCCCGGCGGTGACCTCGGCGGGCACCCCGGCCTCGGTCAGCTCGGCCTCGTCGCAGTCCACGGACACGTCCACGAGCCGCACGCCCACGTCGTTGGAGCGGGCCAGCACGCTCGCCGGACCGCCGCCCGCCGCGTACAGCCGGACCAGCGCCGCGGTCGTGCCCGGCGGCTGAGCGGTGACCCGGTGCCCGTGCGCCTCGACCGCCGCGATGCCGTGGTCGCCCGCGAACAGCACGAGCCGCGGCCGCGCGATCGGCCGCGGCGGGCACTGGTCCTGCACCGCCGCCAGCCAGCACGCGACCTTCTCCAGCGTGCCGAAGGAGGCGGGCTGCAGCGCCAGGTCCTTCGCCCAGCGCTCGACGGCCTCGGCCTTCTTCGGGTCGGCCGGGCGCACCACGTTCTCGGAGAGCTTCTCCAGGTCTGTCTTTTCCATCGTGGCGCTCACTTTAGCCGCAGCGGCAGGCCCGCGACGACGAGCCATACGGCGTCGGCGGCCGCGGCGAAGGCCTGGTTGAGCCGCCCGAGTTCGTCCCGGAAGCGGCGGGTGCCGGGATCCGGCGGCACCAGGCCGAAGCCCAGTTCGTTCGACACGGCCACCACCGGGCCCGGGCAGGAATCGAACGCCGCGACCAGACCGCGGGTCAGTTCGCCCAGTTCACGCGGTGCGCCGCCGGACGCCCAGATGCCCTCGTCCCACGCCGAGACCGCGTCCATCGCCGAGGTCAGCCACAGCGTCAGGCAGTCGGCGAGCACCGGACCCTCGGCCGTGCGGAACAGTTCGGCGAGCGCGCCCGGTTCCTCGCCGGTCTCCACGGTCCGCCAGCTGCCCGGCCGCTGCGCCCGGTGCCGCGCGATCCGGTCCGCCCACTCGGCGTCGCCCGGATAGCCGGGGGCGGTCGCGGCGTACGTCACCGGGCGCTGGTCCGCGCGCTCGGCGAGCATCCGCTCCGCGAAGGTCGACTTCCCCGAGCGCGCGCCGCCGAGGACCAGCGTGCGACGCGCGGCCTGCCGGGTATCCACGGTTAACTCCTGGGTAGTCTTGCCGCATGGCATTCACGTGGCGTTACGAGAACACAGCGGGCGAACAGGTCGAGCCGATCGTCGCCGTGGAGGGCGAGCGCGCCGCCTTCCCGAACCAGGGCGACGCGGAGTCCTGGATCGGCGAGAACTGGCCCGCGCTGCTCGCCGCCGAGGTGGACCAGGTCACCCTGCTCGAGGACGGCGAGAAGGTGTACGGGCCGATGTCCCTGCACGAGGACCTGCCCGCGTAAGACCGCCGCCCGGGCCTCCGCCGCGCACGACGGAGGCCCGCGGGTCCGCTACGGCCGCGTGGCCGGGGAGACCGTCTTCGCCGGGTCGCGCTCGATCACCGGGTCGAGGATGTCGTCGATCCGCTTGAGCAGGCCCGCGTCCAGCGTCACGCCGGCCGCCTTGACGTTCTCCGCGACCTGCTCGGGACGCGAGGCCCCGATGATGGCGGAGGCCACGTTCTTGTTCTGCAGCGTCCAGGCGACGGCCAGCTGAGCGAGCGTCAGGTCAGCCTCCGCGGCCAGCGGCGCGAGCTGCTCGACCCGGGTGAGCACGTCGTCGGTCAGCATCCGCTTGATGAAGTTGCCGCCGTTCTCGTCCGTGGCGCGGGAGCCCGCCGGCGCCGGCTGTCCCGGCTTGTACTTGCCGGTCAGCACGCCCTGGCCGATCGGCGACCAGACGATCTGGCTCAGGCCCAGCTCCTCGCAGGTCGGCACGACCTCGGCCTCGATCACCCGCCACAGCATGTTGTACTGCGGCTGGCTGGAGATCAGCGGCACGTGCAGCTCCTTGGCCAGGCCCGCCGCCGCGCGGATCTCCTCGGCCCGCCACTCCGACACGCCGATGTACAGCGCCTTGCCCTGCCGCACCACGTCGGCGAAGGCCAGCATCGTCTCCTCGAGCGGGGTCGAGTAGTCGTACCGGTGCGCCTGGTAGAGGTCCACGTAGTCGGTGCGCAGCCGGCGCAGCGAGCCGTCGATCGACTCCAGGATGTGCTTGCGGGACAGGCCGCGGTCGTTGCGGCCCGGACCGGTCGGCCAGAAGACCTTGGTGAAGATCTCGAGACCCGACCTGCGCTCGCCCTTCAGCGCGTCGCCGAGCACGCTCTCGGCCTTGGTGCCGGCGTACACGTCGGCCGTGTCGAAGGTGGTGATCCCGGCGTCGAGGGCGGCGCGCACGCAGGCGTGCGCGGTGTCCGCCTCGACCTGGGATCCGTGGGTGATCCAGTTTCCGTAGGCGATTTCGCTGATCATCAGGCCGCTACGGCCGAGGTGTCGGAACTCCATGGGCACACTGTATGCCCGGGGCTTACCGGCTCGCCCGCGCGCCCGCTCAGCGGACCTAGCGGACCTTCGGCTCGCCGCGCATCGTTACCCGCGGCCTCGGCTGGCGCAGGAAGCGCGGCATGACCGCCCGGGAGAAGGCGTAGAAGCCGGTGCCGCGCGCCTCCTCCGGACCGAAGTCGGCGGCCACCCGGCGCTTGACCCGCTGGCCGAGCAGGATGCCGAGCACGATGCCGACGACGACCACGACCTCCATCACGAAGGAGCTGTAGATGTAGATCGAGGTGTTGCGCATCAGCAGGGTCGCCCAGCACAGGATGACCAGCGGCATCAGCATCTCGAGCAGCCGGATCCGGCCGTCCACGTAGTCGCGCACGAAGGCCTTCGCCGGGCCCTGGTCGCGGGCCGGGTAGTGCCGCTCGTCGCCGCTGCGCAGCGCCTGCCTGGACCGGTCGTAGGAGGCGCGGTTGGCCTCGCGCTCCGCCTGCCGCCGGGCCTTCGGGTCCGCGGGCAGGGCACCGAGGCGCAGCTTGCGCGCGGCCTCGGCCTCCTTGCGGGTGGGCGTGGCACGTCCCTTGCCGGACGTGCCGGTCTCGGCCGGAACGGCGTCGGCCGGGGTGGCGTCTGCCACCTGCTTGGAGGAGTTGCGTCCGAACATGTATGGAAGGGTAAACGCTACGGGCCCGGGTACATAACCGCCGCGATGGCCCTGTAACCCCGCGAGGGAATATCGTGGGGGCATACCAGTCTCAACGTGAGCTAGACCGCACCTTATTGAAGGGGGAGCTGGAGGGCTGATGGCCGACGGAGTTATGAAGCGGATGTCCTTGATCTTCAAGTCCAAGGCCAACAAGGCCCTGGACAAGTACGAGGATCCGCGCGAGACGCTCGACTACTCGTACCAGAAGCAGATGGAGCTGCTGCAGAAGGTACGCCGCGGTGTCGCCGACGTCGCGACCTCTCGCAAGCGCGTCGAGCTGCAGATGAAGAAGCTCCAGCAGGAGGGCGACAAGCTCGAGGGCCAGGCGCGCAAGGCGCTGGAGCTCGGCCGCGAGGACCTCGCCCGCGAGGCGCTGACCCGGCGGGCGAACATCTCGGCGCAGATCGGGGACCTGAACGCGCAGTACGAGCAGCTGCAGGGCCAGGAGGAGAACCTGGTCCGGCAGTCGAAGGCGCTGGAGGCCAAGGTGGAGGCCTTCCGCACCCAGAAGGAGACCATCAAGGCGACCTACACCGCCGCCCAGGCGCAGGCGCAGATCGGCGAGGCCTTCTCGGGCATCTCCGAGGAGATGGGCGACGTCGGCATGGCGATCCAGCGTGCCCAGGACAAGACCGCGCAGCTGCAGGCCCGCGCGTCCGCGGTGGACGAGCTGATGGCCTCCGGCGCCCTGGACGACCCGTCCGGGCTGGCCAAGGACGACATCACCCGGCAGCTCGAGGCGCTGTCCTCCGGCGGCGCGGTGGACGACCAGCTGGCCAAGATGAAGCTGGAGCTGTCCGGCGGCGCCGCCGCCAAGCCGGAGCTCGAGGCGGGCAAGGGCACCTCGTACGCCAACAAGAGCGACGAGATCAGCGACGCCGACGTGCTCAAGGACGGTGGCGCGGCATGATCGTGCGGATCCTGGGCGAGGGTCAGCTGGTGCTCGAGAAGCAGTCGCTGGACGAGCTGAACGAACTGGACAACGCGCTGATGGCGGCCGTGGAGGCCGGGGCGCAGGGCCCGTTCGACGAGGCGATGGCGGCGCTGCTCGGCAAGGTGCGGGAGCTCGGCACCCCGCTCCCGGTCGAGGAGATCAAGCCGAGCGACTTCATCCTCCCGAGCGCCCACTCCAGCCTCGACGAGGTGCGCGACCTGCTCTCCTCGGACGGGCTGATCCCGGGCTGACCTCCCCGCCCCGGCCGTATCCCTTCAGCGGACGTCCCCCCGTGCTTCGCGCGGGGGGACGTCCGCGTTCAGCGGGCCGGGGTGGAACGGGCTGGATTCTTGGCAGTTCCTCAGGCGGATTCGGGATCTCCGGGGGAACCGTCCTCCCATCAGTTTCGTTGGAACCGACAGACTCGCCGACGTGCGGCGACCTGAAGAGAACGCGGGAAAGGGCGGCAGCAGTGGCCACCAAGACGAGGTTCGCTCCGGACCGGGGGCTCACCTCCCGGATGGTGCTCGTGATGTTCCTCATCGGCTTGCTCGCGGTGGCCTTCATCGCGGCGCTGGTGGCCTTCGTGCCCGCGCGGAGCCTGCCGATCGTGCTGATCATCGCCGCGCTGATCCTGGGCGCCCAGTTCTTCTTCTCCGACAAGATCGCCACCTTCGCCATGGGCGCGCGCGAGGTGGACCGGAAGCAGGCCCCCGAGCTGTACGCGATCGTGGAGCGGCTGTGCGCGCTGGCGAACATGCCGATGCCGCGGGTGGCCATCGCGGACACCCCGGTGCCGAACGCCTTCGCCACCGGCCGCAACCCGAACAACGCGGTGATCTGCGTGACCACCGGCCTGCTGCGCAACTCGAACCTCACCGAGGAGGAGGTCGAGGGCGTCCTGGCGCACGAGCTGTCGCACGTGGCGCACCGGGACGTGCTGGTGATCACGATCGCCTCCTTCCTCGGCATCCTGGCCGGCATGGTCGCGCGGATGGCCTTCTGGTTCGGCCTGGGCGGGGACCGCCGGGATGACCGGGACGGCAACGCGGCGATGGCCCAGCTGGTGATCATGCTCGTCTCGGTGGTCACCTACGCGATCTCCTTCCTGCTGGTCCGGGCGCTGTCCCGGTACCGGGAGTACGCCGCGGACCGGGCCGGCGCGCACCTGACCGGCAACCCGACCGCGCTGGCCGACGCGCTGCGGAAGATCACCGGTGACATGTCGAAGATCCCGCAGCAGGACCTGCGCGCCGCCGAGCCGTACAACGCCTTCTACTTCGCCCCGGCGCTGGCTAGCAAGGAGTCGCTGATGGCGCTGCTGGCCACGCACCCGCCGACGGAGAAGCGGATCGAGCAGCTCAACAAGATCGCGCTGGAGCTGAACAGCAACCGCCCCAACCTGCACTGAGACCTCCTCGAACGACTGACCGCGACAGCTCCGACTGGATAGGGTGGGGTCCATGGGTCTCCTCGACACGCTTCTCGGCCGCAGCAAGCCGGTGCAGCCGAACCTCGACCAGCTCTTCGGCCTGCCCTCGGCGGCGATGACGCTGGAGGTCAACGGCACCTTCCGGCCGACCGGCTACGGCGCGGTCTGCTACCGCAAGGCCGAGGGCGTGGCCTTCAGCCAGGTCGAGTCGGACGTCGAGGAGCTGCTCGAGGGCATCGACGGTCCGAAGGTCCAGGTGAGCAAGGACAAGTACGGCTACACCTGGGTGCTCTGCCAGCGCGCGCAGGACGACATGACCAGCCTGGTCAACGACGTGCACGCGGTGAACTCCGCGCTGCAGGACAACGGCTTCGGCCCGTACCTGCTGTGCACCCTGGTCAGCTTCCAGGACGACCGCGGCCGCAAGCTGGCGCTGATCTACCTGTACAAGCAAGGGACCTTCTATCCCTTCGCGCCGCTCACCGAGCCGCAGCGGGACAACACGCTGGAGCTGCAGATCAAGGCCCAGCTGGGCAACGACCTGAGGCTGGAGAAGGACCTGTCCCGCTGGTTCCCGGTCTGGGGCGCGCCCGGCATGTAGCGGCCGAGCCGCTCAGCCGAGGCCCGGACAACTCAGGCCACGACCACACACGTCACACCTCTGCCACGATTCGGCCTCCGACTTGCCAGCCGGGCCGTCCATACCGCTAGGCTCGGCGGCGTCGAGAGCGCCCTGACCTGGGCGCCGCTCTGCGCGGTTGTTGCGGGAAGACCGTGGAGGAATACGAGGCGATGGTGGCTGGGCCGGTGACCGGTGCCGAGGGTGACGAGCAGACGGGGCAGGACACACCCGACCTGCACGTCTGGCCCGAGTTCGGCATTCCCGCGCAGCGGGCCGAGGAAACTCCCGCGGACCCCAGGACGCAGCCGCAGGCCGTGGTCCCCGAGCAGCCCGGACCGCGCAACGAGCCGGGCCCGGTCGAACTCGGCACGATTCCCGAGCAGGCCGGGCCGCAGAGCGAGTCAGGCTCCGTAGAGCCCGGTGCGCTTCCTGAGCAGGTCGGGCACGGTGCATTGGGCGCGGTTCCTGTTCAGGGTGTTCCTGTTGAGCTCGGGTCGGTGCCGGTGGCGGCGCCCGTGCTGGAGCCCGCCTCGCCGGTCGGGGAGTTCGAACCCGAATCCGACGACGTGGAGGACCGGCCGCGGACGTTGCGGTCGCTCAAGTCGCATCGGTCTCGGATGCGGCGTCAGACGTCGAATGGTGTGATCGTCCTCGCCTGTCTCGCCGTCATCTTCCTGGTGCTGCACCGCTTCCTGCCGGACGTGGGCGGGCTCGGGTCGATGCTGGAGACCTGGCTGCCGTGGGTCGGCGTGCCGATACTGCTGCTGTTCGTCATCGCGGCGATCGTGCACACCAAGCGGGCCATCGTCGCCACGTTGGTGGCGGCGCTCGCGTGGGCGGCGCTCTACGGACCGACGCTGCTGCCGCGCGGCAGTTCGGCTCCGGCGCAGCTGCGGATCTTCAGCGAGGACGTGAACGGCAACGCGCAGGAGGCCACCGCCTCCGGGACGCTGGCGCTCGCTCAGCACGCTGACATCGTGGCGCTCGAGGACATGTACTCCTCGGTCTACTCGTCGAGCGCGGTCAACGCGCTGAACGCGGCGTACACCAACCACACGACCGAGTACGAGTTCGGGCTGTGGAGCGCTTATCCGATCGTCAGCGCGCAGCCGATCGCGCTCGGCACGACGCAGTCCGCCGAGTCGCTCTCCCTGGGCACGGACGCGGCGGGACTGGCGTCGTCGGCGTCGGGGGTGCCGATCATCGGTGCGCTCAAGGCGACGCTGAAGACGCCCGAGGGCGCGCTCACGGTCTACCTCGTGCACCTGCCGCAGCCGGTGCTCGGCGACCAGGGCTTCGCCAAGGCCCGCGACCAGGCGCTGACCAAGTTCGCGCAGCTGGTGAAGGCCGACACCTCGACCCGGATCGCCGTCATCGGGGACGTCAACGTGGCCGCGACCGACCGGCAGTTCTCCCAGCTGACCAGCGCCGACGGGCTGACCAGCGCGCAGCGGGCGTCGGGCAGCGGCTTCGGCTTCACCTGGCCCGCCGAGTTCCCGGTCGTGCGGCTCGACGACGTGCTCACCCGGGGCCTGAAGCCGCTGCGCTCGGTGGTGCTGCCCGCCATCGCCAAGGGGCAGACCCACCTGCCGATCCAGGTGGATCTGGACTACTAGCCCGAGGCCGCGCGCGGCTACGGCAGCGCGAGCATCTGCTCCAGGGCGGCCTGGGCGAGGGCGGCGGTGTCGGGGGCCACGGTGATGCGGTTGACCGGCTTGCCCGCGACCAGCGACTCCAACGTCCAGACCAGGTGCGGCAGGTCGATCCGGTTCATCGTCGAGCAGTAGCAGACGGACTTGTCCAGGAAGACGATCTGCTTGTCCGGGTGGGCGTTGGCGACGCGGCGTACCAGGTTCAGCTCCGTGCCGACGGCCCACTTCGTGCCCGGCTCGGCGGCTTCCAGGGTCTTGATGATGTACTCGGTCGAGCCCACGTAGTCGGCGCTCTCCACGACCTCGTACCGGCACTCCGGGTGCACCAGCACGTTCACGCCCGGGATGCGCTCGCGGACCTCGTCGACGCACTCCTTGGTGAACCGGCCGTGCACGGAGCAGTGGCCGCGCCACAGGATCATCTTCGCGTTGCGCAGCTGATCCGCGGTCAGTCCGCCCATCGGCTTGTAGGGGTTGTAGAGCACGCAGTCGTCCAGGCTCATCCCCAGTTGGCGGACGGCGGTGTTGCGGCCGAGGTGCTGGTCGGGCAGGAACAGCACCTGCTCGCCCTGCTCGAAGGCCCAGGTCAGCGCGCGCTCGGCGTTGGACGAGGTGCAGATCGTGCCGCCGTGCTTGCCGGTGAAGGCCTTGATGTCGGCCGAGGAGTTCATGTACGAGACCGGGATCACCCGCTCGGCTATGCCCAGGTCCTGCAGCACGTCCCAGGCCTGCTCGACCTGCTCGGCCGTGGCCATGTCGGCCATCGAGCAGCCGGCGGCCAGGTCGGGCAGCAGCACCTGCTGGTCGTCGGCGGTCAGGATGTCCGCGGACTCGGCCATGAAGTGCACGCCGCAGAACACGATGTACTCGGCGTCCGGGCGGTTCGCCGCGTCCCGGGCCAGCTTGAAGGAGTCGCCGGTCACGTCGGCGAACTGCACGACCTCGTCGCGCTGGTAGTGGTGGCCGAGGATGAACACCCGGTCGCCGAGGGCCTGCTTGGCCGCCAGCGCGCGGGCCACCAGGTCCGGGTCGCTGGGCGCGGGCAGGTCGCCGGGGCACTCCACGCCGCGCTCGCTGCGCGGGTCGGCCGCCTGACCGAGCAGCAGCAGGGACAGCGGCGTGCCGGCCGGCTCCGCGAAGCCGGTGTCCGTTCTCGGGCCGTGCTCTGTGGTCGTCACGTCCTCGTGCTCCTCGTCCAGAGTTATCGTCTAACTGACGTTAAGCCATGGTACCTCACGGATCATCCCCTGATCGGGTCGGCGGTCGTGTGATATACGCCCCGTCCGAGGATGTGCGACGATAGAGAGCGAAGGACGGCTGGCACCTGGCACCGCTGCTCGGAATACCACGCCGTCGTTGTGACGTTGATCCGAGAAGGCAACGACCCGACGGACCGTACTGAGATAAGGGGTTGGCACGATGTCGGTAGAGGTTGAGATCAGCAGCACCAAGGTCGACGGCATCATCCTCACGGATGAGGCGGCGGCCAAGGTCAAGAGCCTGCTGGAGCAGGAGGGCCGCGACGACCTCTCGCTGCGCGTCCAGGTCCAGCCCGGTGGCTGCTCCGGCCTGCGCTACCAGCTGTACTTCGACGACCGCTCGCTGGACGGCGACGTGGTCTCCGACTTCGGCGGCGTGCACGTGGTCACCGACCGGATGAGCGCCCCGTACCTGGTCGGCGCCACGGTGGACTTCGTCGACACCATCGAGAAGCAGGGCTTCACGATCGACAACCCGAACGCCACCGGCTCCTGCGCCTGCGGCGAGAGCTTCAACTAGGGCTTGCTCAGGCCCCCGACGGGCTCAAGCGTTCCGAGGCGTCGGCCACACCCCCGGTGGGAGTGGCCGGCGCCTGCGCGTGTCCGGGCAGGTTCGCCTTGCGCTGGGCCTTGCGAGTGAATATGTAGCCCGCGCTCAGCGCCAGCGTGCCCGCCACCAGGTAGCACAGGTCGCGGTAGAACACGACGCCGATCAGGGCCGCGCCGGTGCTGATGCCGATCACCTGCAGGCCGTTGACGATCAGCGTGTCGATGCCGCTCACCCGGCCCATCAGCTCGTTCGGCGTATAGAGCTGGATCGCGGTCATCGCGCCCACGATGGCGAACGGCAGCCCGATGCCGAACACGCCCGAGGCGGCGAGCACCACGAACTCGTTCGGCACCGCGAGGCCGAGACCGGCCAGACTGCAGGCCGAAAGTCCCACGCCGACCAGCATCCCGGGGCCGATCCGCTTCATCACCGAGCCCGCCGCCAGCCCGCCCGCCAGGCCGGTCACACCGATCATCGTCACGATCACGCCGACCCAGGTGGGGGAGTGGTGCAGGCCGACCGTGGCGATCGCCATCGCGAGGGTCTCCAGGAAGCCCATGCCGAAGACCGCCACCGACAGCGCGATCGTGAGCTGGCGCAGCACCGGCGAGCCGAACAGGTACCGGAATCCGGCCATGCTCTCCTGCTGCCAGTTCGCCGCCTCCGGCCGCTGCGGCTTCGGGTCGTCGATGCGGATCAGCGACCAGCAGACCAGCCCGACCACGAACGTCGCCGCGTCCATCACGGCCAGCGCCGGACCGCCGTACGCGGCCAGCAGTCCGAGGCCGAGCGCCGGGGTGAACAGCCGCACCCCCTGCTGCACGGCCTGGCCGAGGCCGCTCGCCTCCCCGAACAGCTCCTTCGGCATCAGCTGCTCCTTCAGGCCGCTGAACGCCGCGCTGGTGATCGTGCCGCTCACCCCGTACAGGAACATCACCACGTAGATCAGCCACACGCCGCTCGCGTCGTGCACCGTCGCGAGGCTGAGCAGGACCAGCGCGGTGAGCCCGTTGACCGTCATCAGCGTGCGCTTGCGCGGCAGCCGGTCGACGACGACGCCGGTCACCGGGGACAGCAGCGTGCCGAGGCTGAGGAACATGATGCTCACGCCGGCCTGCGCGATCGAGCCCGTCAGCTCCCTGACCCAGATCGCCGAGGCCAGCCAGAAGGCCATGTCGCCGATCGCGTCCACGGTGCTGCCGATGAAGTAGATCCGGTAGTTCCTGAGCTTGAACAACTCGCGCACGGCGAGCCCCCTCCCGTTGTGCCGGGGCCTTATGAGCCCTCTTCGGCGTCTGAAAGAACGAACTCCGATGTGTCGATCGGGTGCGTGTAGAGCTGGAATTCGAAGGTCTGCCAGTGCTCCGGCCGCAGGCTCGGGTCGGTGATCCGGTCGTGGAACCGGCGGGTGAGCCGGAAGATCGCGTCCTGCAGCTCGCGCAGTTCCTCCGCGGTGCCGAAGATGATCGTGTTCCAGTCGCCGACGGCGTCGCGCACCTGCTCGGACCAGCGCTCCTTGTTCTCCTGGTACGCCTCGCGCCGCTCCAGCCAGCGCTTGAACAGCTGCCGGGACAGCGCGTGCGCGGCGGCCTTCGTCTCCGGGTCGGCGGTGTCGTCGCTGAACCGGAAGCCGATGTGCCGCAGCTTCCAGGGGCGTTCCCGGCCGGTGCCGTCGTTGGTCTCCTCGACGTAGCCGTACCGGGCGAGCGTGCGCAGGTGGTACGCGACGGAGCTCGGGGAGCCGCCGATCAGCTTCGAGGCCTGCGTGGCGGTCAGGCTCTCGTGCAGCGCGAGTACCTCGTAGAGCGCCATCCGCGCCGGATGCGCCAGTGCGCGCAGCTCCCGGGCGTCGGAGAGCCGGCGCAGATCCTCGTACGGGGTGGGCTCGTCCATGCCTGGGACCGTAGCATCGAAAGAGTTCTTTCGAAAGATGTCTTTCGATACATGGCCGGAAAAACGGTAGGGCCTCCGGCGTCGCTACCCACAAACGACGACGGAGGCCCTACCTCCTGCGGACCCGGAGCACCCGCGGATCTTCAGCGGGTGGCTGCCCTCCGTATATGGCCCGCCACAGCGTCCACGTCGCCGGGGGGAGAGCGGCGCGGGCGCAGGCTTGTGTTTTCCCTACCCCATAGTTGTACCCGGACCGGAGCCGTTCCATCACTCAAAGTGATGAACTCGTAATCCCGTCGGTCTCGACTCGGGATCGCCCACCACCTCGAGCTCCGGTGTCCCGGTGCTGAGTACCACTACACCAGATAAGACGGTCGAGTGGCGTGAAAGGTTCCAGGTTTCCTGCTGATTCTTTCCTGTGGGTTTCTCAGCTAGTTCCCAGACTAGCCGATCACTAACCGACCTGAGCGGACTCCATCGTCTGACCGTTCGCCAGGTCGACGACGCGGCGGCCGTTCAGGGGGGCGGCGAGGGTCGCCTTCACGACCATGTGCGCCACGTACATCGGGCAGATCTTGCCGCCCGAGGACAGGTGCACCAGGCCGACGCTCACGGTGCTGCTCGACTGCTGCAGCACGACGTCGTACTGCCCGCACGCGCCGCCCTGCGACTCGATGCCCAGGTAGAGCGTGCGGCCGTCCGCGCTGTGCCCGGCGCTCTCGAACGCGGTGAACTTCGTGCTCGCGGAGGTCGTCGAGGTCTGGGCCCTGGGGGTGATGTCGATGCCGCCCGGATTGACCGACGGCGTGCCGCTCGACGCGGCCGATCCGGAGGACGACGCGGACGCCGACGGCGACGGCGACGCCGTGGTGCCCGCCGCGCTCGGCGAGGTGGCGGAGCCGCCCGCGCTGACGCTGACCGACTTGCCCGTCGAGGCGCAGGCCGCGGCCCCCGTCACCAGCAGCGCGCCGACCGCCCCCGCGGCCAGAACCGAGCCGAGCGTGCGCCGGCGCCTCAACGATCGGGTGCTGCCTGTCATCGCTGTCCCTTCTCGGTGGGGCTCGTGGGTCGGGCCCCGGTGCTCACGGCTCTCCTCTGACGCACCGGGCCGCCCGCGGGTTCCCCGGCTCAGTGCGTTCGTTTGACCAGGTACGCGCGGGCCGCCTCGGCCGACCCCGGGCCGAGCGGTTCGTCCCCGAGGAAATCCTGCCCCGTCATCCGGCACCACGCGGGGATGTCGAGCCGCGCGGCGGGGTCGTCCGCGAGCACCCGCAGCACGGCGCCGACCGGCACGCCGCCGATCCGCTTGCCGAGCTCGATCACCGGCAGCGGGCAGAGCCTGCCGAGCGCGTCGACGACCACGGTCTCCGGCCCGGGTGCGGCGGGTTCCGGCTCCGGGTCCCGGTCCGGCTCCGGCCGCGCGGCGCGGACCGCGTCGGGCAGCACGGCCAGGAACCGCTGCACGTCCTCGGCGCGCGCGTCCCAGGGCAGTGAGACGCGGATGTTGCCCTGCGACAGCACGCCCATCGCCTCCAGCACGTGACTCGGGGTCAGAGTCGAGGCCGTGCACGAGGAACCGGACGAGACCGCGAATCCGGCGCGGTCCAGTTCGAGCAGCAGCGCCTCGCCGGACGCGTAGAGGCAGGAGAACGTGACGATGTGCGGCACCCGGTCCTCGGGGTCGCCGACCACCTCCACGTCCGGCACCAGTTCGGGGATCCGGGCACGCAGCAGCGCGGTCAGCTCCCGGTGCGCGAGGCCGACCTCCTGGGCCTGCGCGCTGCGCGCCCGCAGCGCCGTGGCCGCCGCGAGGATCGCCGGGACGTTCGGCGGGCCGGGGGACCAGCCGCGTTCCCGCTCGTCCTCGGGCCAGTCGGCGGCGAAGCGGGTTCCCTTGCGCACGGCCAGAACCCCGACCCCGGCCGGACCGCCCCACTTGCGCGCCGAGCCGGCCAGCACCGACCAGCCCGCGGGCACCGGCTCGCGGCCGAGCGAGACGGCGGCGTCCACCAGCAGCGGCACGCCGTGCCCGGCGGCGAGCTCCGCGACCTCGGTCAGCGGCTGCCGGGTGCCGACCTCGTGGTTGGCCGACTGAACCGCGACGAACCCGACCGGCGCGGCACCTAACAATTCAGCCAAGGAATCGACGCGCACCCGGCCGTGCACGTCCACCGGGGCCGGCACCGTCTCGCCGCCGTTGCGGGCCGCCGCCAGCTCCGCCGCGTGCAGCACCGAGGAGTGCTCCACGGCGCTCGCCACCAGCGTCCGCCCGGCCCGCGCCCGCCCCTTGGCCAGGCCCAACACGCCCTGATGCGCCGCCGACGTCCCCGAACCGGTGAAGACCAGCTCGTCGGCGCGGCAGCCGAGCACCTCCGCCGTCGCCTCCCGGGCCGCGTCCAGCAGCATCCGCGCCGAGCGGCCCTCCCGGTACAACCGGTCCGGTCCGGCCCAGCCCTCGGCCAACGCCGCCAGGTACGCCTCGCGGCCGGCCGGGTCCAGCTGCTCCCCGCTCGCGGCGTCGAAATAGACCATGGGATCGAGCCTAATCACCGATCACGCGTGTCCGCCGCCTGACGGCTGATCGGGCGGGATCTAATGGAGCGACAACTTGTCCGAATCACCCCTTGTGGCCAGTCATTAGACCGTATGCATGAGCTCCGGTGGGGCCTCCCGCGAAAGGGGGGTACCTGCCCGCAGGTGGTCCGCGTGGCTGGAGTAGGGTTTGGCCGCAGCATTGAATCAGTGATCCCCAGCCCGCGTAGCCGGGCGCCATCGCGAGCGCGACCCACGAAGCGTGTGCGGCGGAACGGGGCGAGAGATCGGGAAGGGTACGTTGAGTCAGCACGGCTCTGAACGCAGACCTCTCCCGCCGCGTGAGAGCACGGGGCGGGCGCGCGTCGACGCGTCAAGAAAGCGGCGCCTGGTCGCCCGAACGACACTGGCCGGCGTCGTGCTTGTCACCGCCTCGGGCTGCGCCGACAATGCCTTCACCCGGCTCGGCTTCCCGGAGCCGGCCTCCAAGGAAGCCCCCACCACCCTGCACCTGTGGCAGGGCCAGTGGATCACCGCGTTCGCCGTCGGTGCCCTGGTCTGGGGCCTGATCCTGTGGTGCTGCTTCGCCTACCGCCGCAAGCGGCACGGCATCGAGGTGCCCCCGCAGACCCGGTACAACCTGCCGCTGGAGCTGCTCTACACGGCCATCCCGCTGATCATGGTCGGCGTGATCTTCTACTTCACGGCCAAGGACGAGACCTCGCTGCTGCAGATCAACAACAAGCAGTACACCTCGATCAACGTCGTGGGCCGGCAGTGGAGCTGGACCTTCAACTACAACTACGACGCCTCGCTGGACAACGGCGACGGCGCCGCGACGTCCTCGGACACCGCGTACGACATCGGCACCGCCGGCCAGCCGCCGACGCTGTGGCTGCCCGCGGGCGAGGAGGTCAAGTTCACGCTGACCTCGCCGGACGTCATCCACTCCTTCTGGATCCCGAACTTCCTGTTCAAGCTCGACGTCGTGCCGGGCCGGGTGAACATGTACGAGGTGACCCCGGACAAGGAGGGCACCTACATCGGTGAGTGCGCCGAGCTGTGCGGCGTCGAGCACTCCCGGATGCTGTTCAACGTCAAGGTGGTCAGCCCGGCCGAGTACCAGGCGCACATCCAGTCGCTGATCGCCGAGAAGCAGAACGGCACGCTCACCACCGGGTGCGGCACCAACACCACCCTGGTCGGCACCAGCCTGACCACAACCGGCTCCGGAATCCGCTGCGTCGTCGGCCCGATGACCAGCGTGAAGGGCCAGAACGCGGTTGGAGGCGACGCGTCATGACGGCCGTCAACGATCCCGCGGTCGCGTCCGTCCCCTCGGTGACGGCCTACCGCACCCGGCAGCCGGGGCAGACCTTCGTCAAGTGGATCACCTCCACCGACCACAAGGTCATCGGCTTCCTGTACCTGATCACCTCGTGCGTCTTCTTCGGCTTCGGCGGCCTGCTCGCCCTGCTGATCCGCACGCAGCTGGCCCGGCCGGGTCTGAGCGTGCTCTCGCCCGAGCAGTACAACCAGGCCTTCACCATGCACGGCACGATCATGCTGCTGATGTTCGCGACCCCGCTGTTCGCGGGCTTCGCGAACGCGATCATGCCGCTGCAGATCGGCTCGCCCGACGTCGCGTTCCCGCGGCTGAACATGGTGGCCTACT
>Ga0310811_10000603_pt1 | contig 46187 bp, 43 predicted proteins | sample YCmetagenome_FD_207642 | JGI IMG/M metagenome (GOLD analysis project Ga0310811, IMG submission 207642) | Soil microbial communities from experimental microcosm in Duke University, North Carolina, United States - YC | ecosystem: Engineered > Artificial ecosystem > Soil microcosm > Unclassified ...
GCGGTGCATCTTCTGCCGGCTGCCGGTGAGCGACAGCACCGCTCCGCGTGGCAGCACGCGCACCATCAGCGTCGCCAGTTTGTTGCCGAACCCCGGCACCACCAGCCGCTTGCCATGCATCAAGCCGTCATAACCGGCCTTGGCGACGGCGCTTGCGGTCTGTTCGAGAAACGCCGGCCCGAGCTTGCCGGGCACGCCGGCGCGGGCCTGGAATTCCGTCGGCACCGGACCTGGACACAGCACGGTGACGCGCACGCCGCGCGCCTCCAGCTCGCGGTTGAGCGCCTCGCTGAACGAGAGCACGAACGCCTTGGTGGCGTAATACACCGCCATGCGCGGACCGGGGAGGAAGCCCGCCACCGACGCGACGTTGAGCAGCCCGCCTTTGTTGCGCGCGAGGCTGTCGGTAAAGCGCAGCGACAGGTCGGTGAGCAGCCGGACATTGAGATCGATCATGGCGAGCTGTTCGTCGCGCGACAGATCGGCGGCGAATCCCACCAGGCCGAAGCCGGCATTGTTGACGAGATAGCGCGGCTCGCATCCCGCAGTGGCGAGTTCGTTGGCAAGCGCTTGACCGGCATTCGGCGCGGCCAGATCGAGCGCGACGACCTCGACCGTCACGCCATGGGCGCTTGCGAGCGAATAGGCCAGTTCGGTCAATTTGTCCTTGCGGCGGGCGACGAGCACGAGGTCGTTGCCGCCTTGGGCGAACTGGCGCGCCAGTTCGGCGCCGATGCCCGCGGAAGCGCCGGTGATGACGGCGACCGGCCGCGCCGCGCTCACTCCTTGACGTCCGTCGGCGACATTGTCTCGACGACCCGCTGGCGCAGCGCGATACGCGCTTCGGAAGGAACACCGAGGAGATCGGCGGCGCGCCAGATCAGGTTGTCCTCGAATTCGCTGACATGACCGTCCACATAGACGATCTGCCACATCATCTCGATCACGCGCTCGCGGCCGGGCTCGTCGAGCGAGCGCAGGAGCTGACTCGTGAAGTGATAGAGATCGACCGACTCGCTTTCGGCGGCGATCGCTTCCTCGAGCAATTTCTCGGTGGCGTCGTCGTCGAGATTGAAACGCTGCTGAACGAGATCGTGGACCTTCGCGAGTTCAGCTTTGGACATCGTTCCATCGATGGTGGCGACATGGATGAGCAGCGCCGCCGCCGCGAGACGGTAGTCATTGTCCTCGAAACCCTGCTTGTCGCCGTCGCTGAGTTCGGAAAAGAGCTTCTTGACCGCTTCGAACATGAAAAAAGTTACTCGATCAGGGGGTGACGACGGTGGCCTTGCGCTTGGGTAGGGTGATCACGGTGACGACGGCGAGAACCGAAGCCACGGCGGTCACATAGAACACCCATGCGGGGCTACCGTGATCCATCAGCGCGCCGAATACCAGCGGCGCGATGATGCCTGCGACGTTGAATCCCGTGGTGACGAAACCGAACACGCGGCCGAAGGCGCCGGGAGGGGTGGCCTCGCGCACGATCACGTCGCGCGACGGCATTATGACACCGCAAAAGAGTCCGGCGAGTGACATGGCGATGACGAGACCTACAGCGTCCAGGCGCCAGAGGGCGATGAATACCGTCACCGCGGAAAAGACAATCAGGCTGGCGCCGGCAAACAGGGCGTGGCGTTTGGTGCGCGCCGCAACGAAGCCGCCGACCAGAACGCCGAAAGCGGTGACGAAAAGATAGGCCGAAAGGCCGCTGTTGCCGACGGCGAGTGGCGTTGCGAACAGCGCGCCCAGCGCCACCACCGAATAGTTCTGGATGCCGGAATTGCTGAACGAGGACAGCACGTAGAACATGAAATTCTGCAGGATCACGGGCTGCATCAGGAAGCGCCAGTCGCTGGTAGCGACGGCGGCCGGCTCCGGCTTAACGGCCGCGCTCGCTTTCGCCGCTGCCGCCGCCGCAGGCCGTTCCCGCGTGGCGCCGGGAAGGACCAGCAGCGCGGCCGCCACAAGGCTGAGCAGCGCGGCAAAGAGAAAGGCGCCGTGCCAGCCGACGGCGGCCTGGATCAGCAGCACCGAGGCCGGCGCCGCCGCCCCGCCCATCATGCCGGAGAAGGTGTGCACGGCATAAGCCTGGCTCATGCGCGGGGCGGAGATGTCGTTCGACAGGATCGCGTAATCGGCGGGGTGATAGACCGTATTGGCGAGGCCGGCGACGGCGAACATGGCGAGAAACAGCCAGAACGAGGGAATAAGACCGATGACGGCAAACGCGACCGATGCGAGCAGGAGACCGCCGATCAGCAGCCGGCGCGGGCCGACGCGGTCGACCAGAAAACCGGCCGGCGTCTGAAACAGGGCCGTCACGATGTTGAAGAACGACAGCGCCAGACCGACTTCGGTAAAGCTCGCGCCGTACTCGTCGCGCACGAACAGGAACAGCGGCGGCAGCACGAGCTGGTGATAGTGGCTCACGAAATGCGCCGCGCTGACCGTGGCCATCTGCCAGAGGTCGTATCTGCGTTCGGCATCGGGAGAGAGGATTGTCGCCTGCGTCGTCGTCACGGAATCCTGCTGGAATAATGCCGGCGGTTGTCCGGCCGTGCGGATGTGCCGCACCGGCCCGGCAGTCTAATGACCCATAACCGAGCCGTTGCGGCCGGAGAAGATGCCTTTGCGCCTTTCCGCCATGCACGACCGTGTCGGCGCACGATCACGAATGCGCGAGATGTCGGGGCGGGAACCGTGAAAAGTCTCGATCCGACATTTTTCGTCTCCCGCTGACCAGACGCCGACCAGATTCGGAGGTTTCCCGGAATTCCGTGAATAAAATGTCAGGAACCAGCGTGGTGTGACGGCGTTGGCTGCCAGGGCTTCAGGGAGCAGCACGTCGTTACCATGCTCCCGCGGGTCGATCGTCACTGCCAATATGGGAGGCCAGCATGTGGATGTCACTGTTCGGTATTGCTTCCGTCGCGGCACTCGGGCTCAGCGTTGCCGCCATTCTGCTGCAGAGATCGGCAGATACGGCGCATTACAGGTGAGAGCTCAAAACTCGAAAAACGAGCCGGGGATGAACAAGGCTTGAAATAGCACCAAGCAGACGTACCTAGGATGTGAGGTGACGCGGAGAAGGACGGCTTTCGGGCCGTCCTTCTTTGTTTTGCGTATGAGTTTTTTCGCGCGTACCGGCGCATGTCATTGCAAAGCGGTTGGCAGGTGGGGTAACGGGCATGACTCGTATCCGCTTTTCGGCCATCATCGGCTGAACACTCCGGTCCTGCATGCTCCAATCCCTGATGACGTCGCGGCGCTTCGCGCCCTTGTTCTGGTGCCAGTTCTTCTCGGCATTCAGCGACAATTTTCTCAAAAACGCGCTCGTGTTCCTGCTGCTCTTCCATCTTGGGGGGCCGGACGCCGAAGTGCTGATCACGCTTGCCGGCGCGATCTTCATCGCCCCCTATTTCTTTCTCTCCGCGCTCGGCGGCGAGATGGCCGACCGCTTCGATAAGGCGAGGGTCGCGCGCTATCTGAAATTCGCCGAGATCGGCATCGCCTTCGTCGCGGTCGCGGGCTTTGCATTGCACTCGATCCCGATCCTGTTCGTCGCCCTGTTCCTGTTCGGCGTCATCGGCGCACTGTTCGGCCCGATCAAATACGGCATCCTGCCCGATCATCTCGTCCACGCCGAATTGCCGGCCGGCAATGCGCTGATCGAAGGCGCGACCTTCATGGCGATCCTGCTCGGCACCATCGCCGGCGGATTGGCGAGCAAGGGCGGCGGCAATCCAGTCTACCTGTCGCTGTTGATGATCTTTTTCTCGATCCTGTGCTGGTTGAGCAGTCTCTACATTCCGCAAACCGGACAGGCTGCGCCCGACCTGCCGGTGCGCGCCAATATCGCCGCCTCGACCAGCGCGCTGATGCGCCATGTGTGGAGCGACGCGCGTTTGCGCTGGGGCACGCTGATCACAAGCTGGTTCTGGCTCGTCGGCGTGATCGTGATGGCGCTGCTGCCGCCGCTGATCAAAAGCGTGCTCGGCGGCAGCGAGGAGGTCGTCACCGCCTATCTCGCCGCATTTTCCATCGCAGTCGGCATCGGCTCTGCGCTCGCGGCGGTGCTTGCGGCCGGGCGCATCGTGCTGTGGCCTACGGTGCTCGGCGGAATCGTATTGGGCCTCGCCGCGCTCGATCTCGGCTGGCAGACGTTCGGCGTCGCTGCTAACGGCACCGCCAATGTGGCGCAGGTGTTTTCGTCGTCGACGGGACTGCGCGCGCTGTTCGATCTCGTCGGCATCGCCATCGGCGGGGGCCTCTTCATCGTGCCGTCCTTCGCGGCGGTGCAGGCCTGGGCTGGCGCCGACCGTCGCGCCCGCGTCGTTGCCGCCGTCAATGTGCTCAACGCCGCCTTCATGGCGGTCGGGGCGGTTGCCGTCGCGTTGATCCAGAAGGCAGGCGCGGGCCCGTCGGTCCTGTTTTTTGGCTTGGGTATCGCCAATCTCGTCGTGACGTTCGTAATCGCCGCGACCATTCCCGGCGGCGTGCGAAAGCTGTTCGCCGTTGCCGATCGCGTGGAGCAACCCGGCCCCGTCGCTGCTGCACCCGCGCCCGCTGTCGTCGCGCCGGTGCTGGAAATGCCAGACGGCCGCAAGGTCACGGATGAATTCCCATTGAGCGAATCATCGCAAGCGATCCTCGCGATGTCCTATCCAAAATTCTCCGACGCCGAGATGGCGCGGCGGCGCGCCGCAATCGAAGATCTGATGCGCGAGAGCGAAGCCGATCATCTCGTCTTCTGCGGCGCCAATCGTTTCGGTTCGAGCGTACCATGGCTGACGCAATGGCCGGTGACCACGGAAGCGGTTGGCGTGTTGACGCCGGGCGAGCGCGACGCGCTGTTCGTGCAATACGTCAACCACGCGCCGCTCGCGCGCGAACTGGCGCGCGAAGCCGATGTCGCGTGGGGTGGCGAATCATCGATCGCCGCGGCCATCGCCGTGTTGGAGAAACGTGGCGCGCAGGCCGAGCGCATCGCCGTCGTCGGCCCCCTCAGTCTCGATCAGCATACGGCGCTGTCGGCACGTTTCGGCAAGCTCAAGAATCTGTCGCGCCGCTACACGGCGTTGCGGCAGATCAAATCGGCGGAGGAGCTTGACTGGCTGCGTCTGGCCGCGACTTTCACTGATCGCGGCATGGCCGGATTTCGCGATGCGCTCGTTCCCGGGATCACGGAACGCGCGCTTGGCGATCGCATCGAGCGAAGCTATACGTCTGACGGCGCAACCAACTGGATCCATTACATCGGGACGACGCCGATGGAAAATCCGACCGTGCCGGTGCCGCGCCAGTTTCCCTCGACCCGCGCGCTCGCTTCCGGCGACGTTGCCTTCGCGGAAATCAGCGCAGATTTCTGGGGCTATACGGGCCAGGTGCTGCGCAGTTTTGCGGTCGGGCGCGAGCCGAATGAGCTCTACCGTGACCTGCATGTGACGGCGGATGCCGCCTTCGACGCCATTGCCGCCGTGCTGCGCGATGGTGCGACGCCGGTGCAGGTGATTGAGGCCGCCGGCGTGATCGAAGACAACGGCTTCACCATCATCGACGACCTGCTGCACGGTTACGGCGGCGGCTATCTTCCGCCGGTGCTCGGCTCAAAGAGCCGGCCGGCCGGGCCGGTGACCGACGCGCCGTTCCGCGCCGGCATGACGGTGGTGATCCAGCCCAACGTGGTGACGCGCGATGGCAAAGCCGGCGTGCAGACCGGTGAAATGGTGCTGATCACGCAGACCGGCATCGAGCGGCTGCATGCGTTTCCGCGCGGATTTGCGACAGTCTAGGACTTCGCCCGATTCCCTTACTGTCATGCCCGCCAACGGGTCCGGCCAAGGCCGGCCCGATGATAACTCCAGCGGGCATCCAGCTCTATTGTGTTTGTGCGAATTTCAAAAGAAAAGCGCTGGGTCCCCGCTTCCGCGCGGACGACAAACATCAGGTTCCAGATTCGCTAGATCGGGGCTTTCGCCGAAAACCGGTTCCCACCCTCGATCAAGTCGAGGGCAGGCTTTTTCGGGATCATGCTCGCAACTGCTCCGCCATCCAGTCGGCGGACTGCAAGCGCCAGCGATAGCCGCGATTGTTGGCGACATGGTTGCCGTCGTCGAGCACCAGCAATTCCACCGGTCCTTTAACCTCGCGCGCCAGCCGCTCGGCATCCTGCCACGGCACCACGCGGTCGAGCTTTCCGGTGACGAGGAACAGCGGACAGGTGATCTGTGACGTGACGCCGGCAAGCGACAGTGTCGAGGCATGACGCTGGGCCTCGGCATCGGTCGCGCATTTGCTGCGCACGCGGAAGGTGTTGCGTGTGAGTTCGGGCAGCGTCGGCCATGCCGCGCCGAAATCATAAGGGCCAGACAGCGCGATGCAGGCCTTTATCCGCGGCTCAAAAGCGACCGAGCGCGGCGCATAATAGCCGCCAAGGCTGACGCCCCACAGCCCGATGCGCGACGGGTCGAGATCGTCGCGCGTCCCGATGAAATCGACGACGGCGCGCGTCGCCGTCTCGTAATTGCCGCGGATAGCAAAGTCGTATTCGGCTTCGCCCTGGCCGGGGCCGTCGAAGACGAGAATGGCAATGCCGCGCGCCAGGAACGGCGCTTCATAGGCTTCAGTTTCCTCCTTGCAGGAATCAAGCCCACAAATCATCGCCATCACCGGCGGCCGCGCCACGCCGGGCGGCTTGCGCAAAATGCCGGACAGGGTCTTGCCCTCAAAGGGGATCGCCACGCGCTCGCCCGGCGGCGTCAGGAACGGCAGCGCATCGCGGCGGCAGGCGACGGCCTTTGCATGCGTGGCTTTCATGCGCGGCAGGTCATGCACGAACAAAAATTTTCCGAAATGATAATAGACACCGGCGCGTTGCAGATGATCGCCGGCGCTAAGAGTCTTGCCGCGCGCGAGGGCGTCGCGCCCCATGTCTTCATGCACGGCCGCGCGCGCCGACCAGGCGTCGCACCATTCGTCCCACGATGTGATCGATGCGGTGACTTCCTCGAAGTCGGTGAGCGCCACGCCATTGGAGACGAAGCGCGCCGCCCAATGGGTGATCGCGGCGGCGATGCGAGGATCTCTCTTCGCATCACCGCCAGAGTCGGCCTGAACAGTCGTCACTCGGCTTCTACTTCGTCTTGGCTATAAGCTTGATCGCGTCCTGATAGATCGACGGATCGATGATTTGCTCGACCTTGGGCGGCGTATTTCCCTTTTTGATGCCGCCTACGGCGACCTGGGTTTTGATCTCGGCCTCGATATTGGCCGCGGTCAGGCCGGCACCGTCCTTGGGCCAGAACTCCATTGCGAGATAGTTTTTCAGCGCGTCCTTGGCCTCGGCATGGGTGCGGCCGGTGACTTTGGCGATGTCGGCAACGCGGTCGGCGTTCTTCGGATCGCGCATGTAGCGTTCGGCATCGACCATTGCGGCAACGATACGCACCGCTTTGTCGCGCTCTTTTGCGAGCTTATCTTTAAGCATGATCAGAATGTCGTAATGACTGACCTTCTTCGTATCCTTGAGTCGCGTTACGATGGTCAGCGGCTTCTTGAGCTGGCCCTGAATGACCGACAGGTCGTCGAGATGCAGAACGCCGACTTTAATTTGGCCGGCAATCATCGCCGCGCCGGTATTGGATCCAAGCGGCACCTGCTGCAGGTCCGTTAATTTTATGTGGCAGGGCGCCGTCATCTGGCGCAATGCCACCGAGCGCGCGCCCCCAGGCGTATCGACGCCGATAGACTTTCCCTTGAGGTCCTCACAGCTCTTGATTGACGGATCGGTCGAGGCGATTAGCCAGTCGGGATGTTCGAGGCCGTAAATGCCGACAAGCGGAACCTTACTATTGCCGATGATATTCACGACCGGCGGGGTCGGTGACATCGACAGGTCGATGTCACCGCTGGCCACCGCGCGGGCGGCCGCGGTGCCGGAGTCGAACTGACGCAGCGTGACGTCCACGCCGTATTTTTTGAAGAAACCGGCGTCCTGCGCGACGTATTCCTGCACGCTGAGAAAGACCGGGGGAACGCCGGGAAGGCCGAAAACGACGCTTTGCGCGTTCGCGGGCTGCGTCACGACAAACGGTGCGGCACAAATCGTTGCAATTGCGAGCAGATCTCTGAGTCGTTTGATGAGCATGTCAGTTCCTTTCGTCGCGGCGATACCAGGGAAGATAACGTCTCGTTCCGGCAGCCACCAAGAGCTCGAAGCCGAGGCCAAAGGCCGCAAGCAGCAGGACGCCGACGAAAGCTTCGTTGTGATGGAAGGTGCGGGAATTGTAGAGGATGAAGTAGCCGATGCCGCCGATGGCGGTGAAGAATTCAGCGACCACGGCGCCGATCAGCGAGCGGCCGGCGGCAAGCCGCAATCCGGCAAGGAAATACGGCGTCGATGACGGCAGCACGATGTCGATCATCATGCGCAGCCGTCCGGAGCGGTAGGAGCTTGCGACTTCAAGATAGTCCTTCGACACCGCCTTGGCGCCGTCCGCGACATTGATGATGATCGAGAACAGCGAGGCGAAGACGATGGTGGCGAGCCGGGCATTGCTGGTGTAGCCGAACCACAGGCTCATCAGCGGCAGCACCACGATCATCGGCACGGCATAGAAGCCGTTGATATAGTGGCGCAGGAAACGCTCGGCGAAAAGACTGCGGCCCATCGCCAATCCGATGACGGTGCCGAGTACGATGGCGATCACGAGTCCCTCGGCGCAGGCGGTCAAAGTTTGCGCTGCTGCCTTGAGGAAGGCGGGATCGGATAGCACTTTGGGGATGGCCTGGATCACGCCGGTCGGCTTTGCGACATAGGCGGGCGCAAACGCGCGCACCACGCCTTCCCACAACAGCAGGATGATGACGCCGGCCGCGATGCGTTTTGCAGCGTCGCTCGTCCAGAACGAGCGCGTCTGTTCCGGGGCCGCGTGAGAGTCGGTGGCGGAAAGACTGGTCATGGACTAATTCCGCCAGCGCGCGAAATGATTTTCGATTTTCGTGCCGATGCGCATCAGTCCGACGCCGATGAGACCGATGAGCAGGATGCTGGCAAAAACGCCGGCGGTGTCGAAATTCTGCGACGCCGTCATGATGACCTGTCCGATCCCGGTGGAACTGAGAAAGAATTCGGCCGCCACCATGCCGACGAGCGCGCGCCCGATTGCCTGGCGGATGCCGGTCATGGTGAAGGGCAGCGTGTAGGGGATGAGCACGTCGCGCCACAACGCCCATTCCGATGAACGATAGGAGCGGGCGACTTCGATCAGTTCCGGCTTGATGCTGCGCGCGCCCTCGACGGTGTTGTAGAGCACCGAAAAGACGGCGAAGAGGAAGACGACCAGCACTTTTGGTGCAAAGCCGAAGCCCATCATCGACAGGATGAAGGGGATGAGTGCCACCATCGGTGTCGCATAGATGATCATGATGTAGGGCTCGATCGCGACGCGCAGGCCGCGCATGCGCGCGAGCAGCATTCCCGCCGGCATGCCGACCAGGATCGCGAGCGTCAGTCCGGTCACGAACAGGATCGCGGAATCGAGCAGTTGCCCGAGCAGAGCCCCGTCGTGAAACAGCTCCCAGAGGCGTTCAAGCGTCGCCGAGAACGGGACCAGGAAGGCGGCGTTGCTATAATGTCCCGCGACTTCCCAGATCAGAATTCCCACAGCGATGCTGATGAGAAAGGGCGCCGTGCGTTGGACCGTGCCGTACAAAATGCCCTGCCTTTGCTCTCGCTTCGCCGCCCGGTCGCTCGTTTTTGTGCGCGGTGCTATTTCTTCGCCGCGGCTGCTGCGTCCTTCCAGACGCTCTTGTCGACGAGCCGGTCATAGGTCACGGGCGTTTTGCCGGCCATGATGCCGCCGATGCGCTGCTGCACCTTGATCACGGATTCGAGTTTCGATTTGTCGAGGCCATCGTCGCCGATCGCCCAGAAATCGAGGTCGAGATATTTCTGCAGCGAAGCTTTTGATTCCGCCTTGGTGCGGCCGATCGGCTTGGCGACGTCGGCGATGTGATCCGCGTTTTTCGGGTCCTTCATGTAATCGGCCGCCATGATCAGACCGGCGACGAATTTCACATAGGTGTCGCGATTCTTCGCAAGCTTGCCCCGCTGAACGACATAAAGCAGGTAATGGCTGTCGGGGTTGGTCTTCTTCATGGTCGTGATCACCGTCACCGGCTTGCCTTGCGCCTCGACGACGGGAATGTCGTCAAGATGCAGCACGCCGAAGGTCAGGCTGCCGCCGATCATGGCTTTGTCGACATTGGTGCCAAGGCCGACCTGCTGCAGTTCCTCCATCTTTGGTCCCTTGCAGCCGACGAGCATGGAGCGCAGCGCGATCGAGCGCGCGCCCCCGGGCGTGTCGACGCCGACGGGCTGGCCCTTGAGATCGGCGCAGGAGGTTTTGCTCTTGTCGGTCGAGCCGATCAGCCAATCGGGATTCGGCATGCCGTAGATCGAAACGATATCGGCGTTGGCGTTGGAGATCTGGTTGACGATCAGCGGCGAGGGCGAGAGCGACACCTCGATATTGCCGGAGACCACCGCGCGCGCCGCCGCCGTGCCGGTGTCAAACGGCCGAACCTCGACATCGAGGCCCTGCTTTTTCCAAAAGCCCTGGTCCTGGGCGACATAGGCGATGACGGTGCCGAACACCGGCGGAATGCCGGGCAGACCGAACACGATTTTGTTCTGCGCGGCTGCGGGATACGCGGAGCCGGCGAAGAGCGCCGCGGCGGCGACAACCAACGATAGCGCGTGCCGGCAAACAGCAGACCGCATCATCCTACGCATGACATACCTCCCGATCTGGATTTATTATTGCCGCCATTCTGCACGGTTGCAGCGGCCGCGTCACGTCTCGAGATGAAACTCGGCCTGCCGCGCCTCGCTCATCAGCGTGCCCCAGACCTGCTCGCGCAGTTCGGCGAAGCGGGGCAGGCGCAGCGTGTCGCGGGTCCGCGGGTGCGGCAGATCGACGTCGATCACCTCGTGAACGTGGCTGGGCCGGCCCTTGAGCACGACCACGCGGTGGCCCATCAGCACGGCTTCCTCGATGGAATGGGTGACGAAGACCATGGTCGTGGGCTGTTCGCTCCAGATGCGCAGCAGTTCGAATTGCAGGATTTCGCGGGTCTGGGCATCGACGGCGGCGAACGGCTCGTCCATCAGCAGCACCCGTGGCCCGATGGCGAGCGCGCGGGCAAGCCCGCAGCGCTGCTGCATGCCGCCAGACATCTGGTAGGGATAAGCCTTCTCGAAACCGGCGAGGCCGACGAGTTCGATATAGCGCGGCACGCGTTCGGCGAGTGTCGCGGCGCTCGCTCCCGCCATGCGCAGACCGTAGGCGACATTGTCGTAGACGGTCTTCCACGGAAACAGCCCGAAATGCTGGAACACCATGGCCATCTTGTCGGGCGGTGTGGTGACCCGCGCGCCATCGAGTTCGATCGTGCCCTCGGCCGGAATCAGGCCGTCGATGCAGCGCAGGAGCGTCGTCTTGCCGCAGCCCGACGGGCCGACGAGTGCCACGATCTCGCGGTCATGGACCTCGAGATCGATGCCGTCGAAAACGGTGAGCGGACCGTATTTCTTGGTCAGGTTGCGGACCACGATATGGCCGCCGCGCGGGGCGCCGTCGGCGCCGCCTTGCGGGTTTTTGGCCTCCGTGAAGGAGGCCGACGCGGCGGATGGCGACTTCGCCGGCTGGGCCTGAGCCATGGTCATTCCCTGATCCACCTATTCCGCGGCGCTCTTGGCCGCAGCATTCGGGGTCGTGGGCGCTGATTTCGCCCAATAGTCGGCGGCGGACTTGCTGCGGCGCAGCGCCTCGGCATCCTCGAAGCCGGGCGCCATCGACGCCGTCGTTCCTTCCAGGATCACATGGTGCTCGATGCTCAGCGTGCGCAGCCAGCGCTGCTGGCCCATGGTCAGGGCGACGAAATAGCCGATCTCGACCAGTTCCGGCTCACTGAAATGCTTGTGCAGGCGCGCCCAGAAGGCGTCGTCCACGGGCAGGTCCCATGTGATCGCCTCGGCATAGGACAAGGCGGCTTTCTGGGTGTCATTGAGGCGGGTCGACTTTTCGAAATTGATCAGGTCGGCATAGTCGTCCTCGACGAGGCCCTCGCGCGCGCCCTTCATCGACCGCTGGTTGCCGCAATATTCGCATTTGACCGAGCGGGACACGTAGACGCGGCACAACTCCTTGATGCCGTGGTCGGCCACACCTTCCTTGAAGACGGTGCGCCAGCTATCGGCGAAGGACCAGAACACGGCGGGGACATGTGCGCGTACGGCCTGGCTTTCGGGACGCGGCGTGCCCTCCGTCGCGCAGCGCTCGAATTCGGCGAGCATGCGCGGATCGGAGATCGTAGCGGGATCGACGTAACTGATGCGTGGTTTGTCCATGGTGTTCCTCTGCCTGTCATGATCGATGGAAGACAAACGCCGGATTGCGACCGACTTGGCGGCAGACATAGCGAAATTTATTGCCCGCGCCTAGACGGTTCCGGGTTGCTTCGGGATCACAACAAAAAAGGACATCCGCGAGGATGCCCTTGAATGTGTTTTGCATGGATTGGTCGCTCAGGAACCGGGCGCTGCCTCGATCTGGTCGAACCAGTCAAACCCCATCTCCTTGATGATGCGATTGCTGATCACGATCAGCCGGGCTTCCTGGTCCTTGCTGGCATTGAAATGCTGATGGGTGACGAACGGCGGCACGTAGATGAAATCCCCGCGCGTCCATTCGAATTTCTTGGGCTCGTCGTTCCATTTCCATTCGAATTCCTCGAGGCATTCGAATTTGAAATCCCAGTGCAGATCGTAGCCCGAACCTTCGGCGACAAAAATCACCTCTTCCCACATATGCCGGTGCTTGCCCGAAGATTCGCCGCCCTTGAGGAACTGCATGTAAGCTTCGATGCAGCACTCAGGCGTCTTCATGTTGTTGTGAATGAGATGCTTGATCAGGCCGTCCGCCGATTTCTCGAACGGCATCTCTTCCGCCTTCACGACATTCGGGCGCGTCTCATATTCCTTGCGGAATGAAACGGACTTGGCGATGTCTTCCGCGCGCCAGTTGGCGGTCTTCTCGCCCACATGGGCGAAATCACGTTCATCGAGAGCTTTTGCCATTGTTGTTACGTCCTCTCGCTTCGGGGCATGATCCCGAAAAATGGATGCCGGTTTTCGGAAAAGATCATGCCCATACAAAAGAATGATCGACGGCTTTGATTCAGCGAAGCTGGATCAAAGTCTAGATATCGGTCGGCGGCTGGAAATTTTCATTGCCCGGCGCCGGTGTCGTCGGCGGGTAGGACACGATTTTCTGGAACACCAGGTTCATGAAGTGGAAGAGCGGCTTTGCCTTGAACACCAGCAGCAGCGCTTCGTGGTTGGGGTCGTCATTGAAATGCTGATGCACGCAGCCGTTTTCGACGATCATCACGTCGCCGGCCTTCCATGGAATATGCTTGCCGTCATGCACGTCGTGGCCGCGCCCCTTGATGACATAGAAGACGGCCGAGTTGAGGTGGCCATGCTTCTGGCCATAGGACCCGGGCGCATAGACCTCGACATGAGTTTCGATCGACTGCGCGACATTGGCGTGGGCCGGGCTGATGATGTGCTTGCCGAAGAGTTCCGGCCCGCCCTTCCACGGCGTCTTGCGCGAGGAGTAAATGCGCGGCTCCTCCATCAGCGACTTGTACATGTCGCTATAGGTGCCGGCGAGTTCGCGCACGAAGACACGTTTCTTTGACCAGCGGTCCCATTTCTCGGCGCCCGGAAGCGGCGCATCCTCGGGCGGCAGGTTGTGACCTGTCGCGGGTGTTTTGTCGTAAAGCCCTGTCATGGCGGTAACCTCCGTCGCGTGGCGCGTTGGCCGAAGGGGCAACCTCCGGTGCGCACGAAATCGGCCACTTCATGCCACCGGTAGCGGTCCATGGCAAATGGATCACAATGCATCGTTGCGTGACGGGGATCGCCTTTTTGCATGAGCATACGGAAGGGGCGGACGCCGAGATCCCGCTATGCGCGCGGCGTCTCACTCGTGAAAGCGGCAGCCAAAACCGTGTCGTTTTATTCCCGGCGAGTGGCTAGTCCTTTAGATATCTTGACGGTTAAAAGCGGATTTTTACGCTTGGCGTGCGGGCTGGGTCTCACACCTCCATGGAGGCTAGTCATGCAAAGAATCACGATAGCGATAATCGCGGTCCTGCTCGTTGCGGCGGTGAGCCCGGCAACGGGGGCACCCCTGCGCACACGAGATGCCTTACGAAATCAGGCCATGGTTCCTCCTGCCACCTTTGACCAGTGCCGCACGCTCTCCGCTCAACGCGGCGACCGGCTCTGGTCGTCCAGGAAGGCCTATGTGTCGTTCATGGATCAATGCATGAATGGTACGATCCGTTGATGCATGGATTGTTGAGCCTCTTTATAAAAAAAGCCCCGGCCGTGAGGCCGGGGCTTCCGTTTTGATCGGCTGGTTGCCGAAGGTCAGACGTAGATGACTTCCACGATCTCGTACGAAGACGGATCGACGATAATGATCTCGTCGCTCACCAGGAAGAATTTAAAGCCGCGATAGCGCGGATAGATCGTCACGATCTCCGGCGTCACCGTATAGAAGTGAACGGTCTTGGGAACGCGGGTGCCTACCGAGATCGAGAAGTTGACGTTCTTCGCACGCTCATACTTGCTCGACTTGATGACGGTGGTGCGCAGCTTCGTCTTCTGCTCGGTGGTGATCGTCGTTTTCGAACCGCCTTGCTTTTCAGCCGCGCGGTCGCCAGCCTTGCCGCCGGCATCCTTGCCGGCGTCTTTGCTCATGCTGCCGGACTTGCCTTTTTCTTCAGCATTACGCGAGCCGGATTTCGAGTCCTTGGTGTCGGACGCCTTGGTTCCGGACTTGGTGGAATCCTTTTCAGCCGCAGCCTTCGGATTTTTCGTGTCTGATTTGGTTTCCGAGGCCTTGGTGCCTGCCTTCGATCCAGACTCCTTGGACCCCTTCGACTCGGAGGCAGCGGTCGAAGGCTTGCTGCCGTTCTTTTCCGAAGCCCTGCCACCGCTCTTTTCGGAGGGCTTTGCAGCGGCAGGACGTTCGCCAGCCTTTTCACCACCCTTGGGTGCTGCTGATTCCGATGCCGCCGGCTGGTTGCCGCCGCCATGCTCGGCTCCGCCTGCAGCTCCGCCACCGGCGCCACCTTGGGCGAACGCCCCGGTCGAAAGCGCGGCCGCAGCGACGCCGATCAGCAATAGTTTCATTGAATGCATTTTCATCCTCAAACTCCTGTCACGCAAAATAACAGCGCTGCCCGATAACGCAGCGCGTTCAAACAGGTTCAGTCAGTTTCATGTGTCTGGGGCGAATTCACGCAGCCCAAGATCCTGCGTAATCTGCATGCGGTTCATCGCACACGAATGCCGTCGGGCCGCGACGGTTCGGTTCGGCCCACGGCCGGCCGGCCACGCCGTCATGCGAAATGCGCCGTTCTGAAATCCGATTTTGTGCAGCGCGGCATCTCGCGTCGAAAGCGCCCCATTAGAATACCGAAATGCTCATTGCTTCAGCCATTTACCGCGCTGCACGCAGAGAGATGGACAGGTATTAATCTGCTGATCACTTTGCGGCAATCCGTCGCACCCCATGTGTCGTCCGTGTTCGTTTCGAACCCACTTTCAAGAAAGAGGACAATCATGCGCACATTCACAACGGCGCTTCTTTCCGCTGCTCTCGTCTCGGCCGCCGCCATCACAGCGAGCGCACCCGCCTCCGCCCGGCAGGTTTCGGACTATTCGCGGGCGGCGATGACGGCACAGGATCAGGCTTATCCCTCGGTCGCGCGCTTCGATGCCTGCCGTGATCTTGCCGTGCAGCGCGGCGACTCGCGGCTGGAGTCCCGGCATGAATACGAGGCGTTCATGGATCAATGCGAAGCGGGCCAGATCCGATAAGGCATCGCGTTCGGCATCCAGCGCGGACATCCATCGCGTATGACACAGTCACCGGCGTAACTTTTGTTACGCCGGCTTTTTTTGTTGCGCGACGATTTTTCGATGCTACGCGCGCGAACTGAGCGAAGATCCAGCGTCAGGGCTCGATGAAAACCTTGCCGTCCTCGACCGTGGTCTTGTAGGTCCGGATCGGAATCATGCAGGGCGGTGCAACGACTTCACCGGTCTTGATGTTGAAGGCGCCGTTATGGAAATCGCACTCGATCACGTCACCGTCGACATAGCCCTCCGACAGCGATCCCGGACCGTGGGTGCAGGCGTCGTCGATGACATAGAACTGGCCTTCGATATTGAAGACGGCGACAGCCAGGTCGTCTTTCTCGACCTTGAGAGCGGTGCCGATTTCGACATCGTCGGTGCTGCAGAGTTCGATTTTATCAGAGCTGGTCATGGTGTCGGAGCTACTCAAGGGCGGCCGGACGTCGCGCGATCGGCGGGTGAACGGGAAGGTGGATCGAGTTGTAAGTTGACGCGAGGGTCGAGAAAAGGTACAAAATGGAACGTCGTTCCATATAGAAGAACGATGGACCCATGGTGTCTCATAGCTTCATTCGTGGGTCAATCCTAAGCTTCTTCGAGGCCAAAATTCAAATCGGAACGCGCGCCCTTATCTTCGCATTGAGAAAGGGAGAGCGGTCGACGGAGTGTTCGCCATGCTGCGCAAAGAACAGAACGACTACCTGACGCAAACCGGCCCTGGAACGCCCATGGGCAATATGTTTCGCGCCTATTGGATGCCGGCGCTGCTCGCCAAAGAGCTGCCGGAAAACGAATGCCCGCCGGTGCGTGTGAAGATCTTGTCCGAACGGCTGCTGGCGTTTCGCGATACCGATGGCCGCTACGGCCTGATCGACGAATTCTGCGCCCATCGCGGCGTCTCGTTGTGGTTCGGCCGTAACGAACATTCCGGACTGCGCTGCCCCTATCACGGCTGGAAATACGACGTCACCGGTCAATGCATCGACGTGCCGTCGGAGCCGGCCGAGAGCGGCTTCTGCAACAAGGTCAAGCTCAAGAGCTATCCGCTGATCGAGAAAGGCGGCGTGCTGTGGACCTATATGGGCCCTGCCGACAAGCAGCCGCCGGAGCCGGAGTGGGAGTTCGCCAGCGTGCCGGCCGACCAGACCTACACATCGAAGCGCTGGCAGGAAAGCAATTGGCTGCAGGCGATGGAAGGCGGCATCGATTCCAGCCATGTGTCGTTTCTGCACAGCGGCGCGCTGGAAAGCGATCCGCTGTTCAAGGGCGCCAAGGGCAACGAATACAATCTCAACGACCTCAAGCCGCATTTCGAGGTCGTCGAGAACGACGGCGGCCTGTTGATTGGCGCGCGCCGCAATGCCGAGGACGGCAAGTATTACTGGCGCATCACCCAATGGGTGATGCCGGCCTTCACCATGATTCCTCCGCGCGGCGACCACCCTGTTCATGGTCACTTCTGGGTGCCGATCGACGATGAGAATTGCTGGGCCTGGAGTTTCGATTACAAGCCGAACCGCAAGCTGAGTACAACCGAGCGCGCAGCGCTGGAGCGTGGCGAGGGTATTCACTCGCCGGTCGACGAGAATTTTTATCCCGTCTCCAACAAGGGCAACGATTATCTCATGGATCGCGGCGCGCAAAAACGCGGCGAGACCTATAGCGGCGTGCATGGCTTCGCGGCGCAGGATTATTCCCTGCAGGAGAGCATGGGTCCGATCGTCGACCGCACCAAGGAAAACCTCGTCTCTACCGACAACGGTGTCATCATGGCGCGCCATCGGCTGATGCGGTCCTGCAAGGCCTTCAATGACAAAGGCACGCTGCCGCCCGGCGTCGATCCAGAACATCAAAAGGTGCGGTCTGCTTCTGTCGTGCTGCCGCCCGACCAGATGTTCAAGGAGGCGGCGAAGGACGCCCTCAAGACGAAACCCGGCGTCGCGCACGCATCGGTCTAGGACGCGAGTGACGAACCAAAGAAAAAGTCCGGCGCATTTCAGAAGCGCCGGACAGGAGTGGGAGCAAGACGATGGCGATGAGCGAAAGCGCGCGCATGGCGACGGCGGAAGAGGCGCGCTTCCGCATCAACGCACCAAACTCGAAGCCCCGCATCATCCGCATCGTCGCGCTCGATCAACCCGCCGAAGAGACTGTGCGGCGATTGTCGATGAGCGATTGGAAAAGTGCGTCCTTCTACAGCGCGGCCCGCTACAACAGCGAGGCCAAGGATATCGATAAAAACGGCTGGTTCTGCGCCATCTCCGGTGAGGCGCAGGATGCCGAGGCGGAAATCGCCAGTGCCGATCTCGTCGTCATGATCGGTTCGGTCGGTCAGCAAGAGGATGCTGCGCGCAAGCTCAGCGAAATCTGCCGCGCGCGGAATGTGATGACCACCGCTCTCGTCGTCGGCGATCAATCCAAGACGGATGCGGCGTTGTCGAAAACGCTGGCGCAGTTGCGGCCCTACGCGCTGATGCTGGTGATCGCCAGCGCCGAGGACTATGTCGAGGACATGCTGAGCGCTTTGCGGGCCTGAACGTTCCGGTTTGCCACTTTCGGGCTTCGGGCATCTGGATGCTGGAATCAAAGGACGGTCGATGCTGAGCATTCCGCAGTCCCGCACCGCCGCAGCCCAAGCCCGCTTTCGCATCGACGTGCCGAATTCGCGGCCCCGTGCCATCAAACTGGTTGCTCTCGACCCGGCCGGCGAGGCCATCGCCCGAACGCTCATGCGCGGTGAGTGGACGCGTACATCGTTCCATCTCGCGTCCGCCTATATCAGCGCGCGTCCCGCCAGTGCCTTCTCGGTTGCCGACTGGCTCGAGGATTTGCGCAGCCGGGTCCACTGCCTCGTCGACGAAATTGACACAGCCGACGTCGTCGTCATGGTCTCACGCGCCGGCGATGTCACCGATGCCGCCAGCATCATCGGTGAAGCCTGCCTGGCGCAAGGCGTCACCGCCACGGCGCTGGTGCTGCTTGATCCGCAAACGAACGATGCGCAGCTTGCCGAAGCCCTGTCGTCGCTGCGGCCGTTCGTGTCGATGCTGGTCGTGGCGCATGACGCAGACTGCGTCCGTTCCGTGCTCGACGCCTTTGGGGCTTGAAAAATTATCGCTGGCGTTGCGCGGAAACGCCCGGCCGATAGCCAAGCCGCTGCGAGACTTCGTCGGCGCTGGCAATGACATGGGGAATGAGCGCGGTGATCGCCTTGCGTGACAGCCGGGTGACCGGACCGCCAGTGCCGATCGCGGCGACAACGTCGCCGGCATCGTTGCGGATCGGCGCCGAGATCGATCGCATGCCGATCTCGCTTTCTTCATCCTCGACGGCGCAGCCGCGCTGGCGCACGTCGCGCAGCGTTTTGTGCAGCGCCGCCGCGTCGGTCACGGTCTGCGGCGTCAGCGCCGTCAGGCCTTTAGCGATCACCTTGGCTACGGTTTCCGCGGGCTGGAACGCCAAAATCGCCTGGCCCGCGGCGGTGCAGTAGGCTGGCCGCCGCACGCCGAGATCGGCGCGCAAATGAATGGCTTGCGTGCTTTCGAGATTGAAGATGAACATGATCTCGGTGCCGTCGAGGATGGCAAGCTGCACCGTCTCGTTGGTCTTTTCGCGCAAGGCGTAGAGAAAAGGCCGCGCCTCGTTGGAGACGGTCATCCGCCGGCGCACCAGTGCGCCGAGACGGAAGAGCCCGATCCCGAGGCGATATTTTTCGGTTTCGGCATCCTGTTCAAGAAGACCCTCGGCGACCAGGGTTGCGGCGAGCCGATGGACCGTACTTTTGGCGATGCCGAGTCGTCGCGACAGCATGGAAATGCCGAGTTCGGGCTGATCCTCCGAAAAGGTTTTGAGCAAAAGCACCGCTGTTCCGACCGACGATAGCCGTTTTTTGTCACTCTGCGCGCCGTCGCCGCGTGGTGCGGCCGCGGGTCTGTCGGTGGCGTTTTTGCCGGCAGCCGTGTTGCGATCCATCGTCCTGCGTCGATCCATCGTCCAGATTGCGTATTCGCGCCACAGCCAGCGCCCGGCGTCACGCGGTGTGGTCCAGCCTTTCCAGCGACCCTTGCAACGAGCCTCGCGGAAAGTCAGCGTGCCGCAATCTAGGTAGCCCGGCCTCAGCCTGTCGATCAAGTCTCGGATGGGCCGGTTTGCAAAGCGCTTCGATCAAATTGCGGCCGCCGGCGGACCACAATGTGCGGCAACGGCACTCGCCGCGGCCTGCCGTCAGCAGCCTGCAACGAGGCACCTTTAACTGCACCGGCGGAGGAACTGGTTCTGCCTCTCGTTCGTTGGATGGGCACCTGTGGAGGACACGTTATCATGGATCACAAGCCCTTTTCTTCCGAACCAAGCACGAGCGACGCGGCGCGCGCCGTGGGTGCCGACCTTGCCAACGCCCGCGACAAGATCGGGGACGCGGCAGCCGATGCCGGCAACTCGCTCTCCGATGACGTGAAGCAGCTTCAGTCCGATCTTTCGAGCATGAAGGACACCATCACCGGCTTCATGTCGGAGTTCAGCGGCCAAGCCTCGCGTACAGCCAAGAACGTCGGCAACACCGTGGCGTCGCATGCTCAAGCCCGCGCCAGTGATGTCATCGAAGCCGGTACGCAGGCGGCATCCGCAGCAACCCAACAAGTCAAGACCTTTGCTTCCGAAGTCGAAGCGATGGGACGATCCAACCCGCTCGGCGCCATGGCCGGCGCACTCCTTGTGGGTGTCGTGATCGGGCTTCTGGGACGAGGCCGTGGCTGAGGATGGATAAATTCCTCCGTCTCGTCGGCATCGACACGGCCGCGCTGACAGCGCGCCTCAGCACGCGCCTTGAGATTTACAAGGATCGTACGATCGAGGAGATCAAGTCGAACATCCTCAATCTCGTGATCACCATTGGCCTGTTTGCTGCAGGCGGGCTGATGCTGGTGCTGACGGTGGTGGTCGGCCTGATCGCGCTGTATCGTTTCGTAGCGGAGAGATACGGCGACATGGCTGGGCTTGGCGCGGTGGCGGGCTTGTTCTTCGTCATCGGCATCGCGCTCATCTTTGTCGGCCGCGGGATGAGCCGGAAGGCCCCGCCGGACGTTGCTGCGGCCGCTTCTGCGCAGCGCGCCGCCGAGCGCGAGGCGGCCATTGCTGCGGCAGCCGCGGTCGAGGCGCGTGAAGCCGCTGAACTGGCCCACGCGCAGCGCACGATCGCCGAAGGAAAAACCCAGCCGCGTCCCGCATCGGCCATGAGTTTTTCCGACGACCAATTTCATCAGCCGTTGACGTCGGTCATCGCCTCCTATTTCGGCGCGCCGGCCAAATCCGACCGTGCGCTCGACAAGATGTTAAATCAGGTGGCGGGAAAGGTGGCTGCGCGCAGCGAGGAAACCGTCGAGACGGCCGCGCATATCATGCGCACCGGCCCGCGCAGCGCTTTCTATGGCGTGCTGGCCGCGTCCGCCGTCCTCGGCTGGATGCTTTCACGTCAGTCCGACGGCAAGTAGTCCGGCGACACGTCGTAACGCGTCCCACGCGATGCGATCACGCGTTGACATGCCCCGGATCGCTTTTTGACGCATCCGGCTGAGCGGGAGCGACGGTCGCTGCCTGCCTGATCTGCCAGAAACGGAGCACGCGTTGCGCCGTCGTCTGCGACAGCTTCAAATATTCGGTTCGTGCCTGGCCCATATCGGAATCGGAATAGCCCAGATGCATGCACGGGCTACGCAGGATGGCCGCGACTGTATCCCATCCAAAGCCGACGGCCTTGCACGGAATGAGAAACGCTTCCCGTTGTTCGTTATAAAGGAGGCGCTCGATCACGTCGGTGCCGCACGCGCACAGACAGGACAGGCCGGCCACGACTGCGGCGCAATTGTTCTCGGCGAGAAATTCGATCAGCGTCGCTTCGTGAAGCTTTCCATCCTGATGCATCAAATGCACGCGATTGCGCGCGACGAGGTGGTGATTGTTAGGGTCGACCCTGGAGCCCTCGTCCTCCGAGATGGCGCTGATCACGCGCAAAATCTCCTCGCGATTCTCCGGCGAGGCTGTCGCAAGGAGCTTGTTGCGCACCGCGTCCGTTGCATGTTGCAGGAGCTGCCGCAGCAGCCGCAGCGGAAGGTCGAGGCGCAGGCCGACCTTCGCTCCCAGATCGTCATCGCGCGCGGACTTTTCGACCAGCGCATCAAATCCCGCGGCTGAAAAGCGCGCCCCCCGATTGTCGGCCAGCCGGTGAAAAACCTGGGAATCGCCGCGACGGATCAGGACATCGGTGACGTCAGGTTCGATGCGCGGGCGAGCGGAGATCGCAAGCAGGTGGGCCTGGCTCTTTGTTGTTGCGATCGTGATGAGATCGTTTCGCGTCAGGCACGTCGAACTTTCGAGGATCGGCCTTGCGATGTCGATTTCATCATGGCTGGCAAGATTGCGGACCGCGTTGAGCGGCGCTCTTTCTACAGGCGAAAGCCGTTCGCTCAATTCGACAAGGGCTCGTGATTCGATGCGCGCGATAAGGTGGCACAGGACATTGTCGAACACGGCGATCTGCTCGCCGTTGAAACGATCGGCGTCGCGCAGGAACAGATCGGTCACGGATCGAAGTGTCGAAAGGCGCGATTCCCGCGAGCCGTTGCGGACAGCCGTTTCAAGCTCATCGAGAATGGACTGAACGACAGTCATGGCATCCTGCCAAGCAATGAGCGCCACGGCACGACGTGGGCGTCCAGATTCGGCCCCTAGCGTCGAAGGCAGTGCCAAAATTCGCATCGGTAGATTTACATACATCGGATAATAAGTCGTTAAATGCCGTGCGCAGCGGCGGGGCCGCTCACCGATGGCTCAACGGCCTTTCCATGGCCCGCCGTCACGGCACGCAATACCTCTCCGTTCGATCGCTTCCATGCTTCAAATGCGTCGCGCGTTCATGTCCCGAAGACATTTGCGCGATGTGCGAATACGCCGCGGAAACCGTTCGCGGCCGTCATGCGTCATTGCGCTGGAAGCAGGCGGGACGCGGCCGGTGGCTGCCAATCTTGATTTCACATTCGTCACGAGAGGGAGAAAGAAAATGAAGAAGCTTTTGGCGGTTGCCGCACTGAGCCTCACGCTCGCGGGATGCCAGACCGCGCGCCAGGACGACGTGCTCGGCGGCTCGCTGCTCGGCGGCGGTGCCGGTGCGCTGATCGGTGGTGCGGCGACCGGCACGGCCGGCGGGGCCATCGCCGGCGGTCTGATCGGAGCGGCGGCAGGTGCCGTTATCGCTGACGCGTCGCACCCCGGCCGCTGTTATATCGTCACGCGCCGGGGCTACCGTCGCTATGTTCCCTGTCGTTGAGGCAGGGTTGACCCCTTTGCATCATTTGAGGCGCCTGCGGTCCACGCAGGCGTTTTTATGCGATAGTATGCGATGTCCGTGCTGCCGCGAAAGGCGATCGGCTCGACTTCTTGTTGCGAGGCGTGTCACGATCACTCACCCATAGGCAGGCTTTGATGGATCATCCACACTTCGACGCCGTCATCGTGGGGTCCGGGCCGGGCGGTGGGACCATGGCGTGGCGTCTTGCCCAGACCGGCAAGCGCATCCTGCTTCTCGAACGCGGCGACTATCTGCCGCGCGAACGCGACAACTGGGATAGTCAGGCCGTGTTCAACGACGCGCGCTACCAGGCGAAGGAAACCTGGTACAGCGCGGACGGAAAGGAATTCCATCCCGGCCTGCACTATTTCGTCGGCGGCAACAGCAAGGTTTATGGCGCCGTGCTGCTGCGCCTGCGTGAGCGCGACTTCCACGAGATCCGTCACATCGACGGCATTTCACCCGCCTGGCCGCTCGGCTACGACGCGTTCGAGCCGTATTATCAGGCAGCCGAAGAACTTTATCACGTGCACGGATTGCGCGGCGAAGACCCGACCGAGCCGCCCTCGACGAAGCCTTACGCCTATCCACCGGTGACGCATGAACCGCGTATCAAGGAGCTTTTTGACGGGCTCAAGCGCCAGGGCCATCATCCGTTCCATCTTCCCGTGGGCATCCTCCTCGACGAGCGCGATGGCAAGGCGTTGCCGCATTCGCCCTGCATCCGGTGCGACGCCTTCGACGGATATCCGTGCGCGACCAACGGAAAGGCCGATTCGCAAATCATCTGCGTCGATCCCGCGCTTGCGGCGCATCCGAACCTCACGTTGTGGACCGGCGCCTTTGTTGACAGGCTGACCACCGACGCCACAGGGGGCAGTGTGACCGGCGTCGAGGTTTTGCGCGACGGTGAACGGTTGACGGTCTCCGGCGACATCGTGGTCGTCGCCTGCGGCGCGCTCTCGTCAGCGCTTTTGATGCTGCGTTCCGCGAATGACGCGCATCCGAACGGGCTCGCCAATGCCTCGGGCCTCGTTGGCCGCAATTACATGCGCCACAACAATTCGACCGTGCTTGCGATTTCGCGCACCCCCAATCCGACCAAATTTCAGAAGACGCTCGGCCTCAACGATTTCTATTTCGGTGCCGACGACTGGGACTACCCGCTCGGCCATATCCAGATGGTCGGCAAGTCGGACGGCGTGCAGATCAAGGGCGAGGGTCTGCCGGCGATGCTGCAATGGTTTCCCGAAAAGCCGTTCGACTGGATCGCGCATCACTCGCTCGACTTCTGGCTGACGTCGGAAGATTTGCCGCTGCCGCAAAACCGCATCTATTACGACGGCGATCGCGTCATGCTCGATCTCGTCGAAACCAATGTGGAGGCGCACAAGCGCTTGCGCCGGAAGCTCGAAGGCCTGTGCGGATCGCTCGACATGCACTCGCATCTTTTCGACCGCAGCCTTTATCTCGGCAAGGATGTCCCGATCGGCGGCACCGCGCATCAGGCGGGCACCCTGCGATTCGGCACGGACCCCGCGACGTCGGTGCTCGACACCGATTGCAAGGCGCATGGCCTCGACAATCTCTATGTGACGGATGCGAGCTTTTTTCCCTCGATCGGTGCGGTCAATCCGACGCTCACCATCATCGCCAACGCGCTCCGCGTCGCCGATCATATCGTCGGCCGATTAGGATGATGCGCCAGTCTTGTGGTTTCCGCGGGCGTTCTTCATGAGGATATGTCTTGACAGCGTGTGTCCTGACGCATCAGACGAGACCGTATTGGCCCCACATCATGCCGCCGTCGACAACGATGTCCGTGCCTGTGATGAAGCGCGATTCCTCACTAGCGAGAAAGAGGGCGGCTTCGGCGACTTCTTCGGGACCGCCCGTCCGCGACAGGGCTTGGCGTGAGACGAACATGCGCGCCATCGCGCCGGCGATCATTTCCGCACGCGCCGGATCGACATCGAGACAGGATGTGTGGATCGCGGTGGCGATGAAACCCGGCGAAACGGAATTGACGCGGATCTTGTGCCGGCCCAATTCGACAGCCGCACAACGCGTCAGTTGCAGCAAAGCAGCCTTGGCGACGGAATAAGCCAGGTAAGGTGCGCCAACCCGCTTCCCGGCCACTGAACAGATGTTGATGACGCTTCCGCTGCCGGCGGTGCGCATGCAAGGCGCCGCTCGCGCCGTCATGAGCATGGGCGCGGAAAGGTGAACCGCGATGGACTCGTTGAGGTGCATCGCGGACGTCTTCTCAACGCCGCCGCGATGGCCGGGTCCTCCTGCATTATTCACCAGGATATCGATGTGTGGCGCAATCTCCAGCGCGCGCACGACGACACGCTCGGCGTGATCAGGATCAGCCGCATCGGCGGCGACAAAAATGCCGCCTGTCGCCTGCGCGACTTTGGCGCCCCGTTCCGCATTGCGGCCGGTGAACACGACGGTTGCGCCATGGCGGCGAAAGGCTTCGACAATCGTATGACCGATCCCGCTCGTGCCGCCGGTTACGATGGCGACCTTGCCTGCCAGTCTTTCGGTCATCGTTTGGTGTTCCGGATTATTGGAGATCGACGCACAGGATACTGGATCACACGTCTTGTAGCCGCGTTTCGCGCGTGCACAAGGCGCTCAAAATAAAGCGCCCGCGATGGCCTCGATCGCGAGCGCTTCATTTTCGAATCTTAAACCGGCAAATCCGGATCGCCTAGAAACGATAGTTCAGGCCGAGCGTAACGTTGGAAGCGTTTTCTCCGTACTTCTCGAGGCCGCCGCCGAAATCATAGGTCTTCTTCGGCGCGTTCGAGTACATGTAGCGCAGGTCAAGCGAGATATTGCGCGTGAACGCATACTCGACACCCGCGCCGACGACCGCGCCTGTGTAATGGTTGCTCGGCTCCAGGCCAGTCACGTCCGAACGAACCCGGACATCCGCAAAACCGACGCCGCCCATGACATAAGGCAACCAGTGGTCGAAGGCGAAGCCGAGGCGGCCCGCCACCACGGCGGCAAACCGCGGCCTGACATGGAAATCGAGGCCCGGACCGATGCTGATCGTCTCGCGCGGCCGCGTCAGCGGCACCCAGCCGAGGACGCCGAGAACAACGCGATTGCTGAACTCATAGTCATAGCCGGCCTGAACGCCGAAAAGGGCGCCACGCAGGTGGGGATCGACGGCGCACAGGCCGACGCACCCCGATTGCGTGATATCGCCATCATGATAGCCGCCGAAAACGCCCAGATAGAGCCCCGTCCAATTCATTTCCTGAATTGGCACAATGGCCGGCCCCCTTGCCTTGACCGGAAGATCGGCGGCCATGGCGCCGCCCATAAAACCCGCCAGCCCGATGGCCGCGCCGATGACGCGATGAAAACGCATTCCTCACCCCCACTTACTCTGCCGTGCTAAAATACCGTCAAATGATATAGCTTCATATCATTCAACAAGCAGAACGGGAGAGGAGTCCGTTACGCGCGCGCAAATTGTTGCAGGATGATGCATAAATATCACATGTGTGATCCGCGATGTATTTATTCGCACGTTCGGCCGGAGTTTCAGCCGCATCAATGGTCCCGATCAATCACCCGGGTGCGATTTCGAATTGCAGCACATGTCCATCGGGGTCGCGCAGCAGGACTGACGCCTGATTTGATGGCGTTGCTGTCGTTTGCATTACGATGCGATCGTGATGGCGATTGCGGATTGCCTGTAGCGCTCCAGCGTTTGTGACCGTGAACACCAGTCGGGTTGCGGCGATGTCGCCGGTCTGCGCCGGCGGCATCGTTCGATTGAAAGCGCCGCGGTAACACAGCAATTCCACATGCGGCGTCGGACCCTGCGGCAATGTCAGCGCCGTGACCTCGACCACGGGCTCCGGCACCGCGTCCAGGTTCTGTTGCTCAATACCGGTGTTGAGCGAACACGCTCCAACGGTCAATTCGAGTGCCGTGTAGAAGGCGACGCTCTTCTGCGTGTCCGTCACCGAGATCGCCGAATGGTCGATGCCGAGACAGGGATCGGATGATGTCGCAGACCGCCAAAGCGCCGGGCCGCTGCCTTGGGGAAATGCAATGAGTTCGAGCGGATGGCCTTCAGGATCGCGAAACTTGAACGCGGTCACGCCGCCCGAACGCTCGGGCAGGCGTTGCGGCCCGCCGGTCGAGATCGGCGTCCATCCCGTCACGTCATTCAGTCTTGCGACGGCGGCCTGCATGTCCGTGGTGACGATGGCGATGTGCTGGAACAGCGGACTCCAGCCGGGGACGTCGGCAGGGTAGGGCCGTGCAGCTGCTCCGACAGCGTTGAGATCGAGCCGGCTCGTCCCGAGCATGAGCGCCACGGTCCGGCCTGCCGGATCGTCTTGCGCCGATTGCGCGGGTTTGAAGCCAAGAGCCTTCGTGAAGAATTTTGCCAGCACGGCGGGAGCGGCGCTGTTCAGGCTGATGCGAGCGAGCCGTTCGATCTGCATTCGAGGTTCGGCCGGCATCACGGTGTCTGCGCGCCGCGGCGATTAAGGAAGATCGCGTAGAGCGTGTGCGAGCCGCCGATGAACAGACGGTTCTTGGCCGGTCCTCCGAAACAGAGGTTTGACACGCGATAGGGCACAAGAATCTTGCCAAGAAGAGCGCCGGACGGACTGATGCAATGCACGCCGTCCGCCGCACTCGACCAGATGTTGCCGTCTTCGTCGCAGCGCATGCCGTCGCAATAGCCGGGCGCGATCGTGTGAAAGACGTCCCCGCCGGACAGCGTCAGCCCATCCGGCGAGACATCGAACACGCGGATGAACTGCGCGGGATGCTCCTTTATCTGGTCGCCCGTCTCGGAGACATAAAGCCGCGTTTCATCGGGAGAAAAGGCCAGCCCGTTCGGCCCGGCGAAATCGGTCGCCATGGCGTGGATGTCGCCACTCGCGGGATCGAAGCGATACAGCGCTGGCGGCTGCTCCGATATTTGCCGCCCGCCCTCGTAATCGTTGGAGATGCCGTAGAGCGGGTCGGTGAACCAGATCGAGCCATCCGACTTGACGACGACATCATTGGGCGCGTTCAACCTCCGCCCGCCATGATGCGCGACGAGCCGCGTGACCGTGCCGTCATGTTCGGTACGATAAAGGCAGCGGCCGTGATGCGAACAGGCGATGAGCCGGCCTTCGCGGTCGCGCGTCTGCCCATTGGCGTAATCGGAAGGCGAGCGATAGACGGAAACGCCGCTGTCTTCGATCCAACGCATGGTGCAGTTGCGCGGCAAGTCCTGAAACAACAGGCAATCTGCATCGCCCATCCAGACAAGACCCTCGATCCAGCGGAAACCGGTTGCCAGTTGTTCGAGCGGTGCGTTTTCCAGCACGTAATTGGCGAAACGCCGGTCGATGATTTCGAATTGATCCATGATCAGCGAAACCGGCAGGGTGAAGCCGGGCGCGGTGCGCCATCGAATTGCACGATCATCAGCACGGCCGGCTCATCGCCGACGGTGCCGGAGCGGTGACCCTTTCGTCCCTCGACTTCGCGTGTGCCTTGATCTTCGCCGAAGGAGATGTCGCCGGGTCCCATCTCGACGCGCTGCCCGTCCATCGACTCGACGAACCAGCGCCCGGAGAGCGGGATGATCCATTGTGGCTTCGGGTTCTCGTGCCACTCTCCCGTCCAGCCAACGGGCAGGACAGTCACTAAAACTGTCGCGCCGTCATGCACCTTCTCACCCAGCCATTGCGGATCGGCCGGCGGCGCTATTGATTTGAGGTCGAATTCAGTCATGGCGCAGCGTGTCTGCCGGCTGATGCCGTCCTCGCCGGTCCACAAATGCCAATAGGGCACGCGCGGCTTTGCCATCTGGCTTTTTGTCTCGGGCTTTGTCTCTTCTTTGGTCTCACTCATGGTTCACTTCTGGATGTGCTCGGCGGGTATGCTGTAGGGATGCGTGGACACAAACGGATGGGCGAAGAATAACGACACAGTGTCGGCTTGCGTTCCAAAGACGATCAGCAGAAAGCCGCCCGCAAGCGCGAGATTTTTCCAAAAATCCCAGAACAGCGTGCGGCCCTTGCTGTCGCTCGAGGTCCAGAAATCGCCGGGTTTCCAAAACTGCTTCCAGAGCAGGGCGGTCACGCCGCAATAGCCGGCGAGCACGAAGGCCGCCGCCCGGTCGGCTATTCCGGAAAGCACGCCGGCGGACATCACGATCTCGACGAACAGTCCGGCACAGATCAGTCCCGTGGCAACGGCTTTGGAGGGCGCGGTCTCTTGCGCCTGCCGGACGGCGCCGGAAAAATTCAAAATCTTGTCGAGGGCGCTGAATGGCAGGAACAACAGCACCAGCAAGAGCCGGACTGCGAACGCGATGCCGATGCTGACTGTGGCCATTCAAAATCCTCCGCAACCGGTTACACCCCAATGCGTATTAAGTTGCGCGCGTCCCCGGCGCAAACCGGTACGCATCGTGCGGACTGCGCGCCCGCGTCGCCACCGCACGATATTCCTGCGGCCGGCAGATGCCCGAACGCGCTAAAGCCAAGATCGTCAGCTAGTGATATTTACGAAGCGTCACGTCTTTCAGTTGTTCGCGCTTCTCGGGCGTCAACTTGTCGAAAAGGGTGCTGATCAGCATCTGCGTCTGTTGCGGGTCGCGATAGTCGACGTAAAGCTGCCGGCGTTCGCCTTCGGCAATAACGGCAGGGTCTTGCAGGACCTGCTTCACCGCGCTCTGCAGGTATGCGAGACGATCCTTCGGCATGTTCGGTGGCGCGACGAGGATGCGTCCGAGCTGGTCGAGCGCGATGCGGAAATCGAAGCGCGCCTTCTGGTCTGCGGTCAGGTCGACGGCCTCGAAAATCGTCGGCGTATTGGGGAAGGAGCGCACCCGCTTGGGCGCGATTGCCGCCACGATGCGGCCGACTCCCGAATTGACGTAATTCAGCGCCGGGAGTTCGGAGACATAGAGCGCGTCGACTTCACCCCGGCCCAAAGCGAGCGAAACTTCATTGCTGCCCGGATAGCCAAGGACAATCTTGCAGTTGAGATCGAGCGCATCGCAGGTCATGGCGGCGCCATCGGCGAGACCGCTGACGAGGCCCGAGCCGCCCCAGGCGATCTGCTTGTGCTCACGCAGGATTTCTGCAGGCGTTTTCACGGGCAGCTTCGGGCTCATCAGCCAGACCCAGGGTTCGGCATTGACGATGCCGAGGATGCCGAATTTCGATAAATCGTAATGGACGCTATCCAATTCGACGAGTTGCGACATCGCCGCCGCCACGCCGTTCACGATCATGATCTGCAGCCCGTCCGGATGCGCGTGGACATGACGGTTGAGCGCGGTCAGGCCGCCCGCTCCGGGCTGATTTTCAACCACGACCGTCGCGTCCAGGGCCTTCCCGAGATAGGGCGCGAGCAGGCGTGCAAACAGATCGTAGCCTCCACCCGTGGCTGAGCCGACAATGAGCCGCACGGTCTTGCCGCGATAGAACGTCTTCGCATCCTGCGCTTGAGCCGATGACGCCACCGCCGCCATTCCCATCGCGAGCATGGCCGTCAAAGCTGTTGCACGAACTGTCGCGCGCATCGCGACAGACGGCGCAACGATAGATGTGTGGACGAAGTGCCAAAACGACATGCTCTCCTCCAGGACAGTCTCGCGACAATTCAAGGTGCGAAAGGGAAGCCTAGATGGCGATCAGCAGATAAGTAAAGCTGTTTCAACACACCCTCTTTGCGGAAAATCAGCGTTGCTGCCATCGGGCGGTGCGTGCATTGCCGTCTTTAAAAATACGCGATAGCGTTCACGGTCGATCATAAGAAGAGGCGAGCAGACCAATGCCCTTTAGTCGCGCGAATGGAGTAGACATCTGGTACGAGGTTGCGGGTGATGGTCCGGCCCTGGTGCTTGTGCACGCCAACCCGTTCGACAATACGCTGTGGATGTACCAGACCGCGCATTACTCGACATGGTTCAAGGTCGTCACGATCGATATTCGCGGCTATGGCCGCTCGGTCAAACAGACGACACCGTACACGCTCGCGGATATGAGCAACGATGTGATCGGCGTGATGAAGGACGCCGGTGTCGATCGCGCGATTCTCGGCGGCTGCAGCGTCGGCTCCAGCATCGCGCTTCTGGCCGGCCTCGACCATCCGGACCTGTTCGACGCGATCATCCTCGTCGGCGGCAACAGTCGCGCCAGCGAGCGTTTCGGCCAGCGCATCGAGGGCTACACGCGCGACCTGCGCGACTATCACGTCAAGCATCTGCGCATGCTGGTCGAGGAGACGTTTTCATCGTCGCGTCTCGGCGCGTATCTTCTCAATCGTTATGTCGAACGCCAGCCGCGTCTCAAGGGCGAAGCGATCGCGCAGGTGTTCCGCGCCGCCAACGGCATGTCGGTCACGGATCGTCTCGGCACCATGCGTGTCCCCACGCTCGTCATCAATGGCGAAACCGATCATTCCCGGCCGGCGGGGGAAGAGACCGCGCGCCTTATCCCCGGCGCCGTGCACAAGGTGTTGCCCGGCACGGGTCATGCCTGCTGTCTTGAGGATCCGGCGGGTTTCGACGCCATATTGACGGCGTTCCTCGAGCAACGCGGCCTGATGCCAAAGCTCTGAACGGACGGTGCGCCCGCGTGTTCGATTGGGTGCGCTATCCTGACGGTACCAAGTTGCTGGTGGTCCATGCGCGATACTCTCCCGTGCGGGAGATTTTTTTGTCCTCGGCCGATAATTTATGCAACGGATTCAAGGAACGAGAATTGCGCGTCTCCCCAAAGGCAGCCTAAAATCGTTGAAAATGAGCCGTGCGCGAAGCCACGGCATTTGCGGGGGAGGATTTCAACCAAGCCGATGCGGCAAAAGCGATCCCTTTCCCAGAAAAGACATCCCTTCGCAGCAGGGGTCGCGTTCTCGCTTTTCACGATTGGCTTGAAGGGCTGCGCGGGCTCGTCGTCGCGCAACCGTGGCATGTTTCGAAAACATCTCCATCGTCATTCAACAGGAGTGAATAAGAGTGTCCGACAGCAGAGAAAACACGCGCATTTACAATAAGAATAAATTCAAGCTCGGGCTGTTCGGCATGAATTGTTCGGGTGGGCTCAGCCTGACCAAGGCGAAAGAGCGCTGGGATGCGTCCTGGGACAACAACGTCAAGGCCGCTCAGCTTGCCGATGATGCCGGACTTGAGTTCCTGCTGCCGATCGGCCGCTGGCACGGCTACAAGGGCGAGACCGACACGCAGGGCACGACCTTCGAAACGCTGACATGGGCCTGCGGTCTGCTCGCGCTGACGAAGGGCATCACCACGTTCGGCACGTTGCATGTCGCCTTCGTCAACCCTGTCTTTGCAGCCAAGCAGATGGTGACGGCGGATCACATCGGGCACGGCCGTTTCGGGTTGAACATCGTGTCAGGATGGAATCCTGTCGAGTTCGGCATGTTCGGCGTCGAATTGCGCGAACATGATGATCGCTATGCCTACAGCGAGGAGTGGCTCGATATCGTCAAGAGGATCTGGTCCGAAACAGAGCCGTTCGATCACGAGGGCGCATCCTACAAACTCAAGAATGTCTTGGGGAAACCGAAGCCATGGTGGGGATCGCGGCCGATCCTGGTCAGCGCCGGCAATTCGGAAACCGGGCGTAATTTTGCTGCTGCGAGTGCGGATTGCCTGTTCACAGCGATCCCAAAAATCGAAGACATCAAACCGAAGCTTGAATATTTCCGCAAAGTTGCCCCGCCCGGCCAGTTGCGCAACATTTTTGCAAGCTCGCATCTGATGGCGCGCGCCACCCGCAAGGAGGCGCAGGATTATCATCACTACATCGTCTACGAGCAGGGCGACTGGGAATCGGCGGAATATGCGGCGGGGTTCCGGGGCCAACGCCTGAATAGCTGGATGAAAGAGCAGGACGACATCAAGGCGCGGCTGATCAGCGGTGCCGGATACCCGATTGTCGGCAGTTATGACGATGCGGTGGAGACCTTCCAGAAGCTCCATGACCTGGGACTGGATGGATTGGCGCTCGGGATGATCAACTACGTGGACGACTTCCCTCATATCCGCGACGAAATCCTGCCGCGCATGGAAAGGGTTGGGCTGCGCGAAGCCTCTGGGAAAGCGTAGGTCGACAAGAAAACCTGACGGTCGCCCCAGTGCGAATTCATAATCGGGAGGAAGCAAATCATGAAAATCGTCGATGTTCGCATCCAGGAATCGCTGCTGCCGAAGCTCGACAAGGACTGGAAGTTCGCTCTGGCGGCGAGCGGCACGTCACAAGGATGGATCGTCGCCATCTCCGGCGAAGATGGAACGGTCGGCTATGGGTACGCGTCCTCGATGGCACATTACGGCGCCCCCCATGCCGCACAGAAAGGCGTGCTCGATACGCTGGTCAAACACGTCGTCGGCAAGGATTCGCGCTGCATCGCGTCGATCATGGACGAACTCGATCATGTGACGATTGGCAACAATCAGGCCAAAGCGGGCATCGATTGCGCGCTGCACGATCTCAAGGCGCGATCCCTTGGCGTGCCGATATGCGATCTCTTCGGCGGCCCATGCGTGCGTGAAGTGTCGAGCTTGCGCATCCTTCCGATCAAGTCGCCGGCTGACATGGCAAAAAACGCGCGCGCGCTCGCCAACAAGGGCGTGCGTCATTTCAAGATCAAGATCCATGGCAATGTCGAGGAGGATGTGGCGTGTGTCGCCGCCGTGCGCGCCGAGGTCGGGCCGGATCTGCATCTCACCGTCGATGCCAACCAGTCTTACAGGCCGAAGGACGCCATCCGTGCGCTCAACCGCATGGTGGAATTCAATATCGACCTTGCCGAACAACCCGTGCCGGCGAACGATCTGATCGGCCTGAAGGCCGTGACTCAAGCCGTGCCCCTGACCATCGAGGCGGACGAGGCGGCTTATTCGCTCGACCAGGTCATGATCCTGGTCCGCGAGCGGATTGTCGATGCCATCAGCCTCAAGATAACCAAGCTCGGCGGCTTGAGAAAAACCTACGCGGCCGCGCAGATTTGCGAGGCGGGCGGTGTGCGCTATCGCATGGGCGCCCATTCGGGGCCGATGCTGCTGGCCGCACACGGAATGCAACTCGCGGCCGCCTTGCCGCGCATCTGGTATGCCTCCGAACTGACGGAATTCGACGGGCTTGCGGAAGATCCGTGGGAGGGATTGTCGCTGCGCGACGGCGTACTGCATCTCTCGGACGGGCCGGGCTGTGGCGTGTTGCCAAAAGCCGGCTCGCGCCTTCCCCTCAACAATTCCCAGGCAGTTGAGCACGCAAGTTCTTGACACGCGCGACAGCAAGAGGCGCGAAATCGAGATCGCGATGAGCCGCTTCAAATAAAAAACGGCCTGAACCAAAAATGCTTTGGGAGGATCGATGCCGAAATTTCAACCACGGACAGTCCGCGTTCCTCGCTATCTTGCCGCGCTGGCGATGCTCATCGGGATGACTTCCGTCGCGCAAACCGCTTGCGCCGCCACGATCGACGAGATTGCCCACCTCAGCGGGCCTGACCGCGAGAAGGTTCTTCTCGAAGGGGCGCGCAAGGAGGGCAAGGTCACGCTTTATTCGGCGATGATCGAGGATCAGGCGCTGCGCCCCGTGGCCGCCGCTTTCCGGAAGAAATATCCGTTCCTGCAGATGGATTTCTGGCGCGCGGATTCGCGCGATCTCATCAACAAGACCCTAGCCGAAGCGCGCGGCCGTGCCGTCATTGGCGATCTCGTCGAAGGTGGCGGTGTTTCGCAAGCCTTGCGGCGCGCAAAAGTGCTCCAACCCTTCAGGTCGCCGATGTTGGCGGCCTATGACAAGCAGCTCTACGATCCGGAAGGATATTGGGCCGCGACGCGGGTGAGCTATTTTGGTCTCGCCTACAATACGCGCCTGATCAAGTCCGAGGATGTGCCGCAGACCTATGACGATCTCCTGAATCCAAAATATAAGGGCAAGCTTTGCTGGTCGGGCTCCGGCGAGACAGGCGGCGAAACCATGTTCATCACCTTCATTCGTCTCATCAAGGGCGATGAGGCGGCTGACGATTACCTGCGCCGGCTCAGCGAGCAGCATGTCATCACCTATATGAGTTCGGCGCGCGAGGCGGTGAACAAGACGATGGAAGGCGAATGCGGCATCGCGCTCAACATCTTTTTGCATCACCCGATCATCAGCGCCCGGAAAGGCGCCAGCGTTGCGCCTAAACCGCTCGATCCGGTTGAAATGAATGCGTCCGTGGTCACGCTGGCGAAGGGGTCGCAGCATCCGCATGCGGCCATGCTGCTGATCGACTATCTCCTGTCGCGGGAAGCGCAGGAGATCCTTGAAGGCGCCAACTACTTTCCCGCTCACCCGGACGCCGAGCCGAGCAAGATGCTGGCGAGCATTATTCCAAGCAAGATTGGCATGAAGACAAAATTCGTATCCGAAGAGGTGCTGTTCAAGGAGCGAACGAAATCGCTTGCTCTACAGAAGAAATATTTCGGTGCGCGATAAAGTCGCGCCTTTCTGGAATTCTGCGCGAAAGAGACGAGACGAAAATGAGCGATCAGGTGGAAAGGGCGCCGTTTCGATCCGCGGCGTCCGCGGATCGCACTGCGTTTGCGGCTCGCCTGATGGGTTGGTCGCCCGGCGCACTCGCGCTCATCGCGCTGCTGCTCGTCCTTATCGTGCCGCCGCTGTTCTATCTTGTGAAAACGAGCCTCTACACCAGCGAATTCGACGGCTCGTTCGGCGACTTCACCTTCGAATATTACCAGAACCTGTTGGCCACCCCGGGTTTCCTGGCGCATTTCCGGAACTCCGTTGTTTTCGCGTTGTGCTCCGGCACGTTCGCCATCGTCTTCGGTGCCGTGCAGGCCTGGATCGTCGAACGGACCAACGCGCCCTTTCGACGTTTTGTTTTTCTCCAGGCGGTCATATCCCTCGGGGTGCCGCACGTTCTCTACACGATCGGCTGGCTGCTACTCCTCGGCAAGCAGGGGCCGCTGAACCAGTTCCTGATGCACGTCACCCACTCCGCGCAACCGCTGTTCAACGTCAACAGCATGGTGGGCATGATCTTGATCGAAGGGATGATCTGGACACCGCTTGGCTTTCTAATGTTGAGCGCGGTGATGCGTTCGTTCGACGCGTCGTTCGAAGAGGCAGCGATGATGAGCGGCGCCGGTCCTCTGAAAACAATTGGACGCATCACCCTGCCGCTCGCGGCGCCGGCGTTTCTTGCGCTGTTTCTGCTGATCTGCATTCGCGCGTTCGAGGCCTTTGACATCCCTGCTCTGGTCGGGAGCGCCGGCGGAGTCTCCGTGCTGAGCACCGACATTTACGACAGCATCCGCCACGAATTGCCGCCGAATTTTGGCCAGGCCGGCGCGTTTTCGGTGGTGTTGATGGCGCTCGTTATCGGGCTTCTGCAATGGCAGGGGCGCGTGCTGAAATCCGCGGAGCGCTTTCAAACGATCACCAGCCGCGGCTTTCGCCCGCGCGTGATGGACCTTGGCCGCTGGCGTTTTGTCGCCGCGGCGCTGCTCGGTTTTCTGTTTCTTGTGCTGATGGTGATTCCGATCGGCATGCTGGTGATCACGTCCCTGTTGCCGTTCTATGACGGATTGCGCGCGGAGACATTCGCGCGTCTCACTTTCGAGAATTATCACGTGGTGGCGGGGAGCCCCTCATTTCGCCAGGCGATCGGCAATACACTGATCCTGGGCGCGTCCACTGCCACAATCGTCTGCCTGTTGACGGCAGGAAGCGCGTGGCTTGCGGTCCGCCGCTTCCCGGGCGGCGCACTCATCAACCAGCTTGCGACGCTGCCGCTGGTTTTCCCTGCGATCGTGCTCGGCGTCGCCTTCCTGCAATTGTTCGTCAATCTGCCGATCGCGATCTACGGCACGCTGAGCGCCATCATCATCGCCTGCGTGGTCCAATACCTGCCATACGGGATGCGGTTTTCCTATGCCGGCGCGTTGCAGATCAGCCGCGAGCTTGAAGAGGCCGCTTTGATGGCGGGCGCCGGTCGATTCGCGACGTTTCGCCGGATCGTGCTGCCGCTGATGGCGCCTTCGGTCTCAACCGCATGGCTGTTCGTCATGCTGCTGTCGGTCCGCGCCGTCGGCATGCCGATTTTGCTCGCTGGCCCGAACTCGCAAGTCGTGGCGGTGACGATTTTTGATCAATGGACAAACGGACAGATCACCGTCGTTGCCGCGTTCGGCCTCGTCTGGACAGCGTTGATGATGTGTATCGGACTCGTATTCCATCGCATGGCGCAACGCTATGGCGTTGCTGTGCGATGATAAAGAAATAGCGCGCTGAGAGGTCAGCGCGCTATTGGAGCGGTTCGCGATCAAGAATCTTGGATCGCCGCCGAGTCCTCAGTGAGAAAGCGGTTGAACCGGTGCCCCGGGGCCGATCTTCTGGAGATTGCCGGTGATCACCTTGTCTCCTTGCGAAACGCCCTTGAGCACGGCGACAAGCTCCCCGTCGTTCGGCCCCAACGAGACCAGGCGCTGATCCGCCTTGTTTCCCTTGCCCACGACATAGACGTACTTTCCGAGCTGGCTTGAGCCGAGCGCGGTCTGCGGCACCATCAGCGCGTCGGGCCGATCCCCGATCATCAGGCGAATGTTTACGTATTGCCCCGGAAGAAGCGCCAAGTCTGCATTGGCGATCGTCGCGCGCGCAACGATCGTACCGGTCGAGCGATCGACGATGTTGTCGAGGAATGTCAGGTTGCCCTCGTGAGGCGTATCGCTTTCACCGGACACCACGATCTTGGCCCGGACCTCCCCCGCCGCACGTGCTTTCTGAATTTCGACGAGGTCGGTCTCGCTGGGATTGAAGGTCACATAGATCGGGTCGAGTTGGACAAGCGTGTTCAACGGCGTCCCGCCGCTGCCGACGAGAGTGCCAACAGGGGCCTGATTGCGGCCGAGACGCCCATTGAAGGGCGCCCGGATTTCCGTGTAGCTGAGGTCAAGTTCGGCCTTGCGCATCGCGGCTTGATCCATCGCCAACGCGGCTTCGGCCTGCCGCAGCGTGCTTGCCCGCTGGTCGAACGTGTCCTTGGCAAGAAAGCCGTTTTTCGCAAGTTCCGAACCGCGATTGAGGTTGGAACGGGCGTAGTCCAGCGCCGCGGCGTCGCGTGCGACCTGCGCCTTTGCCTGATCCAGTGCCGCCTGAAAATCGCGCGGGTCGATGGTGTAGAGGAGGTCGCCTTTTTTGACGTCAGTCCCGTCCGCCACGTGTTGCTTCAGGATGTAGCCCGAGACCTTGGGCTGAAGCGCGATGTTGCGGATGGATTCCGTGCGTGCGGAATAGTCCAGATAGATCGGTATCGTCTTCTTGACGACATCGGTCACGGGAACGGGCATGGCCATCATCGCGGGGGCGGGCGCCGCGCCGGCGCTTCCCTCGATCATGGCTTTGTCGTTGTACAGGAAGACGAATGTGGTCGCGACCGCAGCGACCGCCACTGTGACGCCCAACGTAATTTTCCATGTGCGCATAGCGCTTATCCTTTGCTTTATTCCGCCGGTTCCGGCGGCAGTTCCGCGCCGTGAGCCGGTTCTGATTGGCCGTGCGAGCGACGCTCGCGCAACGTTTCAATGACAACGTAAAAAACAGGGACGAATACGAGCGTGAGAATCGTCGCAGCCAGCATGCCGCCGAAGACTGTCGTGCCGATCGACTGACGGCTCGCCGCTCCGGCACCGCTCGCGATCATCAGCGGCACCACGCCGAGAATGAAGGCGAACGCCGTCATCAGGATCGGCCGCAACCGCAGACGCGCCGCTTCCTTTGCTGCTTCGATGATCGCGAATCCTTCGTCGCGCCGCCTTCTGGCGAATTCGACGATCAGGATCGCGTTCTTGGCCGCAAGGCCGATGAGCATCACGAAGCCGATCTGCGAATAAACATCGATCTGCAAGCCTCTCACCCACAGCGCCATGAGTGCGCCGAACAGTGCCAGCGGGACAGCGAACAAGACCATGAAGGGCATGGTCCAGCTTTCGTATTGGGCCGCCAGGATGAGAAAGACGAAGACGATGGCGAGCGTGAAGACGATTGTCGCGATCGAGCCTGCCTTGATCTCCTGAAAGGTGATGCCGGTCCACTCGAAGGAAAAATCACGCGGCAAAGCCTTGGCGGCAGCACGTCCCATGGCCGCGACCGCCTGGCCTGAACTATAGCCGGGCGCGGCCCCGCCATTGATCAGTGCCGAAGCATAATTGTTGTAGTGCGGCACGGTTTCCGGACCGACCGTCGGCTTGAGGTCGCCAAGCGTGCTCAACGGCACCATGCCGCCCGATCCGTTGCGGACATAGAGGCGCGACAGGTCGGACGTGGATGCACGTGCATCCTTGTCGGCCTGAAGCGTGACCCGGAACGTGCGGCCGAACAGATTGAAGTCGTTCACGTAGAGCGAGCCGAGATAGATCTGCAAGGTATTGAACACATCCGGCAGACTGAGCCCGAGCGACTTCGCCTTGTTTCGATCCAGGTTGTAGTTGAGCTGCGGTGTCGATGTGCTGAACGACGAGAACAATTGCTGCGGGTTCAACTCCGGCTGTTTGCGCGCTTCCGCGATCACCGCCTGGGTCACATCGTTGAGCGCTGTGCTGCCGCGGCCTGTCAGGTCCTCGACCTGGAATTCGAATCCGCCTGTGGTACCCAGGCCCGGAATCGAAGGCGGATCGAAGCTCAGCGCGATCGCGCCCGGAATCCCCAGCAGTTTCGGCCGAACCGATGCGACGATGGCCGACGCATTTTGCGACGCGGGCCGTTGATCCCATGGCTTCAGGATCGCGAATTCCACGGCGGAGTTCGACTGTGCCGCGCTGGTGAGAAAGTTGAGGCCGCTGATCGAGCCGACGATATCGACACCGGGTGTTTTTTGAAGAACCGAACGGACCTGCTTGGCGACGGCATCGGTCCGCTCGAGCGAGGCGCCATCCGGCAACTGGATGACGACGAAGAAGTAGCCCTGATCCTCGACCGGAAGGAACGTCGATGGGACGCGCTGCGAGACCAGGTACGTCGCGCCGAGTATCCCGGCGAACACTGTCAGCATCAGCCAGCGCAAGCCGATCAACCGTCCCACGCTGTGCGCGTAGAAATGCGACATCCGGTCAAACGCGGTGTTGAACATGCGGAACGGAGCGAACCTGACTTCGCCGCGATGACGTAAGAACGCCGCGCTCAAGGCAGGACTGAGGGTAAGCGAATTGAACGCGGAAATGCCGACCGAGATCGCGACGGTGAGTGCGAACTGGTTGTAAAGTCGCCCGGAGACGCCTGGAATGAAGGCTACGGGCACGAACACGGCCATCAGCACAGCCGTCGTCGCGATGATCGGGCCGGTGACCTCCTTCATCGCAGCGCGCGTGGCCGCGAGCGGCGCCAAGCCCGCTTCGAGCTGCCGTTCGACGTTTTCCACCACCACGATCGCATCGTCGACCACGAGACCGATCGCGAGCACCATGCCGAGCAGGCTGAGCATGTTGAGCGAAAAGCCAAAAATCTCCATCACCGCGAGGGTCGTGATCAGCGAAACGGGAATCGCGATCGTCGGGATGATTGTCGCGCGCCAGCTTTGCAGGAAGATGAACACGACCGCGACGACAAGCAGCAGCGCTTCCGCCAACGTCACCAGGACATCATGCATCGAGGCCGACACGAAGCGCGTTGTGTCGTAATGCATCGCGTATTCGATGCCCTTGGGAAAGCGCTTCGACAGCTCGTCCATTTTGTTCTTGACGTTCGCCTGCAGAGCGAGCGCGTTTGAACCCGGCATTTGATAGATTGCCAGAACGACCGTCGGATCTTCACCAAAGAATGCCGTCGAGGCGTATTGCAGCGCGCCGAGTTCGATGCGCGCGACGTCACGCAGCCGAACCGCCGATCCCGTTGCCGGGTTCGCGCGCACGACGATGTCGCCGAATTGTTTGGGATCGCTCAGCCGCCCGATTGCGTTGACCTGCATCTCGAAGGCCGTGCCGGCGGGCGCGGGCGACTGACCGATCTTGCCGGCGGCCACCTGCACGTTCTGCTCGGCGATGGCGTTTTTGACATCGACTGCAGTCAATTGGAGCTTGGCGAGCTTGTCCGGATCGAGCCAGACGCGCATGGAATAGCGGCGCTCGCCGAAGATCTGAACGTCGCCGACGCCGGCCAACCGCTTGAGCGGATCGACAACCTGAAGATAGGCATAGTTGCTCAACGCAACGGGATCGACGGAGCCGTCTGGCGAGGTCAGGTTGACGATGAGAACGAAGTTCGGATTCTGTTTCTTGATCGTGACGCCGGCCTGATTGACGATCGGCGGCAGTGACGAGGCGGCCTGAGCGACACGGTTCTGCACATCGACCGCCGCAATGCTCAGCGGATAGCCGACATCGAAGGTGATGGTGATCGTCGATGAACCGTCATTGGAACTGGACGACGACATATAGGTCATGCCGGCGACGCCGTTGATCTGCTGTTCGAGCGGCGTGGTGACCGTATCGGCCACGACCTGTGCGCTCGCGCCCGGATAAACGGCGCTGACGACCACCTGCGGCGGCGTGATATCCGGAAATTGCGAGACCGGCAGCAGGAAATAGCTGATGGCGCCGGCAAGCACCATGATCACGGCGATCGCCGAAGCGAAGATCGGCCGCTTGATAAAGAAACTCACCATGATCAGCGCCCCCCGCCGAATCCTGAACAGCCGCATGACGCGGCCGTTGCGTGAGCACGCGTCTTTCCGGCCAGTCCATGAGCGCGCCGGAGGAGATCGGCAAACGTCTTAAAGGGACGATGCATGTCTTGCGGATGACGCGCGCACCCGTCTGCCCGATCGCGCGCGCCCAGGCTTTCAGTCACCACGGCCTGCAGCATGATCCGAAGCGAAACGGCATCGACGCGGTCGGCCTGCATGACCGTCTGCGTCAGATCGTCGTCGAGCAGTTCGTCCAAAGTCGGATCGTTGCAACACAAAGACAAAGTCATCAGATCGCCCCTTCGTAACCGGAGACCAGAACGCCTTGACGGCGGCGGTCACGGGTGTTACCTGTAAGTAACACCGTGTAGTTACAGACCGGTCACACCCGTGTCAAGTGCTACCTAAGTTCTGGAGGCAAGGATGGCCATCGCCGACGCCGGCATCGTCACGCTCAAGCCGCGGGAGCGCATCGTCGATACCGCGCGGGACCTGTTCCGCAAGCATGGTATCCGCGGAATCGGCGTTGATACGATTGCGGAGGCTGCCGGTACCAACAAGATGACCCTGTATCGGCATTTCGGTTCAAAGGGCGAACTGGTAGCCGAATGCCTGCGCGACGTCGCCAAGGAAGCCGACGATATATGGGCGGGCTTCGAGCGCGATCATCCAGGCGATCCGCTGGCGCAAATCCATGACTGGATCCGGGCGGGCGCTGAATGCATTGGTGAGGACGGCCGCGGTTGCGACTTGGCCAATGTCGCGGTCGAGTTGGCCGAAGATGACCATCCCGCGCGGCGCGTCATCGAGAAATTCAAAACAGATCAGCGTGACCGGTTGGAGAAGCTCTGTCGCGACGCCGGCATCTCAAAGGCCGAGTTGCTGGCAGACACGCTTTCGTTGTTGTTGGAGGGCGCGCGCGTCAGCCGCCAGAGCGTGGGCGCAAAGGGGCCTTGCGCACGATTTGTCGCCATAGGCGAAGCGGTCGTGAGCGCCTTCGCCGGCAGCCGCCCGCGTCGCCCCGCGACGCGCAAGAAAAAATAGTAAAAACGACCGTTACACCGTCTCGCGCATGCACACCCATCATGTGTGCGCCGTCTGTCTGCGACCTCAGGCCGCCGCCTGCGTGGTGAGTCGGCGCACTTCGCGATCCACCAATTGTCGGTATGAACCGTTGCGCCTGAGCAGGACTTCTGGCGCTCCGTCTTCGATCAACTGGCCGTCTTTCATCACGATGATCCGATCAAAGTTTCGCAGCGTCGAGATGCGGTGGGCGATGGCGATCACCGTCCGCCCTTCCATCAGACGCGCGAGCGCATCGCGAATCGCTTCCTCAGCTTCGGTATCCAGCGCAGATGTGGCCTCGTCGAGCAGGAGGATCGGGGCATCTTTCAGAAAGGCTCGCGCGATTGAAACGCGCTGCCGCTGACCGCCGGAAAGTTTTAATCCGCGATCGCCCACGATAGTCTCAAGACCCTGAGGCATTTCATCGATGAAAGAACTGCAACGCGCGTCGCGCGCGGCTTGCATGACTTCTTCATCGGACGCGTTCGGGCGACCGTAGCGAATATTTTCCAAAAGCGAGCGATTGAAGAGAGCGGTATCCTGCGGGACGGTAGCGATCGCCTGCCGCAGGCTGTCCTGCGTCACGTGTGAAATATCCTGGTCGTCGATCAAGATGCGACCACCATCCAAATCATAAAATCGCTGCAGCAATGTCAGCAGCGTCGATTTTCCGCCGCCGGACGGCCCGACCAGACCCACGCGCTGGCCCGGCTTGATGTAGAACTTCAACTTATCGAAAATAACCTGGCCATCGGGATAGCGGAACGTGACGTTCTCGAAGGCGACTTCCGATCCCTTGCGGACGAGCGCAACGGCCTGAGGATTGTCGCTCAGTTGATGAGGCACCAGCAGCGTCTCAAGCGCCTCCGAAAGCCGCGCCATGTGCTGCGTGATGTCGACGAGGGCCACGGCCAGATCCCGTGTCGCGCTAAGGACTGAGATTCCCAGAGTGCAGACAAGCACAACATCGCCGGCGCTGGCATCCCCATGCTGCCAAAGGGTGATGGCCCAAGCCATAAGGCCCAATGTCAAAATCACGGTGACGAGCGCGTGCGCCAGGCGGATTTTTTCGAGATACAGAAGACTGCGCCGCCGCGCGTGCAGCTCGCGGTCGATCGTCTGATCAAAACGAAAATGCTCGCGCATCATGCCGCAAAAAGCTTTCACCAGCGCCATGTTGCCGACCACGTCCACCATCTCGCCATCGACATGCGCTGCCTTCTTGGCGAAGTCGTGATGAAGCGGTTTACCTGCCGCTGCAAACCGGAACATGACCACAGCGACGACAATCGCGACGGCAACGAGACTGGCTGCCATGGTCAAATTCACCGTGGCGAGAAATGCGATGGAGCCGATGGTTGCCAGACAAGGCGGCAAGACGTTCCACGTGAACATGTTTTCGATCGCAAACACCGCGTTCGATGTAGCGGTGACGCGGCTCGTCAGCACGCCAGGAAGGCGTTCTGAAAAATAGCTCTGGGAATGGTCTGTCAGGTGGCGAAACAGGTCACGCCGCAAGTCGCCGGTTACCTGCACAAAGGTGTAGCTGGCGGTCCAGCTTGCGAGGCGCCAGGAAAAATTGTCGGCAGCGATCAATGATAACAGAAAAATGAAGGCGATCCACGGGCCGCCACTGGCGTGAGGTCCAGCCGACAGCGCGTCGACCAAAAGCTTTACGCCGTACTGCGTACTCACCGAGCAGGCGACAGCGCTGAGCACGGCGCACAAAATGAAGGCATGCGCGAGTTTGCGCTGTCTTGCGTACCGCAGAAGGAATGCCAGAGGCCGGCCCGCGCAGTGGCAGAGATCGCTCATGAAAATACCTTTTAATTCAATGGGCCGGCTGTGATTCAGGATTCGGCGATGCGCTATTCGCTAAAGCAAGTATGGCTCATTTACGACGGATCGCTTGCAGGACAGCAAGACTGGCATGCTGGAACCCTCCTCCGCTTTCTTCATTGGCCATAGAACGACTGTGAGCAATGCCGGAGGCAACGTCTTGTTCCAGGTCTTGTGTCGAGTTTCCAAGTCTTGTTTTTCCACGTCTTGTGTCGAGTCCCGAAGTTAAATCGTTGTCCTGACGGGATAGAAATACCGGCCGCTTTTTTTGCTCCTTGGTTTAACGGGCTTCTTGATGGAGAAAACTTCACAATGCGAATTGCACAGATTTCGCCGCTAACGGAAGCCGTGCCGCCGCAATTTTATGGCGGTACGGAACGCGTCATCTCATGGCTTACAGATGAACTGGTCTCTCTCGGTCATGAGGTCACTCTCTTCGCCAGCGGCGATTCGGTGACCAAAGCGACGCTTGAGCCGATGTGGCCGAGAGCCTTGCGCCTGGACGGCTCAGTGCGCGATCCCAATGCGCTGCATATGACGATGATCGAGCATGTATGTCGCCGCGCCACGGATTTCGACGTTCTGCACTTTCATCTCGACTACTATCCGTTTTCCTTGATGGTTCGCCAGCACACACCCTTCGTCACGACGTTGCACGGGCGGCTTGATTTGCCGGAGCACCAACCGGCTTTCGAGACATTTTCGGACGTACCGGTGGTATCGATTTCGAATTCGCAACGGCGTCCTATCCATAAGGCTGGATGGGTCGGTACCGTTTATCACGGCCTCCCACAAAACAGTTTGTTGCCGCAGCGGAAAGTTCCTTCGTACCTTGCCTTTCTTGGGCGGATATCGCCTGAGAAGAGAGTGGACCGCGCGATCTATATCGCGGAGCGCTGCGGATTGCCGTTGAAGATCGCCGCCAAAGTGGATCAAGTCGATATCGACTATTTCAATGAAGACATTCGCCCATTGATCAACAAGCCTCACGTTGAGTTCATCGGCGAGATTACCGACGCGCAGAAGCCCGATTTCCTGAGTGGCGCGGTCGCGCTGATCGTCCCGATTGACTGGCCCGAGCCCTTCGGCCTCGTGATGATCGAGGCCATGGCCTGCGGGACGCCCGTGATTGCCTTCAACCGCGGCGCGGCGCCCGAGGTGGTCGAAGATGGACTGACCGGGTTCGTGGTGGAGGACGAAACCAGTGCGGTTGGCGCATTGCGGGAC
>Ga0310811_10000604_pt1 | contig 46174 bp, 42 predicted proteins | sample YCmetagenome_FD_207642 | JGI IMG/M metagenome (GOLD analysis project Ga0310811, IMG submission 207642) | Soil microbial communities from experimental microcosm in Duke University, North Carolina, United States - YC | ecosystem: Engineered > Artificial ecosystem > Soil microcosm > Unclassified ...
ATTCCAGAAAAGAGATTTCTGATGCGCAAGATCTTTCTCGCGCGCGCAGTATCGCGCGCTCACTTCACCAAAAGGATTGAAGCACTATGAAACAGGAACTAACCCTGGTCGTGGCCCTCGCATTGCTGGCGGCGTGCAGCAAGGGAGAGAAAAGCGCGACACCAGATACATCTGGAGCGGCTGCGGCAACGACCACACCCGGAGGCGAGGTGAAGCCCGGACCCGGCGGAAAGGTGATCGTCGTCGAAGCAACGACGGACGAGAAGGGAAACTACTTTACTCCGAACGAGATCGAAGCACACCGGGGAGACGTACTTCGGTACAAACTCAAGATCGGCGTCCACAACGTGCATTTTCTCCCTGATTCCAACCCTGGGAAGAGCGGGCTACCGCCGGCCAGCGAGATGCTGCAACTACCGGGTCAGACCATCGACATTCCCGTCAATTTTGCTGCGGGCAAGTATTACTTCCAGTGCGATCCGCACGCGGCGCTTGGCATGAAGGGGCACCTGAAAGTCGAAGACGAAAGCCACTGACGTGGATTGGTTCGTAAGACGTTTCATCAAGTCGGCGCTGGCGTGGCTCGGCCTGGGTGTCACGCTCGGCGTGGCAATGGCCGCGCATCCAATGTGGATCATTTACCGGCCGGCGCACGTGCACATGAACCTCCTCGGATTTGTCACGATGATGATCTTTGGAGTGGCTTATCACGTGGTGCCGCGCTTCTTCGGCCACCCGCTTTACAGCAAGAGGCTGGCTGGCGCGCACTGGTGGCTCTCGAACGTTGGGCTGGCGTTAATGGTCACCGGATTCGTCATGGCACCGCATGTTGGACCGCGGAGCGTCCCTGTGCTCGCCACAGGGGGAGTGCTCAGCGCCCTCGGCGCCTTTGCATTCATCTTCAATATCTGGCGGACCATCGATGGGCCGGCGACGCTCCGCCGGATCTCTGAGACGCCGGCCTCGCGACGTCCTCCGCTAGCGCCGAGCGATTCCTAGCTCTCGACGGTGAGAATGCCGATCGCGCCTTTCTGGCCGTGGCCGAATCCGTGATTGACGAACACGAACTCGCCCGGAACGTCCGCCAGCATCTCGAACACCATTCCACCGCCGGGCGCGACGGCAAAAGTTTGAACGCCTCGTAGCGGAACGGTGGGTGGTGCCCCGAGATAAACCGTATCGAACTGCTCGCCGACGACGTGAAAATTGCACGGGTGGGTTGGGCCGGCATTTACGACGTAGAATCTCACGCGGTCACCCACTCGCGCCTTGAGCGGCGCCGTCATGTACTGGGTAGGACGTCCGTTGAAGACGACGTAATCGGGCAGAGTCGCCAGCATTTTCGTGTAGTCGAACGGCATTGCACCGGCGACCGCCGCGCCCAGGTAATACTCGCTCTCCACCAGAACGAATTCCTTCGCCGCGGGCAGCGGAACCGTTGGATCGACGACCACGGCTCCGACCATTCCAGAGCCGATGTGCATTAGAACGGGAGAAGTTCCGCAGTGATACATGTACACTCCCGGATAGCGCGCCTTGAATGTGTACGACACCGGCTGCCCGGGGTTCGCTGATCGAAAGGCGACCTTTGGATCGATCTGCGCCGCGTGAAAATCCATCGAGTGCGGAATGGAGCCGTGGTTGAGGAGAGTGAACTCGACGGTGTCTCCCTGCCTGACGTGAACGATCGGCCCCGGAATGTCGCCGTCGAACGTCCATGCGGAGATGACGGTATCGTCCGATATGCGGATCGGCACTTCCTGAGCTGTGAACTGGAGCCGTGTGGTGCGCTCGCTTGCGACGGGCGGAAGGACGGGATCGAAGCGATGAAGCGCCACGTTCTGCGCGTTCGCAACCCGGGCCGTTGATTGATGAATGTTGGCGTGACCACCCGTGTCCAGCTTGCTGTCGGGGTTTCGAACCGCTGTCCCCGGTCCGCCCTGCGGAACCGTGGTAGCGTTCGAGCCTGTCGGCTGCCCCGCGGTGTTGTGCGCCGATTCATCCGTGCAGGCGCTCATGACGAAGGGCGTAATCGCGCCTAACGCCGATGCCTTGATCAGGAACTCTCGGCGCGTCGCTGAACGCTCAGCGAGCTCGGACAACGTCGGAATTGTTTCGGCGAACATTGCGTCTCTCCTGATTCGGGTCTAGAACTTTTCTCCCTTGGCTTCACGAATGTGGCTTCCAGCGGAACGGATTCGGGGCCACATCGTAAAAAAGAAAAGTGCGATTCCGGCGAATTGCGCCAGCCCGCCGGCCACAATCGCCGATCGCAGCCAAAGAGAAGCGAAGCTCTCCCGAGCCAGCTCGCCCGCGACACGACCGGCCGTTCCGATCGTGAGAAGCCAGTACGCGGCGGCCGCCAGCCTCGGGTCATATTGCTGCTCACCGCGCTCAGCGCGCGGAAAGAGCCAGAGCGCCACGCCGAGAATCATCATCATCACGAAGCCCACCAGGATCGCATGGGTGTGCGCGCTCACTTCGTACAGACCAGGAGCCTGCAGGAAAATCTCGCGTCGAATCAGTATCCTGGTTCCGATCGCGAGTCCAAGCACCAGGAACGCGATGGCAGTCTTGATGTAACGGCGGACGAGTGAATGCACGATCTAATCTGTGACCGATGAGCGCGGCGAGGAAGTAAACTGACGGGAGACCGAGCTCCGTGAAATCCAGGGGAGGAAGCTAGGAGATCAAGCGGGCGATGGCGAATGCCGCCGCCGCAGCGAGCCCTCCAGTCACCGTGGTCTGCAAGGCGCTGCGCAGCAAAGGGACACCCGTGAACCTCCCCTTCACTCCGCCAAACACGGCGAGGGCGATGAGCGTCACTACCACCGACAGTCGCAGAGCCACGTGAGCATCCGGAAAAATTAGATATGCGCTGAGAGGGATCATTCCGCCCACCGCGTATGCGAGCGCGATCGTGAGCGCACTCTTCCACGCACGGCTCGGCTCTGGCGCTTCGAGGCCGAGCTCGAAGCGCATCATGAAGGCCACCCAATCCTTTGGCCGCTGGCGCAGAGACTGGACGACGGAAAAGCTCTCGCTCTCCGAAAGCCCGTAGCTCTGGAAAATGTCGGTGACCTCGTTCGCTTCGGCTTCGGGAATGCTTTTGATCTCATCTTCCTCGCGCGCCTTCTCATGCAAGTAATGCTCGGCGTCGCCGCGCGCGGCCAGATAACCTCCGAGACCCATTGCGATCGAGCCCGCCGCGATCTCCGCGAAGCCGGCCGTGATAATGAGACGCGACTGGGCGATTGCCCCAGTGAGGCCGGCAGCGAGAGCGAACGGCACAGTCAGCCCGTCGGACATCCCGATGACGACGTCACGAACGGTATCGCTCGAGGTAAAATGCTTCTCAATGTGAGGAGCCAGCGGCATCAGTAATTCCTCTTTTCCGAATATCCGAGGTCCCGACTGAATGAGATCTGATTCTCACACAGCACTCCCGAAGACGGATGGCAGCATGACCTCTTTGATGCTGTACATCATTAGGACGCCGGCTTGAACCTGATCCGCACAGGCGCCGCGCTCAAGCGATCGAACAACTTGCGCTCCGCGACAATAGGCCACCAATCGTAAAGAAAGATCTCGAGCGGACGCCACATCGCCACCCAGCCACCAATTACCATGCTTTCGCGAATGAGGGCGCTAACCTGACTCCCGCCCAGGGCTCGGTCTACCAGGCCGGCGACGGTGACGGCTGCCGCGAGGAAGACGAGGCCAATCAAGAGGCTCGTCCGACCCAGTCGAAAGAGCTGATTCAGGCGTCGACTGGCACTCAATGATCGCTGCCTGAAGAACTCGTGGATTCCGTCGCGAGCCAGCGTCATGTGGTCAGAGACGCCGGGCCGATCGACGTCCACCTGGATGGCGAGTTGTGCGTCGCGGTGAAGCGAACGGGCCCAGCTGACTATGAATTCTTCGGCCTTCGGGTCGAGATCCTTCACAGGCAGTGGGGACGGATCCATCGCATTGAACAGCAGGCTCAATTCGCTTACGTGTATCTCGATAGGCTCGCTGTTCTGAGGTATCGCGTCGCCTACGGTCAGCTCATCTGCCATTGCTCATATAGCCCTCCCGAAAACAGGTGAGACATGAGCGATACTTTCTTTCCCAGGGCCCACTGCAGCCCGAGACAACTCGCGCTCCCGCACCAGCGCGTAAACCGCCGGAATCACCACGAGCGTCAGGATCGTGCTCGAAATCATGCCGCCGACCATCGGCGCCGCGATGCGCTTCATGACGCTCGCGCCAGCGCCGTTCCCCCAGAGGATCGGGAGCAGGCCCGCCATGATCGCGGTCACGGTCATGATTTTTGGACGCACGCGTTCGACCGCGCCTTCGACGATCGCGTCGTACAGATCGCGAGATGACGCCGGCTTGCCATCGTTCTGCCTCGCCTTCCAAGCGTTGTCCAGATAGATGAGCATTACCACGCCGGTCTCGGTGGCAACCCCGGAAAGCGCGATGAACCCGATCGCCACGGCGACCGACCAGTTGTATCCGAGCGCCCAGACGAACCAGAATCCGCCGACGAGCGCGAACGGAACCGAGAGCATCACGATGAGGCTCTCGCTGACACTCCTGAAATTGAAATAGAGTAGCATGAAGATGATCGCGAGCGTTGCCGGAACGACAAGCTTCATCCGCGCCGCCGCACGCTGCATGTACTCGTACTGGCCGCTCCACGCCAGGCTATACCCGACGGGGAGTTTCACGTCACGCTCGACGATCCGACGCGCCTCCTCGACGAAGCTCCCGATGTCGCGGCCGGCGACGTCCACGTAAACCCAGGCGGTCGGCATCGCGCCTTCGGTGCGTACGACCATCGGGCCAGCCACGGTCTTGATCGTCGCGATCTGCCCCAATGGGACCTGCGCAACGTTACCTCCGGCCATGGGCGTCCCTTGTGTCGGGACCATGCCGGCGGAAGCAACCGCCGGCGAAGAAGCGCTGCCTATCAGATGGCTCACCGGCACGAGGACGGATGCCAGCTGCTCCGGCGTCTCTCTCAGCTCCTGCGGATAGCGGACACGCACCCCGTACCGCTCGCGCCCCTCCACCGTTTGCGTGATCGTCATGCCGCCAATCGCCGTCGCGATCACCGTCTGGATGTCCCCCACGTTTAGTCCATGCCGCGCCGCTGCCACGCGATCGATGTCGATGTCGAGGTAGTAGCCGGAGACAGCGCGCTCCGCGAAGACGCTTCGTGTTCCCCGGACGCCGCGCACCGAGCTTTCGACCGCTTTGCCGATACTTTCCAGCTCGGCCAGATCGGGTCCGAAGATCTTGATGCCCACCGGCGTTCGGATGCCCGTGGCCAGCATGTCGATGCGTCCTTTGATGGGCATCGTCCACGCATTGGTAACTCCAGTGACGCTCACGGCCGAATCCATCATCGTGACCAATCGCTCCTGCGTCATCCCGCTGCGCCATTGGGATTCGGGCTTGAGGGCAATAGTCGTCTCGAACATGTCGAGGCCCGCCGGGTCGGTCGCCGTGTTCGCTCGGCCGGCCTTCCCCCAGACGCTGGCGACCTCGGGAAAGGACTTGAGCACCGAATCCTGGATTCGCAGGATTTCCCGCGCACGAGCGATGCTGATGCCCGGAAGCGTTGTCGGCATGTACAGGATCGTCCCCTCCTGGAGTGGCGGCATGAACTCCCGTCCCATGCGCTTCCATGGAATCCATGTCAGGATCAGGACGACGATCGCGGCGACGACGACGGGCCAGCGATTTCGCAGGACGCCATTGATGACCGGCCGATACGCCCGGATGAGGACGCGGCTTACAGGGTTGGCTCGCTCTGTATAAATGCGCCCTCGTATGAACAGCGCCATCGTCACCGGAACGAGCGTGACAGCGAGTAGGCTCGCCGCCGCCATCGCGAAGGTCTTCGTAAACGCGAGCGGCGTGAACAACCGCCCTTCCTGCCCCTCCAGCGTGAATACGGGGAGGAAGCTGACCGTGATGATCAGGAGCGAGATGAACAAGGCCGGTCCGACCTCCTTCGACGACTCGACCACGATCCGCATCCGCTGTTCGCGATCGAGCGCTTTCGTCTCGATGTACTTGGCCATCCCCGCGCTTTTCCCCCCTTCGCGCTCGAGGTGCTTATGCATGTTCTCGATCATCACGATCGCCGCGTCGATCATTGCGCCGATCGCGATGGCGATGCCACCGAGTGACATGATGTCCGCGCCCACGCCCGCGATGCGCATCCCGATGAACGCCAGCAGAATTCCGATCGGAAGAGTGAGGATGGCGACGAGAGCGGAGCTCGCGTGCAGGAGAAACACGATGCACACGAGAGCTACAATGATGCTCTCCTCGAGCAGCTTGCCGCGGAGAGTCGCGATGGCGCGCTCAATGAGATCGCTGCGATCATATACAGGCACGACGACGACGCCCGGTGGCAGCCCCTTCTCCGCCTGCACCAGCTTCGCCTTGACGGCCTTGATGGTCGCGAGGGCGTTCTCGCCAAAGCGCATCACGACGATGCCGCCCACCGCATCGCCGCGACCGTTCAAATCGGCGATCCCGCGCCGGACCGCCGGTCCAACCGACACTCGGCCAAGATCCACGACGCGCACCGGGGTTCCCCCGGCGGTCGCCCCGATCACCACGTTCTCGATGTCGGATATGGATCTGAGGTAGCCCAGACCGCGTACCATGTACTCACGCTCCGTCAGCTCCATCACCATCGCTCCGACATCGTTGTTCGCGTTCTGGATCGCGCCCATCACTTGCGTGATCGACACACCATACGCGAGCAGCTTTGTCGGGTCGATATCCACCTGATACTGCTTTTCGAATCCGCCGATCGTCGCAACTTCTGCCACGCCGGGAACGGCGGTCAGCGCGTAGCGGAGATACCAATCCTGCAGTGTGCGCAGCTCGCCCAGGTTCAGCCTTGCCGTCGTATCAACCAGCGCATACTGGAAGACCCAACCGAGACCCGTCGCGTCTGGCCCGAGCGTCGGCGTGACACTGGCGGGAAGTTTTGCCTTGATGCCGCTCAGATACTCGAGAACCCGACTGCGCGCCCAGTACAGATCCGTACCATCCGCGAAGATCACGTACACGAAGCTGACTCCGAAAAAGGAATACCCTCGGACGCTGCGCGCGCCCGGCACCTTCAGCATCTCGGTGGAAATGGGGTACGTGACCTGGTCTTCGACGATGCGAGGCGCCTGCTCGGCGTAATCCGCCTGGACGATCACCTGCACGTCGGAGAGATCGGGCAGCGCTTCGAGAGGGGTTCGCTTGATCGCCCAAATGCCGCCGAGCACCGCCGCGGCGGTGAAGAGCAGCACCACCAACTGATTTCTGACGGACCATTCGATGACGCGCTTCAGCATGGCCCTTACTCCTTTTTCTTCGGAGCGGCGATATCCATTCCCGGCATGTTGCCCATTCCACCCAGGGCCGTGCCGAGGTTGGATTCGGCGTCGACGAGGAAGGTCGCGGAAGTGACGACGGTGTCACCACCCGCGAGACCGCGAAGGATTTCGATGCGATCGCTCGATGCGCCGCCAATCTCTATCGCGCGTGGCTCGAGCATGCCGTCGGCGCGCTTCACGAATACGAGGTTTCGCTCGCCGGTCGAGAGAACAGCCGAACGCGGCACGCTCAGAACGCTCCCTCCTGTCGTAGCGAATAGTCGCAGCGTTGCAAACATGCCCGGCTTCAGTCGATGGTTTTCATTCGCCAGCTGCACGCGCACCCGAACGGTGCGCGTATCCGGGTTCAGTGTCGGGTAGATGTACGCCACGCTTCCGACGAACTTCGCTCCAGGAATCGCCTGCAACTCGGCTTCGGCGCGCTGGCCGAGGCGAATCAACGGCAGATCCTGTTCGTAGACTTCTCCGTCCATCCACACGCTGCTCAGGTCGGCGATCTTGTAGATAGCCGTGCCCGCCATCACTTTTTCTCCCTGCAGCACGTTCTTCTCGACAACGAAGCCGGAGACAGGCGAGCGGATGAGGAGCGTCCGTCTGGCGCGCCCCTCTTGCTCGATCCGCGCGATGTCGGCGGCGGAGAAATCCCAGAAGGCGAGCTTGCTCCGAGCCGAAGCCGCCAGCCGCGCCGCCTGGGCACGTGCGTCGTCAGCTCCGCCCGACATATCGGATTGGAGCTGCTTCGCGAGCAGTAACTCCTCCTGCGCTGTCACCAGCATCGGCGAGTAGATCGCCAGCAGTGGCGCTCCGGCCGCCACTTCCTGTCCCGTGAAGTTGACGTACAGCTGCTCGACCCACCCGTCGATTTTCGGAGATATGGCTTTAACGCGTGTCTCGTCGAACGTGATCTGTCCGACGACGCGGATCTCGCGCGAGATGCCGCCGAACGCCGCGACGGCGAACGTCACGCCGATGCGACGCGCGTCCGCGGCCGATAGCATGACGGGTTGGGCGGTGCCACCGGCGGCTGTGTGAGAGCTATCGCGAGCCCCGGCGTGCGCCGTTTCGGATTTTGGCCGTGTCGCGAAGTACGCGACGATCACGGCCGCGAGCGGGAGCGCAACATAGAGGGCAATACGCATGGATTTGCTGGTGGGGCGCGACGCCAAGACTGGAGTTGCCATCGTCAGTCCCTCCCGGATGCAATGTGGCCCGCAACGCTCAGAGGATTGAACAGCTCGCGTCCTATTAGCATCTCCAGATCAGCCCACGCCTTTCCTTCATCGGCTTCCAGCTCGACAAGCTCCTTCCGATAGCGGTTCAAGCTCATGCGACTGTCGAGCAGCGTCATGAAGTCCACCGAGCCAGTGCGATAGGCCGCGAACGCCGACGTGATAGCGGCCTCCGCTTGCGGAAGCAGCGTCGTGCGATACAACGTCGCGAGGTTGCGGGCGCGCGTGAGATTCGAGTAAGCCTCGGCGACGGCGGCTTGGGTTTCTGCTCTCATTGCCATCAAGTCGGCCCGCGACATCTGCTGCATCGCGGCAGCTTCATCGCGCATGCGGAGCTGGCGGCTCCGCGCGAACAGCGGCAGCGTGCCGCCGATCATGACACTGCCCATGCGCTCGGTTCCGTCCATACCGCTGCGCTGGCCGTACTGAAGCCCGATGGTGAGATCGGGCCAGATTTCACGGCGCGCCAATCTTGTTTGGGCCGTCGCCGCTTCCAGATCGCGCTCCCCGGCACGCACCATCGGGCGATCAGCAACCGCGGCGCGTATTGCCCCATTCAATTCAGGCATGGAATCCGGGAACGCGGGAAGCAAAGGAGTTTCGACCAATGCCTGAGCCGGCATATCGACGATTGCGTTCAGCCGCGCCGCCATGGCTGATCTCATGGTGGTCATGCGGATGGTGTCTTGAACCATGCGCGCGATCTCAACCTGAGCCCGAAGCACGTCGGCTTGCCGGCCTTCACCAACGCGATACATCGACTCGGTGGTGCGCAGAATGTCCTGGAGCAGCCGCAAGGTCTCGCGGTCAATGCCCAGTGATTTATCGGTGACGTACAAGTCATAGAACGCCATCGCCGCCTTCGACCGCACTTCCCAATCGACGTCGCGCGCGCGTTCCGCCTGCACATTTGCCGACGCATCCGCGACCCGTCCCGCGAGGCGGAGCTTGCCAGGCAACGGCAGCATCTGCATTACCTGAAGCTGCTGCATGCCGAGGACATCCATTGGTCGGAGGCCCGGCAGCGTGTAGTTCATGAGGCCGAACTGCACCTGGGGGTCAGGCGGACGGCGCGCCGATGGAGCGCGGGCTCGAGCGGCTTCCGTCAGCGCACGTGCAGCCGCTATGCGCGGACTACGCTCTCGCGCGTTTCGATAGACGTTCGCCAGCTCCAATGGCTGCGTAGCGCGCACAGAATCCTGCGCGAGCGCCAGCGCTACCCATAGTACAGCGATCATTTCCCTGCCTCCTTTTCGCAGCGGCTAGCCGCTGCGGCCACTTCGATGTGAGCGGCGTTGAAACGCCGCGCCGATGCACGATCGAGCGGTTAGATGCGCGGAGGAGGAGGCTCAGGAGCGCGGTCCCGTCCAGGCAGCAGGTCCAGGACGCACGGGCGGATCCGGTCAGCCTGAAGATCAGCAGCGAACTGGTCCGATTTGGCCGACGCAATTGCAGCGGTGCAAGATGTCATTCCAACGCAAGCACCCTGCGCCAATGTGTCGCACGATGGTGCCCCGCCTTGAGTCGGAACGTTCGCCTTCGCCCGTGTCTCGGCGGTGTGGCAACGCATACCAGCCGGGGAATGCTCACGCTGCACCTGCGTGTCGTGGGCCGACACCGGGTGCGATGGACAGCGCGCTATGGCACCACCGAGCGAGAGCTGGATGAGCGCGAGAGCCGCAAATATTGCCGACAACCGACGACGCATTGACACGCCTCAAGTATGCGACTGGCAGCATCTTGCATCTGTCAGGCCGTAGATGATGTTGTGTCAGAGAAACCCTGAGAGACGCAACCAGGGCGGCGTTGCCGGCTGAAGACTAATTCTTGCCCAGCATCTTGACGATGGCAACGACCCGGAGAATGGCCAGTAGTGCGCCGAGAACCATTCCGACTCCGCCATACCCTCCCATAAGACCGTGTGTGGTGTTTTGCATCATTTCATTTGATGGGGTTTGGCCTTGCCGGGCATCGCCGACATGCCGGCACACTGCTTCAGGATCTCGCTCGTGTGCACTGAGACTTTCTTTGGGTCCGGCGTACTGGCGTTCACTTCGGATTCCAGAGCCGTGAGATGCTCGTTGAGCGTAGCAAGGCGGGTCTCCATTTGCTGCATCGTTCCAGACATCGCCGGCTTCGCTTGGTCGCCCATCATCGACATCTGCGCCTGATGATGTTGCTTCATCTGGTCGAAGCTGCGTCTCATCTCTGACACTGCTGGCCGAGCCAGGTCGAGGTTGACTGTCTTCGATCGGTCCACTTGGCTTCGCAGTGCGCGTGCGAAGGTCGCGATGTTGTCCCGATAAGCCATCGCCAGCACATGATGCGGTCCTTCCATCATGCCCTGCATTCCTTTCATGCCTTCCTGGTGCTGTGGCATCCCGGCGGGTGTCGGCGTAGGGGTCTGCGCTGCTCCGGTCGCCGAGACAGCGCTAATCAGAAGTGCCAGGAGGCTGGCGGCTGCCGGGACCATCGAATGTGTGGGGGTTTTCATGATACCTCTTAGCCTTGGTCGTGCCGGGCCATGGCGTGATTTGGCGTGAGACGACGGCTCGCGCGAATGGACAGCGCGCGACATCACTACCGTGCGAGAGCTGGGCGAGTGCGAGAGCCGCGATGGGGATTGCTGACAACCGACGATGCGTTGGCACACGTCAAGTTTGCGACGGCAGCATCTTGCATGTGTCAGGCGGTAGATGATTTCCTGTCGGAGAAACCCTGAGAAAGCTTCTGCCTCGTTGAGCGAAACGACTGCCGTTGTCAGGCACCGTCGCTCCATCTCCAATCACGAATGTCTGCCGGATCCTCGAAATGCTCGCGCGTGTAACGGACTGCCTCCTTGATACGCCGATCGAGCTCAGCGAGGAGTGCCGTTGCGCGCTCACCGGGCGCCATGCCGAACTGAATAGCGAGTGCGGCGAGATGATAGCGGCTCATCTCGTTCATTACCACCATGTCGAATGGCGTTGTGGTCGTACCCTGCTCATTGAACCCGCGCACGTGGAATCGCCCTGGGTGCGGACGGCGGTGGAGCAGCTGGTGCAGCGCGTACTGATAGCCGTGAAACGCGAACACGACCGGCTTATCACGAGTGAACAGCTCTTCGAAGGCTCCATCGGCCATGCCATGGGGATGAATAGATGGCGCGAACATCGCCATCAGGTCGACTACGTTCACCACCCGGACGCGGAGCTCGGGCGCGAGCCGGCGAAGCCACCATGCCGCCGCAACTGTCTCCAGAGTCGGCGTGTCCCCCGCGCACGCCAGCACTATGTCCGGCTCTTTGCCACCGTTGTTGCTCGCCCACTCCCATGCTGAGGCGCCCCGTTCGGCGTGCTCGCAGGCGGCGTCCATGGAAAGCCATTGCAGCTGGGGCTGCTTGTCGATCACAATCAGGTTGACGTAATCGCGCGAGCGGAGGCAGTGATCCGCCACCGATAGCAGCGAGTTGGCGTCGGGAGGAAGATAGATCCGCGCGACTGTGCCGCGTTTGGAGAGCATGACGTCGATCAAGCCGGGTCCTTGATGGCTGAATCCGTTGTGATCGTTCCGCCAGCACGTCGACGTCAGCAGGATGTTGAGCGAGGCGATGGGAGCCCGCCAGGGAAGACGGCATGCCTCCTGGAGCCATTTCGTGTGTTGAACGATCATCGAGGCGCACACCATGGCAAACGACTCGTAGGTCACGAACAGACCGTGGCGACCCGTGAGCAGGTAGCCCTCGAGCCATCCTTCGCACAAATGCTCACTCAAAACCTCCATGACACGTCCATCGGGAGCGACGTGGTCGTCGATCGGCAGATGGCGCCCGACGAGACAGCGATTCTCGACCTCGAAGACACTCGCCAGGCGATTCGAGTTTGTTTCGTCGGGACAAAACAGCCGGAAGTCGGCCGTGTTTCTCGTGAAGACATCGCGCAGCAGCTCCCCGAATTGACGAGTCGATTCCCGCCGAACGACGGCGGGTTGCGGGACATCGATCGCATATGCGCGAAAGTCGGGAAAGTCGAGCGCCCGGAGAATTCGTCCTCCATTCGCATGCGGATTCGCTCCCATTCGGCGATCTCCACGCGGGGCCAGCTCCGTGAGGTCGCGTGCCAGCGCCCCACGCTCGTCGAACAGATTCTCGGGGCGGTAGCTGCGCAGCCACGCCTCGAGCGCCGCGAGCTGCGCCGCATTCGTGCGTGCGTTCGGCAATGGGACTTGATGGGCGCGAAACGTCCCCTCGACGGGAAGTCCGTCCACGACAGATGGGCCGCCCCAGCCTTTCGGCGTTCGAAGAACGATCGCCGGCCAGCGTGGCCGATCCCCAATTTTCGCGGCGCCAATCGCTCTTGCCTCTCGCTGAATCTCGCGGATGCGGTCAACGCACTGATCGAGGACGCCCGCCAGCTGCTGGTGAATCGGCTTGGGGTCGTCGCCGGCGACGATATGAACCTCGTATCCATGACCTTCCAGCAAGCGCCGGATGTCCCCGTCGTCCGCGCGCGCGAGGACCGTCGGCCCGCTGATCTTGTAACCGTTGAGATGCAGGATTGGGAGCACGGCGCCGTCGCGCGCGGGGTTCAGAAAACTGATGCTCTTCCATGCGCCCTCGAGTGGCGCTGTTTCCGCCTCGCCATCTCCGACAACCGCGGCGACGATCAGCTCGGGATTGTCGAATGCGGCGCCGAATGCGTGAACGAGAACGTAACCCAGCTCGCCCCCTTCATGGATCGAGCCCGGCGTCGGGACGCTCACGTGACTCGGAATTCCGCCAGGCGTGGAAAACTGCCGGAACAGGCGACGCATCCCGGCAAGATCGCGCGTGACATCGGGATAGACCTCGGTGTATGTGCCCTCGAGGTACACGTTGGCGACGACGGCGGGACCGCCGTGCCCCGGCCCGGCGAGATAAATGAAGTTGGCGTCCCTCTCGGCGATGACGCGATTCAGGTGAACGTACAGGAGGTTCAGCCCGGGCGATGTGCCCCAATGCCCTAGCAGGCGTGGCTTGATGTGCTCCTTTCGGAGAGGCTCTCTCAGCAACGGGTTGTCCTGGAGGAAGATCTGTCCGACGGTGAGATAGTTGGCGGCGGCCCAGTAGCGATCGATCTGTGCGAGGAGATTTGCCGAGAGAGGTCCTTCCGTGGATACACCATCCGGCGCTAACGTCGCGTGTGCGTTTGGCGCGAGCACGGCACTGGAGACTGACGGGTCGAACACAAAATGTGGATCGCTCATGACAATGGCCTCGCTGTTGGTCCTAGATTGTCACAATCACAATAAGTCGGCGGTGGTCACGTGAATATTCTGGTTCTCAATTTCGGCTCGTCATCCGTGAAGTTCCACCTGATCGATACGGACGAGGCGGCGATCACCGGATCCAGCGACCGGCGCCTGGCGAGCGGCCAGATCGAACGCATCGGCGGCGAAGCGATCATCACGCTGACGGCTGCCGGCAAGGAAGCGCTCAGGCGTGTGGGTACCGTTCGCGACGATGCGGCCGCGGTCGAATACATCATCGAGTGGCTCACCAGCGACGCATCGGGTGTACCGATCACCAGCGTCGCCGACATAGAAGCAGTGGGCCACAGGGTAGTGCACGGAGGCGAGCAGTTCACACACTCCACGCGCGTGGACGACGGAGTCCTGCGTGCGCTGGAAGCCCTCATCGAGCTCGCTCCATTGCACAATCCGCACAACCTGCGCGGAATTTCCGCAGCGCGGGCCGTTCTTGGTCCTGGTGTTCCACAAGTCGCAGTCTTCGATACGGCCTTCCATCACAGTCTGCCGGAATCTGCCTACATCTATGCGATTCCGTATCAGTTCTACCGGCGTTATCGCGTCCGCCGCTACGGCTTTCACGGGACATCGCACCGATACGTCGCCTACCGATATCGCCAGCTCACGAATCGAACGCGGGAAGCGACAAAGATCATCACGCTTCACCTCGGCAACGGCGCGTCTGCGTGCGCCATCGCGGCAGGCCAGTCGGTCGACACGTCGATGGGCTTCACGCCGCTCGAGGGGCTCGTCATGGGTACGCGTTCGGGAGATCTAGATCCGGCGATCCTGGATTTTGTGTCGGCGAAGGAGGGCATGGGTTTGCGCGATCTCGACATGATGCTCAACAAACAATCGGGCCTGCTCGGAGTATCGGGGCTGACGGCCGATATGCGTGAGCTGTTGGCCGAGGAAGCCGAACATGGAGATCGGCGGGCGCGACTGGCGATCGACATCTTCTGCTATCGAATCAAGAAGTATCTCGGCGCATATCTCGCGGCGATGAACGGCGCCGATGCCGTGATATTTGCCGGCGGCATCGGAGAGAATTCGCCGGATGTGCGCCGTCGCATCTGCCAGGGACTCGACTGGCTCGGGATCGAGGTCGACGACTCGCGTAACAACGCGCTCGTCGGCGCGGAGGGGCGCATCGATGCGAAGGGATCGCGGGTCGAGCTGTGGGTGATCCCCACCGACGAGGAACTGCTCATTGCCCGTGACACGTGGCGTGTCGTGACCGGCGCAGACGTGAGGGGATAGCGGGGTACCGCACCGAGCCACGCGTCAGAAGGGACGTGCACGAACTCCCGCAGCCCCCCGGGCGCGCTCCCGGCTTACAGCTTCGCGCGGCGAAGCAACTGCGCATTGACGGCGACGATGACTGTGCTCGCGGACATCAATATTGCCCCGACAGCGGGGGACAGCACGATGCCCCAGGGCGCGAGAACGCCGGCGGCTAGTGGGATCGCGACGACGTTATATCCAGTTGCCCACCAGAGATTCTGAATCATCTTGCGATAACTCGCGCGAGAAAGAGATATGATCCGCGACACGTCGCGTGGATCACTCCGCACCAGGACGATGTCACCCGCCTCGACGGCGACCTCAGTGCCCGCCCCGATAGCGATTCCGACATCGGCCGTGACGAGAGCGGGGGCGTCGTTCACCCCGTCACCCACCATCGCCACTTTTTTTCCCCGGGCCTGCAGCTCCTGGATCCGCTTCGCCTTTTGGTCCGGAAGCACCTGCGCGACCACGGCGTCGATCCCGAGCGCCTTCGCAACAGCGTCCGCGACCGGCTGCGCATCGCCCGTGATCATGACCACTTCGATGCCCTTCTCGTGCAGCTGTCGAATGGCCTCGGACGATTCCGGGCGGACCACATCGGCGACCGCGAAAACGGCGAGGACCTGGCTTCCTTCTATTAGATAAACCGCGCTTTCACCCCGCGAGGCCGCGCGCTCCGTGGCCGCACTGAGCGCGCGCTCTGGTTTGATGCTCAGGCTCGCAAGAAGATTCGGACCACCCCCGGCGAGTTTCCGGCCATCGACTGTGGCTTTTACGCCGCGTCCCGCCACATACTCGAAGTCGGTCAAGGCTGGTATCGATAACTTGCGTTCTTCGGCGCTCTTTACGATCGCGCGCGCGATCGGATGCTCGGAATCGCGCTCGAGTCCGGCGGCCAGACGGATCGCCTCATCGGCGGACATTCCATCCACCGTTGTGACCTCGACGACTCGGTGCTCTCCGAGCGTCAGTGTCCCCGTCTTGTCGAACACCACTGTCGTGAGGTTTCGTGCCTCCTCCAGTCCGCGACGGTCCCGAACGAGGAGTCCATTCCGCGCGCCGAGGGTCGTCGAGATTGCGATGACGAGCGGCACGGCGAGCCCCAATGCATGCGGGCACGCTATCACGAGAACGGTCACCATTCGCTCGACGGCGAACGCCGGGTTGCCCGGTTGAAGGACCAGCCACGCGATCAGCGTCAGCGCGCCCGAGATCACGGCGACGATCGTGAGCACCAACGCGGCGCGATCCGCCAGCGCCTGCGCGCGCGAGCGGGAGTTTTGCGCCTGTTCGACGAGCCTCATGATGCCCGCGAGAGCCGTGCGCTCACCCGTCCCGGTCACTTTCACGCGCATTGAACCGGACGCGTTCACCGTGCCGGCGATGACCTTGTCCCCCATCTTCTTCTCTACAGGGCGCGATTCACCGGTGAGCATCGACTCGTCAACGCTGCTCGACCCTTCGAGGATCACGCCGTCGGCTGGAACTCCGGCGCCCGGCCGTACGAGGACGATATCGCCCTCCCTCAGCGCCGAAATCGGAACCTGCTCGAGTTGGCCGCCGACGACCCGAACCGCGTCGTTCGGCAGCAGCTTCGCCATCTCCCTCAGTGCGCCCTGAGCCTGCATTATCGACCGCATCTCGATCCAATGCCCCAGCAGCATGATCGTGACGAGCGTCGACAGCTCCTCCCAAAGCGGCATACCTGGGAAGCCGAAGCTCACCGCCACGCTGAAGGTGAATGCAACCGAGATCGCCAGGGCGATCAGGGTCATCATTCCTGGAGCGCGATCGCGAAGCTCCCTCCACGCACCCTCGATGAACGGCATACCTCCGTACGCGAACACAGCCGTCCCGAATACGGCGGGCAGCCATTGCGATCCGGGAAAGTGCGGCGCGGTGTATCCGAGCGCTCGCTGGAGCATGTGCCCCCAGACGAGCGTTGGGAGAGTCAGGAGCAGCGAGATCCAGAACTTGTCGCGGAACATCGCGACGCTGTGACCCGCATGCTTGTCGTGGCCGGAACCATCGGAGGACGGTCCGTGGCCCGAGTCCTCCGAGGGCATTTCCTGGTCGACGTGGTGGTGGTGGGTGTCGCCGGTCATGCCTATACCACGTCGCGATATGCCGGGTCGCAACGAGAAAGTGAACACGGAGTCAGGAGCCTCACTGTGTCAAAATAGGCCCCTGACCCGGAAAGAGTGGACGATCAGGCCGGAATCAGATCCGCCCGGACTCCGTCCTCGGACGCCGACTTCCCCATTTGGGCGACATTCTCCGGCCTGAACACAAGCATCGACACTTTCGACGAGTGCATCACTGCGTCAGCGACGCTGCCGCGAATCAATCGGGCCAGTCCGCCGCGTCCATGCGTGGCAATCGCGATGAGATCAGCCCGTTCCCGGCCGGCAAAGTCGCCGATCGCGCCGGCGACATTCTCGCCGATGACGATGTCGGTGGTTACGGCGACGCCGTTGCGACGAAGTTTGGCGGCCACGCGAAACAGATACGCCTGCGCTCGCGAAATGTCCTTGTCCCACCACGGCAAACTCGGATCCTCGATCTCCTGCTGCGAATAGGATCTCGGGATGAGAACATTCAACAGTGTGATGTCTGCGTCTTCGAGCTTTGCCAGCGCAAGCACCCGCGGCAGAATCTGTTCAGCGAGTGTCGAGCCATCGAGCGGCACGACTATACGCCTGAATGCTTCGCTGACCTGCGGGTTCAGATAGCTGGTCGGAGGCTTGACGACCAGAACGGGGATTGTCGTGTGCCGAATGAGTGAATCAGTCACGCTGCCCAGGGAGAGCCGGGAAAAGCCGCTGCGTCCGTGAGTGCTGATTACTATCAGATCGACTTCGTTGCGCCTCGCGTAACCCTCGAGAACATCGCCGATTGGGCCGGCATGCAGATCGACGGTGACCTCTGCATTCGACATGACTCTGCATTCTGCCGCCAGCGCATAGAGCTCCGTCAACGCCGTATCGCGCTCGCTCTGGACGACTTCGGCTGCGATCGCCGTGCCCTCGGCCGTTGCCGCCATTCCGAAGAATGAACCCGTGGCAAGAACCCGGACCAGTCTGAGTTTGGCTCCGCTCTGTTCCGCGATTCTGAGAGCAACCCGGATCGCCTCGCGGTCGAATCCTGAGCCGTCGGTTGGGGCCATGATCACCTTGTACATACAAGCCTCCTCGTAGCTGCAGCGCGTGACTCGCGGCGCAATCGCGCCCCGGTATGATCAAATCTCGGTACAGAGGCGTGGTGACCTAGTCAGCTTAAAGCTGATTTCCTGTCAGAGTTTCCCTGTTTTGCGCGGGTATGATCGTGCGCCCTAGAGGCTCTTGCAGCGGCTGGTTTGAGTGTCGATCGTCAGTATCGCCTGGCCCACGATGGGCATCGTGCTCTCGATTCTCGCCGGCAACCTGCAGGCGTCATCTGTCAGGTTGATCCTTATGATGCCGTCTCCCTTGTAGTGCCGGGGATCGCGCACGTGCATTTCGACCAGCACTGTCCGCAGCTCTCCCATTGGTGTTGGAATCATCTCGCGGCGGATCACGTTTACGGTGGTCGGGTTCCGCGCGAGGTCGAAATGACGATCGAGGCGGTACGTCCCGCCGGGCGTCATCGGAAGCGTGCGGATGAAATACATGAAGGACAGCTCGTCGAGCGGCGTGTTGCTGGGACTCGCGCCGGTCTCGCCGTTCGCAGTCTTCCATTCCTTCTGGTCGGGATAGAAGTCGACTGATTCGTCGTTGCGGGTAAGCGGGTTCTGCTCGTGCTTGGTGAAGCGAAGCGCCGAGCCCCGAACCGGGTCGAACCATGATGAGCTGCGGCTCACAGCGCTGAGTAGGGCGATGCGGACCCTGGAATCGAAACGGAGAAGATAAGTGCTCGTTCCGCGGACATCGACCGGTCCCTCGATCCACATCCCTGCTGTTCCGACTTTGCTTCCGTTTCCGAGACGGACTTCGTAAGTGATCTTCTCTCCAACGGAGAACGGCAGCGCTGCATCCTCAACTGGTATTCTTCCACTGGCGCAGACTCCGGCGACCGCGAGGCTGATGAGCCCTGGTCCGAGGAGGTTGCTCCAGCGCGTACGTCCGGAGGACTGCATCTCTGTCGCGTGTGCGTGAGTAGTCGGAATCATACTTCAAGATGCTCCCGATCCTCTTGGACGGCTGTCAGGGAGCATGATCAATTTTTCGAGTGGATGAACCCGGCCGCGGTGAGGGAAAGCCTTACGCGCTCGGTGCCGCAGGGCGCATCGCCCCGTAAAGGGGTTTGTCATGGGTCCGTTAGCCCCGTGAGGAAAACTCTCACAAAAAAACAGCACATCACTGACGGACGTGGACTCCCTCGGGCTTCAATTTCCGGCTTATGGGATTCTACCAGGACAGACCTCCGCGCCACGGGCACCGCACTCCATCAGAATTAGCTGAAGACGAATTTCTGTCGGCGGCTTACGGGGACTTCTGCGGAATGCCAGAGGCCCCTGAGAAACCGCCAATCGGCGAAACCGCCTGTGTGCCAATCCTGCACCTCGCGCTAGTGCCCTGGGCCGACGCGCATCCGTTCGGAACCATGTTGGGCAAACAATCGTGGGGGATGTCCGGCGTAGTCTCGGCATATGCCGACACGCGTGGACCGGCACCGATATCAGGGAGTAAGGCAACCCATGACAACGACAACAACTGAAGCACCAATCGCAACGCTGAAGCTGTCACCGGTGGTTGGTGATGTTCGAGGCCTGTTCCGTTCCGGATCCACGTTCAAACTGCTGCTGGCGATCGAAAACGATGACAATGCTCGCGCCGCAATTCGAGTGACCGATGCTCTTACCGCGCGAGGCGCGGTGCCAACCGTCATTCATGCTACGGAGCTGATGACGCCAGTCTCTGGAGCTCCCGAATCCATGCTCTTCTTTGCAGAGGCGATGCTTGGCGAAGAGTTTCACGAGGCGCTGGCACATTCCCTCGGTGCGTTGATTTCGTCCACCACCGGTCGGCATCTGGAATGGCCAATTGTGAGCCTTAACGGGGAACCAACATTCTGCATCACTGAGGAAGCGCAAGTCAGGAAAGCCGATCTTCTGGTTATCGGGATCCACAAGCATGGTGCGTTCGAGCAGGCGATGGGCGAGAACACCGCCACTCGCGTGATGGCGAAATCACCCATTCCGGTGCTTGGCGTCCGTCCGACGTTGACAGGATTGCCGCGCCGGATCATGGTCGCCACCGACTTTGGCGATGCCAGCCGCGAAGCTGCTCACGCTGCCGCAAATCTCGCTGACCCTGGCGGCTGTGTCGTCCTGGTTCACGTGAGCCTGCCGTGGCCGATTGTTGAAGACGGCGACGAGGGTGCGGCGCTGATTCAGCGCGAGGGAATCGAGCACGCTTTTCTCCATCTGACCGATGAGATCAGCAAAGGGAAGTCGATTCGGGTTGAAACCGTCTCCCGCAACGGCGACGCGGGGTCGGAGCTGATGGCCGCGGCCGCCATCGTCTCGCCCGATCTGATAACAATCGCAAGCCAACGACACCATCTCATCACCCGAATGATGCTGGGAAGCGTGTCGCGCAAGCTGGTGCGTGAAGGCAACTGGTCGATGTTGATCACACGCCCGGCCAAGAGGGGCTGACGCACAAGCCGATGGGCATAAACAGTAGAGCCTACCAATGACTACCCCGGTGATCGTCATTCCCCGCTGGCGACGAAGTGAAAGCGTGAGCTTCCCGCTCTCGACAACCCAGCAGAAGATCCTTGGCTCCTTTTTTCTGCTGCACGGGCTTGCACACGCCGCGATCGGAATCTGGGCCGCGGAAACCGGACGCTGGTGGATGGTAGCGTCCCTCTGGGAGCTCGCGATGGTTGGCTTCATCGCCGCGGGATTTGGCGCGCTCGGCGTCACGGGACTTCGCGATCTTTGGCGCGCGATCGCGGTCGTCGCTGCCGGAGCATCGATACTGCTCTTCCTGTCATCACCGCGTGGCGTATTTCTGATCGGATTGGGCATCGATGTCACGATCATGGGCCTGGCGGTCTACTCGCAAAGCGCCACCGTTGCGATCGACACACCGCTCACTGTGTCCAGGACAATAAGGCGGCTCGCCGGCGTCGTCTTTGCCTGGCTGATATTGACCTACATAGCGGTCGTTCTGGCGATTCGACCGTGGACGATCCAATGGGGGACCACAGCGGCCGAGCGTGCAATGACGCTGCCGGGGGACAGGCTGGTACCCGTGGCGCACTACCGCATCGACCACGGCATCACGATAAACGCGCCGAGAACCGCCGTCTGGCCCTGGCTCATTCAGATCGGCCAGGATCGCGGTGGATTCTACAGCTATTCCTCGCTTGAGAACGCAATCGGCGCGCGAGTCAGCAATGCGGAGCGTATCGTCCCCGAATGGCAGTCGCGCCGTGTCGGCGAGCTCGTGCGCTCGGTTCCGCCCGATTGGATGGGCGGGCGGTTCGGCTCCGATTTCGGTTGGAAGATTCTCGAGCTGATTCCCGGTCAGGCGATCGTTCTCGAAGGTTGGGGGGCATTCGCGCTCCTTTCGATCGACGACAGCACCACCCGCCTGCTGATTCGCACCAGAGGCCCGAGGTTACCAAGTGTCGGAAGTGTTGTCCTGTCGCCGATTAGCCTGCTGGCGTTCGAGCCCGCCCACCTCATCATGGAAAGGCAGATGCTCCGTGGCATCAAGAAGCGTGCAGAGCAGAGTCAGGACAAGACGTTTTTTGTGGAGCAGCAAATCCCTTAGAATGAGGAGGAAAGATGTCACCAGTTACAAGGGTTGTCCGGCGCCGCCTGGCGCCACTGCCACAGGTTTTTGCTTCAAGTGGACTGCCCGACGTGTCGCAGATGTTGGAAAATGCGCTCGGTTTCTTCCCGGAAATCTCGGGAGTGACTGAGCTGACGAAGGCAGGCCCATTTCCGACAGTGAACGTGACCGAAGATCCGACGGCATTCACGGTAACAGCCGAACTTCCGGGTCTCGCGGTGGATGATGTCGACGTCGATTTCACCGACGGCGTGCTCACGATCCAGGGCGACAAGACCGAGGAGCGAACCGAAAAAGAGAATGGCACGAAGTATCACGTGTGGGAGCGTCGGTCTGGGACCTTCCAGCGGTCGTTCCCGTTCCCCGGAGGAGTCAGCGGTGACAAGATCACGGCCGACATGAAAGATGGCGTGTTGACCATCCAGCTTCCCAAAGCGACCCAGGAACAGGCGCGACGCCGCACGATCAAGATCAACGAGAAGCAGTAGCGACTGTCTCGCGCCGATGCATCACGGGTGAGCTCGGATTACGAGGTCACCCGTTTGTGTGCTCGACTGCTTCGACTCACCTGCGGTATCCCACCTGTAACCATCCAGCCATCGGCGCCGGCGATGCGAAGCGCGCGTTCGACGGCATCGGACAGCATTCGTTTTGTCCCCGCGAGCAGACTGCGTTGTGCTTCGTCGTGGCCGGTATCCCCGCGCGTCCCCCCGTGAAAGCCGACGCGGGGCGCGTCCCCCATGTGCGACGGCTTCATGACTGCGTGGTATGTGCGCAGCGTGGTAACGTGCTCGAGCTTGCCGAGGTAATACCTGTGCACATCGGCTTTGGTGGAGTCGGCGTGAACAAGGACCACCGGGCGAACCTCCTTCAGCGCGCGCATGTAGGGTGCGACACTCGGACCAGTGCTCCACACCGCCTGGGTCGGCATCTCCACCGGCAGAAGGGCGGCTTCGTGCACGCGATCGGACGCTATGAACGCTGCCCAGCCCGGCATCGGAAGGTTTTCCTTGAACGCTTCGAGCTCTTTCTCGAGTATGCGAACGCATTGCTCGAATTCCTCACGCTCTGACTTGTCCGAGCCGCTGAGCCAGGTGCGAAGGTTGACGAGGCTTTGATCCAGCCGCACTCTCCACGAGCGCTGCTGGGCGGGATCCGTTGCTGTCCCATCGAGATACACGGTCAGTACACGCGTGTCTCGAAGCGAGTGCGCAAAAGCGACGAGTTGCGGGAAGTTCAGCATTTGCTCCACGCTACATCCCGTCGCGTATTCGCGCAGTCAGGGCATCCCGCGCGCCTCGTACGGGATGCCCTTATAGACGCAACTCTGAGCGGAGGATAGCATGATCACTTGGATCTGATGACGTCTTCGCACATTGCCGTGCCGATGTGACCGAGACCTCTCGAGCCCGCGCGAGGAGAAGTCGCTGTTCCGCGCTGGCAATGTTGCGCCGCGTGCGATCGATCGCATCGACGTTCACTGAGATCGAGTCGATGCCCCACTCCACCAGACGGTCTGCGTACTCCGGGTGCACCGAAGGCGCCTGCCCGCAGATGGAGCAAGTGAGTCCGAGCCGGCGACACTCTGTGATGATGGAGTGGATCGCGTCGAGCACGGCGGCGTCGCGCTCGTCGTAGCCAGCACCGAACAGCTCGCTGTCGCGGTCCACGCCGAGCATCAACTGGGTGAGATCGTTCGAGCCGATCGAAACGCCAGCGATCCCGAGCGCCGCGTATTCCTTCAGGCGGTAGACGACCGACGGAACCTCGGCCATGATCCACCTCTTGAGCCGCGTGTCCGCTCCGAGCGGGCTCGCGTCGACGAGAGCCAGACAGGTTTTCAGCTCCTGCGCCGTTCGGACGAACGGAACCATCAGGTGCAGGTTTTCATAATCGCGCCGCACTTCGGCCAGCGCGCGCAGCTCCAGCGCGAAGAGATCGGGCTCCTTCGTGTAGCGGAAGCAGCCGCGATACCCGATCATCGGATTCGCTTCGGTCGGCTCGTAAGCGGCGCCGCCGGTGAGATTGCGAAACTCGTTTGACCTGAAGTCCATCGCCCGGTAGATGACCGGCCGTGGATTGAATGCTTGTGCGAACTTGCGAAGGCTGTCAGCCATCCGCTTCACGAATTCGTCACCGCTCCTCTGCGCCAGGAAAGCGCGCGGGTGCATGTGCTCCAGCGCCTCGAGCATCATAAACTCGGCGCGCAGTAGGCCGACGCCGTCGACGTCGCGCGCGGCCACTTCGGCAACGCGATCCGGCTCGGCGAGATTCACATAGAGCCGGGTCGCGGTGATGGGTGCGATGTCCGCGGTGCTCGTTTCCTTGCTGACCCTCGTCCGTGTCGGCGCTGTTGCCGTCTCCGACTGAGCGGCAGCGCCCAGGACCACTGTGCCAGCGGCGCCATCAACTGAGACCAGCATTCCGGTGACGAGCCGGCGCGTCGCATCGTGGGCGCCCACGATGCAGGGAAGTCCGAGCTCGCGGGCGACGATCGCGGCGTGCGATGTCATTCCACCCGCATCGGTCACGATTGCCGCCGCGCGCCTCATAATCGGCACCCAGTCGGGCGACGTCATGCGCGTCACCAGAATCTCGCCGGTCTTCATCGAGGCCTCGGCGCTTGGCGAATCGAGCACCCGAACCGCACCGGTCGCGCGGCCGGGGCTTGCACCCAAACCGTGAACGAATGGCTTGGCCGACGCGCCTTGTGTGGCGTTTTCTGTCGTTGCACCGAGCGTCGTGATCGGCCGGCTCTGCGTCAGATAGACATTGACGCCTTCGATCGCAAACTCCAGATCCTGCGGCACTCCGTAGTGCTCCTCGGCGCGGCGAGCCAGCGCGCCGAGCGTCTGGATCTCATTCACCGAAAGCACTGCCGCCTTTGCTCGCGGATCCCCCTGGAGGTCGACGCGGATGTTGGACTGTAACTCATCATCCCACCTGAGCAGAAATTCCTTTTGCGCGATCTCCGTTACGATCGGGGTCAGAGACTTCTTGTCGAGCACGTGACGATCGGGTGTCACCGATCCCTGAACGACGCTCTCGCCTAACCCCCAGGCGGCTTCGATCACCAGATGTGACGGATCGCGAGTGGCGGGATCGGATGTGAAGATCACACCTGACTTGTCCGCATTCACCATCCGCTGCACGATAACCGCGACCGGCATCTCGATGGGCAGACCCTGCTTGATGCGGTAGAAAAGCACACGTGCGCCGAACGTCGATGCCCAGCAGGCTTTCACGCTTTCGACGAGCTCGCTCTTTCCCGATATGTTGAGAAAGCTCTCGAACATTCCGGCGAATGAGAATTGGGCGGTGTCTTCGGCGGTTGCCGACGAGCGCACCGCCACTCTTACCGGTGGCGTCTGACCCTTGAGCAAGTTGTCGTACGCGCTCTCGATCGCGGTGCGCAGGGAATCGGGAACGATGCCTGAGAGGATCATTTGCCGTAGCGCACTGGCGTGGCGATCGAGCTCGGCTGGGTTGTCAGGATCGAGTCCTTTGAGCTCGGCGGCAACTTTTGGCGCGAGCGCATTGCTTTGGTAGAACTGGCGGTACGCATCGATGCTGAGAACGAATCCAGGAGGTACCGGGAGTCCGGCGGCCGTCATCTCTCCTAGGTTGGCGCCCTTTCCACCGATTGTTGGAACATCGGATCGTCGCGCGTTGGCGAATTCAAGTATGAGATCGCTGGCGCGCGGGGCGGGAGTTGGCTCCGATGCGGCGGGGACGACGGATTCGGGAATCAGAGTGGTGGCCATAGCCGAACACTGCGTCGCTCGGGGCGATACGTCTGTCAGGAAGAGTAGGATCGCTTGTAGGCGTTTACCCGTAATGACGGGCCGGGCGCATGAACATCGTGGTTTCAGCCAGCTGGATTCGGGAGGTGGCTACTCGCACACACACTGACGAACACCAGAATAGTGAGTCCGATCGTGACGTGGTGGTGAAAAGCCTTACGTGAGGAAAACTCTCACAAAAGACCAGCGCATCTCTGACGGACGGGACGCGAAGGGTGTTGCAATTTCCATCCATGGGTTACTACGAGGAAACTCCCCCGCGTCATGGACACCGCACACCGTCCGAACTCGCTGAAGACGAGTTGCTCGGGGCGCTGCACGGAAATGTCTGCGTACCCGGCCACACTCGAGACACCGGCCCAACAGCCACCGAATCCGTGCGCGACAGCCACCTTGCAATGCTGCCCTGGGCCGACGCACACCCGTTCGAGTCCGCGCGGGTCAAGCGGCCGCCACCGAGCCAGACCCCCGCCCCAACTCCAACCCAGGCTTCTTGGCGGACCAAGAAGCCAAGGGAATCGAGATCCACCATGACAACCCAGACAGTTGAGACGCCAATCACGGCACCCGCGACTGCTTCGCCGCAAAAAAGATTTCGTCAACTTTTCCGCTCCGGCACCTCCTTCAAGCTGTTGCTGGCAATTGAAAACGACGACAACGCACGAACTGCGATCGCCGTCGCCGACGCACTGGCCGCGCGGGGCGGCAACCCGAGCGTAGTCAGCGCCATCGAGGTGACGGTCCCGATGGCCGGCAATCCAGACTCCATGGTGTTCTACACCGAGGCTGTTCTCGGCGAGGAATTCCATTACAATCGGCGCCGGTCCCTCCAGGCCTTGATCGCCAGTGCGACGGGTAAAGATCAGGATTGGCCCGTCACGAGCGTAATTGGAGATGCTGCGCTTTGCATTATCGAGCAGCAGGCAGCCCAGCACAGTGACCTCATCGTTATGGGTATCCACCAGCACGGAGCGTTCGAGCAGGCCATCGGTGAGAACACGGCAACTCGCGTCATGGGGAGAGCCTCGGTTCCGGTACTCGGCGTGCGTCCCGCGTTGACTGGGCTACCGAGGCGGATCATGGTGGCCACCGACTTCGGGGACGCCAGCCGCGAAGCCGCTCATATGGCGGCGAATCTCGCCGAGCCGGGCGGTTGTGTAATCCTCGTTCATGCAAGTCTCCCGTCTGCGATCGTTGAAGAAGGAGACGAAGGCGCTGCGCTCGTACAGCGCGAAGGCATAGAGCACGCCTTCCTTCACCTTGCTGCCGAGATCAGCGATTACAAGTCGATTCGGGTTGAAACCGTAAGTCGCGAAGGCGATGCCGGCGCCGAGCTGATGGCTGCCGCAAAGCTGATTTCGCCCGATCTCATCGCGATCGCGAGCCAGCGCCATCAACTCATCACTCGTCTGCTGCTGGGCAGCGTGACCCGGAAGCTCACGCGTGAGGGCAGTTGGCCGATGCTCGTGACTCCGCCCGCAGGGCGATAGCGAGTCGGAGGATACCCGCAATGTCTCCGGCCATCGCAGACAGGGTTCTGCCCGCCGGAGACGTCGCGGTAGGGCGTACTCCCTCGCGTACGAAGGCCGATGCGCTCGCTTTACCCAGCCCTTCTCCAAAAAGCAGCGAGGCGCCCGCGGTCTTTGAAACTCGCGGCCTCACCAAGATCTACACGATGGGTGAGATCGAGGTGGCCGCGCTCCGCGGAATCGATCTCAATCTGTACTCCGGCGAGTTGGTCGTGCTTCTCGGTGCTTCCGGCTCGGGCAAATCGACCCTGCTCAACATCCTCGGCGGCCTTGATGTCCCAACCGCAGGGACGGTCCGGTTTCTGGACCACGACCTCACAACCGCCACGGATGCAGAGCTGACGCGGTATCGTCGTGAGCACGTAGGCTTCGTGTTCCAGTTCTACAACCTGATCCCAAGCCTCACGGCCATCGAGAATGTCGCGCTGGTGACCGACATCAGCGAACACCCGATGCGACCTGCCGATGCGCTCGCGCTCGTCGGGCTTAAGGATCGCTCCAATCATTTCCCCGCTCAGATGTCCGGCGGCGAGCAGCAGCGGGTGGCAATCGCCCGCGCCATCGCCAAACGGCCCGACGTTCTTCTCTGCGACGAGCCGACGGGCGCGCTGGACTATGAAACTGGCAAGCTCGTCTTGAAGGCCATCGACCGCGTCAACCGCGAACTCGGTACGACCACGGCAGTGATAACCCACAACGTCGCGATCGCGGCGATGGCCGACCGCGTCGTTCGAATGACCAGCGGCCGCATCAGCGACGACAAGCGAAACGAAAGGCGTGTCTCTCCCGAGGATCTGAGCTGGTGAAAGCGCTCGATCGTAAGCTGTTGCGCGACCTGCGTCGCCTCAAAGGGCAGATCGCATCCATCGCCGCCGTCGTCGCGTGCGGGGTGGCATCGGTGATCGCAATGCGCAGCACCCTCGATTCAATAACCATGTCGCGCGACACCTACTACGACGGGGCGCATTTCGGGGATGTTTTCGCCGCGCTAAAGCGGGCGCCCGAATCCATGGCTGCTCGCATTGCCAACACTCCCGGTATCGCGGTGGTTGAGACGCGAGTGGTCGGCGACGCCCTGCTCAGAGTTCGCGGCCTGCCCCAGTCGGCAAACGGTCACTTTTTGTCCGTACCACCCCGCGGTCAACCAGTGTTGAATACGCTTCACATTCGCCGTGGCCGTTACCTGTTGCCGGGTGCGGATGACGAAGTGCTCATCAACGAGCACTTCTTCGACGCGAACAAGCTGCAGATAGGCGACAGCATTTCCGCGGTAATCAACGGTCGCTGGCGGGAGCTGCACATAGTCGGTGTTGCACTGTCACCGGAATTCGTGCACGCCGCGGTCCCGGGCAACACCATGTTCAACGACAGCAGGCACCTCGGCGTCCTCTGGATGAATCGCGACGCCCTGGCGCCCCTCTTCGATATGGAGGGAGCGTTCAACGAGGTGAGTGTTCTACTGGCGCCGGGCGGTAGCGAGGAAGAGGCGATCGCCGCACTCGACAGAATTCTGGCGCCGTATGGCGGCGGCCACGCCTACGGTCGCAAGGATCAGCCATCCAACACCGTGGTGGCCGGTGAGATCGAGCAGCTGCGGGTGTTCGGAACGGCAATGCCGATAATCTTCCTGACGGTTGCCGCCTTCCTCCTCAATATCGTTCTCACCCGACTGATTGCCACGCAGCGCGAAGAGATCGCCGTGCTGAAGGCGTTTGGTTACACGAACAGACGGATAGCCGCTCATTTCCTCGGATATTCACTGGCAGTAGTCGTGATCGGCGCGGTTGTGGGTACGGCGCTCGGGATCTGGGTGGGGCGAGCATATACGGCGCTCTATTACACGTTCTTTCGCATGCCGGATTTTACGCATCATACCAGTGCCGCCCTCGTTGCGACCGCCACTCTGATCAGCGCGCTGGCCGCGATGGTGGGCGCTCTCGCCGGAGTCAGAAGCGCCATTCGGTTGCCACCAGCCGAGGGAATGCGGCCACCATCGCCGGCGGTGTTCAAACCGCTGTGGTTGGAGAGACTTGGCCTTGGCGGTCTCCTGTCGCCGGCAATGCGAATGATTGTCCGCAATCTCGAGCGACGGCCAGTGCGAACCGCTTCATCGATCATCGGGGTCGCCTTCGCCGCGGCCATTCTCGTGGTGGGCGTGTTCGCCTTCGATTCCGTGAAATATATGGCGGACCTCCAGTTCAGGACCGTCGATCGGGAGGATCTAACCGTCGCATTCACGGCGCCGAGACGTTCTCACGTCGGTCACGAGCTGAGCTCCATACGCGGCATCTCGCGTGTCGAGCTTTTTAGAGCGACCCCGGTGCGCATCCGATCGGGTCATCACATCCGACAAATCGGCATCCTCGGCCTCGAGCGGACTTCTCAGCTCAGGCGTCTCGTCGATGCCGAGCGCCGCGTCTATCAGATGCCGGAAAATGGGCTCGTGCTGACCGCGGCTCTCGCCGGAATACTGAATGTGGCGCCCGGGGATACCGTAGCGATCGAGCTGCTCGAGCGCGGCGGCGCAGTCCGTCGCGTACCGATCGTCTCGGTGCTCGACGAGTTGATCGGACTCGGCGGGTACATGGAAATCGGTGCCCTCAATCGATTGCTGGGCGAAGGCGGTGTAGCGAGTGGCGCGTACCTCAGCATGGACGCGAGCTCTGAACGAGAGGTGGTGTCGGCCCTCGCCGAGCTGCCCGGAGTCGCGGGCACCACCACGAGAGCGGCGATGCTCCGCAGCTTCGACGAGCAGATCGCCTCGAGCATGCGGCTGACTGTGACAATCGTCGTGACGCTCGCATGCGTCGTTGCCGTGGGAGTCATATACAACGGCGTACGCATAAGCCTGAGCGAGCGCGCCCGGGACCTGGCGAGCCTTCGTGTGCTCGGCTTCACCCGGCGAGAAGTCGCGGGTCTCCTATTCGGCGAACAGGGCGCCATCGACCTGATCGGGACTCCCCTGGGGCTGCTGCTCGGCTTCGGGCTGGCGTTCTGGATCATCAGCGGCTTTGCATCGGAATCATACCGCTTCCCGGTCGTGATAAGCTCGCAAACCTACCTCTTCTCGGCGGGGGTGATTCTTACGGCGGCCATTGGAGTCGCTCTCGCGATGCGACGACAAATAGACAAGCTGGATCTCGTCGCGGTGCTCAAGACAGGAGAATAATCATGCACGTCACGCGCAAAATGACCGCTGTAGCCGGAGCCGCGATTCTCGCTGTGGCCATGATCGCGTACTTCCTGAAGCCGGCGGTCATTGAAGTAGATACGGGTGTTGTCGGCTCGGGACCGCTTCGCGTCACTGTTGATGAGGATGGGAGGACACGGATCAGGGATCGCTACCTCGTAACGGCGCCCGTGGCAGGACGACTGCAGCGAATAACGCTTCGTGAAGGCAACGAAGTCCGCAGAGGAGACATCGTCGCCTGGATGTCGCCCCTTCCGCTCGACGCCGCGACCCGCGAGCAGATGACGGCGCAGGTTCTCTCCGCGGAAGCCTTGTACCGCGAGGCGGTAGTGCGCGTGAGCGAAGCGCGGACGGCGGCGGACCAAGCCGCCAAGATCGCCGAGCGGCGGACCGCGGTGCTCGCGATCGGCGGAATCTCGCCCGAAGAGCACGAGCGCGTGCTCCTCGCCGCGCGGGCAGCGAAGGACAACCTGGCCGCGGCCGAATCGCGCGCCCGGGCAGCGGCGGCGGAGCTGAAAGGTGCACGCGCGGCGTTGATCCCCGTCACCAGCGCCGGGACCCGGGCGTCGGTCCCTGTGCGCTCTCCAACGGCGGGTCACGTGCTGCGAATCCCCGACCAGAGTGAGCGCGTGATTGGGGCCGGATCGCCGATCCTCGAGCTTGGTGATGCGGCGGCGATGGAGGTCGTCGTCGATGTCCTCTCGACCGATGCGGTGCGTCTGCGGCCAGGAGACGATGTCGAGATCGTCGAGTGGGGGGGAGATCATCCGATCGGCGGGCGCGTGAGATCGATCGAGCCCTCGGCCTTCACACGCGTCTCAGCTCTTGGCGTCGACGAGCAGCGAGTGAACGTGTTGATCGATCTCCCCCAGCGGCCGGAAACTCTGGGTGACGGCTTCCGGGTCGAGGCGCGGATGACGGTCTGGCAGGCGGCGAAGGTGACTACGGCGCCGGCGAGCTCGGTCTTCCAGCAGGGGGGCACCTGGAAAGTCTTCGCAATCGATGAGGGTCGTGCGCGCCTGCGCCCGGTGGAGATTGGGCACCGCACCGGAGCGAGTGTCGAGATCGTCCGCGGACTGACTCCCGGAACGAAGGTGGTCCTCTTTCCCTCCGACAAAATCCTCGATGGAGTGCGAGTTCGCTCGCGCGAGCGCACCGACTGACGCGTTGATGTGGCCTGGTCAGTCAGGAATTTCCGCACACGATCGACTGCCATCTGCCGACAGACCGGAGGCGCTCGATAGATGATCTTGGCGTGGCCCGCGAAAAGCGCGGGCATATTCGCGGAGAGCACGATGACGACGATTGAGATGACACAGGACCCCAGCCGCACGATGGCGCAGCCGGTTCGGAGCGCAGGTATCGTACGACGGGCCTTGCTCGCGTGCGGTATTCTCTCTTCAATGCTGTACGTGGTGACCGATGTCGTTGGCGGACTGCGATACGACGGCTACAGCTTCACCTCGCAGGCTATCAGCGAGCTGTCGGCGATAGGCGCTCCCTCGAAACCGTTCGTCGATCCGCTTTTCATGGCGTACGGCCTCCTCGTGCTGGCGTTCGCCATAGGACTATTTGGTGCTGCAGCTGGGCGAAACCGCGCCTTACGCATCGTCGCTGCTGCGCTAATCGGCTACGCGGCCATCGGCATAATCGCTGGCCTGATCGGTCCGTTCTTCTCGATGCATCAACGCGGCGTCGGAAGCGTGGCTACTGACGCACCGCACATAGTTCTAACTGGTGTGCTCGTATTGCTTTTGCTTCTCGCCATCGGCTTTGGCGCCTACGCACTTGGCAAGCGATTCCGCGCGTATTCGTTCGTGACACTGGCGACGGTGATCCTCTTTGGCGCGCTCACGACGCCTTATCCAGCGCTCATGGATGTGGGGAAGCCCACACCGGGCCTGGGAATCATCGAACGCATCGACGTTTACTCAGCCTTGCTATGGCTGGCGGTGCTGGGCGTCGCACTCCTGCGGCGCCGTGATACTGTCACGGAGGAGTCACTCACATGACAAAGACAACTCGTATTGATGGTTTCGTCGCCCCTGGTTTCGAGGAAGTGCGCAAGGAGTTCGAGCGCAACTTCGCGGACCGCGGCGAGATCGGCGCCGCCGTCGCAGCGTACTGGCGTGGCGAGAAGGTCGTCGATCTTTGGGGCGGGCGGCGCACACCCAATGGCGACGCGCCCTGGGAGCAGGACACGATGGTCGTCGTCATGTCTACAACGAAGGGCATCGCCGCGATGACGCTGGCGGTCGCCAACGCGCGTGGCTGGCTCGATTACGACGCGCCCGTCGCCCGCTACTGGCCCGAGTTCGCGCAGAACGGCAAGGGCGCGATCACCGTGCGTCAACTCCTTGGGCACGAGGCGGGACTCGTCCTGCTCGATGAGAAGCTGTCCTTCGAAAAGCTGTGCGACCTCGACTACGTCGCCGGAATGCTGGCGCGACAGAAGCCGGCCTGGCCGCCCGGGACTCGGCACGGCTATCACACTCTCACGATCGGGCTCTACATGCAGGAGCTCATGCGCCGCGTCGATCCGGCGCATCGCACGCTCGGTCGCTTCTTCCACGAAGAGATCGCTCTCCCGCTGCGTCTGGAATTCTACATCGGGCTTCCCCGGACGATTCCCGCCGAGCGCATTGCGACGATGAAGTTGTTGTCCATGTGGCGGGGGCTACTGGCACTGCGCTACACGCCCCCCGCCATAACCCTGAAGATGATCACGCCCGGCTCGCTGTTACGGCGCACGTTCCTGGGTGCGAAGCCTGACTGGCGTGACCGACGCTGGCTCGAGCTGGAAATGCCGGCGGGAAATGGCGTGGGCACTGCGCGGGCGATCGCGCGGGCCTACTCGGCGCTCGCCGAAGGCGGTGCCGAGATCGGCATCACGCCTGAAACGTTCGCCAGCATCACCGCGCCGCCCGTGGTAGCGCGTCCGAAGGACGAGGTGATGGGGGTGCCGTCGTACTTCTCGCTCGGCTTCATGCGACCGGGTCCCAGCGTGTGGTTCGGCTCGAGCCAGCGCGCGCTCGGTGCGCCCGGAGCGGGGGGATCGTTCGCGTTCGCCGATCCCGATGCGCGCCTCGGCTATGCGTACGTGATGAACAAGATGGATTTCTACCTGGTCGACGATCCGCGCGAGAAGCCGCTACGCGACGCAGTGTACCGGGCGATCGCCCGGCTCACCGATCGACCCGATAGCCGGCACGATGGCGCACCTGATGAGCGGGCTGCGTAGGGGCTTAACCAGCACTGGAGGATTTATGCGGGAACGATTGCATGCTTTGGCGGAATCGGTAAGGCGTCGACGCGAGCCCATGAAAACCATGCTCGCCGCGTTGTTCGGGCTGCTGGTATCCAGCGTGCTAACGATCGGCGGCAATTGGCTCACGATAAGGTTTGGAGGGGAGGGCTTTCGCAGCGAACAGTCCGCTTATGCGACCATGCTGGTCGCGATCACGTTCATCCTGGCAGCAGCCTCGGTCGTGCTTGGTGGCTACGTCGTAGCCCGGCTGCACAACACTCGTGGTGCAGTGAGCACATATATCGTCCTCGAGCTTTTTTTTGGAGCGGGGATGATGGCCGAATTCTGGAGCTCGGAGGCGGTATGGTACGACACCATCGCGGTGCTGTTCGTCATTCCATGCGCGCTGGTCGGCGCCAGTCTGTTGCAGCCCCGCTGGCTGACGGGCAGACCGCGGAATACTGCCTGAAAGCAGTGGGAACGTTCTGCGGCGGCTACTGGGCCGTGTAGCCGCCATCGATCACCAACTCCGTTCCCGTGACAAACTTCGCCTCCTCTGACGCGAGGTAGAGCACGCCATAGGCAATGTCATTGGGCTCCCCGACGTGACCGATCGGATGCATACTGTCGAGGAGCTTGCGACCCTGTGCCACATCACCCTGGGATTTCAGAAAGTTCTCGACCATCGGTGTCCAGATGTATCCGGGGTGCACGGAGTTCACCCGAATGTTGTAGCCGGCTTTGGCGCAGTAAAGTGCAGCGGATTTCGTCAGCAAGCGCACGCCCCCTTTGCTCGCATTGTAGGCTGCGAGGTTGGGATCTCCGATCAGCCCCTCGATCGACGACAGATTCACAACCGAGCCGCTCCGATTTGCCTTCATGGCGGCGATTGCGTGTTTCGTTCCCAGAAAAACCCCGTCCAGATTTATGCTCATCAGCGATCGCCACTCAGCCAGCGTGGTGTGCTCGACATCCTTGGCCAGGGCTACGCCGGCGTTGTTTACCAAAACGTCCAGCTTCTTGTAGCGCTCGAGGGCGACTTGCACCACGTGAGCCCACTGTGACTCGTCAGCGACGTCGTGCCGCACGAACACTGCAGTGCCGCCATGGCTCCGGATCTCTTCGGCGACGAGCGATCCCTTGGCGACATCCACATCGGTCACCAAAACCGAGGCGCCTTCTTCGGCGAGCATGAGCGCGCACGCGCGTCCGATTCCCAGCGCACCACCTGTTACGACCGCTGATTTCCCGCGCACTCTGTTCATTTTGTTTCTCCTCGGCGTCCGAAAAAACTAGAGCCTCCGCTCGGTGGTTTCCCACCCTGCGGAGGCTCCGCTTCTGCTGGCGATGGCTTCGAACCTTCCATCGCTCTGTCCTCCTCCGCCGTCCCGGGAGAGAACTCCGCTCACATGATTTCTGTCTCTGTGAACGCGTGCGCATTATACCGTTCGCAACACGTCACCGGTGTAGGCAATTCCCCGAATTCCTGTCAAGGATTTCCCTTCTGCGAACCGAACGTGTGGCGGGCGATTGAGTTCGCCCGCACCGCTCGGGGGCGTCTCTCGCGTATTCGCTCCAAGAATACGGGGAATCCTCACGCAACATCAGGCATTCCTTTCTCGCTCTGCAACTCCATGTGGGCGAAAATGTGGAACAGGGCCACGCGGGATTGATGTCGTCAACGGCGGAACGGTCCTGGAAGACCGCCTGTTCGCCTGTTGCCAACGGAGGATCGATGTTGAAGATAAGAAGCATCATGACGCGAGATGTGATCAGTGCTGCGCCCGACCTGACCATTCGTGAGGCTATGGAGCTGCTATCGGAACGGCACGTGAGCGGGGCGCCCGTCATTGACGGTGGGAAAGTGGTGGGGATTTTTTCGACAAGCGATCTCCTGACTTTTATCGCGGACCTCAGTGATACCACGCCATCACTCTCCTTCATCCGACGGAAAGGGCGCGCGACTCCGCTCGAGGACGTAACCATCGACGAGGTGATGACGCGGAAGGTGCATTCGTTGCCCCCCGATTGTTCGGTCGACGCAGCCGCTGACCTGATGGGGAAAAAGCAGATCCATCGAGTTCTCGTGATGGAGGGAGGTGCCCTTCTCGGAATTGTAACTACGTCCGATGTGGCCAAGGCTGTTGCCCAACACCGGATCAGGAATCGCACCTACGTGTTCGCGTAGAACTCGTTTGTTGACTCGGAGGAGCCATGAAACCGACAACTCTTATCATTGCCGCGGTTGCTGCCGTTATGTTGGTACCAGGCTGCGCCCTGAGGGCGCCCAAGACCGAGGTCACCGCCGATGACTTCGATCTCAGCCCGCTTGTGGGACGGTGGTCTGGCGAATACACCAGCAAATCAACCGGAAGGGCCGGGGATATTTCATTTGTCTTGCGCGCCGGTGAGGTTTCGGCGGACGGACGAATTGAAATGGTCGCGCGGGAACCGGAGCACGTCATTGTTCCGACTGATCGGCCGATGGTAAACGGCAGGGTGGCTACTCCGGCGAGGCGACTCCTGGCGATTCACTTTGTCCGCAAGGAAGGGCTCAAGGTGATCGGGCTGCTCGATCCCTACATCGATCCAGACTGCGCCTGCAAGGTGACGACGACTTTCGAGGGGGAATTCATCGATGGTCACACGATCGAAGGGACCTATAGCACGGTCAGCAGCTCTGAACTGGCACACATTCCGACTGGAGGCCAGTGGAAAGTGACGAGGGCGAAGCGTCTGTAGTTCGCTCCGAGCTAGTAGTAACAGACCCCGGTTTGCGAACCGCTGCCGCCCAGCACCACGACTATGCCCAGCAGAAAACCCAGGTCATAGTGCCAGCCGTTGTTTCTGATTTCATACATTCGCACGCCTGGCTGAAAAAGGCTGACGATGAAAGCAATCGGGGCGATGATGCCGTGCCAAAAGCCAGCCCAGAAACCTGCTGGAGCGGCGTCGGAAACCTCGAATCTTGAATTCGGCCCGGCTACAGCGAGTCTGTTTATCATAGTTCTCTTCTCAATTGATCTGATTTTCGTTCGTCACTGACCTTCCTCTCGTTGCTCGTCAGAGCGCGGAAGGATACGTCTCGGGCAGCTCGCCCTGCTCCCACAATCCAGTCCGCTCCAGTGGCTCGACGGCGCGAGTTACGTCATAGTGAAGCATTGCGTCGAACTGATGCGGCAATCGGGCGCGAAAGTAGTGGCTCGCTCGCTCGGTCTCCGGGCGATAGATGACCCCGATCGCGCGCTCCAGCCGCGGTTGCCTCAAGCCAAGAACGGCTTCATCGTTCCCTCGCAGACTCAGGAGGAAATTTCCGAGTCCGAGCCCATGAAATAGCGCCTCGTAACTTCCTTCCAGTGCGGGCCGAATGATCTTCCTCTCTGCCGGCATGTCCCAGTCGGACGCGGCGGTCACAGTGCCCGAATGCGTGCTGAACCCAACATTGACACTGCTTTCCCCCCAACGCTCCCGCATCAGCTGACCCACATTAAGCTCACCTCGGCTGGCCATGTCGGTCGCGCGGGCATCGCCGAGGTGTGAGTTGTGCGCCCACACCACGATCTTGGGTTGCCTCCGATCATACTCCAGAAACGACACCAGCGAATCCAGCGTATCGGCCATGTGGCGGTCTCGCAAATTCCATGATCCGGCTCTGCTGCCGAACATCGCGCGATAGTAGCGTTCGGCATCCACGACAACTCTTGCATTCTGTTCTGCAAAGAACAGATCATCAGCCGCCATGCGGCCGTCCTGAGTCGTGTACTTGGCGGCCGACCTCTGTAGCTCCACTAGCTGCGTAATCACCTCATTCTCGCAGGACTCCGAAATGCCGGCTGTCGCGGCATAACCGTAAGACTGTGGATCTTCGCCGAAGTGATCGAAGCAGGCATAGCGCTGCTGGGCGCGGCGTGCTGCTTCCGGGTCGACCTTCCGTAGATACGACAGCACCGCGTCCATCGAGGCGTGAAGGCTATAGAGGTCGAGCCCATAGAAGCCCACCTTTCGCGGGACGCCGATCGCGTCGTTGTAGTCGCGGAGCCAGCCGACGAACTCGAGTACATCGGCATTTCGCCACATCCATTGCGGAAAGCGCTTGAATCCGTCGAGCGCCTGCGATGCTCCTGTGTCGCTGCCCCTGCCTTGCACATACCGATTCACGCGATAGGCATCGGGCCAGTCCGCCTCCACTGCAATCGCCGAAAATCCCTTTTCACGGATGAGTCGCTTCGTGATTTCGGCACGAATGCGATAGAACTCGTGTGTCCCGTGGGATGCTTCACCGATCAGAACGAATCGGCTGTCGCCGACGAGCGCCATTAACGGATCGAAATCGTTGCGACTACCAATCAGTGGATGCGCGACGGTGCGCAGCCCCTCGTTGATGCCTCGACTACTAAACGGCAACATTAGTCCTCCTCAGAATTGATACGCGGGGGCTGAAATGGGAGAGATGCCATCGCCTGCTGCGGCCTCCAGGAGTAGCTGGACCTCGCGGTCGGTTGTTGGCGAAAAATCGGCATACCACAATCCAACCCCGTAGAATGGCTCCGGCGCCAGCACGTACTCACAGCCATCCGCGACCTCGTCGATCTCACGTATGGCATCACGGGCAATAACGGGAGCAGCAACGATGATTGATTTAGGCCTCTGCCTGCGGAGTGCCACGACTGCTGCCCTCATCGTTGCCCCGGTTGCGAGACCATCGTCGACGACGATTATCAGCCGACCACGTACAATCACCGGGCCACGGCCTCCCCGATATGCCTGCTCGCGGCGCTCCAGCTCTCGCTGCTCCGTCATCGTAATGCGCTCGACCGTGCCAGGAGCAAGTCCAAGAAGCTGAATTGCTTCGCGATTCAGCAAGCGGATACCGCCGGTGGCGATCGCGCCTATGGCAAGCTCCTCATTTCCCGGAGCGCCCAGTTTGCGCACGACGAATACGTCCAGCGGCAGATCGAGAGTGCGTGCGACTTCGTAAGCCACCGGGACCCCGCCCCGCGCAAGTCCGAGGACGATCACATCCTGTCTCCCAGCAAAGCGGACCAGCTTCTCTGCCAATTCCAGACCCGCTTCGTGACGGTTGAGGAAACGGTTCATAGACCCTCCCGAGGGAATTTCGCATGGTGCGGCGCGCACGCAGCGGCGGCAATCGCGACCGATGCATGCGCGTCTGAATGCTGGTCAATACATGACGGCGATCTGGTCATCGACGCTGGTCACTCCCTGAGCTTGCCAGGCGGCGCGCTCAGCGTCCTTGCGTTCGGTGAACGAGCTGACACTCCCGCGAAGGGTCACACGGCCGTCTTTCGCCTCGATCGTGACCTTGTCGGCATCGCGCTCAGCATGACGCCGGAGTGAGTCCTTGATCTTCTGGCCTACCTCGAACGTGGAAACCTTCTTGGGCTTCACGGCAATGAGGTTGGAAAGGCCCTTAACCCCGGTCAGCTTGCGGACGGCATCCTCGGCCGCCCATTTCTGATACTGCCAGTCGACCTCGCCCTCGAGAACGATCCACCCGTCGTCGACATACGTCTTGATGCGATCGTCCGGCACCTGAACATCCCACCGAAGTGCATTGACCGCGGCGTGGGCGATCTCCGTATCCGTGCGTTGATGGGTTCCGGGGAGCTTCACCTTGATCTCATCAGCGACTGCCCTGACTCCTCCGACGCGCTCAGCCGTCCGCTCCGCCGAGAATCTCTCGACGTACGTGTCGACAAATCCGGTCAGAGTGACGACGCCATCCTTGGCCGCGACCCCGATCTCCGCCTCGCGAATGCTGGGCTCGAATTTGAGCTCTTCGAGCACATCCCGCTGGAGCTGTAGGTCCGTTTTCATTGTGTTCGCCTCCACTATGAAGTTTTGATTTCGCATTCCGTAACAACATCGCAGACAGACGCGAGCAAGTCTGTCAGCGTGCTCTTGACGGTAGGTGAGGAGAACCAGTACGTGTCGTGCGAGAATTCCTGAAGCGGGACCGGAATCCTAGCGACGAGATCCTCGCCCCGGTAAAGTTCAGGCGATCACGGGAATACCGTCGGGGCGCCGCAGCATGTTTGCCGGCAACTCCTCCGTAGCGCGAACCGGCCGGAACACCAGCATCGATGTCATTCCAGTTCTTGTCACGGCATCCGCGACACTTCCGTGCAGCACGCGCGAAATGCCGCCACGCCCGTGGGTCGCGATCGCGACGAGATCCGCTCGGACATCGCGGGCATAATCACCAATGACCTGGGCAATGTTCTCACCGATCTCAATGTGGGTGGTGGTGAGACAGCCTTGCTCCCGCAGTTGAGCGGCGATGCGGTAGAGGTAGGCCTGCGCGCCAACAATGTCTTTGTCCCACAGGGGAGTCCTTTGATCGGCAATCGCACTGTGCGATGAGGTCTGCGGTATCAGGACCGTGAGTAAAGTCAGCCGTGCGTTATCGAGCTTTGCCAGCGTGACTATCTCGGGAAGGATCTGCTCCGCGAGGCTCGATCCATCGAGCGGGACGATGATACGTCTGAAGATCTCGTCCTCCCCCGGACTCAGATAGCTCGCATGCGGCTTGATCACGAGGACGGGAATCGGCGTGTGACGAATGAGCGAATCGGTCACACTCCCCAATGACAGCCGCGTTATGCCGCCACGTCCGTGACTGCTGATCACGATGAGGTCGACGTGGTTGCGGACCGCGTAACTCTCCAACGCGGCTGATACCGGGCCGTCCTCGAGCGCGATGCCGATCTTTGCCTCGCTGATCTTCCTGCATTCGGCGGCGAGCTTGCCGAGCTCGACTAGAATCCTTTCCCGCTCCTGTTGCAGCATCGTCACAGACGCCTTGGTCGCATCCGGCGACGACTCCCTTGCGAAGATTTCTCCGGTGGGTTGAACGCGAACCAGCCGAACGACTGCCTTACTGCGCTCCGCAATTCGAAGCGCTAGCCGAATTGCCTCGCGATCGAAGCCCGATCCATCTGTCGGGACCATAATCGTCTTGTACATGGGGCCTCCCGTGCCGTACCAACGTCAGAACATTGAGGCGCCACCGCCTCGCTGCTTTCAATGTTCCAGTCGGCCCCAAGGAAGACAGTCAGCCTTTGGCTGATTAAATGTCGGCGTTTCCCTGCCCACGTCTTAATCTCGACTCAACGCCTCGCCGTGTAGGGGTTTCCCTCATGTATTGGCAGGGATAGTGCCCGGAAAATTCAGTCACATCCCCGCGAAAATTGAGGTGAAGGCCGACAGTTCCGGTCGACCTCCATTCGTATCCTCAGTGCACAACAGAAGCATCCGCATTCACGACTGAGGATATAGAGATGAAAAAGACCCTATTTACTGTTTCCGCGCTGATCGCTGTGACCGCCACCGCAGGCGCACAGAGCGCCAGCGCGATTCGGCTCCGCCTCGATCCGACAAGCGAAGTGACCATTGAGGGGACGTCCTCCCTCCACGCCTTCCACTGCAAGACCAACAAGATCATGGCCTATGTGGATGTGGATCCGGGCTATACGAAGGATCTCACCAAGATTGCGCGCCCGATCGTGAGCGTGAAGGTCAACATCGTCGTAAAGACGTTGACCTGTGGCAACGGGCAGATGGACAAGAACATGTACAGCACGCTCGATGCCGACAAAAACCCGCTCATCAAGTACTCGATGTCGAACTACGACATCCTCGATGGTACGAAGTCACCGGCGGCCTTCGTCGCGAACACCACCGGCACCCTGACGATCTCCGGTCAGGAAAAAGTCATCAATATGAAGATCAACGCCGAGCGACTGAGCGATGGCAAAGCCACCGCACAGGCAGAGCAGGCGATTCGCATGACCGACTTCGGCATCACGCCACCGAGCTTCATGTTCGGCAGGCTCAAGGTCGGAAACGAAGTCAAGGTGAAGTTCAACCTGAAAGCAGGACCAGAGCTGCTCGCGCAGCTCGCCTCTGTAATGAACGGCGGCGGACAGTAGAACGAACGCACTAACGGATAATGAGACCACAACGAACACCATAAAGGAGACCACGACCATGAAACGCACCTTCCTCGTTCTCACTGCCGCGCTTGCTACGGTTGCATTCGCACCGCGCGCGAGCGCCCAGGGGACAAACAAGATGAACGCCGGTGTCACCGTACCGAAGCCGGCTGCCGACACCATGCCCGTCACAATCGACCCCATCAAAATAGCCGTACCGGATTCGGCGGCGATTGACACGGTGAAGAAGATTGCAGGCATCAAGAAGACGAGCAGCTTCCTTTCGACTGCCCCCGGGATCGAGATGCAGAACTATCGCCCGGAAGACAAACGCGGAGTGAATGTCTTCGAAGCACCGAAGGACGAAGGGGTTGGCTACGATGGATTCAAGCTCCAATGGGGCGCTGCCTTCACGCAGCAGTTCCAGGGACTCGATCACAGCAACACGGCGGCTCCTGTCCTGGTCACAACGGCTGGCGTCACCACCAATACGAACCAGCTGATCCGTATCGGACACGGCCCCAATAACGCGACAGCCAATCTCTACCTGAACGGCCAGCTCGCCCGCGGAATCCGCGTCGCGATGACCACCTACTCCTCGGCTCGGCATCACAACGAGACGTGGGTGAAGGATGGCTATCTGCTCGTCGATGCTTCGCCGATCGACTGGAAGCCGCTCAACGACATCATGAAGTACGTGACGATCCGCGCCGGGCATTTCGAGATCAACTACGGCGATGCGCACTTCCGTCGCACCGACAACGGCAACTCGATCCGCAACGCGCTCGTAGGCAACTATATAATGGATGCCTTCACGACCGAAGTCGGTGGTGAAGTCTACGTCCGCGCCAATGGTTTCCTGGCGATGGCCGGCGTCACCGGCGGCGAGAGCCGCGGGATGATCACCAATCCCCAGAAGCGGTCCCCGAGCTACCTGACCAAGATCGGCTACGACAAGCAGTTCAGCCCTGACTTCCGCTTCCGTCTCACGGGTTCGGAATACGCGACGTCGAGCTCGGTGAGCAACACGCTGTTCAGCGGCGACAGAGCCGGATCGCGGTACTATGACGTGCTGCAGAACACCAGCTCGACCGAATCCGCACAGGCGTGGTCGGGCGCGATCCAGCCGGGCTTGAGCAACAGCATTCACTCGGTTGTCGTGAACCCGTTCGTCCAGTTCAAGGGACTCGAGTTCTTCGGAAACTTCGAGAGAGCAAAAGGTCGCGCGGCCACTGAAACGGCCAACCGCACCTGGAAGCAGAACGTGGAGGAAGTCGTATACCGCTTCGCTCCCGACCAACGGCTCTTCGTCGCCGCGCGCTACAACACGGCCGCGGGACAGCTGACGGTAGGCGCGCCAGATGTGACCGTGAAGCGCTCACAGGTCGGAGGTGGATGGTTCCTCACCCCGAACGTGCTGACCAAGTTCGAGTACGTGAACCAGAAGTACCTCGATTTCCCGACGACCGACATTCGGAATGGCGGGCAGTTCAAGGGATTCATGGTCGAGGGCGTCGTGGCCTTCTGACCAGACTGCGTGGCGCCGCGGCTGAGGAACAGCGCGGCGTCACCAGCTCCACCTCCTTCAGCCACATCGAGGATGCCTCAAATGATTGACAATGCAGCAGTATTGAGTCCCCTCCCCATCGAAGAGCCACTCTTCGGTGTGCTCGAGGGGCTTCGCGCGTGTGAGGGAGTCCTCGCCGATAACAATGTCGGACGAATCGCTTTCGCACTGCAGGACAGGGTGAGCATCGTGCCCGTTCATTACGTGTACGACAAGGGCTGGATCTACGGTCGAACAGCGACCGGAGGAAAGCTTCGCGAGCTTCTGCGGAATCGACGCGTTGTATTCGAGGTCGACGAACATACGCGGCTCTTCCAATGGCGTAGCGTGGTGGTCAGAGGCCCATTGTACCTGATCGAGCCGGGGATCGTCCCATCGGATCAGCACATTTACGCGAAAGCGGTGTCCCTGATCCGCCAGCTTGTGCCGACGGCACTCAGCGCCTCCGACCCCATTCCTTTCCGCGATCAGCTCTTTCGCATTCGCGTGGTCGAGATATCCGGACGCACCTCGGAGCCAACCGGGGGGAAGAGAGTCTTTCCTCGGTTGGAGAAGGACATTCCCGATGCCGGCGAGGCCGAGTCCGACGCCTCACTTTGCCAACATGTCGAGAATGCACTGGCAAGCGTCTCGATCTCTTCTCGATCGCAGATTCACGTCGATGCATTCGATGGTGTGATCGTGCTGACCGGTACCGCGGAAGATGCGGCCGAGCGAAGCGAGATCGAAGCTGCAGTGCTTGCCGTGACCGACGTGCGGGCTGTGGTGCAGCAGCTGGAGACAGTGTTTCCCTCGCAGCAACAGCCCACGCCGGCCGAGGTGGCGCGCGAAGCCCTGCGACAGCTGCGGCAGGCGCCAGCCGTCCTCGATCCAGGAATCAAAGTTGTGGCTGAACACGGATGGCTCCGCGCGGAGGGATTGGCGAGCTCGCCAAAAACACGTGATGAGGTTGTTCGCAGGCTCCGCTGCGTCAGTGGATCGCGTGGCGTGATCGACAGGCTGCGCGTAATGGGGCCCGTGACGGCATAGCTGGTTACCGACTGACGGAAAAGGAGATACGATGTCCGCTACAGCAGTTGAAACGACGCGTAAGGTCGAGCTGGAACGCCCGCGTCCAACGGCGGTGTTGGTCGCGACCGACGGTACGCCCCAGTCGGACGCGGCTGTCGCACTCGCCCAACTCCTGGTGCCCAACAACAAACACGAGGTAAGGGTGCTCACGGTCGTTGACCGTGCGCCCATTCCCTGGGGAACCGTAGATCGCTCCCTCGTGATGGACTACGAGCGCGGCCTCCGGGAGGAGGCGGACGCGAACGCGAAAGCTCAGCGCGATCGCCTCGGAGACAACAACTGGCGCGTCGAAGTCCGATCCGGAGATCCGGCGACAACCATCGCTGCATTGGCAAAGGAGTCATACTCACGACTCGTGGTGGTCGGGCTGGGTGGTCATGGAGCAGCGGCCAGGCTCTTTGGAAACGAGACCGCGCTCCGGCTGATGCGAGTGAGCGAGGTACCCGTGCTGGCTGTTGACGGCAAGCTCCAAACACTTCCCACGCGCATCATGGTTGCCATGGACTTCAGGGAGTCGAGCATCGAAGCGGCGCGGCTTGCGCTCGAGATCGCGGCACCCGGGGCGACGGTAACACTCGTTCACGTGGTTCCCTGGGAACGAAAGGAGTACATCCCAGAACACTGGTTCAAGGATCACGAGGCAAATGTCGGCGCTCAGCTCACGCGTATCGCGGGGTGGCTGAAACATGGAAGCAAGCGCCGGATTCATCAGAAGGTCCTGTACGGCAAACCCGGCCCGTCGCTTCTTGCCTTTGCCGAGGAGCTCGATGCGGACCTCATTGCCGCTGGAACGCACGGTCGAGGGTTGCTGGGTCGTATTCTTGGCGGCGAGACGGTCGCCAAGCTGGTTCGAGGCGCGCGGCGTTCCGTGCTTGTCTTTCCATCGATTGCGGCGTTTCAGGGATTTGATAAACCCGAGGCCGAGCCGGCGCCAAAGCTCGTGGAGCAGCACTCCGACTGGTCGCAGACGCTGGACGAGTTCTCGCGCAGGAACGCCGGTCGTCGCGGGCGGCTCGAGGTCGATGATCCAGCGGTTGGTGCGCAGGTAGAGATGACCGGCTATCGCTTTCTCGGCGCGGTTTACGACTCTCCCAGCGGGCGCGCTCAGCTGATGTTCGGAAGCGCGGGTCGAGATGGGCCGCACCTTGTGCGCGGCATTTCAAATATCAAATCTGTGGAGGTCCTTTCGAGCGGGAGTGACAAGAAGGACACGGTGTTGTCGATCGCCAGCGCCGACGGACAAACACTGCTCTTGCTCGAAAGCGACAAAGAGAGAGCTTGAAAATGTCGACGCCGCTTCGCGATCGTGTCCCGACCAAAGGCCCCGCCTCATACGAGACCAGGCCATCCTCGCCAGAGCCGGCGCCGCTCAGCGCGACCAGAAAGCCGTCGCTGCTGCCTTCCTCGCCGCTGTTCGCTATCGCGGGAATCCTTCTGGGCAGCATATGGCAGCTCATTTTCAACCTACCGCTCTTAGCGCACGGGCTCTGGACGATCGCTCTCATCGGCACGGGCTTTCCGGTGGTCTGGCGCACCCTGGTGGCAGCGCGTCGGGGCAATTTCGCAACGGATGTGGTTGCCTCGCTCTCGATCGTCACCGCTGCCATCATCGGTCAGCCGTTCGCCGGTCTCGTGATCGTGCTCATGCAGACTGGCGGCGAAGCTCTCGAGAGATTCGCCGAGCGACGCGCGTCGGCGGCGGTTCGCGAATTGGAGAAAGCTGCCCCCCGTACGGCGCATCTCATCAGCGGAACTCGCGGTTTGGTCGACGTGCCCGTCGGCGAGCTGAACGTCGGCGATGTCTTTCTCGTGCGCCCGGGTGAAATGGTGCCGTGCGATGGAA